>Ga0210025_1001096_pt1 | contig 30808 bp, 25 predicted proteins | sample CryGeyme20150102_FD_183989 | JGI IMG/M metagenome (GOLD analysis project Ga0210025, IMG submission 183989) | Groundwater microbial communities from Crystal Geyser aquifers in Utah, USA - Crystal Geyser metaG 2015-0102 (SPAdes) (version 2) | ecosystem: Environmental > Aquatic > Deep subsurface >... | reverse complement strand
AATCGCCGCGCACATCCAGCGGTGTCGCCAATTCGGCTGGCGGAACGGCTCGCAGAGCAAACCGATGATGATTAAACAGGTTTTCGATACGCAGGTTGACCTGATTTAGCACCAGTGCGGGCGCATCGCGCTGTTCGTCCACCCAGATGATGACTGCATTGCGCACCACCATGCGCGACTGATGCAATAGCCAGTTGGCCAGGTTGTTGTCCGTACCCCGCGAGGAGAGCGCTACGTTGCCGATAAAAGTTTTGCCTTGTGCGTCGCGGCGTATCCGTAATTCGGGACGGTTAATTTCCAGGCTGGACAGGCGCAATTCTGCAAAAAAGAGGGAGAGCCATGAAACTTTGGCATCTATGTCGGGCAACACCAGTGCAGGTTGGCGTTGCTGATCGAGAATGCGTACATCGGCCATATTCAGATGGGGGTACAGTCCGTCCCAATCCCCGGTTATTTTGCCTATGCTGACCGGATTGCCCATTGCTGTTGACAGGGAAGAGGTGATTTTGTCGTGAAATTGCTCAATGTCCGGCAGCAGCCAATAGCGCAGTACGATAATCGTAATTGCACCCAGCAAGGCTATAATCGCCGACGTGGCGATGGTCAACCGAGTCAGGTGATTAAAGCTGCGCCACAGCAGGCGAACGGGGAGTGAATTCAGCATCAAGCATGGGACGCCAGAGCGTCAGATTCCTTGTTTGGATTGTAAGAATTGAAAAAAGTGTCGCATTCTAACTGAGGAACGCATACCAGATGCCCTTAAACATTGAAAACTCATCGCTTGTCGCCTTTGCCGACAAGCTGCAAAAAACTTTGCGCGCCAGTCGTTATGCGAAGCGCGTACTGGATGCAGACAGCACTTTGTTGCATTGGTTGCAGGCAAATTACACCACGCCCTGTTGCCGTGCAGAGATTCAAGCTTTATTGCACGAATCCGGCTTCAATTTACAGGATGAGGTTTTGTTGTCGCGCGCGGTGCGGCGCTTGCGCAAACAGGTGATGGTGAAGCTGATTTTTCGTGATCTGAATGGGCTGGCCGACTTGGATGAGGTGATGCAGGCGATGACCGCGCTGGCCGAAATCGTGGTGCGGCAGGCGCAAAGCTGTCTGATGGCCTCCTTGCAACAGCAGTTCGGCAGTCCCATCGGGGCGGAGACCCATACCGCGCAGGCGTTGCTGGTGATCGGTATGGGCAAGCTGGGCGGCGGCGAATTGAATGTGTCGTCCGACATAGATTTGATTTTCGTGTATGCGGAAGACGGCGAGACCCAGGGTTCTCGCTCAATCAGCAATCACGAGTTTTTCACCCGTCTGGGCAGGCGGCTGATTAACCTCATCAACGAGGCGACCGGCGACGGCTATGTGTTCCGCGTGGACATGCGGTTGCGCCCTTACGGTGACAGCGGTCCGTTGGTGATGAGTTTTGCGGCCCTGGAGCAGTATTTGCTCAGTCAGGGGCGCGAATGGGAACGCTACGCCTGGATCAAGGCGCGCGTTATCTCGCCTGTTGCCGACCCCCATATCGCCGAGTTGAACGCGCTTTACCAGCCTTTTGTGTTTCGTAAATACCTCGATTTTGGCGCGATTGATTCGATGCGCAAGCTGCATGCGCAAATCCGTCAGGAGGTGCAACGCCGCGACCGCTTGGACAATATCAAGCTGGGGCCGGGCGGCATACGCGAAATCGAATTTACTGCACAGGTGTTTCAGTTGATACGCGGCGGACAGGACGCAAGGTTGCGTATTCTGCCCACCCAGCGCGTCCTCAAACAGCTGGCCAAAATCGGTCAGTTGTCCGCCGCAAAGGTGGCGCAGTTGGATGAGGCCTATGTATTTCTGCGCAATCTGGAACATCGCCTGCAATACCTGGATGACCAGCAAACCCAGGCATTGCCTGAAAAAGACGAGGATCAGCAGATTATCGCCACGGCAATGGGCTATGAAAATTACCCGCAGTTGCTGGCCGTGCTGGATGGGTATCGGGCAACCGTCAGCGGGCAATTCGAGCAAATTTTTGGCGCGACAGCACAGCAACCGGATACGCCCTGGCGCGACGAAATGAACGCGGATGAGCTGACAGAAGGGCTGGTCAAACTGGGCTATCGCGCCGCATCCGACACCGCACAACGCCTGTTGCAGTTGCGCGGCGGACTGCGTTATCGGCAATTATCTGAATTGGGGCGGCAGCGCGTGGAACAGTTGCTGCCGCAATTCATTGCGCTTTCTGCGCAGTATCTAGACCCCGATGCCACCCTGTCGCGCCTGCTCGATTTGCAGGAAGCGATCAGCCGGCGTATTTCCTACCTGGCTTTCCTCGCTGAATACCCGGAAGCGCTGGAGCGCCTTGTCCGTTTGCTGGCTGCCAGCAGTTGGGCCGCCAAATACCTGGCGCAACACCCAGCCTTGTTCGATGAATTGCTGGATGCACGCGAACTGTATCAGCCGCCGCAATGGCCTGTCATCGAACAGGATTTGGCGCAGCGCCTCGCCGCTTGTGGCGGGGATGCCGAACGGCAACTGGAAACGCTGCATCATGTCCAGCAGGAACAGATTTTTCACCTGTTGGCGATGGATTTGCAGGGCTTGCTGCCACTGGAAAAATTAAGCGACCATCTCAGCGATTTGGCTGACCTGATACTGCGCCACGTCCTGTCCCTGTGCTGGACGAGGGCGCGCAAGCGGCATACCGAACAGGCGAAATTTGCCATCATCGCCTACGGCAAGCTGGGTGGGCGGGAATTGGGCTACGCCTCGGATCTGGACATGATTTTTCTCTACGATGACGACCACGCGGACGCGCAGGAGAATTATGCGAGGCTGGGCAAAAGCATCAACGCCATGCTCGGCAGCTATACCGCATCGGGCAGACTATACGAAACGGATTTGCGGTTGCGTCCCAACGGGGCGAGCGGCCTGCTGGTCAGTCAGATTGCGGCATTTGCCGAATACCAGCAACACCAGGCCTGGGTGTGGGAGCATCAGGCGCTGACCCGTGCGCGCTTTTGTGCGGGTGACCCGAACGTGGGCACGGCCTTCGAGGAGATTCGCCGTCAAGTGCTGTGCCAGCCGCGCGACATTGAAAAATTACGCAATGAAATCATAGTGATGCGACATAAAATGCACGACGGACACCCCAACGCCAGCGGATTGTTCGACATCAAACACGACTGCGGTGGCATGGTGGACATCGAGTTCATGGTGCAGTTTCTGGTGCTGGCCTACGCGCATCGCCACCCGCAACTTACCGACAATGTGGGTAATCTGGCACTGCTCAAGCGGGCCGCCGAGTTTGGCCTGATTGATGCCGAGCTGGCCGAACAGAACCGCATCCTGTACCGCACCCTGCGTCAAACTCAACACCATATCCGCCTGAACGACGCAGCGCATTGCCGCGTTGAACCTGGCGAAATTGATGCCACCGCCAGCCTGCAACTTTGGGCAGAATTGTTTGGCTAGATACTTTTTTCCTCCACCCCCTCCACGATGCGGTATTGCCTCACCCAATCCCCGCGTTGGTGGGATGAGGTGGTAACCGCATTATTTGTTGCGTTTGTCGAGTTCTTCCCAGCGTGTCATGGCCGTCAAGACTTCTGCGTCAATGGCTTCGCTGCGGGTTTGCAGTTGTTTGGCGCGTTTGGCATCCGTACGGAAGATCGTGCCGTCGGCGAGATGTGCGGCGATGTCTATCTGTTCTTTTTCCAGCGCCTCAATGCGTAGGGGCAGTTCTGCCAATTCGCGGCTTTCCTTGTAACTGAGCTTGCTGGCGGTTTTCGGCTGGGCAGCAGCAGGGGGAGCTGTGGCGCGGGCGGGAGCAGGGGCAGGTTTGGCGAGTGTCGCCTGATATTTTTGTACACGCTCCCAGTCTTCAAAACCACCGACGTATTCCTGCAATTTGCCATCGCCCTCAAAGGCGATCACCTGGGTGACGACGTTGTCCAGAAAGGCGCGGTCGTGGCTGACCAGAAACAGTGTGCCGTTGTAGTTGGCGAGCAGCTCTTCGAGCAGTTCCAGCGTCTCGATGTCCAGGTCGTTGGTCGGTTCGTCCAGCACCAGCACGTTGGCGGGCTGGGTGAACAGTCGCGCCAGCAGCAAGCGGTTGCGTTCGCCGCCGGAGCAGCTTTTGACGGGCGAACGGGCGCGTTCGGGTGAGAACAGGAAGTCGCCCAGGTAACTGATGATATGTTTTCTCTGCCCGCCGATTTCGACGAAATCCGCGCCTTGGCTGATGGTGTCGGCCAGTGTCGCGTTGTCGTCCAGTTGTTGGCGCAGTTGGTCGAAATACGCCACCGCGATTTTTGTGCCGAGTTTCACTGTCCCGGAGTCCGGCTGCAACTCACCGAGAATCATTTTGAGCAGGGTACTTTTGCCCGCGCCGTTGGGGCCCAGCAGGCCGATTTTGTCGCCGCGCTGGATGCGGCAGGAAAAGTTTTTGATCAGGGTGCGATCCCCAAAACTTTTGCAGACATCCGTCAGCTCCGCGACCAGCTTGCCAGAGCGTTCGCCCGCATCCACGTTCATCTCGACACGGCCTACTTTTTCGCGGCGCGCCGCACGGTCGCGGCGCAGTTGTTCCAGCCGCAGCACACGGCCTTCATTGCGCGTGCAGCGGGCTTTGACCCCCTGGCGTATCCACACTTCTTCCTGCGCCAGCACCTTGTCAAACTTGGCATTGTTCACCGCCTCATCAGCCAACATGCGTTCCTTGAGTGCCTGATAGGCTGAGAAATTGCCGGGGAAACCGGCCAGTTTGCCGCGATCCAGTTCGACGATGCGCGTGGCAACGTTGTCCAGGAAACGGCGGTCATGGGTGACGAACAGCACGCTGCCGACAAAGTTGTTGAGCAGACCTTCCAGCCATTCGATGGAGGCAAAATCCAGATGGTTGGTCGGTTCGTCCAGGATCAGCACATCCGGCTCGGCGACCAGGGCTTGCGCCAGGGCGACCCGTTTGCGTTGTCCGCCGGACAAGTCGCCAACGCGCTTTTCGGGATCTAAATCGAGCTTGTTAATCGCGGTTTCGATGCGTGCTTCGACCGACCAGCCGTCCTGGGCTTCGAGTTGGGTCTGCAAGTGCTGCATTTCTTCCAGCAGGGTGTCGAAATCCGCATCGGGTTCAGCTAATTGATGCGAGACATGGTGGTAATCGTGCAGTAACTTTTGCAACTTGCCCAAGCCACGGGAGACCGCATCGAACACCGTGTCATCGGCATCCAGCACAGGTTCCTGATTGACATAACAAATGCGCGCAGAGGGTGCGCGCCAGATTTGGCCGTCATCGAGTACCCCTTCGCCCGCCAGTACACGCATCATGCTGGATTTGCCGCCTCCGTTGCGGCCGATAAGACCGACTCTTTCATTTTCGTCGAGTTGGAAATCGGTGTGATCGAGCAGGGCGACGTGGCCGAAGGCAAGACTGGCATTGCTTAAAGTAATAAAGGGCATTTGACTTATTTATTGGGTAGGGAAGATTGGTAAAGAAAAGAGAAACCTATCACCCAGCAGGCCATCGCCCAATATCCGAATGCATCAGTAAAACCGTTTATAATCAAAAAGATAGCGCGATTTTCGACTAAGAAATGAGAGAGTTGGAAGGCAACGTACAGTCCTGCCAGCAGATTTCCTGCCAGCACTAAACGTTGGCCGATGGTGTAGCCCTTGCCTTCAGGTTTGCCTTCCGGCGGCAAAGTGCCGCGAAAATGCATCACCAGATACACTGCACCAAACACCAGTAAAGCGCCTGTCATGCGGCTTGGAATATCCCCTTCGTGAGTATTCGCCCCCAGCATTCCCAACAGCAGGCGACCGGTCGCGGCCACCCAGCCCAGCACCAGCGTTTGCGGGATTAGAAACCAGGCGACGAACAGGTTGAGACGAGCCAGCATTACAACTTCCTTTCAGCGGTTAATTTTTTTAAGTCTGCGATGATTTCTTGCGAATGACGCGAGGTTTCTACCGCCAGATAGGCTTTGACCAGATTGCCTTCCGGGTCTATCAGAAAAGTAAAGCGGCGCGCCATCTTCAGTATGCCCAGATTCAGCAAAGCGCCGTAACTGTCGGCGACTGCACCGCTCTTGTCGGACAGCAGGGGAAACGGCAGATGGTATTTTGTGGCAAATTCCGCGTGGCTGTTGCTGTTGTCCACGCTTACCCCGACCACCTGCGCACCCATTGCGGTGATCTGATTCAGGTCGTCACGAAACGCGCAGGCTTCCTGGGTGCAGCCCGGCGTGTCGTCCTTGGGATAAAAATACAGCACCAGATATTGGCCGCGATAATCCTGCAAAGCGTGCAGCTTGCCGTGCTGGTCGGGCAAGCGAAAATCCGGTGCGGGCTTGCCCACTTCCGGCAAATCGCCAGCTCGTGCCGCGCGCGCCACGAACAAGGCCGAAAAAACAAGCAATGCGGCGACAAGTATTAACCATTTCATATTATTTCCTCGTTTAAAGAGACTCTCGTCGTGTGACTACGGCATTCTTTCCCTGCGCTTGAGGGGTAAAAAGAGTGGGGAGGGCTTGCATGTTAGCTACGATTTATCAAGAACTGCGCATGATACCAGCGTGAGGGTTTGGATTACAGCGTATTTCCGGTAGAATGCGCGCCGCTGTCCTCGTAGTTAAATGGATATAACCGCCCCCTCCTAAGGGGCAATTACAGGTTCGATTCCTGTCGAGGACACCAAAAAGCTGTTTTTCTGCATTCATCCCCGTACAACAAACCCTTATAAACACTGGCTTTAAGCGTAATTCATGCCTAACCCAGTGCAGTGCCGTCTATTGCAATTTACCAACAAATGTTGTGTAATTTGTTGGTAAAAGATTTTTACCGAAAATTTTTACCAACAAAAGGGGGTTAAACATGAAACTCAATGACGTTACAGTCAGGAAAGCCAAGCCGGAAGCCAAGCCCCGCAAGCTATCTGACGGCGGCGGCTTGTATATTCTGATTCATCCAAACGGGGGGAAATATTGGCAGCTTGCCTACCGTTTTGTTGGTAAACAAAAGACGTTGGCACTAGGCGTATATCCTGATGTGAGTTTAGCAGCCGCACGAAAACGGCGCGATGAAGCCCGCGAAATGCTGGCGAACAGCATAGACCCCGGCGAAGCGAAGCAAACTCAAAAGCGTGAGGACAAAATCGCGGCGGCGAATACCTTTGAAGCCGTGGCGCGTGAGTGGGTAGAGAACCGTTCAAACGACTGGACGGAAGCGCACAAGGCACTGACGCTGAAAACGCTGGAACAGGATGCGTTCCCCGGTCTAGGCCGCCGCCCGATTGCTGAAATATCCTCTTCCGAACTGCTGGCGACGGTGCGCGCCATTGAGAAGCGCGGGGCGCTGGAGATTGCCAGTCGTGTGCTGCAACGCTGCGGTGCAGTGTTTCGTTATGGCATTGCAACAGATCGGTGCAAAAATAACCCGGCTTTCAAAATGAGTGAGGCACTGAAAAGCCCGACCCGCACCCACTACAACACCATTGAAAAAGGCGGCTTTCCGCAACTGCTGCGCGATATTGACGGCTATCAGGGTAGTCCGATGACCCCCTATGCCTTGCAGCTTATGGCGCTGACCTTCACCCGCACGGGTGAACTGATAAACGCCGAATGGAAAGAGATAGACCTTGATCGGGCTGAATGGTTAATTCCCGCCGAACGGATGAAGATGCGCAGGCCGCACCTTGTGCCGTTGTCCGTTCAGGCTGTGGCTGTATTCCGTGAGGCGGCGAAGTTGTCCGGTTGTCGTGTGCATGTATTCCCGAACCGTAACGACCCCAGCAAGCCAGCCAGCAACGCCATAATTTTGCGCGCATTGGGGCGCATGGGGTACACGGGCAAGATGACAGGCCACGGCTTTAGATCGGCGGCTTCAACCATGCTGAACGAGAATAAAAGCAAGTGGGGAATCCACAAGGACACCATCGAATTGCAGCTTGCGCACGTTGAAAAAAACGCCAGCCGTGCGGCCTATAACTTCGCGGAATACCTGGATGAGAGGCGCGCCATGATGCAGCAATGGGCGGACTATCTGGACAAGTTAAAAGCGGGTGCGGAAGTGATCCAGATGCGTGCGTGATTTTCCCTTTTTTCCTGCTGTTTCGTGCCGGTACACGTTAAAAACAGTCGGGACAAGTCGGGACAGTCGGGACACGGTGTATTCATTGGGTTTGCGCTGTCCCGACTTTTTTAGGTGAAGTCGGGACAGTCGGGACAGGTTATCTAATCCCGTGCAATGCCGTCTAACGACTAAACAAAAAACCTTTGCATAACTTTGGATAACCGCAAAGCTAATGACAGCAAGTGTTGCAGGGCATTCGCAAGCAATGCGGCGTGCAACTGGAAGCCGTGCAACCCGCATTGCTTGGTGGCGTGCCTTTGAAAAATGCGGCGCGAATTGGATTCACTGCCGCCCCATCAACCGGCGCAAAATTGACGATTAAACTTTATCGGAGGCGTACATCATGGAAGTGCAAACCACGTTCAAACAGCGTTTGCTTGCTGTGTTTGATTACGACGGCATACCGCAAAACAAGCGGGCGGCGCATGTTGCCAGTGCGTGCGGCTGTTCGCTTACCACGGCGCGCAGATTGTTGACGGAAGCTAAAAATGCCGCCCGGATGAATTCACGTTGGTTGTTTGATCTTGCGGATGGTTTGAACGTAAATTGGTTGTGGCTGTACGAAGGTAATTTTGAAAGGTTTGATCCGCGAACGGCACGCATTCAACTTTCCGAAATAGAGCGCAAATCGCAAGCTGAAGTTGATAGTTACATTGCGCCGCTGCTGTCTGGTGTAGATGGTGAGCCAGACTATTTGCCTTTGGGGTATGACCACACGCTTAGATTTGTGATGGCTATTGAACTATACCGCCGCATGACTGAGTGGGAAGGAAACAAGTTTTTACGGCTTGCGCTGCGATTGCTGAACAATGACGCAAAGGTTTTGCGCCTGTCTGAAATGTGCAAGCAAGGGCAGATAACGCGCACGCAATTATTTGGCATGATGTAAACGAGTTTGCCACCCCTAGCCCGACGGGGCGAACAGCGGACACCTTCACCGCCTGGGGTGGCTTCCCTATGGAGGCGCACAGCGAAGAGGTGCGATATGCTGCCATTATTGGTTAAGTGGAACTTTGAACGCATGGTTGCGGAAGACTTATTAAGTGAGCGTGAGCAATCATTTTTCACAGACAAGCGGCTTGTTAAGTTCTGGAAAAAGGTAGGTGGTTATCTGTCTGATGTTAAAGCCGATTGGCGAGATAGTGCCGCATCTATGCTGGTTGGGGACTTTATAAACCCTATCAGTTTTGGATACGGCATGACAGGCACTAAAGAACAGCCCATGCGTAAAACTCGAATCAGGGAAGCACAGAAAAAAGCTGACCCGGTAATATCTCGAATTGCGCAACTTGCCGGTGAATTGGCAAAAACACTGGATGAACTTGAAAAAATCACTGCAACGCACCCGTGCGAGGTGCGCCTTCTTTCCCTTGTTCGTCAGCTAATACATAATGATGCTGTGCCAAATATTTCAGGGTATTGGCTGGGCGTTCGCACAGCTGATGCGCTGCGAATCGTAGAGCAAAAATTTAATGATTACCCAGAAACAAAAGACTTATTTCAAGACGTGCCGGGTATGGCCTCGCAAAAGGCAACGTGGGCTGACTGGATGCGCGAAGCTGAAAACAATCTTGTGATAACTTTACGCACTTACCCCGGCAATCTAACGCTGACTGAATCTGACTGGGTGAACCTCGCAAAAGTGCTATGCGGCGAACACATATCACGATCCGCCGTACAAGCGGCACGCCGTAGTTGCAACCCGCAACCGGAATGATAGGATTTTCCACCACCACACCGAAAAAATAACTCGGTTACACAATTCAAGTGCATTGCTACTGTTCGCCCGCCAATTCCGGCGCAAATGGAGCGAAAGCGATGCAATCAAACAACTCACAAACCACCCGATTTTTACGCCTCCCGCAATGCAGAGAAATAGCGGGCGGGGTTGCACCCAGCACAATTTGGGGCTGGGTAAAAAACGGCACATTCCCGAAGCCTATCAAACTATCTGCCAATTGCACCGCGTGGGACGCGGCGCAAGTCGAAGCCTGGGCGCAAGCCCGAATTGCCGCATCTAGCACGCAAGCGGCTGACAATGCGCAAGGGGGCAAACGTGGATAAGTCCTTAGCGGTACTTTCTTTGAAAGATGCTTACTTGTTTCTGGAAGGTGCGGAAAAAATCCTTGACCTGAAAAAAGGCGAAGGTTACGCCGCTGCGCATCCTGAAATAGTGGCAGCGTACATGCAAGCCGCCGCCCTTAATTTTCAAGCTCAAGAACATGCGGCGATTCTGCAAGGGATCGAGCTTTCCCTTGATAAGTTGCTGGGTGAACGTTAGGCCGCTGTCTCATGCACAACATCAAGCCGCTTTCGCAATCGCTTCGCCTGTTGGAGTTAGTCAAGGCGCACCCCTTTACTACGCTGGATGCGCGGCGCATGGGGATTATGAACCCGTCGCAACGGATAAGTGAGTTGTGCAAACAAGGCCACCCGATAGACACAATCAAAACATGGCAGACAGACGAACGCGGGCATGTGCATTGCGTGGCGATGTACGTCTGGAATCCGCAACAGAAAAGGCAGGCCGAATTATGGCAATGACGAACAGCCGCAAGCAACCGGCACGCAAGCGGGTTGACCGCATGGCGCGAATGAGGGGGCGCATGATTGAAACCATGCTGCGCAAGTTGGAAGTAAACCCGCACCAGCGATATGAAGAGATTTTGAGTGTTGAAGAGTACAACGAGGCCGTGCTGATGATACATGCGGCGGTGGCCTATGCTCGAGGTTACATTGCTGCGCAATATGGTGGCTATAAGCGATCCAGAAAGCCCCAGAGCTTTGTTTGGTGTGGCAAGCGTTATGCTTTGACTTATTCGGGTTGTGATCGTATTTATATCACTACGAAAGGCGGCGTAAGGGTTATTGCCTGGGGTTATGACGTGATATGAATGCTGCCCACATTAAGCAGGTATCCGCCGCCGCCCTTGCCAGTATCGAGGGCATTCTGTCCCGTTGGTTACCAGGTGGTAAACAGCACGGACACGAATATCAGGCGATCAACCCCACGCGAACAGATAGCAAGCTGGGTTCATTTTCAATCAATTGTAAAACAGGCGCATGGTCTGACTTTGCCACCAGTGACAAAGGCGGCGATCTTGTTTCGCTGGTGGCGTATCTGGAAGGTACGAAGCAGGGCGAAGCGGCAACGCGGCTGGCTGATTTTATGGGTTTTTTGACCGTGGAAAAGCGCGACCCTGCAAAACGCGCCACAAGCGCCCCGAAGAAGGCGGGCAATACCGTTGCACCACCCAAAACCAGCAAACCCGTTTGGTGTGCCGTGTTGCCTGTCCCTGCTGATGCGCCGCCGCCACCCGCTGCGCATTCTAAACATGGCAAACCGTCTATGTGCTGGGCATATCACAACGAGGCTGGGCAAGTGCTTTGCTGGGTGTATCGCTTTGAGCCAAAGAGCGACGGCGAACGCAAGCAGTATTTGCCGTTGACTTATTGCGAATGCGAAGAACTGACAACGTGGCGGTGGCAAGGTTTGTCCGACCCGCGCCCGTTGTATCGGCTGGACAAGCTGACCGCAAACGCAATCGCGCCCGTTGTGGTGTGTGAAGGTGAAAAGGCCGCTGATGCCGCCGCCTTGCTGTTTCCTGATGCGGTATGCACCACGATGTTGAACGGTGCGCAAGCGCCACATAAAAGCAATTGGCTACCGCTTGCAGGGCGTGTTGTGTGGTTGTGGCCTGACAATGACGAAGCAGGCCGCGAGTGCATGGCAAAGGTGGCAACGCTGGTAAAACAAGCGGGGGCGCTGAGTGTTGACGTGTTCAATCTGCCTGCCTTCGCTTGCGCGCCTGGTGCGGGTGTTGATGATGTGCCGTGCTTATCTGGTGCGCGATCTTTGCCGGATAAATGGGACGCGGCGGACGCGGTGGCGGCTGGGTGGACAGGTGCGCATATTGATTTATTGATGCAGGCGGGCGAATTGTTGCGGCCTGTTCTGGAACAAGTGAAGGATGCGCCCAACAACGCGCAAACGCCCCTGGCAAATGGTGAAGGTGGCGAACAGTTGCCGCACTTTCATTGCAATGAAAAAGGCGTGTGGTATTTTGGGCGAAATGATGAAGGCAACGATGCGCCCGCCTTGTGGGTATGTTCGCCGCTGATAATTACCGCCTCCACTCGTGACGCAAAAAACGAAAGTTGGGGGCGGCTGCTTGAGTTTGACGATCTTGATGGAACGCATCATGCCTGGGCGATGCCGATGGAATTACTAAGCGGCGATGGTAACGAATACCGGCGCATGTTGTTATCAATGGGGCTGCAAATTGCCGCATCCAGTAAGGCGCGCAACTTGCTGACGCAATACATTCAAACGGCACAGGTAGAGCAGCGCGCCCGCTGTGTTGACCGCACCGGCTGGCATGGCAACGTATTTGTGATGCCTGATCGAACGCTGGGCGAAGATGACGAACGCATCTTGTTTCAATCAGCCAGTGCCACACCTGGCACATTCAAGCGCAAAGGCAAGTTGACAGACTGGCAAACTAATGTTGCCGCATTGTGCGCCGGAAATTCCCGGCTTGAGTTTGCCGTGTCCGCTGCATTTGCTGCGCCCTTGCTATATATCACTGGCATGGAATCGGGCGGGGTGCATGTGCGCGGCGATTCAAGCACAGGCAAAACGACAGCACTACGCGCCGCCGCTTCGGTATGGGGTGGCATGGAATACTTGCAACGCTGGCGTGCCACTGATAACGGTTTAGAGGCTTTGGCAGCACAGCATAGCGATTGCCTGTTAGTGCTGGATGAATTAAGCCAAGTTGACCCGAAGGCGGCGGGTGAGGTGGCGTATATGCTGGCGAATGGAAGCGGTAAGGCAAGGGCGAATCGCACGGGTGGATTGCGCGATCCGGCAAGCTGGCGAATTTTGTTTTTATCCAGCGGTGAAGCGGGGCTTGCCGAACACATGGCGGAAGCGAAAAAGAAACCGAAGGCAGGTCAAGAAATACGGTTGCTTGATATTCCCGCCGATGCAGGCGCGGGATATGGCATGTTTGAAAATCTGCACCAGTTCGCAGGCGGGGCGGTATTTTCAAAAGCAATGACGGAGGCCGCGTGCAAACACTATGGCACGGCGGCGCAACCCTTTATCGAAAGGCTGATAGAGCATCATGACAAAATAGCCCCGTGGATTAAAAAAGCACAGTCTGAATTCACGCACGGCAATGTTGATGCGGAAGCAGGCGGGCAGGTTCACCGCGCCGCTTTGCGCTTTGCCTTAATCGGTGCAGCGGGAGAACTCGCAACCAAGTGGCAGATAACCGGCTGGCAACCGGGCGAGGCGATGCAGGCCGCCGTTACCTGCTTCAGGGCATGGCTTGCGCAACGAGGGGGTGCGGGAAATTTGGAAGAATCAAACATGCTGGCACAGGTGCGGCGATTCTTTGAGGCACACGGCGAAGCACGCTTTACTGACTGGAATAGACCTGCAAGCAATAGCGAGGGACATTCACCCCGCACGATCAACCGCGCCGGATACCGAAGGCACACAAACGAAATGCTAACGGACGGACGGGGCGAAGAAGTTATTGCAGGCACGCGGACGGAATACTACGTTTTGCCTGAAACGTTCAAACAGGAAGTGTGCGCAGGGTTTGATTATCGCGTGGTGTGCAAGTTACTGGTGCGGCATGGTTGTCTGATGACCGAAGGTAAGGGGTACACCCGCAAGGAACGCTTGCCCGGCGGTGAAGGAACGGCGCACTGTTATCGCATCACGCACAAACTGTTTGAAGGTTGCAGCGATGAGTAACGATGCAAAGTATTTTTCAAAGGCACGCCACCAAGCAATGCGGGTTGCACGGCTACCCGTTGCACGCCGCATCCCTTTCGGATGCCCTGCAACCCTTGCTGTCATTGGCTTTGCGGTTATCCAAAGTTATGCAAAGGTTTTGTGTTTAGTCGTTAGACGGCATTGCACGGGATTAGATAACCTGTCCCGACTGTCCCGACCTCGCTTTAAAAAGTCGGGACAGCTACAGCCCAATGAATATGCCGTGTCCCGACTGTCCCGACTTGTCCCGACTGTTTTTAACGTGTACCGGCACGGGAAAGCGGCGGCGTGGCGTGTGTGGTGTGCGGGCAGAGATTCAAATTCGCGCCACAAAAGCGGGTTATTCAATGCAACTGTGCAACTTTTCAAGGTACTCCCTGGGCTTTCTTGTTGCGGGTAATCCGAGCCGCGCTATTTGTCCAGGGTGTGGAACTTAAAACATGGTCAACTGGTTGCAATCACTGTTGCATTCGGGTTGACCTTTTCAAAATGGAGCAGTTATGCAACAAGCGATAGCAAACGCAAAGGCAAATTTAGCGGGCGATCCGCTATTAACCCTGGGTGATCTTATCCAGTGGGTGGAAGTTGAAAAGCACATGCAGGCCGATTACTGGCAGGCGATGTTCAGAAAAGGCGGGCGCACCCCTTACGATTACCGCGCTATGTTTCGCGCCCTGCTGATAGCGCACTGGTTTGGCTTGTCATATCCGAAGCTGGAACGCGCCTTGCGGGTGCGTCTGGACTTCATGTTGTTTTGCGGCTTTGTGCCGGGTAATGCCATACCAGATGCAAGCACGCTGTGCCGATTCAATGGCAGGCTTGAGGAAAGCGGCGTGCGGCCTGTCATGCTTGCCGAAGTAGCGCAACAGTTGGAAATACACAACATGGAAGTGCGTGCAGTGCATGGCGCATTGATTGAGGTGGGTTTGCAGAAGTCATTCCGTGAAGTGTAAGCAGTCGGGTGTTTTTTCATTGAACGGGGCATGAATGGCTGAATGATTAGCGTGACTGTCACGGAAACAATAGCCGCTTGAGCTGGAAACAGTCGGGCGGTTTTTTTATGCCTTGCTAGTGGTTGAATTGCGCTAAATCAATAGAGGTAAAAGTTTTTGTTGGTAAATCTGTTGGTAAAATTGAAAGTGGAATAAGTTAAACCATTGTGGTTATTAACTTGTAGGCCGTAGTTCTAAGTCTGTCGAGGACACCAAATTAGGCGGGCTGATTCCGATGCGAATCAGTCCGTTTTGCCTGGATAACCACAGATTTAATTCAGTGGATAGCGGTTTGCAGTTTCTTTATTCTCATGTTTGTTCAGAACAGTCGGCCGTTGATCAGCAGGTGCGCCGCGATGCTGGCGGCGTAGCCCAGCGCAATCACCGGAGTCCATTTCAGGTGCGCCAGGAAGGTGTAGCTGCCGCGCGCTTGTCCCATTAGTGCGATACCTGCCGCTGAACCGATAGACAGCAGAGACCCGCCCACGCCTGCCGTCATCGTCACCAGCAGCCATTGGCCGACGGACATGTCCGGCTGCATGGTCAGCACGGCGAACATGACCGGGATATTGTCCACCACGGCGGAGATCACGCCGATGGCGATGTTGGCATGGGTCGCTCCCCATCCGCCGTAAAGGGCTTGGGAGAGTGCGCTGAGATAGCCGATGAAGCCCAGTCCGCCGACACACATCACCACACCGTAGAAGAAGAACAGGGTATCCCATTCGCTGCGTGCGACTTCGCGGTAGATGTCAAATGTATCGGTATTGCTTGATCCGGTAGCGTCAGTTTGCGTGCGTCGGTTGGGGGTTTTTTTAAGGTAGTAGGCGAAGAATTTAAGTAATGCCAGACCCGTTAACATGCCCATGACGGGGGGGAGTTCCAATACGCTATGAAACCCTACGGCTAACGCGATGGTGAGCATGAACAGGGCGACGATGCTCATTCCGCCGCGTTTGATGGCAACGTGTTCGCCGCCGCTCTGTGGTTTTTCGTTGGGTACAAAAAAATGCATGATGGCTGCGGGTATCAGGAAATTGACTACTGCAGGTATGAACAGGTAGAAAAATGTCCAGAAACCAATGGGGCCATTGCTGGCGATGATGTTTTTCTGCCAGACCATCAGTGTGGTGATGTCGCCAAATGGGCTAAATGCGCCGCCCGCATTGGCGGCGATGACCAGGTTTATGCAGCCAATGACGACGAATTTTTGATTATTTAGACCGACAGCCATGACGACTGCACCCATCAGCAGGGAGGTGGTCAGGTTGTCGGCAAAAGCCGAGATGAAAAAGGCTAGTATCCCTGTTACCCAGAACAGGGCGCGATAGCCGAATTCGCGGCGGATTAACCAAGAGCGCAAGGCCTCAAAGACATTGCGTTCACTCATTGCGTTGATATAAGTCATTGCTACGATGAGAAAAAGCATCAATTCGGCGTATTCCTCCAGATTGTGGCGTAGCGCAATTTCAACGACATGAGGAATGTCGTGCGACTTGTAGTACCACGCGATCACTGCCCAGATGAGGCCAGCTGCCAGCATCACGGGTTTGGATTTGCGCAGGTGTAAGGCTTCTTCGGTCATCACCGCTAGGTAGGCGATGAAAAACAAGGCGATCGAGGTGAAGCCGACCCAGCTACCTGTCAAGTCGAGTGGGGGGGGTATCTCGTTGGCTAGCGCCAAAGCGGGTGACAAAAGCAGGATAACTAGCAGAGTGAAACGGCGCATCGGGCAAACTCCATAATTTTCGCAACAAAATAACACAATAGTGGTTTACCTGTCGTGCCGGGACTTTTTAGGCACAATATCTCGTTGAATATTCACAAATTCTCTTGACGATTCAGCGAATTCCGATATAATCCGCGCCCCTGTGAAGCCGATGGTCGGTTTTTCAGCCTTGCCCCACCGTCTCGCATGACGGGGGGCTTTAATAACCACAAGGAGATGTAATGCGACATTACGAAATCGTGTTTATCGTGCATCCCGATCAAAGCGAGCAAGTGCCCGCAATGGTCGAGCGTTATCGCACATTGATCACATCCAAGGGCGGTCAAATTCACCGTCTGGAAGATTGGGGTCGTCGTCAGTTGGCCTATGCCATTCAAAAAATTCACAAAGCACACTATGTGTTGATGAATATCGAATGCGATCAGGAAACTCTGAATGAATTGGAGCACGCGTTCCGCTTTAATGATGCTGTATTGCGTCATTTGACTGTCAAGACAAAAGTAGCCGTTACTATCCCTTCAGCAATGATGAAGGAAGATAAGACTCGTTCAATGTTGGACGAAGAGGCAGGTCAAGACAAGGAAGAAAGCGCAGAAGCGTAATCATCTGAGCGTATGGGTTGTTATGCAAGTCACGTTATAGCTTTTTTGACGTGGCAAATAACCGCTTAGGCTATACAACGACATTTAAGAAGGAAATATCATGGCTCGTCCAGCAGCTAAAGATGACAAAAAAAAGCGTTTTTCTCGCAATAATCTGTTCAAGCGCCGTAAATTCTGCCGCTTTACAGTCGAGAAAATTGCAGAAGTAGATTACAAAGATGTGAATATCCTCAAGGAATTCATCTCCGAAAATGGCAAGCTGATCCCGGCTCGCATTACCGGTACCAAGACACGCTATCAGCGTCAATTGAGCACTGCCGTAAAGCGCGCGCGTTTCCTGGCTTTGCTGCCCTACACTGATTTGCACTAGGAGTATCGGATATGCAAATAATTTTGATGGAAAAAGTGATAAACCTGGGTCAGTTGGGTGATGTCGTTAATGTTAAGAATGGTTACGCTTGTAACTTCTTGATTCCTCAGGGAAAAGCGAAGCGTGCGACGACAGCGAATCTGGCCGAGTTTGAAGTGCGCCGCGTTGAAATCGAAGCAGCCGAAAAAGCCAAGTTGGCCGACGCGCAAACATGCGGCGAAAAGCTGGCTGGTTTGACTCTGCAAATTACACAAAAAGCGGGTGTGGACGGCAAACTGTTCGGTTCGGTAACGACTGCTGACATTGCGGCTGCACTGGCTGAACAAGGTTTTGCGGTAGACAAGGCGCAAGTGCGTGTTGCTGAAGGTCATCTCAAGACGGTGGGCGATCATCCGGTAAGCGTTGCGTTGCATAGTGACGTTGCGGTAGAGATTACTGTTTCGGTATTAGGCGAACATTAAGGTGGGCTTAGCCCACCCTGCGATATATTCGTAAGGGTAAAACAAAAAAGGACTGGCGACAGTCCTTTTTTGTTTTCATCATTCTCGGGCTGGCAAGGTAGAATGTCCCACATTTTTTATTGATCTGCTTAATTCATGCAAACTTATTCCCATTCAGATACGCAGCTAGACCAGATTAAATTGCCTCCCCACTCGGTGGAAGCCGAGCAATCGGTATTGGGCGGCTTGATGCTGGAATCCTCCGCTCTGGATAAAATCGCCGATCTGATTACCCAGGACGATTTTTATCGTTTTGAGCATAGGCTGATTTACCGGCAGATTGTGCGCATGAGTGAGCTGGCGAAGCCCGTGGATGTAATTACCGTGGCCGAGGCTTTGGAGATTTCAGGTGAGCTGGATAAGGTGGGCGGCTTGGCTTATCTGGGCAGTCTGGCGCAGAACGTGCCTTCAGCCGCCAATATCCGTCGTTATGGTGAGATTGTCCGCGAACGATCCATCATGCGTCAGCTGGTGGAAGTCGGCACCGACATCGCCGATAGTGCCTACAATCCAACGGGGCGGGATGCAGCGCAATTGTTGGATGAGGCAGAGGGCAAGGTGTTCCAGATTGCCGAGGCGGGCGCGCGCGGCAAGCAGGGTTTCATGTCTATGCCGCCGTTGCTAACCCAAGTGGTGGAACGCATCGAGACGCTGTACGGGCGAGACAATACCAGCGATGTGACGGGTACGCCGACCGGTTATACCGATCTGGACCGCATGACCTCCGGATTGCAACCGGGCGATATGATTGTCGTGGCGGGGCGACCCAGTATGGGAAAAACGGCTTTTTCCATCAACATCGCTGAGAATATTGCGCTGGACAGCAAGTTACCGGTGGCGATTTTCAGTATGGAAATGGGGGCGGCGCAGCTTGCCATGCGCATGTTGGGCTCAGTCGGCAAGTTGAATCAGCATGATTTACGTTCCGGAAAGTTACAGGACGACGACTGGGGACGGCTGACTCATGCGTTGGGCAGGCTCAATGATGCCCCCATTTTTATTGATGAATCAGCCGCCTTGTCTTCGCTGGAATTGCGTGCCCGCGCCCGCCGTTTACATCGCCAGCACGGCAGTCTGGGGCTGATCGTGGTGGATTATTTGCAACTGATGAGTTCCAACGCGGGCAAGGCGAGCGAAAATCGCGCCACCGAAATTTCCGAAATCTCGCGTGCCCTGAAGGGCTTGGCCAAGGAATTGCAGGTTCCTGTGATGGCTCTGTCGCAACTCAATCGTAGTTTGGAACAACGTCCCAACAAGCGCCCGGTGATGTCCGATTTGCGCGAATCCGGTGCGATTGAGCAGGATGCTGATTTGATTTTATTTATTTACCGCGACGAAGTTTACAACTCGGATTCACCCGACAAGGGCAAGGCCGAGATCATCATCGGCAAACAGCGTAACGGCCCGATCGGCAAGGTGGAGTTGGCCTTCCGGGGTGAATACACGCGCTTTGATAATCTGGCATCGAGCGGTTATTAACCTGCGTAGGTGTTTATATTCGTGCTGTGCAATAAATTAGCGTAATAATGTTTGAACTTGCCTCGTGATTCCGATACAATGCGCGCTCTTTAAATAGGCGCGTAGCTCAGTTGGTTAGAGCGCTTGGTCGACATCCAAGAGGTCGGTGGTTCGAGTCCACTCGTGCCTACCAAATAAAACAAGAGGTTAGAGTGTAATGGCTCTAACCTCTTTTTATTGTCCGCACTTCCTCGGTGCTGATGTCTATACCATCTTCTTTAATTGATACAGCTTCTCCAGCGCATCCCTCGGGCTTAGTTCATCCGGCTGGATTTCGCGTATTGCCGCCAGTAGCGGATGCGCTTCCGGTGCTTCTATTTCAATGCTTCGTTGGTCGAACAGGTCGCCTTGCGGATTTTGCGCGGCGCTGTTTTGTTCCAGGGCGCGCAATTGTTTTTTGGCGATTCGGATGACTTGTGGTGGTACGCCCGCGAGTGCTGCGACTTGCAGGCCATAGCTCTGGCTGGCTGCACCATCGGTAACTGCGTGCAGGAACACGATGCTGTGCTGGTGTTCGATGGCGGACAGGTGGACGTTGGCGAGTTGGGAAAATTCGTCGGCCAGGCGCGTCAGTTCAAAATAATGCGTCGCGAACAGGGTGTAGCTGCGGTTTTTTTCCAACAGGTGGCGCGCGATGGCATAGGCTAAGGCGAGGCCGTCAAAGGTGGAAGTGCCGCGTCCTATCTCGTCCACCAGCACCAGGCTTTTATTGGTGGCGTTGTGCAGGATGTTGGCGGCCTCGGTCATTTCGACCATGAAGGTGGAGCGCCCAGAGGCTAAATCGTCCGATGAACCGATGCGGGTGAAAATCTGGTCTATCTCGCCCAGTAGAGCTTCGCTTGCGGGGACGAAGCAGCCGACATGCGCCAGCAGCGCGATGATGGCGACCTGGCGCATGTAGGTGGATTTGCCGCCCATATTGGGGCCGGTGACCAGTAACATCTGGCGCGCATCGGAAAGCTGTGTGTCGTTAGCCGTGAATTGCTCAACTTGAGACTCGACTACCGGATGGCGGCCTGCTGTGATGTTGATAACCGCTGCGTCGGTAAACTGCGGCGCGCTGAAATTCAGCGTGCTGGCGCGTTCGGCGAAAGTGGCGAGTACGTCCAGTTCGGCGAGGGCGGCGGCGATGCGTTGCAGTTGCGCGACGGAGGGCGCGAGCTGTTCCAGCAAATTTTCATAGAGAAACTTTTCGCGCGCCAGAGCGCGTTCGTTGGCGGAGAGCGCCTTGTCCTCGAAGATTTTGAGTTCTGGCGTGATGTAGCGTTCGGCGTTTTTGAGCGTCTGGCGGCGGCGGTAATCGTCCGGCACGTTGGCCGATTGCGCGTGCGTCACCTCGATGTAGAAACCCTGTACGCGGTTGTATTCCACCTTTAGCGTACTGATGCCGGTGCGCGCCCGTTCGCGGGTTTCCAGTGCCAGCAGGAAATCGCCGCAGTGAGTCTGGATGCCGCGCAGATCGTCCAGCTCTGCGTCAAATCCATCGGCGATTACGCCGCCTTCGCGCAACACACTGGAAGGTTCTGCTTGCAGTGATTTTTGCAGCAACACGACCAGTGCGTGGTCAACTTGCAGTGCATCTGCAAGTGTTTGCAGCAAGGGCGCGTAGGGTGGGTATGTTGCTGTGCCCATGCGGTTCATGTCGCGAGACTCAGGGTGGGCAATAATGCCTAACCTGCCGAGCACGCAGTGCAATTCCGGCAAACTCAGTAAGGTGTCACGCAGCCCGGACAGGTCGCGTGGTCTGGCGCTCTTCAGCGCGATGCGCGCGGTGATGCGTTCCACGTCCACGCAGAGTTTGAGGGGGTCGTGGATAGTGCGGTAACCCCCAGCCCCGCTGGTGGAACTACCCGCCATTCGACTAGGTGGACAAGCCGCTGAGTCGCTGGTTATCCCGCAAGTGGGCGCAGCGCGCAGCGCGCCTACCGCTTCCAGCCTTGCGCGCAGCACGCTACGGTCACGCAACGGATGGTGCAGCCAGTGGCACAAAAGGCGGCTACCCATGTTGGTCGCGCAGGTGTCGAGCAGCGACAACAGGGTCGGGGCGGGTTCGCCGCGCAGCGTTTGGGTGATTTCCAGATTGCGTCGCGTCGCGGCATCCATGCGTACAAATTGATCTGCGCTATACACCTGCAAGCTGCGGAAATGGCTGATTGCCTGCCCCTGGGTGAGTCTGGCATAGCCCAGTAATGCGCCTGCCGCTTGCAGTCCTACGGTGAAATTTTCACAGCCGAATCCGGCCAGATCAAGCGTGGCGAACTGCTGGCACAGCCCGCGCCGCGCCGTGTCCAGATCAAAGTGCCAGGTGGGGAGAGGCTTGCAAGCCGCATGGTGATAGTTGGGCGCGTCAGCGTTTTCAGCGTGCAGGATTTCCGCAGGTTGCAGTCGTTCCAGTTCGGCACTCAAATTATCGGCATCCGTCTCGCTGACGAAAAACTGCCCGGAGGACAGATTCAGCCAGGCCAGCCCAAGTTTGCCGTGGTGTTGGTGCAGACCCAGCAGCAGGCTGTCGCGTTTTTCTGCCAGCAAGGCAGAGTCGGTGACGGTGCCGGGCGTGACAATGCGCACTACCTTGCGCTCTACCGGACCTTTGCTGGTAGCCGGATCGCCGATTTGCTCGCATATCGCGACCGATTCACCCAGCTTGACCAGACGTGCCAGATATTGCTCGGCGGCATGGTAGGGTACGCCCGCCATCTTGATCGGCTGACCGTTAGACGTGCCGCGCTGGGTCAGCGTGATGTCGAGCAGTTTCGCGGCGCGCTCGGCATCCTCATGGAACAGTTCATAGAAATCCCCCATGCGGTAAAACAGCAGCAGGTCGGGATGCTGTGCCTTGATGCCCAGATACTGCTGCATCATCGGGGTGTGTTTTGGGGTAATATTTGGCTCGTTCATCGCGGACGTGGTATTGGGCTGTGTTTCTTGTGTCATTAAATGGAAGTTATCATGATCGGTCTGAAGTGCAAAGCAAAGTTTGATCTGAACGGTTTGCTGCCCGTGTTGCGGGTCTGCTGAACGGTGTTCGTCAATCGTCATCCGCTGCAATTATTTTTTTGATACTGCTTGCATTCGTCTTTGCTGGCGAGGTGGGCATCATGTTCGGGCTCGATAACTTCGAGAACATAGACCAGTCGCCCTGGCTGGAAGCATTTTCCGATGCGGCCATGCTGACTTTGCTGTGCGTCCCGTTCTTCTGGTATCTCTTCCTGAAGCCGCTGCAGCGCGCCTTGCAACTGGAGAGCTTCAAGTCGGACAAGATACTGGAAATGGCGGCGGAAGGGATCGTCAGCATCGATACCCAAGGCAGGATACTGTCCTTCAATCGCGCCGCACAAAGAATATTCGGCTATAGCGAAGAGGAGATCATCGACAGGAATGTCTCATTGTTGATGCCGCCACCGCATCGGGACAGCCACGACGGATATATCGCGCGCTATTTGCAGAGCGGGGAGGCGCATGTGCTCGGGAAAGCCCAGGAATTGCAGGGGCAGCGCAAGGGCGGCTCGACCTTTCATCTGGAATTGTCGGTGACCGAGGTCAGGCTCGGCGATACGCATTTGTTCACCGGTATGCTGCGCGATATCAGCGGGCAAAAACTTGCGCAACAGCGCATCGAACAACTGGCACACTATGATGCGCTGACTCATTTGCCGAATCGCAGTCTTTTTTTCGACCGGCTCGGGCAGTCCATCATGATGGCGAAACGCAATCAGCGCAGTATCGCGCTGTTGTACGTCGATCTGGATGGCTTCAAGCAGGTCAACGATACACTGGGCCACCATATCGGTGATCTGCTGCTGGTGCAGGTGGCCGAGCGTCTGCGTCAGTGCGTGCGTGAAAGCGACACCTTGGCGCGCCTCGGCGGTGATGAATTCACGCTGATTCTGAATGAGACCCATGAGCGCGAGGCGGTGGCGATGGTGGCGAGAAAGGTCATCGAGTCGATCGCCTCCCCTTTCTATCTGGAAGGGTACCCTGTCCATATCGGTGTGAGCGTCGGGATCGCGCATTATCCCGATGATGCCGAAGAAGAGGATACGTTGCTTATCGTGGCGGACAAGGCCATGTATGCCGCCAAGGCGGCGGGCAAGAACACTTACCGGTTCGGCTTCGTTGCCGGGCAGACCGCAAGTTAGCAGGCGACTGTATCATTCCGGGCGTGGGATCCCGGCGTATAGGCTTTAGCGCTACTTTCTCTCAAGTATGCTGTCAAAAAGAAAGGCTCTGTCGCAATTAACTGTTGAATCGCAATTAACTGTTGAATTGGCCTTCCGAGAGGCCTAAAGTGTGATTTCGGAGGCGCTTCATGAAAACGAACGAATTCAGGAACTGGATGGAAGCGTTAAATCTTCTGAGCAGCGGTCAGCGGGATACGCTTCGGGAACAACTGCATGGACGTGAAGTTGGCGACGAGGGGGTGAAGCTGATCGAGCAAAGCCTGACCGTTGAGCCCGCTTGTCCACATTGTGCCGGCACAAAGTTATATCGCTGGGGCATGAGTTGCGACTTGCAACGTTATCGCTGCCGAAGTTGTCAGCGCACTTTTAATGCGCTGACACACACGCCGTTGGCGCGATTGCGCTGCAAAGACAAGTGGCTTAATTATGAGCAGAAGATGGTGCAGGGGTTGAGCATACGCCGGGCTGCGACGGATTGCGGCATCGCCAGGAACACCAGTTTTAAATGGCGACATCGTTTTCTGCGCGCACCGCTAACGCAACAACCTGTTCAAATGAGCGGCATTGTCGAAGCGGATGAAACGTTCTTTCTCGAATCCTTCAAAGGGCAGCGTCACTTATCCAGACTCGCCCGAAAACGGGGCGGTAAAGCCGAGAAAAGAGGCCTGTCGGCTGAGCAAATAGCGGTATTGGTGGTGCGGGATCGTCATGGCGATACGGCTGATTTCGTTTTGCCGGGCGTGAGCGCTGAGCAGATTGAGCCCGTGCTCAAACCCTTGTTGAACAAGGACGTGATGCTCTGCACCGATGGCGCGGCCGCTTACAAGGTGATCGCGAGACATGCAGGTGTCGCCCATCGTCCGATCAATGTGGCCGCAGGTCAGCGCGTCATTGGCGGGATATATCACATTCAAAACGTCAACGCCTATGACAGCCGCCTCAAACAATGGATAGTGAAATTTCATGGCGTTGCAACACGATATCTCGCCAGTTACCTGGGCTGGCATCGCATGCTCGACCCTCTCGGCAAGCATGTCACGCCAGTCGCTTGTTTTATTGCAGCGATTGGAAAAGAACGACGTTTTCAACAGTTAATTGCGACATAGCCAAAAGAAATTGCTCACGCGGATTTGCAGCCGCGTACCTTTAAGTCAGACAGGTTGCTGGACAACGGAAGGGGCAGATGGCCAAGACTATCATCATCACCGACCTGGACGGAACGCTGCTCGACTCGGCGACGTATTCCTTCAAACCGGCACTGCCAGCCTTGAGTCTGGTCCGGGCACGCAGCATCCCGCTGATCCTCTGCTCCAGCAAGACGCGTGCGGAGATGGAGGTCATCCGCCGGCAACTGGACAACCACCATCCGTTCGTTACCGAAAATGGCGGCGGGATATTCATCCCGCACGGATATTTTTCCGATCCCTTCGATGCCTTGGAGTCAGAGGGATACAGGCTCATCACGCTCGGCATGCCCTATGCGGATATCCGGCATCACTTTGTCTGCCTCCGCGAACAGCTTCGGATCAAGGTGCGCGGTTTCGCCGACATGACAGCTGGCGAAGTGGCCGTGCTGACCGGACTTTCACGCGAAGAGGCACTGCGGGCCAGGCAGCGTGATTTCGATGAGCCGTTCGTGTTCGAAGGCGCACCCGATGAGCGCTTCCTGAGGGCGATCGAGGCGACGGGCCTGAGCTGGACCGAGGGGCGGCTGTTCCATATCATGGGCAGGCACGACAAGGGCCGTGCGCTAGGGTTGCTGCAAATGCTGTACGAAAAGCAATTCGGCGTGGTGAAGAGCATCGGTCTCGGCGACAGCCTGAACGACCTGCCGTTGCTCCGGGCGGTGGACCGTCCGGTATTGGTGCGGCACCAGGACGGCAGTCATGACTCGCGCATCAATGTTGCTGGCTTGCTGAAGACGCAACTTCCCGGCTCGGCCGGCTGGAACGAAGCCGTGCTGCAATTGCTGCCTGCTGAAAATTCTGGCGGGGGCACGGCAAAAGTAAAAACCGGAAGCGAAACCGGGTCTTTGGTTGAAATTTTCAACGCCGCACTCGCCGCCGTCGATCCGTACCGTGCGGTGCTCAAGTTTGCAAAAATCAAAGAGGGCTGTTTGCATGTGGCTGGCACTGGCCACGAACTGGCGGCATTTGAGCGCATCATCGTGATTGGTGCTGGCAAGGCCACGGCGCGCATGGCATTGGCCATTGAAACATTGCTCGGCGAGCAGATATCGGCGGGACTGATCGTCGTGAAAGATGGCCACACGGTGCCGCTGACTATCATCGGGCAGGTGGAAGCTGCCCATCCCGTGCCGAATGAAGCAGGCCAGACCGGCACCAGGCGCATCTTGGAGATGGTTCGTGCCGCCGACGCGAAGACGCTGATCGTTTGCCTGCTCTCGGGTGGTGCCTCCGCGCTGCTCGTCGCGCCGGTTGACGGCGTGACGCTGCAAGACAAGCAGGAGGTGACCGGCCTGCTGTTGAAAGCGGGCGCGACCATCGATGAATTGAACGCCGTGCGCAAGCACCTTTCCGCCGTCAAGGGCGGCAGGCTGGCGCAGGCGGCTTACCCGGCGCAGGTTGTCACGCTGCTGCTTTCCGATGTCATCGGCGACCGCATGGATGTGATCGCCTCCGGGCCGACTGCGCCGGATGGTTCGACCTTTGCCGATGCCCTGTCGGTGATTGAAAAATACGGACTGCAGGAAAAAATGCCATTGCGCATCGTGGCGCATCTGGAAAAAGGGGCGGGCGGGCAGGTTCCCGAGACGGTGAAGGACGGTGACCTTTGCCTCGGCAAGACACACAATGTGATCGTCGGAGCGATTGGTCTGGCGCTCGACGCTGCTGCGGAAAGATCCCGGCAACTCGGCTACGCCGCGCACATCATCAGCGCGGAACTCCATGGCGAGGCGCGCGCCGCCGCCCGGTTCCTGGCACAGACCGCACGCACGGCGCTCGCCGGTTTGCGGGCGGGAGAAAGGTGCTGCCTGCTGTGCGGCGGAGAGACCACCGTCACCGTCTGCGGGACGGGAAAGGGAGGCAGGAATCAGGAACTCGCTCTGGCCTTCGCGCTGGAGATCGAGGGGTTGGAGGGAGTGACCATGCTTTCCGCCGGCACCGATGGCAACGATGGTCCGACCGATGCCGCCGGCGCACTGGTGGACGGGCAAACCGCCGCGCGGGCACGCGGACTGGGTGTCGACCCTTTGCGCTATCTCGAGAATAACGACTCCTATATGTTCTTCCGGCAATATGATGCCCGCACGGGCGGGCATAGTCACTTCATCACCGGGCCGACCGGCACGAACGTGATGGATATGCAGTTGCTGCTGCTGGAAAAGCCGGGTGCGACGCAGCCGCTATCGTGATAAGGTTGGCACACGGCATAAGGAGGAAATCCGGACGATGAGCAGCGTTACATTCAGGGCCGAAATACACGAGCAGATAAAGCAAGTTGAGAGTGCCGATATCATCGTCGGTATTCCGAGTTTCAATAATGCGCGCACCATAGCCCATGTGGTGCGCGCGGTACAGGCCGGTCTGGCCAAATACTTTCCCGACCACAGGGCGGTGATCGTGAACTCGGACGGCGGCTCCAGCGACGGCACCATGGAAGTCGTGCAAAATTCTTCCATCGGGGATTTTGCTGCCATCCTGCTGCACCACCGTATCCAGCCCATTGCCAAGATAGCGTTCCCTTATTCCGGAATTCCCGGCAAGGGGAGTGCCTTCCGTGCGATCTTTGAAATCGCGCAAACGCTGGATGCGAAGGCCTGTGTGGTGGTCGACTCCGACCTGAGGAGCATCACGCCGGAATGGATCGAACTGCTCGTCAAGCCGGTGCTGGACGGCGGTTTCGATTATGTTGCCCCGCTTTATCACCGGCACAAGTTCGACGGCACCATCACCAACAGCATCGTTTATCCGTTGACCCGCGCGCTCTACGGCAAGCGGGTGAGGCAGCCGATCGGCGGGGATTTTGGGTTCTCCGGCAAACTGGCGCGGTTCTACCTCACCAGGGATGTGTGGGAATCGGATGTTGCCCGTTTCGGCATCGACATCTGGATGACCACGACGGCGATCGCGAACGGCTTCAAGGTGGCGCAATCTTTTCTCGGCGCCAAGATACACGATGCCAAGGATCCCGGCGTCGACCTGAGCAATATGCTCTACCAGGTTGTGAGTGCCACCTTCGACCTGATGGAAAACCATGCTGAAGTATGGAAGCCCATTCGCGGGTCGGAGCCGGTGACGACCTTCGGTTTCGAGTACACCGTCGGGCTCGATCATGTCAACGTGAATACCGCGAGAATGCTGAAGTTGTTCAGGGAAGGCCTGCTTAACCTGCGCGAGATCTGGCTCGACATCCTCGGCGCGGGCGATCTCAGGGAGGTGGAGCGGTTGGCGGTGCTGGACGACAGCGAGTTCCGTTTCCCCATCGGGTTGTGGACGCGGATCATCTATGACTACGCCATCGCTTTCCACCTGGGGAGACTGCCGAAGGAGCATCTGCTAAAGTCGCTGGTGCCGCTGTATGTCGGCAAGACCGCCTCGTTCATTCTTGAAGTTGATCCCATGCAACAGGACGAGGCGGAGGCGGAAATCGAAAAACTTTGCATGGAGTTTGAGAGCAGCAAGGATTATCTGCTGACCAGTTGGAAGTAAACCTATAAGGAGGTGACCATGATGGACTTTTTGAATCTGATACTCGAACCGTTGCAGGATGTGTTTTCAAAGTTCAGGGAATTTGCGCCCAACCTGCTGGCCATGCTGGTGATACTTGCGCTCGGGATTGTTCTGGCCAGGGTGCTGCGGACAGTCCTGGTGAAATTCCTGGCAGCGGTCAAATTCGACAATTGGTCCGACCGGATGGGCTTCACTATCCTGATGCGCAAAGGCGGTCTGTGGCTGAAACCCTCTGTTGTTGTGGGTGCGCTTATTTTCTGGATACTGATCATCGTCACCCTGATGGTAGGGCTGAGCGCACTCAATGTCGCCGCCATCGATAACCTGGTCGGACAATTCTTCAGCTATCTGCCGCGCGTCTTTTCGGCGGCAATAATCCTGCTGGTCGGCTACGTGGTTTCCAGCTTCATCGGCAGGGGGGTTCTGATCGCTGCAGCGAACGGCGGTTACCACTATGCCAGGCTGCTCGCTGAAGCGGTGCGTGTGTTGTTGATGCTGATGATTCTGGCCATGGTCCTGGAGGAATTGCAGATAGCGACCAGTATCGTGATCGTTGCCTTCTCGATCGTTTTCGGCGGGATCGTGATAGCGCTCGCCATCGCCTTTGGCGTGGGGGGTATCGGTGCCGCAAAGCAGATCATCGAGCGGGAAATCGCCGAAGTGCGGCCGGAAAAGGCGCAGGACGATATCGAACATATTTGAGCGGAGGCGCAGCATGACCGACTTTTACCAGACCGGAATCATTACCACGCTCCACCAGCTCGGCAAGCCTTCGCTTGAGCGGCTGGAATCCGATCTGTACCGCTTTTCAAAAACCCGGCCGATCGCGCTGGTGCTTCCGGCACTGTATTCCGAGTTCGAAGGGCAGGCCATGCCGGGCATCGTGCAGGAGCTGGCCAAGGTGAAGTACCTGAACGAAATCGTGCTTGCTCTCGACCAGGCTTCGCAAGACGACTTCAAGCGGGTGCGGGAATTTATGGCGCCCATTTCCACCGAGGTCAAGATAATCCACAACAAGGGCAAGCGCATCAGCGAGGTGTATGAAACGCTCAAGCGCAACGGGCTGGATGCCGGGCCGCAAGGCAAGGGACGTTCGGCATGGCTGTCTTACGGGTATGTGCTTGCCAGGGGAAAGTCGGATGTAATCGCTTTGCACGATTGCGACATCGTCACATATGGCCGGGAATTGCTCGCAAGGCTGTGCTATCCCGTCGCCAACCCGAATTTGAATTATGTGTTCTGCAAGGGGTACTACAGCAGGGTGACCAGCAAGATGAACGGGCGCGTGACCCGACTGCTGGTGACACCGCTGGTGCGTTCCCTCCAGCAGTTGACCGGAGGGAAGCACGGGTTCCTCGAGTTCCTCGACAGCTTCCGCTATGCCCTCGCCGGGGAATTTAGCATGAGCGCGGACATGGCGCGTATCAACAGGATACCTTCGGACTGGGGGTTGGAGGTGGGTTCGCTGGCCGAGGTGTACCGCAACTACTCGCCGCATCGCGTGTGTCAGGTGGACATCGCGGCGACCTACGAGCACAAACACCAGGTGCTTTCGGCCGGGGATGCGGAAAAGGGCCTGATGAAGATGGCCGTGGATATCTGCAAATCCATCTTCAGGACGCTGGCCTCGGACGGTGCAGTGTTTTCGGAAGGGTTGTTCAGGTCACTGATCGTGACCTATCTCAGGCAGGCCGAGGATACGCTGATGAAATACGAGGCAGACGCGATGATCAACGGGCTGGCCTTCGATCGGCACGAGGAGGCTCAGGCCGTGGAGGCGTTCACCAAGGCTATCGCCATGGCGGCGCAGGCATTCGTGGAAAACCCCATGGGCAATCCCCTTATTCCGAACTGGAACCGGGTGAGCGCCGCCATCCCGGATATTTTCGAGATACTCAAGCTGGCCGTGGAGGAGGACAACAAGTGATGCCGTTGCGGACAGTGGCTGAATCGTTCAGCCTTTCAGCCCCGCAGTCAGGTGCGGCGCAATCACCTGCAACAACAGCGGGTGGATATTGGGATTGCCCGCGCAGACGTGTCCGGTTGCCAGATAGGTATCGTTGCCGCTCAGGTCGCTGACCATGCCGCCCGCTTCGGTAATCAGTAGTGTGCCAGCGGCGATGTCCCATATGTGCAGGCCGGTCTCGAAGAAGCCGTCATAGCGGCCAGCCGCCATCCACGCCAAATCCAGTGCAGCCGAGCCGGGGCGACGCAGACCGGAAGTCTGTTGCATCAAGTCCTTGAAGATACCGATGTAAGCGTCCATATGATCGAATTTGGTGTAGGGGAAACCCGTGCCGATCAGGGCATCTGCCATAT
>Ga0210025_1001091_pt1 | contig 30944 bp, 21 predicted proteins | sample CryGeyme20150102_FD_183989 | JGI IMG/M metagenome (GOLD analysis project Ga0210025, IMG submission 183989) | Groundwater microbial communities from Crystal Geyser aquifers in Utah, USA - Crystal Geyser metaG 2015-0102 (SPAdes) (version 2) | ecosystem: Environmental > Aquatic > Deep subsurface >... | reverse complement strand
AAACGAAGTTGTAAGCAGTCTTATCCATACCGAAATATAAAACACGATAAAACTATGATATGTAATAATTTAATAAATTATGTTATATTTTTTTCGGGTAATGTCAGCCCCAAACCCCCTTTAGCTGAAATTTCGATCAAAACCGCCTCATACTGTCTCAAAAGGGGGATTTTTAGTACTTGCCTCAAAACAAAATTAATATCACAGACCAAAAACTCCCCCTTTCACCACAATCCATAAATGCTAAAAAGACGCAAGAATTTAAAGGGTAGGTCGGATTTTCATTCTGTACATAAGGCGAAATTACGAGTAAGACCAAGATCCTGAATTAAATTCAGGATGACAATTTACTTTTTAATCGGTTTTTTATACTCAGGATGATGCTTTGGATATTTCGAAAAAGGAATAATCTCCGGTTTCTGTTTTTGTGAAACAGGGAAAACTGGTTTTTGAGGTCGTAACTCGGGTTTCCAGATAAATCCATTCAATTGATATAATTCAACACCTGATTTCTCCTCAGAATAGGTCGCTTTAACATCTTCTGTTGCATTCATATCCGTTAATTCGCCTTCAATAAAAGACATAATTACTTGTAAAGAATGCACAACCATTAATCCATCAGGTTCATCTTTATCATTGTTTGTAAAAAAAGCAACTGCAGCATTTGGAGTATAACGAACTTGTTTTAAACTTCCTTTTTCGAAATCAGACCAAAGTGAATCGCCACGCATTTGCTGAAATCTCCCAGAAATCGAATCAACCTGAACTGCAAAAGGCTGAGGAAAAGCGTGAATGGTTCGAATAGTATCATCTTCAGCTTGAATGATAATATTAGGCGCTGAAAGTTGAAGTTTTTTATTCCATGCAAAAGCATTGGATTCTAATTCAAATCGTTCCGTTTTAGAATCATATTCGGCAGAATCACTAAAAGAAGAAAAATCTTTGCTAAATATCTGCACTTTCCCAAATGCCTCGAATGAAAAAGTAGAATCCTTGTTTTCTTGATAAAAAATCTTTTTCCCCCGAATACTTATAGTATCAGCTTTGGCAGAATCGACTTTAATTAATAGTGCATTTTCACGCATCAAACGTTGTCCACTTGAATCAATGTAAACATATTCGGCAGTTACATAACTGTTGTTTTTTCCATCGAAAGCGTAAACATTATTAAATAATTCATATAATTTCGCTTTTCTATTTCCCAATAAACTATCTGCTTCAACAAATAAAGTTGAATCTACAACCTGAACATTTCCTCGAAACGAAGCAGAATCATTTTCGTGAAAATAAATACCTCGATCAGCTTTTAAAATTCCTTGAGTGTCTTCCAATTGAAAAGGAGCTGTAAAATAACTTGTTTTTTGTGGAAATGAATAACTAGCTCTAGTGCTAAATAATTTGGATGAATCTCGTTCAATCAACAAATTTCCATAAAAAAAGCTTAAATCGGTATCTGCATTATATATAGCAGAATCTGCCCAAATCTTATCTTCCTCATTTTGAATAAATACATTTCCGTAAGCGCGAATTTCATTACGATCTAAAAAGTGAAGGGCAGAGTCACTTCGTAATTCATTCTTTTCAATTTTTAATTTTACATTTCCTCGTAATACTCTAACTTGCCCTGATGGAGTATTTCTACCAATTAATTCATCAGCTTTTAGAATGGAAACATTCGTCTGCGCAAAAAGGGAATGAGCAAAACTTAGAAACAATAGAAAACTGATAGAAAATTTCATTCCTTAAATATAACAAACCTGAGATCGTGATTAGAATAATCTAGTAAAAATGAATAAAAACTGAGTACCATTTAGAGATTGAAAATATCTCTTTTCAGTGATACAATGAGTTGGAAATATGGTTGAAGATTTATTTCTAAGAATAAAGCGTCAACTTGCAATAATTCCAAGATAATCCTAAGTGTGAATATTTGATTTAATTTTCTTGTTCCGAAAGAGGTAACCAAATAGAAAATGTTGATCCTACTCCAACTTCGCTTTCTACTTCAACTTTACCACCCATTGCATCAATTTGTGATTTAGAATAGAATAAGCCTATTCCTTTGCCTTCTATGTGTTTATGAAATCTGTTGTTCAGTTTAAATAGTTTGTTTTTTATAATTTTCATATCTAAACCCAAACCTTGATCACTTATTTTAATAAGAGCAAAGTCATTCTCAATTTCTGCAGTTATTTTAATCACAGCTTTAGAGTTCGTTTTTTTGTATTTAAGAGCATTCGTAATCATGTTATTTAAAATACTATCGAAATAAGCTGGAATAACTGATACAAATAAAGAACTATCAATTTCGGTTGTAAAATCAATTTCTGATCTAAATAAATGAGCTATAAGTTCGTAGTTTCTTAAAACTGCTAATTCAATATTTACGGATTCTTTAACATCTGCTTCTTTTCCTTGTTCAATAACGAGAATATCGTGCATAATTTTCATGGTATCATTTAATTTATGCGCAGATCGGTCAATCATATCAATGTATTTCTCTTTTTCGTCATCATCTTTCATGAGTGAACAAAGCGATATTAAATTAACAATAGGCAAGCGTAAATTATGAGAAGTTAAATACGTGTATTCTTTTAATTTTTGATTTTGAAAATGAGTTAATTCTAGTAGTTTATTGATTTGTAAGAAGTTGTTTTTTTGCTCTGTAATGTCGGACATTGAACCATAAATTTTTGCAACTTTCCCATCGGATATTACAGGTTTGCCAATTACTCTAATCCATTTTTCAACACCATTGGCTGAAATAAATTCAAACTCATCATCGAATGGAATCTGATGTTTAACCAAATTTGATAAATGAAATGTAATTTTTTCTTGACTTTCACCTTCTTTATAAAAGTCGAGTAATTTAGCAGTGTTGTTTTTATGATTAAGTTCATTTATGAACTCATCTGAAATTTTATAGATATTTTTTACTACCTCAGATAAATGATAATCATTGTTAATTAAATCATATTCCCAGCCACCAACTTGAGAAACTTCACTAGTTTGCGTTAAAAACGTACTAATTCTAATTAAATCTAATTCTTGTTGTTTTCTTTCTGTTATATCTTGATTAACTCCAGAAATGTAAATTGCTTTTCCAGATTTATTTCTTCTAATTACTTTTCCATGACTTTCAATCCATTTCCAGTTACCATCTTTGGTTTTCATTCTATATTCAACTTTAAATGAATCTTTTTCTGGTTCTAAAATAACATTTGAAAATAATTCTTTTACATTTGAACTGTCGATTGGGTGTAAATTATCAAAGTAAAAGGAATCATGCTCACCAACTTCATCTAATGTATAACCAATCATTGTTGCCCAATTATTGCTGTAAGTACTATTGCCAGTTTCTACATTCCATTCCCATGCTCCAAATTTACCTGCATCAATAGTAAATTCTAATTTTTTGATGTTTTCTGCTAGTTTTTCTTCGGCTTTAACTTGTTGAGTAATATCAATACTTGAACTTACTATGTAAACTCCAGCACTTTTTGTTATATATGGACTAAGTGTTGTTTTCCAAATATGTTCTCCATCCTGTAAGTTGACGAATTCTAGAAATTCAATAGGTTTACCAAGCCCTAAAGCATGTTTAAATTTAGTGACTTTTGCCTCAGCTTGATCTTTTTCAAACAATTCATAAGGAGTTTTTCCTCGGAGACTTTCAAGAGATAAACCAGTAACTTCTTGATGATGAAAATTTGTTCTTACATAGCGAAATTCTCTATCAGGAAAATATTCTATTAATTGTAAAGACTCTTGTGTACCATTAAAAACGCGCTCAAACTCTTGACTGATAGCTTGTATTTGGTTTTCCTTTTCTACAATATCGGTCAAGTCTGTAATGACTACATGTCTGGCATTTTTATTATTATATACCAATGTGTGATAAGTTAATGACACATAAATAAGTTGCCCATTTTTTTTACGATGTTTTAAATATTTAAATGTTTGAATTTCAGTTACGGATGACTTTATTATTGAAATAGTTTTAGTAATTTCATCCTCAGGGCGAATGTCTAAAATTGTCATTGATAAAAACTCATCTCTAGAAAATCCGTAAAAAGACACTGCAGTGTCATTTACTTCAAGAAATTTTAGTGAATCCATATCAAAAATCCACATAGGTTGTGGACTATAGGAAAATAGACTACGGTATCTGTTTTCGTTTTCCAGAACTTTTTGTTCTTGTAATTTTTCTTTTGTTACATCTTCCATATATCCATGCCAAACAACACTTCCATCACTTTTGCGCTCAGGCATAGATTTCGCTTTTATCCATTTTTGCTTATTTGAATTTGGTGGAACATGAATTCTAAAGTCAAATTGGAATGGACTTAATTGTTCAGCGCTTAATTCAACAGCCTGAATAAAAGGATTGAGATCTTCTTTATGGAAATAGGGGAGTAGTAAACTGAAGTCATTTATAACTTCATTAATTAATATATCTGGAATGATTTTTAGAAACCCATCACTTAAATAATTATAAATGTAATTGCCATCATTCTTTCTTTCAAAAACAAAAAAGCATCCGGGTAAATGTTCACTTAGTTTATGAAGAAGTTCATGGTCTTGTTTAATCTTTTCTTGAACTTTAGATTCTTCAGTTATATCTCGAACTAAAGCTAAGATTTCATTATTTGCTTCTAATGGGAAAATACGAGCTTCAAATGAGTGTTTTTTATCTCCAAAATCTATTGAATAAGTAAGTGTTTGTGGTTTTTTTGAAGTAAATGAGAGTTCAAAAAAACGTAAGAACTCACTAGTTATATGAGGTTCAAAAAAATCACTTAAATTTTTACCGATTAAATTTTCGCTAGTTTCTACCAATAATGCATCTTTTGTGGCAATTACTTCTTTATAAGTTCCATTTCTGTCGAAAATAAATTTCAAATCGTCCATCACACTAAAAAGTGCATGAAGCTTTTCGCCTTGTTTTTTGTTATCAAGTTCAGAATTAATTTCTTGGCTAATATTTTTTATTAAACAAAGAAATTCGGCTTTATTAAAACTACTTAAACTATGTTTGCTAACTTCTAATGTGAAATATTCAATTCGATTATTTATTAGTAATGAATATTTTATTAGTTGGTTTTCACCCGTTTTCATCGCTGAGTTTAAAGCATGGTGCATTAAGTTTTCGACGTGCTTGGGTAAGTCGATTTCGTCAATTTTTTTCCCAATAAATTCAGCTGGGTTTTTGAATAAGTACGTTTCATCTCCGACTAAAAAGTCAATAAATGTATAATTATGATTAATAATTAAGATAATATCACTTGGTCTCGAGAGTAATTGATTTAATTTAATAAAACGTGTTTTATTATTATCTGAAATAAGTTTTTGGGAGTATATCTCTGTTATATCCTTAATTAAAAAAACTTGAAAAACTTGTTCATCGGCTGGAATGAAAATTGTGTTAAAAAAGAACCATTGTACAGTTCCATTCTTATTATTAAACCCAAAAGTAAAATCCTTAATTTTTTTAATCTCAGACTCTGAACAATTAAGAAACTTAAAAAAAGATTCTTTACTTGGTTGAAATACTAAATCTCTCCAATCAATTTCATCGGAAATGGAATCGACTGCAAACCCTAACTGATGAAAAAATGAATTATCGATAAAGAACTCATTTTTTGCCCCAAAATCTCTAACCCAGATTCCATGTAAATCTGACAATTTAATAAAATCAAATACAGTTAATTTGGAATTTAATAATTCTGTAACTGAGTCGAGCGAAAGTTTCATATTTACACTGATAGTGATAGTTGAATCTGAATTTACTAAAACTGAAGATTTTAAGAATAAAAAAATTCAAAAAAAATAATTCAATTATTAAGCAAAAATAGTATGAATAAGGAGAAATGCACAAGTGTATATAAAGCCAAATAAAAACAATGGAAAAATATCAAATGTACTTGTAATGAAAAAAATATTCAAAAGAGGTTTAAAAGATGAATTTATTTAGCTGTAGTTCGAGTATATACTATTAGTAAATATACTTAAGTAATTCAAGTCGAAATGGAACTTGTAAATTATTATTATTAAATATCTTATGAATAGTAGATTATGTTTAATCTACTATTAGAGTTAGATTTGATTAAAAATTAACGATTCCAGCCAATCGCATTTTTTAGTGCCATTTTAACTTCAGCTGAGTTGAAAGGTTTTGAAAATATTTTTTCAACACCCATTAAACCTGTTTCCTTTATTTCTTTATCTGAAGTTATCATAAATATTGGAATATGTTGGAACTCTGAAATACTCTTAATTTTTTTTACAAAACGTTCGCCGTCAACATTTGGCATTAAATAATCAGTTAAAATAGCATCATAAGTATGCTTACGTAAAAAATTTAAGGCTTCTTGAGCTGTATTTGCTTTATCGTATGTAAATGAGGGCATTTCTAATACTTTAGCCCAAACTTCTGTTTGTATAGAAACATCATCGAGTAATAAAACTCTGTAATTGGAACTGAAAAGAGAATCACCAAGTGCTTTATGAATGCATGAATTCAATGTTTGTTTATCAAAAGGTTTTAAAATAAACTCAAATAAGCCTTCTTTTAAAGCTTTGTCTTTAATCGAAATGTTAGAAGAAATCATGATTACAGGAATATCTTTTAACGATAAATCTGATTTAATTGCTTTAAGTAGTTCAAATCCATCCATTTTAGGCATCTCATAATCAGTTAAAACCAATGAGAATTCTTCTTTTTTTAGAATTTCTAAGGCTTCAAATCCAGATGAGGCAATTTCAAAATCTACCCTAATTTCGATTAATAAGTTTTTAAGAAAAGCTTGTTGTGTTTTAAAATCGTCGACTATAAGGACTTTTGACATAATTGTTGTTACTAATGTTTAAATGTTAACAGTGTTTACTAACTAAAATAAGTTTGAGAATTTATGTTCATAAAAATGATTAAAATGTGCTGATTATGTCATTATTATTGTTTGGTTTAAAGGAATGATATGAAAGCTAGAGTTTAATTTCAGTTTAAAATAAAGGTTCTATTTTTCCATATCAAGAATAAGTTCAGAGATTTCCAAAGCCAAAAGTTCTAGCCCATGCCTATATTTTTGGAGTTGAATAACGAATTCTTGTGGTTGGATTAATCCCGTTTTACACTGATTTTCTAACAACAAGCTAAGTTCGTAAATATCAATAGCTCCTACTAAGTCCAAATTTGGCTTCATTTTGTGTAAAGCTTCATAAATTCGCTTCAAATCCTTTCCATCAGAGTTTAACCGAATAGAAGTTACTACCATTTCAATTAGTGGGGGAAAGCGCTTGAGTAAGTTCAATGCGAAATTTGATTTATGCTCAGAAAGTTCATAAATCTTTGATAAATTAGTCATAAATTCAAAATAAATAACGATTTAGTGAATCACTTAAATTTTTGAGATAAATAGGTTTTTTCATGAAATCATTAAATAAATTCTCAAAATTAAGTTCATCATTATCAGAAAATGAATCTGCTGTTAAAGCAATAATTGGAGTTGACGCTAATTCATGTTTATTCTCAAAGTCTCGAATTACTTTAGCTGTTTCAAAACCATTCATAGAGGGCATGTAAATATCAAGAAAAAGAATGTCGGGTCTAGTATCAATAAATTTTTCCGTCGCTTCTTTACCTGAAGAGCATTTGATAATCGTAAACTTATTGTTAATAGAGTCAATTAGTTCACTTAAGATGAATAAATTAATTTCAATATCGTCAACAATCATAATCGTATAAGGCTTACTTTCTTTTTCGATTATGGTTGAATATGAATGATTATCTGAAATAAATGTATCTTTTTTAAGAGTTAGATTGTCTGATTTCTTTGATTCTTCCACTATGGGTAAATTTTAAACGTTTACAGATAGAATTGAATAAAAAAAGTTTTAATAAACTCTTGATTGAATGTCATGAACAAAACATTTGTGAAACGGTATTGTGCAATAAAAAAAGACAATTAGTATGATTTTGATGTTGCAATTGAAATTATATTAAATCAAAATAAAAAAAAAGTTTTTTTTTTTTTCTAATGACTTTTTAATGTAATTGAGGTATTTATCGAGAGTAATTCAAAATGAATTCAATTTAATAGAGATCCGATAATTGCAGGGATTTAGTCAAAACCCAAAGAATGGCAAACATGTATCAGATTTATAGTACAAAGAAAAATCATGATTTAGAATCCACCACTGCTATATCGTAAATTTATAAGATATCAGTCATATTGATTATAAAATTGCTTTTAAGTAAAATAAATCAGCATTTTAGCAGTTAAACTCCTCTGCAACTTGTGTTATATATATTTATCTTCAAAGCAAATTTAAACTACTTTGCATGCTTAAGCTAAAACTTCTATTCGCTATTTTCTTCTTGAGTTTGGTTCAAACAGCACACTCCCAATTTTTTGGTTTTGGAAAAAATCGGGTTCAATACGAAGATTTTGATTGGCGCTTTATTCAAACAGAACATTTTGATGTCTATTATGATAATGCTAAAAATTATTACTTGGCTTCATTTGCAGGTCAAAGCCTAGAAGCAGCTTATAAAGAGATAAAAGAAGATTTTAATCATGATATTTCAAATCGAGTATCGGTAATCATCTTTGATTCTCATAACGATTTTGTTCAAACAAATGTGGTAAATCTACCTGTTGATGCAGAAGGGATTGGCGGGGTTACAGAATTATATAAAAATAGAGTTGTATTACCATTTATGGGGAAATACTCTGATTTTAGAAGAGTAATTCATCATGAGTTGGTGCATGCTGTTATAAATGATATGTTTTACGGCGGTTCTTTACAGTCAATTATTCAGAATGATATTCAATTGGCAATTCCATTATGGTTCAATGAAGGAATGGCTGAATACTCTGCATTAGGTTACGATACAAATACGGATAACTTTATCAGAGATGCAGTTTTGAACAATTATATTCCTCCAATTAATTATTTAGGTGGATATTTTGCGTATCGTGGCGGTCAATCCGTTTGGGATTACATTGTATCTGAATACGGAAGGCCAAAAATTGGAGAAATTTTTCAAAAAATTAAATCTAGTCGATCGGTGGAACTTGGTTTTCGTCAATCTTTAGGCTTAACAATAGAAGAATTATCAGATAACTGGCAAGCTTGGTTAAAAAAGAAGTATTGGCCAGAAATTGAGAAAAGAGAAGATTTAAAAGATTTTTCAACATTGCTTTCGAAACGTGATTTTGGAGGAACCTATAATACAAGTCCTGCAATTTCACCTCAGGGCGATAAAGTGGCAATGATTACAAATGAGCGCGGTTATTTTGATGTAGTTGTGATTTCTTCCTTAAATGGAAAAAAACTAAAAACGATAATTAAAGGGAATGATAATTTAGATTTTGAATCATTAAATATTCTAAATCCAAATTTAAGTTGGTCGCCCGATGGAAGTAAAATTGCTTTATCTACTAAGTCTGAAGGTAAAGATATGTTAGCTATAGTCGATTACAAGACTATGAAACTAAGTCGAGTAAAATTCCCTCTTATGGATGCCATTCAATCAGTTTCTTGGGCACCAGATGGTAAAAAAATAGCGTTTAATGGCAATATGGGTGCTTACAGTGATATTTTTGTTTATGATTTAGAAACTGAAGATTTTTTCAATATCACAAACGATGTGTTTACAGATTTTGAACCTGTTTGGAGAGCCAATTCAAAATCAATTTTATTTGCATCGGATAGGGGAGATAAAACCAAGCTAAATACCTATCGTGAAAATTACAATATGCTCTTGAATCCAGATTTGGATCAAGCAGATTTATATGAAGTAAAATTAGGAGCAGCTGAGGCAAAAAGATTAACAAATACCCCAAAGGTTAATGAGACACGACCAGTTGTAACGGCTGCAGATCAAGTTTTATATATTTCAGATTTAAATGGAATTCCAAATGTGTATGAATTTGATTTTAATACATTTGAGTCTAGACCATTGACAAATTTAATGCAAGGTGTGTTGCAAATGTCAGTTTCAGCTGATGGTTCTCGTTTAGTAGTAAATACATTTAATGGCGGTTATTTAGATGTGTTTTTAATTAAAAATCCATTAACTAGATCTGTAAAAGGAGAGATGATTCCAAACGAATGGGCAAAGCGTAGAGATGCTGAACCTGGTTATACAAGAGTCCCTGCTGTAGGATATGGCTATCAAATGTATGGATCGGATAAATACATGTCTCAGCTAAGTACACAAGCTGCTTATGATTTAGGATGGACAGGTATCGGTTTTAATAAACCTCAAAAAACCGAGAAAAAAGAAGCTTCAGAATCGACTAAAGTTGAAGATGGAACTGTTGATTTCAGAAATTATCAGTTTGGAGAATTGTTTGACGATGTTGCTAAAGAACAAGAAGATACAAATCCATTTTCTCCGTTGAACAATACAACCAATTCGGGGATCTATCAACCACAGCATTATAAATTGAAGTTCACTCCAGAAATTGCCTATTTAAGTTCGTCATTTAATACATTTTCTGGCGTATTTGGATTTACTCAATTCTCTTTATCTGATGTAATGGGAGATCATCGTATTGGAGTAGCTTCAAATTTACAGCTCGATTTAAGAAACAGTTCATACATTGTTAGTTATGAATATTTAAAAAATAGAACCAATTTTTCTATCAACTATTTTCATTATTCAATCCCTTTCTTAACAGTTGATAATATGGGTTCCTATCAATTAGTCAGAAATCGGAATTATGGATTAGGTGTGAATTTTCAATATCCAATTAATACTTTTGAGCGCGTTGATTATGGATTTAGTTGGTTCAATATTTCCCGAGACTTGAGTAATTTGAACTTTAATTCTACATCAAAAGACTTTCAGAGTTTTATTTATCCAACCTTAACCTATACTAGAGATTACACTCAACAAGGTTTTATTACTCCAATTGGAGGTTCTCGTTTGGGAGTCAGTCTTACTGGCTCACCTTATGCTGGAGTTGGAGGAATTACATTCATAAGCGGAATGGTTGATTATCGAAAATATATTCATTTAGGTTATGGATATAGTCTTGCAGGTAGAGCAAATTTCGCTACTTCCTTTGGGCCAAATGCCCAATCCTATTTTCTTGGAGGCGTTGCAGGTTGGTTTAATTATCAGTGGGATGGAAACGATATTCCTTTTAATCAGTTATCTGATTTATTCTTTACTCAACCGGCTTTGCCAATGCGTGGTTTCAATTATAATGCATCGTTTGGGAATCATTATGGTTTATTAAACTTTGAATTTCGTTTCCCACTTTTTGCTGCAATTTTACCAGGACCAATCCCAATTTTACCACTTTATAATCTAACGGGTGTAATATTCATGGATTTAGGTGCAGCTTGGGGTTTACAACGAGATTTTTACGTCACTCGCATTGATGCAAGTACTGGCCAAGGATTGGATCAAATTTTGTATTACAGAAATGGAAGCAATTTAGATGTTTCTTTAGCAAAACGAGAAAAAGTCTATATTGATGCTTTTAGTGGCGCAATCTATGATTCACCACCTGAAAATGCGAGCTATTACGACAAAACTATTTTACGTGGCGATTTGTTGATGGGACTTGGATTTGGGATAAGAACGATTTTAATAGGTTTGCCATTTAGATATGATGTTGCTTGGCCAAGATATGCAAACGGTGTTGGCGATTATGTTCAATATTTCAGTATCGGAATTGATTTTTAATGAGTGAATCATCTTATAGAACTCTATTAAAAAAAGCCTCAAATATTGTAAAATATGGAAGAATCAGAGCTATTATAATAGCTATTGTAGCTTTGATTCTTTTCGTAGTTGGCCTAGTTCAATTTAGATTCGATTTGATGATTATGGCAGGGTTGCTTCTAATTATTGCGAGTTTATATTATAGTTTGTATCAATTCTCAATACAGATGTTTTCGACCATTGAAGAGATTACAAAGCAGTTTTCGGGAATGAACGATATTCCTGAATAGGGGTTATTTTGAAAAGTTGTGAAATTTTCAAAACCTAGTGTTAATTTTCTGAGAGGAACCAGTCTATTTTATAAATAATGTGGATTTACAGTCTTGCATTCCAAGTTTTTTCTAAGACTTTTAAGCTATTTGGGACGAAAGAAAATCAAAAGAGGCAGAGTGGATTTCCTGATGAATTTGAAATTATTTCCTGGAAAAATTTAAAATCCACAAAACACTTTTTGATTTACAATTCAAGTCGAACCGCGCCAAAACTTTTCAAGAAAGAGTTTTTTTAGAATTCTACATCAAAAACATTTTATTTCAGAAAACCCAATCTCTAAATTCAAATTAAGGATAAAGTGCTTTTTTAGCAGCTAAAAGCGTGTTTTTCATCAATAATGCACGTGTCATTGGTCCAACTCCTCCTGGTACAGGTGTAATCCAACTAGCTTTTTCACGAACTGATTCAAAATCACAATCACCAACTAGTTTATAGCCTCTTTCATTAGTGTTATCTGCAACTCTGTTAATTCCGACATCAATTACAACAACATCTTCTTTCACCATTGTCCCTGTTATTAAACCTGGAGAACCTACTGCTACTACAAGAATATCAGCGTTAATAGTATGTTTGGTTAAATCTTTAGTATAACGGTGACAAAGAGTTACAGTAGCTTTACCGCCATCTTTTTCGCGAGAAAGCATAATTGCCATTGGTGTTCCAACAATCTGAGATGCGCCAATTACAACAATGTGTTTTCCTTTTGTAGGAATGCTATAATGACCAAATAATTCCATAATTCCGGCAGGAGTACAAGGTCTAAAAGCAGGCTGACCAACTTGCATCCGCCCGACATTCATCGGGTGAAATCCATCAACATCTTTCCTATAATCTATCGCTTCAATTATAGCATGAGTTGAAATATGATCGGGAACGGGAAGTTGAACTAAAATCCCATCCGTATTATCATCTTCATTGAATTTGTGAATAATTTCACACAATTCTTTTTCAGAAATAGTATCAGGTAAGAAAAGAGTATCTGAATCAATTCCAACTTCTTCACAATCAGTGGTTTTTGATTTCACATAGGATTGAGAAGCGGGATTATCACCAACAAGAATCACTTGCAATTTGGGTGTTCTGTTTTCTTTAGAAACCCAATGTTCAATATCAGTTTTTACACGGGCTTTAATTTGTGAAGCCACGACTTTGCCATCTATAATACTTGCTGCCATAATATTACCGTTCTAATCCGAATTTTTTAATTTTTTGATATAAATGACTTCGTTGAAGTCCTAATTTTTCCGCAGTATGAGAAATATTCCAATCAAATTGTTCAAGCTTTGATTCAATAAATTCAGCTTCTGTGAATTCTTTGAAATCGTGATAGGTTTCAAATTCATGGAAATTAATTGAGGAATTCTTTTCTTTTTCAGGCGCTTTTTTGCGAACTAGTCGTTCAACATCTTCTGCCGAAATACAAGCTAAATCTGACAAAATTGCCAATCGTTCAACAACGTTTGATAACTCACGAACATTACCAGTCCACTCATAATTTAATAAAGCTGAGAGAGCTTCATCAGAAAATGATTTACCTGAAAAACTTATGTCTCTGTGGGTTAAATGATTCAAAAAAGATTGTGCTAAATCTGGAATATCTTCTTTTCGATTTCTTAAAGGAGGAACATGAATTGGAATAACGGATAAACGATGAAATAAATCTTCTCTAAAGTTTCCTTCTTCAATTTCTTGTTCTAGATTTTTGTTAGTAGCGGCTAAAACCCGGACATTAACTTGAATCATTTGATTCCCACCAACACGAGTAATTTGTCCTTCTTGTAAAGCTCGTAGAACTTTTGCTTGAGCATCTAAGCTCATATCACCAATTTCATCTAGAAATAAAGTTCCTTCATGAGCAAGCTCAAATTTTCCAATACGTTGTTTGTCGGCGCCTGTGAAAGCACCTTTTTCGTGACCGAATAATTCAGATTCTAGAAGTTCTGTTGGTATTGCTGCGCAGTTAACAGCCACAAATTCAGCATTGATTCGTTTACTTTGTTCATGAACCCAACGAGCAACTAATTCTTTCCCAGTTCCATTTTCTCCGGTAATAAGAACACGTGCATCGGTTGGTGCTACTTTGGCAATAGTATTTCTAATTCGATCAATTGCGTCGCTTTTTCCTAGAATTTCGGTAACGCCGTTAACTTTTTTTCGAAGAGAAGTCGTTTTTACAACGAGCTGATTCTTATCAAGTGCGTTTCTTACTGAAACTAGAAGGCGGTTTAAATCAGGCGGCTTTTCTAAAAAGTCGTAAGCACCTAATTTTGTAGCTTGCATAGCCGTTTCGATTGTTCCGTGACCAGAAAGCATGATTACCGGTGGTTCAAACCCAATTTTCGAAAGCTCTTCTAAAACTTCAAGTCCATCAATTCCTTTCATTTTAATATCGAGAAGAACTAAATCGAAATCGTTTTTCCCTAGAATTTCTAATGCTTCGTTTCCGGATGAAGCTTCAGAAATTTTATATTTTTCAAATTCAAGTATTTCGCGAAGAGCTTTGCGAATACTTATTTCATCGTCAACTAAAAGGATTTTGTGTGTTGCCATTATATACTTAGCAAAAGGTGAATAAGTTTTCTTTTAATAATTTTCGTACAGCCAAAGAACTATTTTTTGATGTACGACATCAATTCGACTCACTTTTTCACTAAAATGATTGGTTGCCAAACTTATGGTAATCAGATTTCCTGATTTTGTGTGAAGATAGCCTGAAAGTGTTCTTGCACCACTTATATAGCCTGATTTACCAATTAAATTACCTTGAACTGAGGTATTTAAAAATCTATTTTTTAAGGTTCCATCTATTCCAGCAATTGATAGTGTTTTCAAATAATCAGAATACCATGTTTCTAATTTAATAGAATAGAGTAATTGCGATAAATTTTTTGTTGAAATCAGATTTGAAAAAGCCATTCCAGAGCCATCAATCAAATAAATAGTTGTTGTATCTGTTTTGAAATAAGCTGCTTTATCTTTTATAATTTGAACTCCGGCTTCTGTTTGTCCTTGAATTCCATAAACTTTTACTGCAGCAGCTTTAACCAACATTTCGGTGTAAAAATTATCACTTTCTTTATTTATTCGAACTGCTAAATCTTTAAAGGGTTTTGAATAGTGAAATGCTAACTCTGTGAACCCATTTTGTTTGTTGAATTCAATGTCATTTCGGCTAGTTTCAGCTCCATTTTTTACTTCAATTCCATTAAGCTGTGCATATTTAACAAAAGTATCAGCAAAAAATAAAGCGGGGTAATATATACTTAAAGACTCTTCTTCTAAATAATTTTGAGGCAGACTTGATCGTAATAAAATTGTATTTGTCCCTGAAAAGCGTTTGTAATATTCATCATAAGAGGAGTTGGGAGAACTAATTTTTTGTTCATTTATTATTCTCACATAATCTGTATTTAGAGGAAACCATTCAATTTTTGGCAAGCTTCCGATCGCACCATTTGCTCTTACCGTTAGATCAATACAATTTCTATTGAAGGAGAGAGCACTTAATTCAGAAGCATAATAAAAAGATAAATCGTCGTAACTCCAATGCGGTGGATAACTTTCATCATCAAATAAAGCGTCATGCCCAATTATTTTACCATCAATTACTTTGATTCCTTTGTTCTTTAATTGATTAATAAATTCATCAAAAACAAACCATTTATCATCATTATAAAGTTCGCCACCAATACTTGGATCACCAGATCCTTGAATATATAAGTCGCCTTCCCAAACAGAATCTTTTAATTCACCAAGGCCATAAATACTTGTTTTGAATGAATATTCACTCCCAAAAACAGAAAATAGTGCAGCAGATGTTAATAGTTTTAAATTTGAGGCTGGAGTAATTAGAGTAGAACTATTGTAGTCAATAAGTTCTTTTCCTGTTGAATCACGAACACTTAAAGTCCAAATTGCGTTTTTTGATGCACTATTTTGAATAAACTCATTAACACGATTCGGGGTATTTTGAGCAAGCGAAGTTGAAACGAAACCTAAATTAATGAGACAAAAGAATAGAACCCCTATTCGAGATAAGCCAAAAGTGCCCATGTTTAGTATTCGTTTTTTTACCAAAGAATTAATTAAAATATCGTTCTTCTTCTAGTTTAAATGCTTCAATAATGGCTTCTTCATCAGAACAAGCGTAAAGTTTTTCTCTGAAATCGTCGTTATTCATAAGACGTGAAATTCTGGAAAGCAATTTAATATGTTCCGAATTATGCGTTGCAGGTCCAACAATTAGAAAAACGAGTTGAACAGGTGCATTGTCGATAGAACTATAATCAATTCCATTTTCAAGAAGAGCAAATGCGGCAAAATTGGTAGTAAGACCAGGAACTTTAGCATGAGGAATTGCTAAACCTTTGCCAACACCAGTTGACATAATAGATTCTCGTTCTTTTACAGCTAATCTAATTGTTTCTAGCTGTGAACTTTCAACTAAAGGACCAAGTAAATCGATGACAGCGTCAAGTGTCTGTTCTTTTGTTGAAACCGCTAGCTTAGCTTTCACGGTTTGTTTGGTTAACAATTGATAAATTTTCATCACAGGGCGTTGGTATTTACTATTTTTACGACTGTCTGAATATACTCACCTTTTGGGCTTTAACCCAAGTTAAAAAGGTAGTATTTTCCCTGTTTACTCTAAATTATGTTCAAAGAAACCCTCGCTGTTTTTAAAAAAGATATTTTACTTGAATGGAAAACCCGATTTGGGATAAATTCAGTAATTGCCTTTGTTTTCAGCAGTTTACTCTTAGTTATTTTTAGCATGCGTGCCCAGCAGTTGACTCCTACATCACGTTCAGGTTTGTTGTGGGTTATAATCGTATTTGCAGCTTTGTCTAGTTTGTCTAGAAGTTTTGTTTCTGAAACCGAAAGAAGAACCTTTGATTATCTACGACTTTATGCAAGAGCTACACCCGTTTATTTGGGTAAATTGTTGTTTAATTATGGATTTACACTACTAATAAGTGTAGTAAGTTTAGCAGCTTATGTTGTTTTATTAAATGTAAGTGTAGCTTCATGGCTAATAACTTTTCTTGCAATATTTTTAGGATCTTTAGGCTTGGCTTCGGTTTCTACACTTTTAGCTGGAATTATTGCCCAAGCTGATAGAAAAGGGTCTATATTTTCAGTAATAACCATGCCACTCATGATTCCATTGTTACTCTTAATAGTTCGACTTTCAAAAGCTGGATTTACAGATGGTTTTTTACCTGGCGTTTATGGCGATTTAACAGGAATTACTGCATTTTGTGGAGTAATGATAACCTTATCCATTTTATTATTTGATTTTATTTGGGATGAATAACAAAGATTTAAACTACGAATTTGGAAATCCAGGACTAGTTGGTCAACTAAAAGCTCGAACACAACTTGAAAAAGTTTTAAAGGGTGATCGGCTTTCTCATGCGTATTTATTTACAGGTCCAACAGGAGTCGGTAAAAAAGCGCTCGCTTTAGCATTTGCAGAAATGATTCAAGGAGTTTCTAACTTAACTAAATTAGAAAATCCGACATCAAGAAAAAGTAGTTGGTTTCATCATCCTGATATTCATTTTTTCTTTCCCATGCCACGTGAATTTAATCATAAAGAGTTTATGGGAAGAAAAGAATTATTACATCAAGATCCGTATGATATTATTGATTTTGGATTAAGACCGAGTATAACAGGCACTGATTTAGGTAATAAGCAAGCTTTTTATTCAATCGAATATTATCGTGAACATATACGTTCGAGTGCTTTTTTAAAGCCAAACGAAGGAAATAGAACGATTATCATTTTAACAGAAGTTGAAAAAATGCGTGTTGAAATGAGTAATGCTTTTTTAAAATTACTCGAAGAACCTAACGATAGAGTCATGTTTATCATGACTACAAATCAGGTTGAGTTATTATTGCCGACAATTATTTCTCGTTGTCAGATTATTCATTGTAATCCCTTAACTCATAGTGAAATTGAAAATGGTTTAATTCAGGGAAATAATTTATCAAAAGAAGATGCTTCGTATTTAGCTCGTGTTTCTGGCGGTAATTATTCCATAACGAGATTTTATAATCTAGAAGAACTCAAAAAAAATCGAAACTTTGTGGTTGAATTTCTAAGAGCTTCTTTTACTTCAGATGCTATAAAATTGGCTGCTTACTCTGATCAATTCAATAGAGAATATAATACTCAAGGGCAATTAGCAGTACTTTCGATGATAGAAGTGTTTTTGAGAGATGTTCATGTATTTTCTCAAACTGGAACATCAAATTTTATAACAAATGCCGATCAGTTTGATGTCATTCAGAAATTTCACAAAGCTCAACCTCATGCTAGAATTGGTGATATGCTTAAAGAAATAGATGAAATCCGAATTTCAATTCGACAAAATGTGAACTCCAGATTGTCTCTAATCGTTTTAGCAAATCGTTTTTATTTGTTGATGAGAGGTCATGATGTTTTACATCCATTATCAGAACCGTGGACTCGACTTCCATCGGTAGTTATATAAAAAAACAAAAGGTGTTACATGAATACTAAACAGCAAAAGCTCAAATTTGTTAAAATGCAAGGTGCAGGGAATGACTTTGTAGTTTTTGACAATAGAGCGTATCAATTCACATTAGATCAAATAATTGAACTAACTCCCAAACTATGCAATAGACGTTATGGAATTGGTGCAGATGGACTTATGGTCATTCATGATAATCCCAAAGGTTCAGTGCAATTCGAAATGATTTATAGAAATGCAGATGGTTCAGATGCTGGAATGTGTGGAAATGGTGGTCGTTGTTTAGCTTTTTATGCTTCTGGATTAGGATATGGAACGAAATTCGATTTTCATGTTCACGGAGTGATTTATAAAGCCGAAGTCCGAAGAAGAAAAAAAGAAGTAAGCATTCATTTGCCACAAAGCGTAGATATTACAAAAAGAATCTACAATAATTATGCAGAGTATTATCAGTTATATACGGGAACTGATCATATCGTAATTCCAGTAATTGATCAAAATCGATTTAAAAAAGAGGAATTATTTCATTTAGGAAAAGAAATGAGATATTCAGATGAAATTAATATTCGTGGAACAAACGTGAACTTTTTTTGCGAAAGTACAGATGGAAAAAGAAATCATGTACGCTTAGAAACTTACGAAAGAGGAGTTGAAGATTTCACACTTGCTTGCGGAACAGGAGCTATTGCAACGGCACTAACTTATACACATTTACAAAAGAAAAAAGACGGAAAACAAAAAGTCACAGTTGAATGTGCGGGTGGAGAGTTACAAGTTGTTTTTCAAAAAAAAGAAAACATTTTTGACGAATTGGTATTAATTGGTCCGGCAGAAATTGTCTATAAAGGTGAAGTACTAATTACAGTTTAGATTTCGTTTCAAAAAATAGTTCATAAATTAATGATTACATGGTAAAACAGATTATAATCGTAACAATACAACTATTCATATTAATAGGGTGTGGGTCTACAACGAAACAAAGAACTCAAAAACCGGCAAAGCCAAAAGTTCCTGGTTTTTATCTTTCCAAACAACAATTACCACCAGAAAATATAAAAAGTATTCAATTGCTAAATCAGCAAGGAAGTGCAATTCCGTATTTGAGATTAAACAGTAAAGAACAACTTACTTTACGATTTGATGAACTAACAACTGATCCAAAAACATACGGAATTCGTTTTTCTAGATATGATCGTGATTGGAATGAAGATGGTCAAGTTCCAACACAAATTTCTGATGGTCAATTGGAAGATTTAATTGAACTTGGAATTAGAAGTGATAACGAGTTTCCTGAATATTTTCAAAGTGAATATGAATTCCCAAATTCGAGAATAAAATTTCGTTTGAGCGGAAATTGGTTAGTAGAAGTATTTGATTATCAAGACGGAGAAATCGTTTTTTCTCTTCCTTTTTTAATTGCTGAGCAAATGGGTAGTGTTGAAAATAGTTATGAAACATTGAATGAATTTAATCAAGAAAGTCGGTTTCAACATCAACATTTTGTTTGGTATAGTTTCCCTCAAAGTCTTCAATTACCAGAATATAATGTGAGTGTTTTCGCCATACAGGACGGACGATTTACTTCACAAAAAGGACTTACAGTTACTGATATTAGTTCTAGCTCTGAGGGTAAAATTCGTTATCACCATCAAAGAAACGACTTATTTTCTGCCAATTACGATCATCAAAAATTAAATTTAAATAAACTTAGAGAAAACGATCATATTCGATTTGTAGAAGAACGTGGCGATAAACCGGCTCTAGTAAGTATGTATGATGATAATCCTGCATTTGAACAAACTGATTCATTTGAGCTTTATAATAATCCGTCTCACAATCGATTTGACCGATATATAGAAACAGAATTTTCATTTGTTCCTAATTGGGAAGCTCAAGTTAATGATAAAATATTCGTCACAGGTTTATTTACCCAAAATGCTCTTTATCCAAATATGGAATTAACTTGGAAACCTGAAGAGAAACGTTTTACAACAAGGGCATTATTAAAACAGGGAGTTTATACCTATTCATATGAAGTTTTAAGAAATGGTCGATTCGTTAAGCAATTGGCTCAAAACCCATTAGGAAGAACGATTAGGACCTATTCGATTTTAGTTTATTATAAAGATCCTGCGCGATTTATTGATAGACTCGTTTATTTTAAAGAGTTTCAGACTCAATAAGACATTTGATTTAAGTGTAATCCTGAGTTAGGGATAAGATGTTATTATAATTTAAGTCTGTGTTCTTGTGTTTTTCCTTCGATATAAACGTGTTTTAAATTAAGGTTATGAAACGATGGTCTGAACTCCGAAAAGCTTAGAAGTTTGATACTTATAAAACTTTAGACACAGCTCTTTGAAAGGGTGGTCAACTTTTAATTACACTTTGAACTGACCACCTAATAAAATTTGGACAATAGGTTTGTCAGTACCGATAGCAGTACTTTCAGCCCGATTTAAAAGTTTAACAATTGTGGTAAGTATTTGGGTGGAGAACTTTCAGAACAGAGTTTGTAAAACCTATAAAATTCACAAATAATCATTATGCCGTACACCAGTTGAAAGATTTTGCCAAATCAAGATGTAGTAATCTAAATAGTTGAAAAAGTATTTCAGTTAGAAAAAGGGAGCTTTTTAGCAATGTAGATAAATGTACTCAGGCAAGTTCTTCTGGAAGATGTTTTACTTCTTCTTCAAACCAGGTAATTAATTCGTTTGGTGCATTAGAAGGAAGAGAAAAATGGGAACGACATTTTACCAATCCTGAATTCATTAACATTGGTTTTCCTTTAATATCAAAATAGGAATGTTGAAATCCGAGTTTACTCATTATAGCGGCAGGAGCGCAAATATCCCAAAAATAGGTTCTCCGAAATCCTAAATAACCGTTAGACTCATTGAATATTGGACCCATTTGGGAAACAATTTCTTGAATATAGGGATGCTTTTTTTGTTCAAAATGATCTTCTAAAAAAAGCTTTTGATCCGAGTTTACATATTTCAAGACCAAACTTCCCGGTTTTTTCCATGTAATTTCTGGATTTTCAATGTTAAATCCTTTCATATCAATACTAACTGATGTTTTTGAATCAGTACTGATAAACAGATCTTCCGTTGGTTTATAGAAAAATCCATATTCAGGAATTCCATTAACAGCAAGCCCAACTAGAATATAAAAGTGGTCTTCACCTTGAGTAAATTGTTTCGTTCCGTCAATTGGATCAACATACCACACAAATGGAGCATTTCTGTGATAGGATTTATCCTCAGATTCTTCACCAATAATAACATGATTTGGAAATGCATTTTTCAGAAAAGTAATCAATTGTTCATTTGCCCAAAAATCAACATTGGTAACTAAGGACTTATCGTCTTTAACAAAAATTGTAAAATCAGATTGATTGCGCTTTAGAATAGCTTGTTGTCCAACAAAACGCATTTTTTGTTGAAGTTCTGATATGAATTGAGTACTAAGCAAAATAGAAATAATTGAGTGGTTGAATCGTAAAAATACCGTTATTCTAAGCGAATAGTAAACTTTTTGAGCTAATTTGATTCAAAAAAAATTGAAACTAAACTAGTCATGCTAATTATGAAATAAATTGATGGATTTTCCTAAATGAGTTAAATGAACATAATATTGAAAGACATAGTAATCTGATTTTCTTATCTTTTAACTTATTATAGGAAAATGTATGCAAAATCAACTCGAAATAGTAAGTCAGGATTTAAAACTCAAAGCTGAAGAGTTAAATAGAAAGCTTGTTCACCAATATAGAAGTATTCGAAGAATTGCGCGCGAAAAACCAGAAGAGGCCGTTGCGATTTCTCTTGTTGCCGGAATAGTGCTTGGTTATTTGGCAAGTAAAGTTATTCATAGTGGTAAAGAAACTAAGTGAAGCATTTAATAGCCCTTTTTCTTAGCGCTGTATTATTTATTGGTGGTGTATATTCATTATATAAACCTCTCGGCAGGGAATTAATTCCTAGAATTGCACCATTTTTTATTGGTGAACAAGGGATTTGGGGTATTATTAAATTAGCAACAGAAAAAGAAGCAGATTCTATAAGTATTAAAGGGATAAACAATAAAGTATCAATTGCTCGTGATAAGTTTGGAACAGCTCATATTTATGCAGAAACTTATGAAGATGCTTTATTTGCTTTAGGTTATATATCAGCAAAAGACAGAATTTTTCAAATTGAGTTAATTAATCGTTTAGTTTCAGGAAGTTTATCAGAATGGTTTGGGCCAGCATACACTGAAATCGACAAATTTATGCTGAATTTGGGTTTAGAAAAATCAGCTTCAAATCTCATGCAAAAGGCTAATAATTCGAATGAGTATGAGTTATTACGTATTTACAGTAATGGCGTAAATGCGTTTATTTCTAATAAATTTGAAAAAATTCCTTCCTTTGAATATGCCTTATTAGGATTGCCAAATAGATACAGTAGACCTTTGGATGGTATAAAAACCTTGATGTTCTTACACTTTATCATGAATTGGTCAATGGATGACTTCTATATCCAACAAATTGTAAATCAAAATGGTAGTCAACTCTTTTCTGATTTATTTTTCAAACATCTCAAATCTGTAAAGTTACCAAATGGAGATGCAGTAATACCCTTTAAGCCTGAAAATCTTCCAATTCAAAATAAATCATTTATGAATACTATGGATTGGATGCAAAAGCAATCGAATTTATTAGAATTTATTACAGGATGGAAGTCAGGAATTTATAATGCGAATACTGTTGTAGTAAGCGATGATAATGGTAATTCAATGATGAGTAATACCTTATTCGGACCTCTTACTCAGCCTTCATTGTTGTATGAAGTTTATTTTCATCTTTCTGAAAAAACAATTCATGGTTTTACTATTCCCGGTTTACCTGGTATTCTATTTGGGGCTAATGACTCTGTTTCATGGTCAATTAATCAAAGTCCAGCAGATGTTATTGATTATTCCATAGTTTCAAATGAACAGATTGATTACAAAGAAACACCAAATAGTATTCAAGTTAAAGATGGAAATGCAATTTCTCATCCAATTCGATTTACTGAAAATGGCACCTTATTTTATTCTGGAAATGAAATAATTGAAATGAAATGGCCTGTTCATGATGTTGGTTTTTTTGCTATTTATTTAAAAGATGCTATTCTTGCAAATTCGTTAGAAGAGGTTCATTCAAGCTTAACAAAAGCGCATTTGCCAGTAATGACAATTACCGGTATTTCAGAAAAAAAAGCAGGATATTTCACAATTGGGAAAATACCTATTCGTTCAAATTATTTAGGAATTGGCGATGCATCTAAGGGTACAATTCATTCTAAATATTTTAATTCAAAGTTGATTTATAAATCAAAGTACGATCGTTTAGTCATTACTGATCAATTACTTACAAATAATTCGATCAAAGAATTTCCTTATTTTAGTCGTGAGGGATTTTGGCGTAATAATCGACTTGAAAAGCTTGTCTCAAATTTGAAAAGTCCAATTCAAATTACATCAGTGGAAAAATTATTTCTTGATTACAGAATGCAGGAAATAGAGCTCAAGCCAATTTTAACAGACTTGTTCAAAGGTCGATTGAATTCACCTGTAAACAGTCTAGGTAATTCTTTAAGAGATTGGAACTATGAAGCAAACAAAGATTCTGGTTATCCAAAATTCTATTCTAATCTGGAAAAAATTATTAAGCCACTTATTTTTGATGAATTTTCAGTACGATTTTTTCCGGATAATGAAAGCATTTATCGAATGATTGTAAACGAAAATAATAATCCAATTTTTGATAATAAAGAAACTCCAGAACGTGAAGATGCGGAAGAGATATTTTATTCTGCTTTATCAAGATCATTAGAGTTAAGTGTTCTCGAAAGTGGCGCTCCTGAAAATTGGACTTGGGCGAATTCAAATAGGGCAGATATTCGCCATATTTCGAACAATAAAATAATGAATCAGTTGAATGATTTAAGTGTAGTTCGAGAAGGTTTTTTTAATACCGTAAATAAGTCAGGTGATGGGGTATTTCCAATTTCATCTATTGCAAAATTCTCTTCTTGGTTCGAAAAAGGTAAGATTAAAACAAAAGGCTTAGTTTTTTCCGGATCTTCCGCAAATCGATATACTTCTTATTATGAAAATCAGTTGTCATTATGGGCTTCTGGTGAGTTAAAACCAGTTTTTGAGTTTCAAGTCTTTGATTCGCTTAAAAGAAATGGCTTCACGGAGTTTAATCATTATGAATAATTTTCAAGTTTATTTGCGAATTGCTGGCATATTCTTAGTTGTTAGCTTGTTACATATTCTGTTTGGTTGGTTAGTTCCTTTAATTGCTTGTTTTTTATTAGTTGGCTTTATTTTAGATGAGTATATCATGTTAACTGTTACAATTTCAGGACTTGTAGTAAATTCAATTCCAACACTTTATTATTATTTTACTTATAGAGAATCAGCTGCTAAGATTATTGCTGATTTATCAAAGGCATTAGGGAATATTGATGAACTAATGGTAATGGTCGTTTCTTTGTTAATTCCTTTAATTATGTACACAATTGCAGGTTTGTTTGCATGGCAAATTGCCGAAGTGCGTTTGAAATTACAAGATTAAGCTATTTAAAAGTATGAAATTCGCGGTTCGTTTTTAACGTTATTTAAAAACATGTTTTCAAAATATAATGCACTAATTACTCTTAGGAAGCTATTTCTTATAAAAATCCTTAAACAAATCTTCTTTTGATAATCATTGCTTTTAATGATTGAATTATTTCTTATTCAGATCTTTAGATAGTTGGTTATTTGAACTAAAAATCTTAGCAAGCCAAGTATATTATCTCAATAAAATCGAGTATGATACAGCATTCAAAGTTTATATATTTGACCTCTTGTATATAACAAACGTTTTTTAAAAGAATGGCAGATATTAAATTTTTTACTTCAGATCATATTTCAGAACTTTTTCAGCGGCTTTCTGCGCTGAGGAGGTATCTTTGACTACGATTCAAGGAAATTAAAAATTATTGAATTAGAAGAATTAACACACGACGGAAGTTTTTGGGAAGATCCTAAAAGAGCTCAAACTATAATGAAAGAATTAGATTCAAATAAGTCGTGGATTGCAGGTTGGGATGCATTAAACGAACACAGAAATAGTATTGAATTATATCGAGAGTTTGCTAAAGAAGGTGAACAGGTAGACCACGAGATTCAGACTCATGCTCGGCAGTTATTTAATGAGTTAGAAGAACTTGAACTTAAAAATATGCTTCGTGATGAAGACGATAAACGTGATGCAATTTTGACCATAAATTCTGGGGCTGGTGGAACAGAAAGTCAAGATTGGGCAAATATGATTTTCAGAATGTATTCGCGCTGGGCCAATAAAAAAGGTTATCAAGTTTCTACCGTTGAATTTCAAGAAGGGGAGGTTGCAGGAATTAAAGGCGCAACCTTAGAAATTAAAGGAGAATTTGCTTATGGATTTCTGAAAGCGGAAACGGGTGTTCACCGTTTAGTTCGAGTTTCACCATTCGATTCAAATGCGCGCAGACATACTTCTTTTTGTTCTGTATTTATTTATCCCTTAATTGATGACGAAATAGTTTTAGATTTGAATCCTGATGATATTGAACTCCAACGTTTTCACGCAGGTGGAAAAGGCGGACAGAACGTAAATAAAGTTGAAACTGGTGTTCGTTTGATTTGGACAGGTAAACTTTCAGACGGAAGTGAAGAGAAAGTTGCCGTTGAATGTCAACAAGAGCGTTCGCAATTACAAAACCGTGAAAAAGCTATGGCTTTGTTGAAATCACGTGTTTATGAAATTGAAAAAAGAATTCAAGAAGCTGCAAAAGACAAAATTGAGAGCACCAAAAAAGCTAATGAATGGGGCTCACAAATCAGATCTTACGTATTTGACGATAGAAGAATTAAAGACGTGCGAACGGGATATGAAACGTTTAATGTTGATGCAGTTATGGATGGTGATATTGACGAATTCATTAAAGCGTATTTAATGATGCAATAATTTCCAACTTCAGAAATAAATTTCAAATCTTTTAGCTTCAAAATTTCATGCAAAAAACATTCGATTTTCTAGTCCTTGGAAGCGGTGCCGCAGGATTAAGTTATGCACTTCAAGTTGCTGAATATGGAACCGTTGCGGTAATCACAAAGAAACAAAAGGCTGAGTCGAATACCAATTATGCACAAGGTGGAATCGCAGCTGTAATGGATCAGTTCGACTCCTTTGAAAAACATATTGAAGACACATTAATTGCTGGTGCTGGTTTATGTAAAAGATCAGCAGTTGAAGTAATCGTTAAAGATGGACCAATTGCAGTTAAACAATTAATGGAATTTGGTGCTCGATTTACTCAAGAAGAAAAAAATTTACATCTCGGAAAAGAAGGAGGACATTCTCATAATAGAATTGTTCACGCAGCCGATATGACCGGAAAAGAAATTGAGCGTGTATTAGTAAATGCTCTTTCTAAAAAGAAAAATATTACCATTTTTGAACATCATTATGCGCTTGAGTTAATTACTCAACATCATTTAGGAAAACGAGTTACTCGTTATGATAATGATACCCAATGTTATGGCGCTTATGTGCTTAATACAAAAACTAAACAAGTAGAAACATTTCTTGCTAAAGTAACACTTTTAGCAACAGGTGGTGCAGGTCAAGTTTATCGTCATACAACAAATCCTGAAATAGCAACTGGCGATGGCATTGCAATGGCTTATCGTGCAAAAGCTCGTGTTGCTAATATGGAGTTTATCCAATTTCATCCAACATCACTTTTTCACCCTGATGCAAATTCCTTTTTGATAAGTGAAGCCGTTCGTGGACATGGTGGTTTGCTTAGAAATAGAAAAGGGGATTTGTTTATGAAGAAATATGATTCCAGACTAGAATTAGCGCCAAGAGATATTGTTGCAAGAGCAATTGATGATCAATTGAAAAAATCAGGCGATGACTTTGTCTATCTAGATGTTACTCATATTCCAGCAGATGAAATTAAAGCACATTTCCCAAATATTTATAAAACTTGTCTTCTATACGGAATCGACATAACGGTTGATATGATTCCTGTTGTTCCTGCAGCTCATTACACTTGCGGTGGAGTCGTAACCGATCTTTCAGGTAAGACAAGTATTCATGCGCTTTTTGCATGCGGTGAAGTGGCCAGTACAGGCGTTCATGGAGCGAATCGTTTAGCTTCAAACAGTTTACTCGAAGCTATTGTTTTTGCAGATAGAGCTGCAAAAAGTGCGAAAGAATTAGCTGGAAATTTAAGCAATAGAGAAGATATTCCAGATTGGGACGATTCAGGTACACACGATACTAAAGAATGGATTGAAATTTCTCACAATAAACGAGAATTACAACAAGTTATGTCCGATTATGTAGGTATTGTTCGTAGTGATTTACGTTTAGAACGAGCATTCCGAAGAACTCACCTTTTGTATGATGAAGTCGAGTCTTATTATCAACGAAATAAAGTGAGTGTTCCATTATGTCAATTGAGAAATATGATTTCAGTTGCTTACATGATTATTCGTTGTGCACAACAGCGAAAAGAAAGCCGTGGCTTACATTTTAGTACTGACTACCCAAAAACATCGAGTGTTCAACTTCACGACACGATTATTTAGCGCATTAGTTTTTCTTCTGCTCGTCCGAACTCTTTCGGCACAGCAAATCAATCAGATTTATTTGCCTGATTCTTTGCGTTTAAATCAAGGGTTTAGCAAAAAAAATGCTGAGCAATTTAAAAAATGGCTATTTTCTGACAAGGTTTATATCACGAATCAAAACCTAAAAAAAACAACAGGTTCTGAGAATATCGAATCGCTAATTAATCGATATAAAGTAGATCTTTTTTCCGATAATCATTCTGCTTATGATTGTACGTGGTATGCTAAGCCAATGCAATTATTGGAAGCAAGTCACGAAGTTCAACAAGACACATCGGTTCTCATTGCAATTATTGATACGGGGATATTTTTCGAGCATAGCAGTTTAAGATCTTCTGTTTTTATTAATAAACAAGAAGTTGCAAATAAGTTAGACTCAGACAATAATGGATTTGAAGACGATATTTATGGGTATGATTTTGTTTCAAATCGTGGAATTACACGGTTAGCGAATGATGATAACGGACATGGAACGGCAATGGGATTTATTGCAGCTGGCCGAAATACCTCGCCAATAACTCCACTTGGAGTTAATCTGACTGCGAAACTTTTAAGTGTTAAAGCATTCGATTCTTTTGGATTTGGAAACTCTTTAGATATTGCTAGAGCTATTGTTTATGCAGCAGATAGAGGAGCTGAAATAATCAACTTGAGTTTCGGAGATGTTTTTCGGAGTTTACTTATTGAATCTGCAGTAAAATATGCTTGGCAAAAAGGCGCCATTTTGGTTGGAAGTGGTGGAAATGTTGGTGGAAACTCTTTAAGATATCCCGCTGCTTTTCCTGAAGTTATAGCCGTAAGTTGGTTGAATAAAAACTTAAGAATTAATTCTACTGCGAATTATGGTCCACACATTCAATTTGCTGCTCCGGGTTCTGATATTCAACATGCAGCAATTGGGAATCAAGTTGCATTTACTACTAGTAGTGGTTCTTCGGCATCGGCAGCTTTGGTTTCGGGCGTTTTTTCTTGGATGAAATCGATGCTACCAAATGCAGATAGAAATCAGTTACTTAACATGATTTCGGCAACTACCCTTGATACCGAATCGCCAGGAATTGATCAATATACTGGCTCAGGAATGCCTCTTTTGTTCTCAGCTTGGGGAGGAGAGACTTCATCCGTTTTTGCTGAATTTGAATTACTAGATTTGAATTCAAGTTCAATTTCGTTTCAAGTTAGTGCTTTGGGTTCTGGAATTAAAGACTGGGAAATTAGATATGTAAGAGGGCGAAATATACAGGCAGAATCATTTTTACTGCAAACTGAATCTCGTTTTTTAGTCTCAGACTCACTTCGTCTAAATTTTGATAAGTCTGGATTTTCAAATCAAACACTCACCTTTTTTCTACAAATTAACTTATGGGATGGTTCTCGTCAGGTTCGGACAAAAACCATAACGATTCCACCGAATGAAATACTTATAAATGAGTTTAGTTCCGAATGGAGTATTAGAGCCAATTCGATTGCTTATTCAACAATAGTCGAAACTGATGTGTTGGGTTTTCTTTCAGGAATTTTACATACTGATGTTACTAAAAATATACTTTTTAGTAAATCTGATCGGGAAGCTTATGTGCATGTTTTATCTTATGATGAGCCTGAAAATGGAGCGTTTAAACAAGAAATGACTTTTGAGTATTCAGGTGAAGTTGCACAATATGAAATAAATCATCAACTTGAAGGGAAACCGATATTTTCGCCTCAAAATTATGAGAGAACAGAGTACGAAACTGAAATTCAGCAAGCTTGGACACTTAACTATAAAGATAATAATGAAGAAGCTTTTTTGAATTTTTATTTGATGTTTAGCAATACCGAAGGCTATACAATTCAAATAAGTGAAGACGAAGGTATTCCAAAATTAAGCGATACATTACTTACAATTCCTGGTCGATTTATTCCCAAATCAATTTATAAAAATGATGAAAAAGCAATATTTTGGTTACTAGCTTATGGTGGTGGAAAAATCTTTTTATTCGATATTAATCAAAATTATAAACCTCTTGAAACCGATGTTTTTGGAAACTATGTTTTTGCTGGATTAATTGACGATACCGACTCAGATGGCAATCCTGAAATATGGGCGCATAATCGTTCTCAATTAAGCTGTTTTGAATTTGAAAATGGTTCATTTTTGCAGAAATTCACTGCAGAAAATTCATCGACTGTTGAAACCAGTCTTGTTGCCAATGAATTTCAAGTTCCAGATATCATCGCTTTTGATAATTCTAAATCATTTAAAGATGTCTTTCTAGGCGATTACGATGGAGATATTTTTCAAATTCAAACAAGTGGTAATGATAATTGGGCGCTAAAAACTATATATGAAGGAAAATATTACGGAACTGGAAATGTCTTAAAAAGTGTCTATTCTAAATCTGGGAAACCATATTTACTTACTCTAAGACACAGTTTTCCTTTTATTGATGAATACAGAACGAAGCAAACGGAGTTCGTTCAGTTAGAATGGTATCAATTTGAGAACGATTCTTTGTATCTAGCTAATAAACTACTTTTTACTGATGTCGATTTAGGATTTATTGATGCGGTTTCTATTAAAAAAGACACGTTGATTTTAGTTACAAGTCCGAATGTATATGAAATTATAAGTGATTTCGATCATGAAAAACCGATTCAGTTTTCTACTATTTTACAAGAAAAGAATCTCGACATGATTGGCGTTCAACAAAACGGAATTTTAAGCAAAAGGT
>Ga0210025_1001086_pt1 | contig 31030 bp, 19 predicted proteins | sample CryGeyme20150102_FD_183989 | JGI IMG/M metagenome (GOLD analysis project Ga0210025, IMG submission 183989) | Groundwater microbial communities from Crystal Geyser aquifers in Utah, USA - Crystal Geyser metaG 2015-0102 (SPAdes) (version 2) | ecosystem: Environmental > Aquatic > Deep subsurface >... | reverse complement strand
CGTAACCTCGACGGCCGTCATCCGTACCATTTTCAAGTGCAGCAGGTCCCACTTGTTCTATGGTGTAGCTGGGACACCATTTTATCGTGTCCTCGCAGGATTGCGATGTCCGCTGTCTGTCTGTTACATTCCATTCTGGAATTTGACAAGCGGTCTGTGAGATCTCGTCCGGGCACACTTCCAGCTGGCAATCCTCTACACACTGAATGAAGCTGTCCCCTTCCTTCATTTGACAGTTCTCCTGAGATCCATCCTCGCCCTTGACACATACAGGCCAGTACTTTTGCATCACTGGGTCGTCGAGACGGTATCCAGAATTTCCTGGTTCTCGGTAGACACCTTCTGTGGGAAAGTAGGTAAAGTACTCGCCTTGTTCTGTGCCAAAATACACGTTCAGCCCATCAAAGCTTTCGCTGAGGCTGTACAAAAAAGACAAGACCCGGTCTCGTCCTGTTGCGTGCAATCCGTGAGGACGAAATCCTTGATTCTTGTGGTAGGTTTCGAGGAGAGATACAGCTTGCTCGGGCGTGCTCATGAACATGTCCAGGCGATCGTCGATGCGCTTTAAGATGCCACTGTAGACATCGTAGTCGCGACTGCGCTTCGGAATCTCCACAATAACTTCAGCCCTTACTACATGACATTGAATGAGCGACAATAACAAGGATGCAATGATGTACAAGAGGAGGATAGCAGACATGACGATCAATGGTGGGGGGTGGGGGGTGTGAAAAGACTTGTTATATAGGTTGCTTTTTAGTTCGGAGTCTGAAGAAAGGCTTTGAATGCTTGTGATTCAGTATTGATTTTTTGGCGTTCGTTCAGGTCATACAGTAAAGAGTAAAGAATAAACACACGCAGGGGAAGCAAAGACATCTTCCAAAAAAGACTGTTCAGAATGACTACCTGGTACCAGGTAGTACGGACGACTTTTCAAACTGTGTGCAGCCTTTTCAAAAGTTTGGCCGTCTTGCTACCAGGTACCAGTACCGCATACAACTAGAGTAGTATGGTACTGTACTAATTAGACTGGCAAGCAAGTCATTGCTACCCTACTACCAGGTAATCCTACCGTACTAGAATAAGTCTTGACAATACCAGGTGGTACCTGTAGCTACAGTACTAGACTACTAGTTTACAGGAGCGACTTTTAGGGACATTTATTTTTAGACAGTAATCTAGCTCTAGTACTGTACCTGGTACTATACTTTGATACTCCAGCAGCCAATATTCAATTACCAGTACTCGTACTATCCGATAGTAGTACCAGTAGTAGTACGTTACAATGACGTTTTTTGGAGATTGTTAAAAGAATCTTGATTAAGAGATTTTTTTAATAGGGAGGTTGGTCAATTATGACCTTCTCGACGGGTACTGTAACTGCTTCACTCTTTGAAAATTTGGTGTTGTTGCTTGTTAATGGAGGGGTCATAACAAAGGGTGCATTCCAACGCGTTCATTGTCTGACTATGATAAGCCCACTCTCCGTGAGCCCTTCCTTCCGTGCACTAGTAGACTAAAATAATGGTAGCTAGCACTGGTAGTATCTTACTACGGTACTATCACAACGATGCTACTACTGGTAATTAATATGCTTGAAAATCATTCATTCGAATTCATTCGGCTTCCCATTGTTCGTCGCAGCACGACTGTGATTTCCAAAGAGCATACAACACTGTTGGAGCCAATGTGCCATCACATCTTCCCTTTACTCACAAAAAATACAGTTCTCAGAATCAGGTCGAACCATCTCATGAAACTTCCCACGCAACGACTTCTTAGCAACAAGGACTTCTTTATTGAATTCCAAGGCTATTTGTCCAATCACGCGAAGCACGCTATTGTAGCCCTGGACAAGTTGAATGCTCCGTCCGAACGAATTCAGGAATACTGGGATCAATACACAACGTTGACTCCATACAATCTTGAAATCGAACATATTCCAGCATCATGGGATCAAGTCAAACCCATCGAAGAAGTGGAATGGAAAGCATTACGAGGCAAGAAAGAAAAATGGCAAGAAATGTGCTCCTTTCTAGAACAGGAAAAGCAAGTCGTATTTAATGGCGACATCAATGCTCTGGTAAAAGAATATGCCCCGGATCTGTTGAGTGGTTTAGCGGGTGCTTTAGCGCACGGTATTATTCATTTAGGTTGGGGCATCGACGCTCAAAATGAGTGGATGACCATCGAAGGTCTCGCCTACTTGAATTATTGTCACATTGGTGTCGACGAATCCAAATGGAAAGAAGATGCGGTCCAAGACGATACACCATTAGATTCCATGCTTCGTATCGCCAAAGAATATCAGTTCCAAAACCTTCAAAAGACTTGGGTCGAAGAAAGCAAGGCGAGATTGGGAGAAGAATTTCATCCCGAGCTAATTCCAGCAGGTTTTCAGTGGAATCTCGCCAAAGTTCTTGCCACTCCTCATCCTGTAGCCACGGACCTACCGACATGGCTCAACAATGATCCACTGGATCAGATTTGGAAGAATATGTATCAAACGTGCACGTTAATATATCTGGCAACTCGTGACAAGGACGACCATGGCAATTTTTTGATTTTGCACTCCCTTACAAGTCTATGGGGACTCGAAAAGGTCTGTCAAGTCATTGGTGATGAAGCTGTCGATCGTAGGGCTTTGAAGCAATTTTATTCGAGTCTCGTATGCTTGCTTGCGGCCAGCAGCAGTGGATTTCCTACCAAAGAAACTTTGGAAGCAACTAAACTGGATTATCCTTTCACAAAGACCGACAATAAGGAAACCTATGACTGGACTCCTACTGTGTCTGCGGCCGTGCAAGAAGTTGAGGAACATAATATCAAGCTAGCATATGTTGCACAGGCGTTGTGGGAACGTTACGATCAATGGCATGGTTTTTCTAAAGCCGCTAGCTGCTTTACACTCACTCCCAATATTGGACCGAGCACTACAGAGTATAAGGATTAGCTAACAGACAAGTACTAGTAGTAATTTGAGTAGATATTGTACAGAGTAGAAAAGTGGTTCCTCAAAGCATAAGCGTTATGAAATAAAAACTACGTAGTCTAGTTTATATTATGCGTCTGCAATTGCTCTCAAAGAATCATCAAAGTCAAGTTTTTCAATAACTTTCAGGGTGAAATCATAGTCGGCAAAGAGCGGAAAGGAATCTTTCTGCACGTAGCATCCCTGGCATACCGTGAAGAAAGCATCGGTGCTGTCTCCTTCAAAGTTGCCAGCCTTGGGAAAAAGCCTTCCACTTGTCAAGGCATTGTATGTAAAATGCTTGCAGTTATTATCAAGCAGTCGGTACGGCCTTTGACGTTCTTCGTTGCGAAATCGAATGAGATCTCGCAAGTAAATAGATTTCGTTAGGGAGTCTGGGCTGCCCATTGATCCAGGGGCCATGGGGATTCTCGAGACAACGTGCTGTAGTGGGCGAGATGAACGACCAGCGTAGAGGTAAACATCCTCAACGCAATTCTCGATGGTGCCAACTGTTCCATTCTCTAGCTCGAATTCTACCAGATAATGAGAAAAGACAGCACCGGCTGAGTCGCCCGTATGAGAGATGGCATCCTTGGCCGAAACGCCTCCCAGGTCAACAAGAGGGGATACCAAAAGTGCTCCCAGGGCCCCGATGGTTGACACGGCAGCCTTTCCGGCCACGATACCAGGAGAAGTATCACCGGCTTCCAACTGGGCCAGGACTACACGAAGTTCCTTCACGGGAATATTTTGGGGCATTTCTCTGAGCACTTGAGTTTTGATGCAAAGCTCTATGCGATCCTTTCGCGACCTGGAAACATTGCTACTGCTTCCCCACCACTTGTGTTGTCGTATCTCGCGCGGAGAAAAGTCCCAATACACCTTGGTGGCATTGATAGCTTCGTCGACGCTTAAGATGGAGTTGGCGTCTAATTCAAAACAGTTGCTGGGGCTGCTTGTGGAGCTCAAGCTTGCTGTCGACGCAGTGCCTATACTGAAGCGCTCAGTGTTCTTGTCGGGTTCTTGAAGGCATAACCGAGTGTTCGCTGAAAAGGTCAGCACTGGTGCTTCCTGTTCCTCTTCTGCATTATTCACTGCCCTGCTCAGCTGCATGTCGTCAATCGTAGGAGGAAAGTTTTTCTCCTCGCTCACTTCGTTATCAGGCAAGTTGATGTTCACGTTTAGGATGTGATCGGCTATTGCATCATTGAGCTGATTGCTGACATTCTCTAACTGTTTGATGAACTTGCCACTTCCACTTCGGAACCATCTGACCCAAGCACGCTCAGGAGCAAAGGTGGATCCGTTTAAAGTTGACAGCAAGCTGGAGAGATCCTGGAGGATTCTTAAGAAGTTTCGAAAATCGTCTTGGAATAGATCCACACTAGCACTCTGACTTAATTTCTCTAGATGGTCTTTGAGACGAATACAACGTCCTTCCAAGTCCAAATTGTCAACTGCTTTCGTAAAGCAGATTGGAACTTCTGCCTTTAACGCGCCAACAGTATCTAGGATTTTGTCTAGATACTGGACAAGTTCCCGTCTGAATGCCGCTTCTGCAAGTGAAGATACACTCGTTGCTTCTGCCATTCGATAATATAAAGAGCAGTAGGTCCTGTTGCGTTGCCTTTCACTATAACTTTTGTCACATCAGTACTAGAATTGTATGAAAACTAATTGTATGAAAACTACAGTTCTTTTTAGTGGTTGTAGATCCCTGATATGGTAACAAGTGGAGAAGTTACCGGTAATGACAGTGGCCACAACACTGGTTTTAAATTCTGAAGAACTGGCACACCCGTGAATGGTACCACCACTCTACTTATGGAACAATGTTGAGATTGTCAATGGATGAATGACTGTAAGACTTAACAAAAGAATAATGATCAAATGACTCTAATCATGCTCAAACAATCAAACTTACTGTACGATTGTGGCGGACACCTGGTCGCAATCAAAAAATGCCGCACTCATTTTCAGAGTTTTCAGAGTCCTAGATGTGGCTGTTCGTCTCGGATTCTGCTCTCAACTCGAACTCGAACAAGGATCGTCGCTGCAGCAGATGCAGCCCACCTAGACTAGTCTACTAGGCCCTACGACTACTTGGAGCACTGTAGTAGCACGAAAGAAAGCATGCACGATTTACTTTCGCTTCTAAAGTGAAGGTCATTTTCCAAGTTGCATTGAAGACGCGAGTGCTGAAAGAAAGCAATCGTTGATGAAGTCACCAGTCAACAGCCACCAGGGTACCGTTAAAGTGGGCTATTCTCAACAAGCTCCTTAGAATACTGCTCATTGCTCATGAAACACCAGGTGTCTCTGCGCTGTTCTTTACAAAATCTCCTTCACATGGTCTATGTAGTCTTCTTCGTTATTTTTCCAGACAATTTTAGAGTTGGAAAATTTGTGGAAGTATCCATCATATGCAAGCTTCTCGTGCGGGCCCTCCTTAAGGAAAATCGACGTCGTTCCACCAAACCAGGAGGAAATTACTGCCGTCCCTCCCTGAACCGCCAAAAAATGCTTTCCAAGCGACAAAATAGAAAACTGCAGCAAATTTTGGTCTTCCGGATCATCTAGTCCTCGTTGCAAGTCTTCGTAGAAGACCACGGCTGGATAGTTCTGGCGAATGTGGTCTTTTTCGTTCAAATCCAAAAATTCAGAGTTGTCCTCAAGCTTAGATGCAGTATGACGCTTGTACAGAACTGTGTACTTTGGTACCAAATAATCCAGCATCTTGGTGAGCATTTCCTGGCTAAAAAAGTTCGCAGGTGGACCTCCCCATTCGGTCTGATATTTGTTCATGATTACAATTAAAGGTTTCTCCTGTAGCTCTTCAAAAGAATCGGCATCCGGATGCCGAAAGAACTCACGGAAGGGCGGCGCTTGCCAGGGTGCATCCTTGGAGATGCTAGACACATGCACACCCTCCTTTGTAGGAAAAACAGGGTTGTTATATGGTTTGACATGCCCGCGTTTTGCCCCCTTTCGAACTTCATGGGCATCACTAAACCAGTACATGTATTTGCTACCGACACTACCAGTAGTATGCAAGTAGTAACAACCATGATTGCTTCGGTAGTATGCCCAGGGGACGTAGGCCCTCATTTCCATTCCAAATTCACCTCTGTAAAAGGGCTGTTTGCATGATAGTTTCAATTTTTTTATCCACGTTGTTGCAACAGTGTCAAACTCTGCTTTCCGAAGCTTTCTGCGCCGTTCAATCTTTTGATCTATCAATGCTCGATAATCATGAAAGTGCGTTCCGCGAAAATGTTCCGACCATGACAACCGAGAACCATTTATGGTGGCTTCAAGACCGCCCATGGAATCAATTCGTTTCTCAAAAAGAGAAAGGGCATTGTCAATTGCTTTGTCCATATCAAAGTACTTGTAGTTTGCCAACCGGCCAACAAATACAAACTTCCCCGCCTGTTCTAGTTCGTCGGCTTTTTGCTTGTACTTTTCGTACAATTCTTTATTGCGGTTGTTGGGAATAGGATAGTACGGCTCGCCATCATCTGAAGCTGTTTCCTTGACAACGATGCTGTGTGGTGAATCCTGATGCAAATAGTGCTTGTACTCAATGGCTCTTGTGTAAGGAGTTTCAGGTCCTGGGTAATTTAATACTGGTGTAGGAAGAATATATCCCGGATGGTTGTAGTATCGTTCTTCAGTAAAGGTGATGGAGCGATATTGCAGTTTTTCGAAACCCAGACTTGCAAAGTATCGATCTATGGGACCTGTGTAGACAATGGTTTCGCAAGCAGGGCCCTCAAGATAATCTTTGTGGTCGAAAAAGTCAGTGTTCAAGACAACATCAATTAGATGGTGATCAAGCATGGCTTCAAACCATGCCGTATATCCTTTTCCGGGGAGAGCTTGCCATTTATCAGCAAAGTAGCGCGGATCAGCATTTGATCGCACCGGTATTCGCGCTGAAACAGAAGCATCCAGATCCTTGGGCGATTTATCCCATTGTTTGATCGTATATGTTTCAAAAATTGCCTTATATAGAGCCTCGCCAACTCTCGACTTGGCCATTTCTTCTGCGTTTTGGCACCCTTCAGGTGGGCAGGGGATCTGCACCGTTTGAAGCCATTCGTTCATTTCATCCTCAGTTTGTATGTTGAGGCCAAATAATCGGTTGACGGTACTAATGTTGACAGGAATCGGGACATAGTAAGTTCCATTGAGCATGCCATACTCGGAATAGAGTGTACCGTTGATCCTACCAAATTTTTGGTGATACCAGGGTTTCCATCGAGGAGCTTTGGGGTTACTGGTAACATAGTCCCAAACACGTTCAATTTTAGTATGAAACAAATGAGAGCCGTATTGATTTCTCAAAATTCCAGTCTTTTGATCGATGAAATCGTAGCAATTTCCACCAATGTGAGGTCGTGAGTCAATCACCAAGACTTTCTTCTTGAGTAAATTCGCAGTCCGCTCTGCAAACACCGTTCCGGAGAGACCAGCTCCAATTACACATGTGTGATAAGTTTTGGATTTGTCAATCCGGTTGTTCGCGAAATCGCAACCAGGAGGAAGCTCGTTCTCGCTTGAATCACTGATTGTAGGACTTCCACTCGCGCCTCTCGCGGCTTCTTCTGTCGAATGAAGAAAACTCGAAGGGTTGCTTTTTTTAATGCCTAAAATGACAAAAAACAAAAGCAAAAGAGTCCTAAACAGCAAACCATATCGGCGAAAGGAGCAAGAGCCCTGGATAGTTGATGCTGCAGCAGCCGTGGAAAAAGCAGTGCAAGCTTCAAAGGCAAACGTACCAGGCATCGTGAGCGGCGATATTATCGATCCTGCAAGCGCCGTCAAATGGATATTTCAGTTCTTTTTTAGATGCAGAAAGACGTGGAGGAAATTCTAAGCCTGCAGCATCATGAGTATTTTGCTTTGTTGGCTGCCCACTCTACAGCACCAGGTAGACTAATACTTTAAAGTTCCCCGCATCAGCATGGATGGGCGCAAATTAAGGACGTAGCCATCTCATGGTCAGCACGCGTTTTGCCAATCGATTAATACGTGAAAAAAATAACGTCACGATTCTCAAATTCAGAATTTTTATTTTTTGGCTCTATTTGGATCAAAAGAACTCCCGAGGGATTTTGACCACTGATGGACCAAAAATCATACATAATTAATACTCCGTAATAATTATTTTAACTAACAAGCCTACAAAGAGAAAGTCTTGCGTCTTGCCATGACTGCAAACATGCAGGATTGTAGTAGTAATACCAGTAATAATGATTGCTTCTTTGCATGGTTCATGTGAGCATAATTTGAAATTTGAACAAAGTAAAATAATACTCGGAGTAGACTACTCGAGGACTGCTTCTTATTGTGCTTCCTGATGCGAGCACGGCTCGCAATCTACTAGTACCAGTACTCCGAAAATACTTCACTGGATCGTTCGCAGTTACTGTATTTATTTTTAAAGACAATTGAATGCTCTAGCTAACTAGTAGTTAGTGAACCATTCTTTATCTGGCTCTTCTATTGGTACCAACTACTTGTACTCATGTAGCTAAATACTACGAGAAGCTTGCTAGGCTAGTAATGTCATTGAGCTACTCGCTCGAACTAATAGCTAAAGCATGTTTCACAATCAGAACGGTACCCTTGTTGTAGATTTCTAGATTTTCCAGTTCTTTTTTATACTGGCAAGAGCCAATCGAAAAACGGACGTTCAGGATACACACCCGGCCTCCCCCAAAGAACGCAAGGGTTTTACTCCCAGTAGTGGCGCCCTCACCTAGTCCATTTGAACGCCTGCTCCCATGCAAGGCCTCTGAGCTGCAGCTTCATTACTTGCGTGGACGCAACTTGGGCATGGGTCACAGCGAGATGCGGCCAATCTGGGAACGATTCTATGATAAAATATTGCAATACAGGGGGAGGGGGGGAAGGGGGTTCTCTTCACCCCGCGAGAGTCTCCCCAAAGCCATGCGACACCCAAAACACGTGGTGTTCTATGAATCTCCCTTAAAATGTTTTATTAAGAGACTTGTTCACCAATCAAAATGTCCTCTCACATGCTTCTTTTCTCTTTTTTTTTAGCGTTTGCGTACTCTCATTGGCTGGGTTTTCCGGGTACTACTGGTACTACTCTACTTACTACTAGCTAGTAGTAGCTAGTACTTGTAGCAGACTGGTAAAGCACAACGAAACACTAAAACCTACTACAGCAGTAGTACCTTACTACTTCTTTATTTAAAGAGCCACAAACAAGATGGCGCTTCGACTACTTGACGCATCAGCGACGACACCCGTCATGACGACACCATCTTCTTGTGGCAAGATAGCGCATCGTCTCGACGACAGTGCTCCCTTGCCACCCGCTCCACCCCGCAATCCTCGAGTCCTTCTTGTGTCCTCAAAAGCTCACACCCAGAAATGCACGCAGTGTGCTTCGTTGACGATGACGAAGAACTCCCTTTCAGCAACATCTGTTACCAAATGTCCGACACTACAATTGACTATTCAACATCGCAGTTACAGTGCACCGGCCATGTTAGCCTTTGGCAATGCTTGGAACCGCATGAAACAAAAGGGACATTGTGTTCTTGCTGTGGGCGCAAAGCAAGAATCAAGTGGTCATTCTTCTTCCACCAAATTAGCGGCACTAAACAAGCTCAATGATATGTTTCCGACATCACCAGAAGCTTTGAGTCGGGCCAAGGATCGCCACTGGAACCGTCGCCACCAACGGCAATGCGATCCTCGGGAAACGTCTCAAACGAATGCTTCGTTTTTGACAGCCAAGAAAAGTTCGTCGACACCATGTTTGGATCATCTGTTGCTGTCGATCAGCAAAAGTTCCAGCAATCCTCGCCTAACAGCTTTTGCAAGAACACCCAGTGGAGGACGATTGACTAGTGTCAGTAGTAATATGCGACGAGTTCGAAGTGGAAATGGATTATTTTGAGGAAACCGAAAACCATCTTTTACTGTTTTCTCGAAAATTACCTCAACGCAATCAAGCAACAAACGTCACGCTCCAAGATCCAAACAACTTCAAGACCAGGCGCTCCTACAGCATGAAAGGCTGCATTGGTTAGACGAGATTACTTCGTTCACAATTTTCTTATTTTTAAAATTTTCCCCCTTCTACTACCTTCGCGTGGACGTCACTGTAGCCAAATATAGACAAACAGGGTATAGTCTAACGTTATGTCAGCATTATTTCGACGACTCTGTAAAGCGGACTCTGTTACCCATGGCGAACATACTATTATGATGACGTGCAGCATTTCCCTTATCTAATAGATCCAATATCGAAAGAAAGAAAAACAGAATTTTTCCAGATTCCATTTCCAATGAAGTTTTCACGTCCCTCCAAGAAAATAGTTGTGTAATTATCGACATGACAACGAACTAGCTCAAAATGTACAGGTCCTATTCAAAACTTGATAGTCCCCAGGTAGCTCCTGTAAGAAGCAGCAGATTGAGTCTTTGGGTCTGTCAGGATGAAACGATCACAGCATGTCTCCATACACCTTTTCAGGCACAATCGGAAATCATCAGTCGGTTTGCTGAAAAGTACTACCTCTAGTAGACTACTCGGAGTAGAAGTAATAAATGGAAATGCGTTTTTGGTAGTCTACTACTAGCAGGCTAATAGTAGTAGTATCTCTCAATGAATACTTAATAATAATCGAAAGTTCTTCCCGCTTGCACGAAACGAGGAAAATCATTAGCGTGTGCGTCCAATGTTTCATTCACGATTATTCGTATTATTATTATTATTATGTAGTTAGTCTAGTCAAAAAAATTCTCGAAGATTTTGACGAGCAGACAAAATTTGACCAAAGTAACACGTCATATTTGTGTGCAGGAAAAGCAAGCAAGCAAAATCGTAAATCTTTTTGAATCTCTCTCACTGTATTAACGAGTGGTAATTATCTTTATTCGCCAAGCTCCTTTAACAGCTAGCAGCAATTTCATACTAAATGAGGAAGCTGTAGGAGAAGAACACGAGTTGACATACTAGCAGCAAATAGAAAGAGCTGAAGAGAAACTTGCAAAAATCGGTAGTGCAAGTGTGCAAGTACTACTACTACTACCAAACATGATGCGACGATCCAAAAACGCCGAGGATAATGGTGGATACCAGAGTGGATACCAATCTCCTGGCGCCAGCAATCGATATCTTATGAGACCCTCCATCGCTCGCATGACATTGGATCTAGATAACGGTAATGATTCTATGGGCATGTTTACCGGTCAAAACAGTCGAGGCAGCATCGCGCCTTCTGGTCGGACCGTCGAGGCACTGCAAACCCGTCTCCAGGATCTGTTAGTGTTTGAAATAAATCAAGAGGGAGATAGTAGAATGATGACTTTGAGTGTTCGAAGTTTGTACAAGTACGTTATGGGAGCCATTAAGCAATCCGCGGAACGCCGAAAACCAATCCGTTCAATGTCGCAAGAGGAGATTAAAATGCTGAAGACCAGTTTCGACGAAGTTAAGGGCGACCAGGATTCCTCTTCTGGTAGTGATGATGACGACGAAGCTGATCAGGATGCCGGTCATAATCTCACGGCGGAGGATTCCCAACAGGCACGCAAAAGTTCTTCGAACAAAGAAGTTAGTTTTGGTGGACCACAGGGTCCATTCGTTACAGAGCACCCGCCGAAAATACCAGGCGTTCCCATTGCCGATGAAGAAGAATACCGAAAATCCAAAGCTGCCAAGGACCACCACCGCAGCTCCATGTCATTACCGTCAACACTTGCAAACAAAGAGGTCATAGAACAACAGAAGGAAAAACAGGTAGAAAGTGCATTTCATTCAGGCCCTGTCACCTACCGAGAGCGACTCGGCGGTTATTTGCACCCGCGAGACATGAGACGTCTTGTCACACCCTTTTCGGCCTCCAATGAACCTGAACTGATTGTTCGACGTCACGTTATGCTACTGAATTTTGATCCCTTGCGGGCCGTGGTACTCCGAGATCGGCTTTTGGTATTGGTACCGGACGGAGCTGATTCTCTCTTACAAGATCTAGAAAAGAAGGTCCGAGGCGGTACTCGCGAACTCGAGCGCAGATTTTTTGGAGAAAGTGCGAACATGCCGGCACAATCACAAATCGAATCTATTGGAGATTCTTTGCACTCTACGTCCGCGGCATCGGTACTCACGGACAGTGACATTAAACAATCGGAGCACAGCACCAGTTCGCGCCCGAAGAAGCATTTGTTGACTACGGCATTGCTCAAAAAGGGTGCGAAAAACTTTTTTGACCACCCACAACACGGCGATAGTAAAAGTAATGCGCCAGTAGTGCCGCTCGAGGCAAAGGACTCGGAGTCTGAAACAGCAGATACAGCCGATGCATCGGAATTTCGAGAATGGGAAGAGATGGAAAGTCGTTCCTGGATTGAACTTCCGTTCGAATTGCAATGCCTCGATGCTGTGTTGGCCAGTGTCTGCCAAATTTTGGCCAAAGATGCTTACGAGCTCAAAACCAATGCGATCGAGGCCATGGATAAACTTCTTGGTAAGTCCTCGACGAATAAAGGAGATGAAATTTTGCGACATTTGAAGAATTCCATCAAGGAAATGGAGAGTCGCGTCAAAGGCTTTATTCGGGCTATGAATTTGACCTTGGACGAATCGGAAGATATGGCCTTGATGAACTCGTCGAGATTGTTGACGCACCCCGAACGGTTCATTCAACCAGTTCCCGAAGAAATACTGGACGAAGAATCCGACGAACCAGAACTGATTTTGGAAGCGCATTTGCAGCAGGCCTTTTCTCTTACCAACTCGTTGGATTTGATTCGTGGTGAAATCGATTCAACGCAAGAACTCATCAATCAAAGATTGGATGCTGTTCGGAATCGTCTGCTTTTGGCCAACATGTTGATCAGTGTTGGGTCCTTCTGTGTTGCTCTCGGATCATTTATAGGTTCCTTGTTTGGTATGAATGTACCCGTTCCAATGGAAGGAGATCCCGACGCCTTTTTCCAAATTGTTTTGAGTACTGTTTTGGGTATGGTCTCAATCGTTATTATAGTGGGATTTATCCTGTGGTATGCTGGCAATCTATGATCGTCCTCCTGAATTGTCTGGAAGAAATGGTTGAATAAGTACAGTAGCAGATCTTTGCGTTAACTACCTAGTGCAAAATTCACTTGAGAGTGGTCAAAAAGGTACGCTAAATGATGCTTTTTTTAATAGTTCTGGCATGTCTAGCTAGAGAGAAATGAATCTAGTTTTCTTTGCTCCCAATATTATTGTTTTATGGTTACGAGGCAGCACTGTCAAAATCGTCGAGGTTCAATAAATCTCCATCAGCCTGACTTGTCGTGTTGGTCGAAGGTTCTGTGCTCGAAACTGCATCAGCAAAATCAATCAGATTTATTTCTTCTCCCAGTTGACTCTTCATACTGGAAGGTGGATTGTGTGTCATGGGCACACCTGTTGCAACCATGGGAACTCCCATCGCCGCAACTTGATTGCCATTCCTGGCGGATCGTGAAGATGTTGCTGATTGTGGGTTTTGCAAAGTACGAACAGAAGATTGCACCTGTTGCTGTGTCTGTTGTTGCTCACCAGAATCTGATCCTCCTTCTCCTTGACCCAACATGAGATGCAACTTGTTTTGAATATCATCTTGTCGTTCCTTGGTCATACCAAATTCTTCGGCGACGTCTGTGGCATCAATGGCATTGTCGGCAACAGAACTACTAGATACCGACAGCGAAGATGAGCTGCGCTTTTGAGAAAGGACTTTAAAGACGCTATGTCCATACGATGAATACGCCCAAGGAGGTCTCTGGTGATAAGAGTCAAGCATTACATCGGGAACCGGCAACATCATGGATCCTGTCAATGACAATCGGAACTGTAAAAATTGTCCAATAGCATCGTAAACTATCATGGGCCGAGCATCGTTGTGTCCACCGGGTACCATCAACAGATTGGTACTGATTCCTCGTCGGTACGCCGCACACAAATCTTCCGAATGATGCGGAGGAATGAAATCGTCATCGGCGCCCACCACAAACAAGGCCGGCGTATCAATGGTCGAAACGTGGTCGACGGGCGCAATTTCTCGAATCGAAAAATGCGCCATTTTGGACACACTCCGGGCAATCAAGGCAATGGCAACACTGACAACAATGCCCGGGACCATGATCCCCTGAGCTCGCGCCTTTTCGACCAATTCTTCGCACAATTGTGGCAAACTCGCAAACGGAGAATCGCAAATCAAGCCCTTGAGAATGGCATTCGATGAATTGGGATCGGGTCGTCCTTCCCAATAATTCGTTCCGGAAGACCGGTTGTGCTCTTGCTGCTGTTGTTGCTGTTGTTGCTGCTGTCGGAGGGCCATGACTTCTCTGGATTGTTCACTGGCGTGCATCAATGCCGTCGAGGCACCCATGCTACGACCCCACAGTACAATTTCCAAACCGCTGCCGTAGGTTTGCTGCAGGTACTGCAAGATACACTCGAGGTCGTACCGTTCGTAGTATCCGAGGCTCACGTAGTCTCCGTCCGATTGTCCGCTACCGGTAAAATCGATGCTGCAAACACCGTACACACCGGATGACAATAAAAACGATAACGACGGTAAAACTTCCACGCGAGCACTGGCATTACCGTGCAAGTAAATGACCATAGTTTTAGTTTGGGGATTGGCAGAGGTCGTATCTTGATCATTGTTGGGTTGTCGCGTCCAAATAGAAGCCATCATCTTGAGCGGTCGTGGTGGTTCTTCCGGATCATCTAATACACAATAACAAGAGACAATGAGGTGAAGGACGACGAGAGAGGGAGTAAGGTGGTGAGATTTCATTTATTCTTTGCAGATTTACAGACTTGATTTTTTTTAAACAAATTTTACACAAACACACATGCACACGCAGAGCAGTAGTATTATTACGAGCACATACCTGGATGTGTCGTATTGTGTGTCACTAATTCCACATCATCACGTGCAAAGGTTTGTCCTAAAAAAGAAAATTCCGCAGGTCCTAATTGTGCTCGGGTGTAAGCGGCACGGGGAGGACGGATAATAGCATTAACCAATTGTTCGTATCCCTTTCGTGCCATGGTAATATTCTGTTGCAAACGTGCCGCCAATCCAGGTTGCTGCTGTTGCTGCTGCTGTTGGTCGCTCATGATAGAATTTCTTGCGGGGACAACCAAGGGAAAAAATAAAAAATAAAATGAAGGGGAGGGAAAGGGAATGGATCCAGGACTACACAGTAATCGAGTGGAAGGTCCTGTTGTGCCTTTTCAAATAAATGACTGCAGACAAGAGGTAGAGGACAGCCTCTTGCTAGTAGTAAAGTCAAAATAATAATAATACTATATTGTGGTATTACAATAGGAGTACTAGTTACTAGTAGACTACGAGTATGGTGCAGTCGGATATTATAGTTCGTTAACCATGAATCTCTTATTCACTACTAGAGTAGTAATACCTGGTAAATAAAATAAATAGTGCGGTTTGCTTGCGTTGTCCTGAGATGGCCGTTGGGATGATAGTATTGACAACCCGTAGAATTAAAACAGCCGTCGAGTACAATAGGGGGGGGGGGAAATGCTAGCTAGCGTGCACTCTACTAGTAGACCTACTAGTCTACTACTCTAGTACCAGTACTAGCTACCATACTAGAGTAAAAGTAGTAGTCTAGGTAGCTAGCATTACACATTACACTGTTCGGAATTAGCTTTATCCTCTCATCTTTTTCATCAGCCGCGCTATTCTTATTAGAATTTATTATTGTGTCAAGCTCTGGAATAAACAAAACATTCTCGAGTGCATGGTATATGCGAGGCTACAGAAGAATATATATATATATATGTATGCAAAAAGCAGCCAGATGCCAGATCCATGATGCGATTGTCCTTTCGCTTCTTCTTTGGTGTTGTTGGACACCACGTGTGGTCTCGCAGAGGATGTTGGGCACTGTCTTCGTCGTTCGCAACATCATCTTCGCAGCAAGAATTTAGGTCTCTGTCCAAGATCTGCTATCATGATATTTCTGAGCAATCCAACAATTTAGTACCAAAATGGCCGGATTCCAAACAATTATGTGACCATTGTTTAGTCTACCAAGAAGAAACCCAAAGCTATCGTTTGCCTACCTTTCCGGACGGTAACGGTCCTTTGGGGGTGTTTGCTTTTCTACACGACAATCCAAATGCCAGAGCTATCATGACACAATGTGATATCGTGTTTAATGACTTTTGTGAAATAATATGTCATGACATCCTAAAAGAAAAGAACAGCAAACAATCATCTGACATGATGGAGCATTGGGTCTTGTCGTCGCCACCAACGTCTCACCATATATCCGTTGCCATCCTTCAAGAACATCCAAGCTTCCTTCGTGACCATCCTGAAGATCTAGCCAAATGGCAACCACTAACCAATAGTACAATCCAAGACTTGATTTCGAAGTTTGAGCAAGCCCATTATTGTTTGTCGGACGACTGCTGGTTACCACCTCAATTGACACTTGATACACTCCTTTGGACACCGGATGGTGCCTTGATTGCTGGCTTTGTGGATCATGACGAAGATGGTGACAATACCAGTGCAAGTGCAAGTGTAAGTGGTCGAATACGATTTGATGACTTGCGCCAATCTACGCGTTCCGTTGCCAAGGAATTACTGGGAGATTTATTGACAGCAACACGTCCCAAGAATCTCATTCATGCAACCGTTGGAAGAATTGTTGGTTTACCACCAGGATCATCCTCGCGGGCCCATCATGAAGCACTGGGAGAACTAGTACGTCACTACAACCAATATGTGTTACCAGCTACCGTTCAAAATATCCATGCATCGTCGTCCTGTGGTGGGACCTTTGACCTGCAAGAACTTTCTCTTGCGCGCAATACACGATGGATGCTCCACGAGTACATTGAGTATGGACGATGGAAGGTATCTAGCAAGCACTAGCTTATTGTCTAGTAGCTGGTCTAGAGTAGCAATAATTAAATACGTCACTATAATGTAACGATGGGTACATTTTAAATAATATGCTACGTTATTCATTCTCCAATCATTTCAATATTATTATAGGCCTGTGCTTGTTTCTATCAACAATGTGTATGCTGCAGCACCGGCAGTCAACAACGATCCGGCACCAAGCAACAATTTTTGCACTTTGGCTCCCGCTTTGAAATGTTCCGACACACGTTCACTGTCTGGTTTGACTCTCATTCCACTGACACAGGCAGCCAATGCCCACGAAATAACAAGACCGTAGGCAGGAATCGATGACGATACAGTCACGGCAACACCCAATGCCGTGGCAAGGACTGCCGAAGCATGTCCAGCTGAAATTAAGGTTTGTTCCGAAATTCCATCCGTCATGGCCAAACTACCATTGAGATTCACCAAAGTAGCCGCTGTGGCCCATCCAAAGTGCATCAAAAGGGGAATAAAATACCAACTGGACAACTGTGCAAATGGAATTTGACTCAACGAAAATGCTGTTCCACCCAACATGGCAACACTGACATATTTGTGCCATCCCTGATGATACTGCTGCTGCTGCTGCTGGTTGTTGTTGTAGTACGATGGTCGAAAGGAGGCACACCAGAGACTTTGCGTTAGATTGGCAGCCACAAAGGGTGCCGTCACCTGCGGCAGTACTGCCATGATGAGTGGATCGTAGTACTGAGCCGATGTACAAAACAGAGCTTCACCAAAGTAAATGGGTGCCCAAATAGTAAAAGCCCAACCAGCAGGAGCCAAAAGTGTCTTTTCCCGAGAAATTCTCACGAGATTATTATTGTTGGTGCTGCTGTTGTTGCTGTTGTTGTCGTGTTGTTGTTCTTGTTGTTGTTGTTGCAGTGGTGTCGTTTCTGCGCTACTGCTGGGATTCAAGTTACCACCACGCATTTGTACATCTTGATCACCATCCATACGACCAGGAATCGATACAGCAATAACATTGGTACTAAAAGCTAAAATATTGCATACCTTGAGTGTGGCAATGGAAATGGCTCCGACATTTACAAACGGCAATCCAACAACAATCAGAGCTCCTGTACCTAACACAAGAGGTGGAGAATTGAATTTGTGTAAAAATTGCAAACTCATGGTGGTGGTTTGTTTGCTTGTTTGTTTTTGTGTTGGGGGGGACGTCGTGGGGAAGAAACAAAAAAAGCAAGGTTTTGAGACTAAAAATAAGTAAGAGCCGTCGTTATTTTTTTTTTAAAGGTGGGCTTCTGGTTCTTTGTATTTATTTTTATGAGATGAGAGAATGGGATCGATGATTGTTTGACAACAACAAGAAGAGGCTTCATCAAGGAAAAGCTTTCGTTTTACGCCAGGCAAGAAGTACACGTTCGGATTTTGCGTTGTGAACGAATGCTGGTTCGATTGCTGTGCGCTTTATAAGATCACGACAGCTTCCCCGGGCACCCAAAACCAAAAATTTCCATCTTGTTCATTGAAAAGTACGGCACATGGTACGTCATCATCGAAATAATATCCTAACAAAAACAAAAGTTGATGGATTGTGATGTCAGTAATAATAAATAATGATAAAAAACAATGCTTCAAATGCACAACTACTAGAGTACTAGCTAGAGACTCTGGCTGGTCTACGGTACCTGGTACTCATTTCGATGATGAAAGAAACAGAACATTACAGCTGATAATAATAATGAGGCTCCTGCCTTTGAAAAATGGTGACGATAAGAAACAAACAAATAATCCAGTACTATCCAGGATCGTTACTACTGCAAGCAATTATATTACTACTTATAATATCCATTTTTATCGATCCACACGTAATTGTTGTTGCTGCATTTTCTTACCAGAAAATACTTCTGCCGTCTACTACTACTACTACTACTACTACTACTACTACTACTACTACTACTACTACTACTACTACTACTACTACTACTACTACTACTACTACTACTACTACAAGGAGGAGGAGGAATAGAGTTCAAGTTTATCGCGCAATAGCAACCAATGACAACATTGGCTACATCAATAACAACAATGACAACAGCAGTAACGATAGCGATAGCGATAGCGATACAATTGCTCGTGCCTGGAATCAAGTCAATGAGATTATGAGTACGTTGGATGAAGACACACATGAATTGCTACGCGAAATTCAGAATTCTTTGAAACACTTGGTGGATGTAACAGCAGAACCAACAGCAACAGCAGCAGCAGAACCAACAGCAACAACAACAACAACGAGCATAAATAATGGTATCGTACCATCATCATCATTGTCGTCGTCAACGTCATCATCTTCTTCATCATCATTACTCATGACAGTACAACCACGAAAATATTATCAATTGCAAAAACCAGAGTTATTGGTAGAACCAAAAAAGGATGATAATGATTGTTGTAATAATATTATTATTTCATCACTGTTAGGCGACGATGGGATCTATCACTTGAAGACTCAGGAACAACATCAAGCCATTTTACGAGAGTTTGGAAACAACAAGGATGGTGATGGTGGTGGTGGTGGTGTTTTGGTGATTACCAAATTTTATGCTCCTTGGTGTCGTTCGTGCAAAGCGGTAGCACCAAAGTATGTCAAAATAGCCAAAGACATGACCAGCAGCAACCAATGTACTACGACATCCAACAACAACAATAACAGGAAAATAATAAGCATGGCGTTTTGTGAATTGAACATTTCGAACAATAAGCAATACGTTCAGGATCTTGGAATACTGAAATCAAACCTTTCCAAATACATATCTATTCTACAATATATTTAATATAAAAGATATAATATATTGCAAACAGGGGTAACACAATTATTTTATATTGTTTTAGGCAAGAATAGATATGTCAATATATTTTTTCTTCTAATAGGACTACCATGCTATCCAAATAGTGCAGCTAGAGCAATACTAGATAGTAGTACTAGTTTAGCGTGTGGTAATACTATTGATTTCAGTTCAGATCAAGCAGGCCCAGTCAACAAATCATCCGTTTTTCTCTAATCACCAACTGAAAATTTAAATATATTTTTTTAATATTGCTCTAACAGAATATAATTATTGTATTTTCGGCTGTTGAAATACTTACACATATTAATATTCCTAATTACTTTATAATAAATATATGTATTCCTGTAGATGATAAAAATCAATATAAATATAATACTGGAAAGGCTTGACTGAAATTACCAGCCATACAAATCTATCATCGCGGCAAAGTACTGCATACGTTCGTAATCAAGCCTTCTACGGTACAAGTCATGTTGGAAGAACGATTGGCTACGTTTCGATAGTACTAATGGAATCAATCAATGATGATGGACATTATATTATTCAAATAAATAATTGTGGAAAAAATAATAAATGAATGATTGTGTCCTTGCATAAAACTCAATCGAGGAAGCAGAAGAGACCTTGGCACTACTTTTGCTGCAGGAGCTGTACTTTCTTTTGTTTCATGGCTTGGATCCCATTTGCAACAATAATAAGAATAACAACAAGAGAGAGAGAGAGATTGCTGAGATATATCGAATGGGATAAATCTTGCGTCAAAAGGAGCAAGAAGAAGGAGACCAAAACCATATATATCTCCAAGGCCAATAGCGATGAACGAAATCTGGATCGCAACATGATATTATCATCATAGCATTCAAAGAAGCTAGTTTTATTTGGCATGCTTGCAAGCATGCCAACGATTGACATTGACGAACATCATCACAAGGGTGATGAGCTGCAATGTGCGCACATCCCAATGCGAGTAATAGTATCGTTCCAAATAAAGATTTGGACTGTGTCTGTTTTGCGATGATGAGGAGGCAGAACAGTCGTATTCGAATTGGATTTTTTAATTGTAGGAATCTGCAAGAATACTCCTTTCGAATAATATTATTACGTTACTACCAGTACCTGTAGGCTTTTTTTATTGCGTGCCGACCATTTTTGGCTATCAAAAGAAGTGCAAAAAGCTTTCGAATTGACCTTGTTCCAGGATGTCCAATCAACAGTGTACTACAAAATTAACAACGAGGTAAAAAGCAACTTACACACTACAACCATACCGTAACATCTACTAGCTAGCTACTAGCTAGCTACTACTAGCTAGTAGTAGCTACTGTACCTAGCTAGCTAGTGGTACGATAATGCTTGTTTGTCCACCCGGAAAATCAAAACTGTGGCGGTTTCAGTTTGTACCGTACAGTACCTGGTACTAACGTGGTGTTTTGGTAAAGAGTTTTGATAAGTACTCCAGTTTTCATAGTAACGACCGTCGAGAAGGCACGACTGAAAAGACGAAAAAAAAATTATTATTATTTGTCACCACTTTTTCAACAACAAACATAACGACAAAAGACAAAAACCATAAACCATGGCTCTCACAAGGATAATAAAACTTTCATTTATGCTTGCGATAGCATTCGTCCATCTCCCCAATGGTCTCGCGACAACACAAAAACCACAAGTTATTATTGAAGGAGATGTCGATTATTTTTACTTTCTAGGCAACTCTTATCTTAGTGTTTACAACACACCCCGCCATGTCCAATTCACCTACCAACGTGCGTCGGGTCGAAAATACAACTACCATCGACATACACCTGCTACAGCTACCTTACAAGACCATGTGGCGTTTTTGCAAGAATATCCTACGAGCTTGGAATCACCTCATCACAAATGGATTGTGGTGCAAGAACAAGATGAAAATTTGCTGCAATTGACCACCGATGGTGTTTCGGCAGCCAAATCCCTTTTTGCCATGGCGGATTCGCTAGGAACACGAACGTTATTTGTCATGATACCTGCACGACCAGAGAACTGGTCCATCAACGAAACCGTTGAACAAGAATTTCTTTCACACACTGACGCGTTGTTCGATGGTATTCAGGCCTACATGAATGCCACTGCTGGATCCTTCTTGGCCCCGGTTGGATTGGTTTATGCAACTATCTATCGCGACTGTCTCAATGAAGGAACTTATCCACTTTCGAAAGATTGTTTGTTAAGCAAATTGTATGCTCCTTACGAGAACAACCCGAGTTTGCTGGGAACCTATGTAGCGGGTCTAACAATTTCGACAACTCTAACGGGATATAACCCGCTACGACAAACATGGCTGCCCATCACCGACAATGGTGAAGAGCCAATCACTGAACAAGAAGCATTTATCTTGCGAAATGCGGTTGGCAAGACCATTCTTCGGACCTTTTGGTCTGGCCAGATTCGATATCCTTGGTACGAAGCATGGCCAACAGAGGCGCCATCCGCCAGTCCCAGTGGGCAACCATCAGCATTACCCAGTACATTTCCAACCTCGACACCAACAAAAATTCCTACAACGAAACCACCATCAAATTCTCCCACTCTGTCTACCCAACCTTCGAACTTCCCATCTTTAGTTCCTTCTAAAAGTCCTACGGGGACACCATCTCTGACGCCTACTATTGCTCCTAGTTCTCTTCCATCGCTCGACCCTAGCAACATGCCATCATCAACGCCGTCACTTTACCCCACATCATCTTCTAGTCCTTCTAATGCGCCAGTCCCGCCCCCCTCAGTTGGGCCGTCTGACATTCCATCTTCTACTCCGACTGTTCAACCAAGTAATTTCCCTTCTCAGTTACCTACAATAGCACCTTCCACTATTCCCAGCCTATTTCCGACAACATCCAATCCTACAAATACTCCAACAAGACTCCCGACAACACATCAGCCATCTATGGCACCCACAATGCAACCATCACAGACTCCATCGGATACTCCTTCAATGATTCCAACGGTCTCGAGTGTGCCCAGCACGTTTCCTGTAAAGTCTCAAACCATGAGACCTACTTTTTCTCCACAATCCAGCATCAGTCTAGAAAGGACAAGAACAAAAGAGGACAGCAGCAACGAGAATGATAAAACAACGGCTGCAATAATCAACGAGTCCGCGGCATTCCAGATTCGAACGAATTGGTTCTTGAGACTTGTAGGATTAGTGGTAGTATGGTCTCTCTGGAGATAGACTAACCTTAAAAACAAAACACTGCACAATGTCTTTCTAAAAATCGTTTATTACCGAAATCCGAAATTCATTCATCCAACTGTCCGAACGAAAGCCTAGTTGTTGGAGGCGTCGTGTGCGTCTAGTACTGTTACTGCTATTACTACTACTACAACTAAGTAGGGTCTAATAGCTATCGAGTAGTAGTAGTAGAGTAGTAGTAGTACTGCTAAATAAATAATAATAATACTAAAGACTTAAGGCAAGGGTATCCAGTTCACACACTCTGAGATGAGCAGACCATTGACCATTCCAATTTCCAACGGGATCCTTGCCCCCCTTGCAATAATATCTAGCAAACGACAAGATTTATTTTTCTCCAAACTACCTGGTAGTAGTGGAATAAAATGCTCTGGTCGGCAGTTCAAGTGGCAGTAGCTGTTTTGAGTTTGACATTGTTCTGTCCTAGAGCTTCTGCACTTTCAAAACCCATCACCGGTAGTAATCCCAATCGACGTCAAGTCGTCCACTCCACAACAACTGCAGCTGCCCTAACCGCAATATGGCTGAATCCTCCTCCTCAACCGAGTTATGCAACTACCGCTCCCTATCTTGTAGACGAATACTTTCAAATCCCTCAAACCGCTCCAGAGTTTAGTCGCTCTTATTTCCCAACGCTTCTTCCGCCCATTGCCAATAGAGCCACGTATCTGCACACCTTGGGCAGGGACATGTTCGCCTTGGAACAATTGCTGGCCTTTGCCAATGTCACCGCCAGCATTCGTTCGACCGTGGTGCGATTGCAAAGCACGGGTAATTTGTGGGTGCACAGTCCGCAGTGGCCCACGGGAGAATTGTGTCACTTGTTGGATTCTCTCGAGGGAGACGTAGAACACATTGTTTTGCCGTGCAATGCATTGGAACACAAGGCCCCGGTAGGTGCCTTTTGTAAAAAATATCCCAATGCCAAAGTATGGATCTCTCCTGGTCAATACGGACCGTTTGGAGCATGCGGACAAGATGTAGACTTTGATGAAACCAAGACATCAAAGAGCATGGGATATCGTGTCGATGGTATCCTCGGTGATGCCATGGAAGTACCGCCGAGTTGGTTAAACGAATTCGACATGGCATTGTTATACGTCGATCTTCCTGAAAATGCAGGACCTGTTTCCGAAGTCGCTTTTTGCCACCGACCTTCTAAGACACTGATTGCTACGGATGCGGTAGTATTCATTCCGCCCAAAGCACCACCTATTTTTGATACATACTTTGATGCCAATACTATCGAAGAGGATACTTTTTGGCCACGTACGGTCCTTCAAGCGGTCTTTTTGCCACTTCGGATAGATCCATCGGGGGCATATCCTGGCTACATTGCTATCAAGAATCGTTTGATACGGGCACCCATTTTGCGAGCCTTTGCCGATGCCCGAGCTCCCGATGCCGTACGAGAATGGGTTACCAAAATTTCTCGTCAGTCTATATTTGATCGCATTGTCACAAGCCACTTTGCTTCTCCCATTGCGGCGACGCCATTCGACTTTGCCTCGTGCTTCAGCTATTTGAACAATGGTGGTGGTGGTGGTACCTCAACATTTCTTCCTCCAATTGAGTGCCAGAATTGGGAGTTGTTGGAAGGATTGAATAAAGTGATTGCGGATTACAATTTGGGAGCTCCTGCTTCGTTTGACTACAAAAAAGACTGTCAATAATGATGGTCCGTGCTAGTGGCTGCTGCCAATAATGTTAATGAAAATGAACTATAAATTTAAGCCACTGAATGCCCTATACCCGACTGCGCGCAGCTACTGTCCTACCGGAGTACTTACTTGCTCACCATTTTATTGGCTGGCGGGCTGTTTCAATGTTTTCGTAATAGCTAGGTGACCCTGTTTAGATAGTTTCTAGTCTCGTCACATTCACATTCCGCATTGGATGCCTCACAGATGTTGCAGTGATCATCTTCCTGATTGACGTCACACGACAACATCCTCTTCTGGGTTGGCAGCGTTGCCTTTGTCATGCTCTGAAAGAGTCCCTTGCAAGCTTCATTTGCTGCGACTTTTCTTGAGAGTTCAGCAGCATCAACTGGGACAGTCTCTGGACGATCAGCCGACTTGAGGAAGCATTCATCCGATAAGCGGAGTGCCTTCGAGGTATCCGTCGAGCGCTCAGACTCCACAATGCTTTTATTCTTCAACTCGCAAACGGCAAAACAGAAATGGGGGCTTCCACGTTTGACACCTATCAGAGCTGCAAGCTCTGCAGCAGTGAGTGGGCCGTGTTTCAAAAGCAGATCAAACAGTTGAATTCCAATCCGTTGCCATTTCAGGCGCTTCTTGATGCGTTCATGCTTGTTTGCATTCGAAAAGGGAACGAAACTGGAGTCCTTCAAGTACTCACGATAATCGTCCGTGGCAGCAAAGTCTCTTCCTTGCTGTGTCAGCTGATAGCCACCCTTCAAATAGTTGTCAGCCTTGTTACTCGTGGTGGATGCTTCAATGAATATACCACTTTCGCGTAACGCTTTCCAAGTACCAAGCCAAGACTTGACACGATGCCCGATTCCCAAATCAATGCGGAGCATTTCGTATGTGATGCAATCATTTCCGTCCATGTGGTATTCAAGCATCATACCGAGAAGAATTTCCTGACGGGCAGGATCTCCCAGTGACTTAGTGTCGCCACCTTTGACCTTTTTGGATAAGGTGGAGGAAGCCATTTGGACGTTGTCATGACTGCGCTTCTGAATCATTTTGCTTCTAATTTGTTGTGCAGGTTAGAAGGCGAGAAATGATCGAGTTGAATGTTTCTGTAATTGAGATCCAGCCAGCATTACTGCATTCTGGTGCCAGAAGAACGGAAATATTCTGTGCGTGACAGTGATGTGGGTATTCACGATTACCTTATGGGTTTATACCACTCCTACAACTAAATGAATTCTCAACGAACAGTAGGTTTCTTACAGTAGTGGAAGCGGACATCAAGAAACAACCCGGATATCTACATGTGAAACGGCCAATGGGTTTATACTACTCCTACAACTAAACGATTTCTCAACGAACAGTGAGTTTCGTACAGTGGAACCGGACATCAAGAAACAACGCAGACGGATATCTACATGTGAGACGGCCAATACTATCCATGGCCGTAAGCCAAACTTCTTCGAAATCTTCCCACACCACCGTAAGGCTCTAAACCCCCATTAATAAACATCACCACAAACAACATGGAATACATAGACCTCTAGTGTAAGTTTAACGAACAGGGGGGGAAATGTGGCGATAAGTGTCTTCTATGCGGTTTTTACATTTATATGTATACTAAAGCGGACTCCCAGCTGATAAAACAGCACGAGAATCATTATTGAGATGAGCAGAAACCAAGCATGCTCCATTCCAATCCAGGTTTTAGGCGGCTTTTGGAGAAAAGATTGTTGGTTGAAAAGAGTCATCACCATCCAAAGGCAGGAACAGGGAAGCAGGAGGAACTGGATTGCCCAATTCATCCATGAACAATCCACCAAACAATGGAGACAGTCCACCGCCTCGGCAGTGACCACCATTTTGTAGCTTGTCCTCCACGGCATGAGAAGCGTTTGGATGACCGGGTGATAAGTTCAGAGGAGACAAAGACGACCTCTCTCCTCCATAAAGGGAAGAATTCAAGGCATACTGTGTACCCAAAGCGCTCAATATACAACTGTTGCAGTCATCATGACGAAGCGAATAGTTTTCGGTCAAATCATGCTCTGCTTCCACGTCCTGATATTGTTCAGGGTGATGATGACCATTGTGATGGGTTTCCTCGATAGCCTCAAGGGCGTCGCTATCAAGAAAAGGCGACCCGATCTTGGGAATCTTTTTGGAATTCAACTCGTAATGGTTGACGTCGCGTAAGCTCGAGTTCTGTAGTAGAAAAGGAGACAAAGGACGCTTATTCTGGCTTTGCCTCTCATTCAATTCGACGGGAATGGGACTCACGGGTTCTCCGAACCAGGGATTCGAACCAATACCTTGAATGATAATCTCGTCAATGCCAAGAGAATCAGGCTTGTCGTTCAAAGAATGAATTCCACGTTTCATTTCGCGTTCCGTCGAAGTACAGGGCTCAACCGTGTTCGAATAGTTGTGGGACATCTCACTTACATAGGGAGGATCCAGAGATTCAGCTGCATCACCGGTCTCGGATGGACTCCAAATTACCCCATTTGTCGGTGTAGGCTGCATTTGATGCTGCTGTACAGTGCCATTGACATGGTATGGTGTTTCCAAAATGGACGGTTGGCGTCGACGACCCTCGTCCTTGCTGCTGCTGCTGCTGTTACTTTCGTTCTCACTAACCCAGCAATGCTCCTGACATGCACCTCTTGGAAGAGGCTGCAAACTAAAGCATTGTTCAAACGGCTCTAGAACAGGAGCATCGCTCTGGTGGACTTTCTTCCCATTGGACATCCCATATGCCTGCTCGTCGTGTTGATAGTGATGATGATAATCATGATGAGATTGGATATGATGTCGGGGTACTGGAACTGGAACGGGCTGCATGGAGAGAACGGCAGCTGGAGCTTGGAATGGAAAATGTCCTTGGGGATATCCATATGGAAAGTTCCAAGAATGATGTTCATGACCGGCAGCATGAGTACAAGAATAAGTAGCATGGCCACATGGATGTCCGTACTGCATTGTAATTGGTGCAGTTGGTTGGGCATTCTGGTGGTACTGGGATCGACAAGGATAGGGGGGCAGATGGCCGATAACAGGAACGGGGGCTGCTGTTGGTTTCTCAGTGCTAGCAGCAATAGTGACATTGAGATTTTCTTGCTCCAGCTCGTTTTTGAACTTTTTGGCATTTTCTCGTAGTGCCTGGGACGCCTTGTCTCTCGCCTTTTCATCGCTGACGGTGTGCCATAGTAGACCCGTACTCGCATCCTTGGCCAAAAATCTTCCAGGAGGATCATTGTTCTTGATATCGGAAATAATAGCCTCCGCGATCATACGCTTTTCCTTTTTAAACCTAGCGTGCAGATACACACGGCGCCTGGACTCCACCAGTTTGCGGAATTGAACATTTCTATAAAAGCGAACACGCAGACAGCAACAGTAGAGATAAGTAAAAGAGAAGTGGAAAAGAAAACAGGATAAAAAAGTGCATTCTAGGCGACCAAATCATTGGATCCATTCACAATCGCAGGTGAATTCTGATACCAATGCCTATCCGTTATAATATATGCTTCTAATCATTCTTGAACTTACGCTGGATGTCTGAAGTATGCCGTACAATAATTTATTTAATTTGTAATGAAATACAAAGTTGTGTGTAAGCAACAAGTATCACTTCGATCTGTCTTGCGAGCATCGTCTTGCCTGGTCGATACCTTCATACATGTACGTACCGATTGATCTTATCCCCACGTCCCAACAAAACATCGTTTTCCGAAGGAACTTTCACGCCTCCTTCGGGTTCATTTCTTGCACTACTATTTTTTCTTCCCGGTGACTCCATCTTTGTTGTTGTTGCTGCTGTTGTTGCTGTGATGCTCTTGTGGTGCTGTCGCTGTCGTCGTAACTTGTGGCTAGTGGTTAAAAGGAGTTCCCTAAACTAGACTACTACTCCTACTTAATGCTTTCTTTCTTTCTTCCAATGCAAGGCTGCTAATGAATCAAGACTTGCAACAAATGCCACATCGATCCGTTATGTTAGATAAAAAAAGAGAGACGCGGGACACCGTGATTATTGGTTTGTGAAGTTTTTTTCATATTACCCCATACTCCTTGTTTCTATGCTCCGAATGATAATACATCATTCCTTCGTTTTCAATATTTTTAATAGGACGATGGGAACTTGACATGGAAGGATTTTAAAAGATTGGTACGCAGACTTACTCCAGAATGGAAGACTTCTTACTTGTACTTCTTGTTTACACAGGGCGGGCATTCTAGCTAGAGCTCTACCTGGTAGTAGACTACCAGGTACTACGTTTGGAACCAAGCCTCGCTCGGACGGGACAAAACAGTTTTTTTCTGTGGCCACTTTTTTACTTGTTGGCTCTGATTTTTAAAGTCAATGATAAAGTCGGAGCTTCTCTAAACAACAAATGCATTCAAGACATCAACATCGAATGGGCTGGGTTGTTACTCTGTACTATACCCTTCCACACTGGTTAAGTTCAGTGCGGTTGAAGAAAATGTTTGCTGCAAAATAGCAAGAAATAAGTCAAGAAGAAATCTACTGTAGTAAAATATGCAGTAATTCTAAAATTTTACTGCTGCAAATCTACACGCTTTCGTAGCTCAATACTGGACAGTGCCTTTAGTTTTCCGCCACAAAGTTCCAAAACTAGAAGACACACACACACACACACACATTTTTGTGAGCAACAACCATCAATAGACAACAGACGAAAGATGGTTCCTATTGCGTTCTTCTTCATGACGTACCTTCATGCCACAGTGGTTTGGGTAATCCCAAACATTGTTTCAGTGCCAAGCTACGAGCGCATGCCACTGGTTGGTAGGCGCCATCTAGCACTTTGGCATTGAGAAGACCACGTTCAGGATTCTCTCGAGGATTGTACTCTTGTCGGCCCAGAAAGAATCGAAAATCCAAAGGCTTGTACGTTCCCTTCAAAACTCCTTCGACGGCGGCTTCCCATCCACCTTGTTAAATAGCGGTCCCGGGGGCTACTTCTCTTGCTCCCGGCAGATCGGGAATGCCATGAATTAATTTAGCAGGATCTTCTTGTCCATCGGGACCTCCCATGTAAACTCCAGCTTCTGTTCCAAAGGCTTGTACCATCATGTCCACAAAGTCGTACGAAAAACTACCCTTTCCGTTGCCGTTGGATCCTTCCAACAGAAGGGTTGCCAATTGCTTGTTAATGGATTTGGTAATGGGTCGATTCAGAATAAGAGCTTCACTGCAACCCGATTCTGGATTGTGAGATGTCACCAAGCACACCTCTTGCCATGTTTGCTGCATCATTATATTGAATTTGCATATGAATTTGCATTCGTTGAAAGGTAAGTCTGTGTTTTGTGTCCAAAAAATACTACTAAAAGAATCTACATTTTCACTTTTCAAGGGTGTAAGCAAAACGAAAAAACGCACGCACCTTGTATTCCATGTATTTGTCCAACAAGATCCGTTCATTATCACCAAGATCATTGGGATTCAATATTCCATTTTGAATTTTCCCACTTTCTGTAATGGCTTGTAATTCTCGGGCAACCATTCGCTCTGCCAAAGCGAACCAATGATCCACCTCCTGTAGAGAGGCATTGTCGTCGTCGTCGTCGTCGTCATTTTTCTGCTTCCTGGTACTGTCATTATCCATAGTAGCAGGAGCAGACCGTGGTTCCAGGCTCAACATGATGTTTAATTTTTCCTTCCAATAACTTCCGTTCTTCTCCTTGTTGTTGTTTTTAATGTTTTTGTCTCCTCCCAAGTACAATTCTGCTTCCAAGGGCATGCGACACAACAAACCACCCACTTCTACTTGTTGAATGGTATGGGCCCAAACACCGGCACGATATTCTTCGGCTAATTGCTTGTTCTGCTGGGCCAACAGAGCTTCATTTTGTGCCGCCACAGATTTTTTCTGAGCCATTGAAGAGGAGGACGCGGAAGAAATGGATGAATCCTGGTTGGATGTTGTTACGCCACCTGGTAATCCTCCATCAATAAGAGACGCCCGAAATTTACGCCAATCTCCCAGTGAAGAATCATCATCAAGATTTTCGTCGTCATCGTCATCGTCATTGTCATTGTCGTCATTATCATTTTCAGAATCATCATCTTCTTCGCCACTGCTGTCGTTGTTGGCTTTGACATTTCGCGTGAGCAGAAATGAGGGCGAGGGTAATACTACCAATAAGAATGGTTGCACAACAGGACATTTCGTAGTCGTAACGTGCATCGTCCTCTGGAATGTTGTTGTTATTATTGAGTTTGCTGTTGAAAAAGCTTCACTCGTCTCGAACGGGAGACTGCACCAGAACAGCCAGAATAATGCTACTAGGACGACAGATGATTCATTATTCGTACATAATAGTATTCGTCTCAGCATTTTTTTTGGTAGAACAGAAAGAAAATACCTTGA
>Ga0210025_1001070_pt1 | contig 31359 bp, 19 predicted proteins | sample CryGeyme20150102_FD_183989 | JGI IMG/M metagenome (GOLD analysis project Ga0210025, IMG submission 183989) | Groundwater microbial communities from Crystal Geyser aquifers in Utah, USA - Crystal Geyser metaG 2015-0102 (SPAdes) (version 2) | ecosystem: Environmental > Aquatic > Deep subsurface >... | reverse complement strand
ATAATTCAGCTAGTTCGGCTAGTTTTTCAGTTGGTGAAGACTGGAAAGGCAAACAAGAAATTCAAGATTGGGTTGATGCCTCAGGTTCTACAGCTTTTGATTTCACCACGTATTATTTATTAAAAGATGCCATCAAAAATGGTAATTATGGTGGATTAAATGTTAATGGAAACCCTGGTGGAGGAATTGGCTGGGATCCATCAAAGTACACTACATTTATTGAAAATCATGATACTCCAAGATATGATCCAGGAAATTATATTCTAACAAGTGCAAATGTTGGGCAAGCTTATGCTTATTTATTAACGCATCCAGGAGTTCCAACAATTTATTGGCCACACTATTTTGATTGGGGCGTAAAGTCAGACATTGATGCAATTTTAGCAGTTAGAAAAGCAAATGGAATAACATCAACTTCCGTTGTTGACATCAAAAAAGCCGAGTATAATTTATATGCAGCTGTTGTTGATGGAAAAGTTGCCATGAAAATTGGTGGTGGGAATTGGAGTCCAAGTTCAGCAGGTTTAACTGGAACCTGGGACTTAGAAGCCTCAGGAAACAATTATGCAATTTGGGTAAAAGCAGGTTCAACGAATCCAAATCCTGGAACGAATTTGACTATTCATTTCTACAATAATTCAAATTGGTCAAATCCAACTATGTATTTCTGGGCGCATAACGGAACAGCCGCAATTCCAGCTTGGCCAGGAGTTGCCATGCAGAATGATGGAAATGGTTGGTATTCATACACTATTGCAGGTGCTTCACTTTCAAATATCATCTTTTCAAATAGTGGCGCTTCACAATCTCCTGATTTAACAAGAAGTGGTGATGGTTGGTACAAAAATGGAACGTGGTTCGCAACAAATCCAGATGATTCCAATCCTAATCCAAATCCTACGGGTCTCGAAATACATTATTTCAATTCATCTAATTGGTCTAGTCCCAAAATGTATTTCTGGGCTCATAATGGAACAGAGGCGATTCCTGCTTGGCCTGGAGTAAGTTTACAAAATGATGGAAATGGCTGGTATTCTTATACTATCGATGGTGCATCAGAATCAAATATCATTTTCTCAAATAACGGTTCTAGCCAATCAGCAGATTTAAATAGAACTGGAAATGGGTGGTATAAAAATGGAACTTGGTATGCTGAAAACCCAGATTCGCAAGCTCCTAGTGGCTTAGTCATTCATTATTATAATGGATCAAATTGGGCAAGTCCAAAAATGTATTTTTGGGCTCATGACGGAACTGCTGCAATTCCATCTTGGCCAGGAGTAAGTATGCAGAATGATGGAAATGGTTGGTTTTCCTATTCTATAGCAGGAGCGACTCAATCAAATATAATTTTCTCAAATAATGGAGCATCACAATCTGCAGATTTAAACAGAACAGGAGAAGGCTGGTTTAAAAATGGCTCTTGGACAAGTTCTCAACCATCATCACAAAATGGTGAAAAAGATAGCTTTGTTAAGAATCAGGAATCTGAAATACCTACAGAATTTGGCATTAGCAGCGTTTACCCGAATCCGTTTAATCCAAGTACTACTTTTAAAGTGAAGATGGCTGAGACGGGAAGAATGAGCCTAAATATTTATTCTGTAATGGGACAGAAAGTCGCAGAAATAGCGAATGGTAAAGAACTTGTAGCAGGTGAACATGAATTCCGTTTTGATGCCAAAAATTTAGCGTCAGGAACGTATTTGTATGTTCTTCAATTTACTGATGCAGCAAAATTAGTAAGCGGTAAAATTCAGTTAATTAAATAAAATCTGATTAACATGGATTATCTTAAAAAGGCAAACTTTCGTTTGCCTTTTTTTTTAATTTCCATTCTAACAATTCCTTATTTTCTATCGATTCTAAAATTAGTAACAGAATATCGATATGTTTTTAATCCTGTTAATCTTACAACTTATGTCGGCACCAAATACATCGCACGACAATTTCGTAATTAGGCCCCAAAAAGGTGCAAATCATTTATTACACTTTTCAAATAAAACGGGTTCTTTTTGGGTCGGTGAAAGCAATAAAGAAACAAGACATTTCTTAATGGGTCTAATTTCTCATAGAGAAACAATTTTTGCAGATTATAATCTGTATTTGAATAATAAGAAGCTTGAAAGAGATAAGATTCAGGAAGTAAGTTATTATCCATGGTTGTTGAAGCGAACTTATAGCGGACAAGTTAGTGAAGAGTTGTTTATGCCCGATAGTTTGGATGCTATGGCAATTCGATTTGCGAAGCCTTTAAGCGTAAAGGATGTTTCATTTACTTTGTATGGCAATGGGTTTAAAGAAATCATTGAAGTTGATTCAATTGGGAAGAATCAAACAGTTACGATAAAAACAGATAAGTCGCTGAATTCATTTGTATCTGTACATGTTAACGATGAAATTGCTTCTGCTTTGCTAATTAATGGAGATTTATTAATTAGATTTAAGAAGTCTACAAAGAAAGGAAGTGGTAGTTCGAAGTCGCTTTTTGCGATAGGTTTAGCATCTGATTCAATTGCAAGTAAGCAAATTGCTATTGACCTATCAGAAAATATTGATAAGTATATTGCGAGTAAAAAGAAAAGAATTAGCGAACTTATAGATTACGTTTCTTTTAAATCGAATGATGAGAATGTGAATCAAGCTTTAAAATGGGCTTTGGTTTCATTTGATAATTTAAATATGAATGAAACTAGGACAGGATTGGGAAAGGGGATTTATGCAGGTTATCCATGGTTTCAGGATTATTGGGGGCGTGATTCGTTTATTGCATTGCGCGCTTTAACGGTTACGGGGCAATTTGATTTGGCAAAAGAAAATCTGCTTTCTTTCCTTCGCTATCAGGTTCAAGACGAGGGAAATGAAAATTATGGCAAGATTCCCAATAGGGTTCGGCCTGACGAGTCGATCTACAACACCGCTGATGCTACGCCAAGATTCATTATTGAAGCTTGGAATTATTATGCTTATTCAGGCGATATTGGCTTTTTAAATGAAGTGCTACCTTATATCAATCATGCAGTACTTGGAACGTTGAAGTACCGAACTAATAAAGATGGATTTATTGTTCATGGAGGTGCTGATACATGGATGGATGCAGTTGGACCTAAAGGCCCATATTCGCCTCGAGGAGATAAGGCAAATGATATTCAGGTTCTATGGGTAATGGCTTTAGATGGCGCTGCAAAAATGGCGGAGTTAAATGATAATTACAAAGATTTAGCGAAGTTGGCGTCGGGGAATAGAGATAGAGTTAATAATGAATTCAAAAAAACATTCTTAAGTAGAAATGTTTATCGCTCTATCGTTTATGATGCAATTTTTGAAAACGGTGATCATTCCGACCAAATAAGAGTTAACCAGATTTTCACCTTGCCTATTGTTAGTGAATACAAAATTAAAGCTCAGATTATTGAGCAGGTAACAAAGAAGCTAGGCACACCTTACGGCCCATTGTCTCTAAGTACAGACGATCCATGGTTTCATCCTTATCATAAAATGGAACCGTTTTACGAGCAAGATGCAGCCTATCATAATGGAATAATTTGGGTTTGGAATACTGGTGATTATGTTGGTTCACTTTTAAGATATGCCAATATTGATATGGGTTTTGAAATAATTCAAAACTACTCAGATAGAATTCTCTCTGATATATCATTGGGAACGTTGCCTGAACTTTATGATGCATTTCCTCGGCATTCAGGATGGTCAAAAAGCTATCCCAATAAAGATGAGTTTAAAAATATCTCTCGATTTGATCAGATGACTTTAATGGGTGAATCTGGATTAAATGTGGGGTCTAATCCACCAGGAAGTGGTACTTTTTCACAAGCTTGGAGTCTTTCAGAATATATAAGAATGCTTGTAGAACACTTGCCTGGAATTCGGTACGAGCAGGACTTGTGGAATATTAGACCTGTACTTCCAAAAGGCTTAGAAACATATTCTTTGAAAACTCATATTCTGCAGGCTGAGATTATGATCGATGTTTCTAATTCAGATAATATTTTAAAGATTGATAACAAAGGTGAAGAGTTCGAATTGCAGGTAGCTGTCCCAAGAACAGATGATGCAATGAAATTTACTGTTCCAAAAGGTAAATCGACAATTTTGGTAAATGAATTTAATCAGCGTGGTTTTACCGAAGATAAAAAGATCGTTTTTTTATATAGAAAAGCGAATGTTTACAAAGAAGAAGCGCTTGTAAAGAAAGCGATTGGAGATTTGGAGTGGCCTGATTTCTCACAATTTGAGGGAGAGACATTTCCATATAAAACTCAAATGAAATAAATAGCTAAGTTTCCGACTGTTTGATGCGGATTTTGCTATGTACGTTTGCCGAAAAACTCCCCCTTTGAGATAGAAATGGTGGTTTTAAACGAAATGGCAATCAAAGGGGAAACGTGGGCTGAACTCCGAAAGCTTTCGGAGTTCAGTACTAATAAAACTTTAGACTTTGATTTCACTTCGGAATAAGTTTCTTTTTTGCTACGATTTGCTGTTGTCAGCGAGGACGCAGGCGCTATGCTGTGAACTATGCTGTGAACTATGCTGTGAACTATGCTGTGAATAAAATACTTATAGATTTAAATTAATCGCATCGATTTTTCCATAGATTCTTCAGCCATTCGATTCCGGAATCCGTCTAAAGCCGAAGCTAAAGTTGGGTCAGCAATGGAAAGTATTTGCAGCGCTAATAGACCAGCATTAGTTGCATTTCCAATTGCAACAGTCGCTACAGGTACGCCTTTTGGCATTTGGACAATTGAGTATAAGCTATCAATTCCGCTTAATGTACTCGATTTAACAGGAACACCAATTACTGGAAGAGTAGTGTAAGCGGCTGTCATTCCAGGAAGATGAGCCGCTCCGCCTGCTCCAGCAATTATTACTTTTATACCTCTAGAACGCGCAGTTTTAGCATACTCAGCCATTAAATCTGGTGTTCGATGAGCAGATACAACTCGTTTTTCAAATGGAATTCCAAATTGTTCACAAATATCTGCTGAGTCTTTCATTGTTGGCCAGTCTGAGTCGCTGCCCATAATAATTCCTACAAGTGCTTGCATAGTATACTTTTAGTTTTTAAAGTCTGGAAGTTTAATTATAATCATTCAATAGGTTAATAAATTAAAAAAACGATAAAGTTTTGAGTTTAATTAACTTAGTTTTTCATAAAAATAACTCTATCAAAATATGGCAATTTCATTTTTGAATACATTCTATAAAGCCGATTTTTTTGCTTTATACCATTGAAACCCTATGAATTCGCCGAATATTTTGCTGAAAATTACTTTTAAAAGTAAGCTGAAATTTGAATATACATATGTTGCATTTGAATTAGATGAAAATTTCATTTCCAAGCTTTTTTGCAAGTTCAAGTGTAGTTGTAGCGTCATTACCAAGTACGGTTAAGTGACCCATTTTGCGTCCTAGTTTTGAATCTAGCTTGCCGTATAAATGTAAATGTGCATCTATTGCTGATAAGGAATTGAAAACCTGTTCAGAGATTGATTTTCTTTTATGAGTTCCTAAAATATTTTCCATTACAGCTACCGGTTTTCTTAAAGTAGTACTTCCAAGAGGCATTCCACAAACGGCACGAACATGATTTTCAAACTGACTTGTAACACAGCCTTCAATAGAATAATGCCCTGAATTATGCGGTCTTGGAGCGGTCTCGTTTAGAATAATATCGCCACTTTGGGTTAGGAAAAATTCAAAGGCAAACACGCCTATTCCATCAATGATTTCGGCAGCTTTAAGAGCAATTTCTTGAGCTTTTTTCTGTAATTGTTCATCTATTTGAGCCGGTGCAATTATGGTTTTGCAAATATGACCTTGTTGAATACTTTCTACACAAGGGTAAGCTATCACTTCGCTTTTTGAACGGGCTATCATCACGGCTAATTCTTTTTCAAAAGGGACAAAAGCTTCAGCTAAAATATCTCTTCCTGAATTACCTCCTAATTTGTGAAAACCTGCTAATGCAGATTCTAGGTCATGAGCTGTTGCATTTCCATAACCATCATAACCACCTTTAGAAGATTTAAGCACAAATGGCCAACCAAATTCCTTGCCAAACGATTCAATATCAGCTTGATTTTTGATCAAATTATAGGGTGCAACTGGAATTCCGGCTTTTCTAAAAGTCTCCTTTTCGATCCATTTGTTTTCAATTAATTCAAATGTTTCAGGAGATGGATACATCGGAGTTCCTGATTTATCTCGAACACTTTTTAATAAATCAGAATCCAAAAATTCGTTTTCTAGAGTCACCACATCACAAGATTTTGCAAATTCAATGAGTTTTTCTTCATCATCAAAAGCTCCAGTAGATACAAAAGGTGTAACAAAATCCATAGGTTCTTCTGTAGATCCACTACGATAAACAGCAGTTTGAATGCCAAAACGATACGCTTGATAGGCAGACATTCGGGCTAATTGCCCACCACCGAGGAAACCTAGCTTAAATTCAGCTTTAATTGAAAAGGGATGCACTTTATCCGTAATTTTAAAGGTTATACTAAAGATTTGAGTTAAGAGTAAGATTCAAAGACTCAAATTGCTAAAGTTTAAATCAAATTGTGAATCGGGTATCCCATTTTGGGTACTTTTTAATTCAAGGCAAAATTAAGCAAAACATCTAAGGAATCACGAATGAATATCGAAGTAAAACTTCGTCAGTTAAAAGAACGTTTTATCGAAATCGAAGCGATGATGGGCGATCCTGCTATTATCTCAGATTCGAAGAAATACATGTCAATCACAAAAGAACATAGTGATTTAAAAGAAATTACTGATGATTACGACGAATTTTTGAAAATTAGACAGTTTATTGAAGATAATGAGGAGCTTATGGAATTAGATCCAGAGCTCGCCGATGACGCTAGAGCTGAAAATTCAGTGCTGAAATCTAAGCTTGAAAAACTTGATGAAGAGATAAAAATTAAACTCGTTCCTAAAGATCCTGAAGACTCAAAGAATGCTATTGTTGAAATTAGAGCAGGAACAGGAGGCGATGAAGCCGCTATTTTTGCTGGGGATTTGTATCAAATGTATAGAAGAGTTGCCGATGAGATGAATTGGAAATTTGAACTTTTGGTACTAAATGAAGGTACTAAAGGTGGCTTTAAAGAAATTGGATTCAAATTAGAAGGTCACGACGTGTTCGGAATGATGAAATATGAAAGTGGAGTTCATCGTGTTCAACGTGTACCTGATACAGAATCTCAGGGAAGAGTTCATACTTCTGCAGCTACGGTAGCAGTATTACCAGAAGCAGAAGAAGTAGATATTCAAATTAATCCAGCTGACTTAGAAGTTGATACTTTTCGTGCAACTGGTGCTGGTGGACAGCACATTAATAAAACGGACTCTGCAATTCGAATTCGACACGTTCCGACAGGAGTTGTTGTTGAATGTCAAGAAGAGCGCTCTCAACATAAGAATCGTGATAAAGCGATGACTATGTTAAGAACTAGATTGTATGAAGCTGAGTATGAGAAAAAAGTGGCTGAACGTGCGGCTCAGAGAAAAAGTCAAGTTTCTACAGGAGACAGAAGCGCTAAAATTAGGACTTATAATTACCCACAAGGTCGCTTAACTGATCACAGAATTGGACTCACATTGTACAATTTAGAAGAGCAAATGAGAGGTGGAGTTATAGAAGTAATGAAGTCATTGAGAGTCACTGACAAATTAGAACGCCTTCAAGCATTAGCTGAAAAGTAGTTTCATTTATACTATTCGATACTAAAAGCTTAATCTGATTTTCAGGTTAAGCTTTTTTTTTGATTTTAGTATAAACCTGAGTTCGTGGTAAATGTTAACAATATTGTTGTCAATATTCTTGTGCAATAGCTCCATTTAAGGGATAATCTTGAAACTTTTAAATTGATGGACAAGGAATCGATCAATCATAGTTTAATAATATTGTATTAAGAATTCCTCCTGATGCTATTTTATAAGAATAATTTATTGCACTTATAAAATAATAGATGCATAGGTATCTGTTTTAAAATCATCCCCTACTAATTATAATAGATTAAAATAATTCCTCTTATAGAATATATAATAATTTGGAGTTAAATATTTTAACATAATTCCATTAATCTTATTTGAATATCATAGAGACAATGAAAAATATTTATAAGCCTACAAAATTAAGCTTATAAACATACTCTCATTTTTTCTGAATCTTGAAAACCTAAAGAGATGAATTGATCCAATATTGAGACTAAAAAAGTAATAATAAATAAGCATAATACTTCATTCTTATTTATTGAATTTTAGAGAATTGAAATTCGTTCAAAATATTTACTTAACTAAAAGTACGAATACTCTTCAAAATATTTAGACTTAAAAAAGTACTTTTATTTTCTTGATATGGTGCTAATAGCAAAGTGTCTGCTAATTTCTACTGTGCATATTTTTACTCAATTACTTAATATTTAAGATAAATTCAGTATTCTTATTTTTATCATTTTCATGAGGATTGTCAACTTTTAAGAAATTGAGATGATTACTAACGAGAAGTAATGATGTAAAGTTGAAAATATTATAATGAAAACTATTTCTTACTATTTAAGCAAAGAAGGGGAGAAGAGGCGCAGGTTTACGTATTAGAAATAAATTAAGATCAATTCTTTTAGTTTATATTTTAATTGTTGCTAATAGAAACTCCATTTTAAAAATTGGTTGCTGAAATAATTGTGTGAGTGTTCTACTAGAATTAAACTTTCGAATACAAATAGAAATGAATACTCCATTTTGGTGAGTTGTAACGGTTAATAGCTTGGAAATCAATTAAAATGATCCTTAGACCTTCATAATTTTAAATAAACAGCATGAATAATTATAAGGTAAATGCATTTGTCTTTATAGCAACATTGGATCGCTAATTTTCTAACGAATTGAATTAGACACTCTAAAAAGGACATATAGATGCGATAATTGGAGTTTTGGAAACGGATTTATTTAGTTAAATAGAAGACTTATTAACAAGAACAAATAAATGATTTTCAAATCATTTACAGAAGACTTGGATTTAGTTCGTATTACTTTGGCATTCAATCAATAAATGTAGTATATGAGAAACAAATGGGTCATTTTGATTAAAAAAACTCTACTAAGACTTTAGAATCAAGTTGCAGTATTATTAGGTAAAACGATAGCGATAAGCCCTTAAAATCGAAATTTGATTCGTTTGTAGAGCAATAGAACGCCGACTTCAATTGAGAGATATAGAATCAATCAATATTTTTAGGAAAAGAGCATTTTTATAGAGGGAAAAGAACTAAAATATCGAAATCACTTATTATTTGGGTGTGAAATATTACTTTTATGTATAGCTAGTGTATTTAAATGCAATAGGATAGAATAGCATATATAAAATATTATTAGATATTGATTGAAGTAATCGGATTTAAATTGTGATTAAAGGCCTGATTCGCTTTAATGGACTTAATGATTTTAATTTGTAAAACCATTGTCTCTGTTAGTAATATCAGCTACTTATAAGAATATTTTAATATAATAAAAATAATCGATTTGTTTTATTATTTGATTGCCTTAAATAAGAAGGATTTCGTGCTAAAAATGAATGTTTTAATTTGAAAGTTACAACAATTAGCAAGGAAGGAGGCTTTATGGAAGTTAAATTCGATTTGACTTATTGCGTCAATTGCATTTTCAACGAATCTCTATTCCTTAATTAAATACATTTATTTACATAAGTCATTTAAAAATAATGAGATGTATCATATTTATAAAATGGATATTGTAAGTAAGTCTTTTAAAAATAATATTTTATGAATATAGTTGAAAAGGATTTGTGTGTTGGCCATTGTAATTATTGATGAAATTTACTCCTACTAGTTATGACTTATTGCGTCAAAAGTGCATTTTTAGAATTGATTTAGATGTAATAAGCGAAATTCCAATATTGTCTTTGTAGATAAACATAATGTGTTTTTATATGATACAATCTGGATACTTGAGTCTAATCGCTGATATACATATGTAAAAATATTTTTTACTTATGTATATCAATTGCTATCCAACAAACTATATAGATTAACTAAATTAATTATCAATATGATTCATAAAATATTGAAGTTCAATAAGTAAGAATCAAAAAATATATATTATTAATAAATAGTTGAACGGTAACACTTTGCTATAGTATAATATGAGTTCACAGAAGTAAAAGAAATTGAGTCTATACGCTAAGTAGGCTACCAAATGTAGCATCAGATAATAGAAATAGTGATAACATGGCAGGTCTTCATTTTAGCTGCGTTTATTCAATTTGGGTTTATCCTAATGAATACAATTTTTTATTTAAGTCAATTGCTAGGCGTAAATAAATCTATTTTATGAGAGGATAAGTTTTTAAGAATATGACGCAATTTGTCATGACGATATAAGGCGAATGATTAATGCTTATTTATAATTCTTTAAATGGCAAAAAAATAAAGCAATCGGTATTCATTTATTGATTATGGGCTCTAACGAAAACCTTTTTTCTTGAAAATTGTAATAGCTAAAATTTATTCTATTTATTGCTATTAGAAAATATTGGAGTCACTCTAAGTTCTTGAAATGAGTCAAAACGAAGATGAGTATGTATAAGTGTATTTTGACTCGCTTATTGGAATATTAGAATCGGAGTGAGAATTTATATTAGATTAATTATATAAGATGAATCAATTAGTCTTATATAGTTAATAAAACCAAACTGTTTATTAGAATTTATCATCAAGGATTTCTTGACTCAATTCTCTAAAGTAGTCATCATTGTGCTGACCGCCTTTTGCAATAATTGATTTTTTGAAAGACTCTTCAGCTGCTTTTAGTTTACCCATTTTTAAATAATTTTGACCTAACCAATAATGATGAATAGGAAAGTCGTTTATTAAAGCAGCTTTTTGGAAATAAGTTAAAGCCTTTTCATAGCTGCCTTCAGGAACAACTCCGATAAATAATTCAGAAAAAAGTTTAATTAGCCAATTAAGATTAGCAACTTCATAATGCCAACGACCTAATATGTGATATGATCTATCATTATTCGGGTCAACTTCTACAGATTTTTCGGCATAGATTCTAACCGAATCTGCTAAGATTGCTTGTTGTCGATAAGAGCTTAATGATAGTTTTCCTGCAAATCCCATAGAGATGAATTCGTAGGCCTCGGTATTTAAGCTATCTTTTTGAGCAGAAATTCGAGCGGTTTCTAGACCTTTTTCAAATAAGGTTATTTTAGTACTCTTATTTAAAGATTTATTTTTTGCGTATGTATTATCAGCTGCTTCAAAATAGTTTAGTGCGAGTTTTCCCCAATATTTTGAATTATCCGGACATTTATCTAATACATCTAAAAGTATAATCTCACCACTTTTAAAGTCTTTTTGTTTTCTCTTCTCTTTGAACTTTGTAATCAAAGAATCACAAATTACTTTCTCTTTAATTTTTAAAGAATCTCCAACTGTAACAGAACTTGCGTGAAGTTCTTGAGCCTGCACATGAATTAGTAAACCTAAACCCAAAATCGGTAGTGCTTTTTTAGAAAACTGTATCATTTAGACTTAATAGATTGTTAGCAATAGAATCTTTATCAAACCTACATTTTAAAAATGCACTTTGTTATAGATTGAAGATTCTCAGTAATTACGGTTCTTAAAGATATGAATAAAACATTTAGCTTATATGAAGAAGGGGAAGCTTAGCTGTCAACATTCAATTTCAAAAAACACTAACCGCGGCCAAGTATCAAACCTAAAGCTTTCAGATGGTAAAATTGTTGATTTATTATTTAACGCAATCTCTAGATAATAAATATTTAAAAAGAGATTCAATATTCATTTGTTCAGGTAAAAGAAGATAAAATCAATAGTATTTTGAAATTGAAAAAGCTATTCAGTAAGTCAAAACAGATTAATTGTTTGTTTGGTTGTGTTTTCAAATAGCAGATTTAATAAACTAGAAAGTCAGCTCATTTCTAGGCTTAATAGTCTATTAATTCCCAATATGTATTCAAATAATTGGAAGTAAATCTCAAAGAGTTTTTAAAATTATATATTAGAAATGTTGAAGTGGAGAGCAAAATCATTTAATTACGGATTAGCCTCGATTGAATACAAGAATAATGATTTACAGAGGTACTTTAAAAATAGAAAGCACCACTATATATATAGTAGAAATTTATTCAGAGTATTTTAAAATATGATGATGTAGCAATATGAATCATAATATCATTAATATTGCAATATGTATACTTATAAGTTATATTTATTTGTCTTATAAAGTAGAAAAGTAATCATTTATGCCAAAAGTTAAGCAACTCAACCCTTTAAGCGATCAATACATATCCGAACGAATTCATTTTGAAAATACATGGTGGTTATCTTCAAAAACAGAATTAGAATTCAGTTCAAAATCTAAAAGAGCGTATTTTGAAAACTTTATATCTATGCTCGAAGATCGGTCGGTTCGTAAACCTGTCCTTTTAATGGGGCCTTCGCAATCTGGTAAGACTGTAATTATGGAGCAAGCCATTCAGCATTTATTAGATAAAGGAATTTCTGCGATGAAAATCGCCTACATTGGACTCGGAAATCCTTCCTTGAACTCTTTAGAACTTTCAAAGTTAGTAGCCATGATTCATCAGGCATCAGCTAAGCAAACTGAAACAGATTCGTACATTTTCTTAGATGATATTCATTATTTAAACTATTGGCTCGATGAACTTATGCCACTTTTAGATCAATATCCTGGTGTTCAGTTTGTAGTTAGTTCAAGTGTAAATCCTTCATTCTATCCTGGCGATGTAGTTTATTCATTGAACAAAATTAAAGAGTTTGTTTTACCTCCAATTACTTTTACCGAGTATTTATCAATTAAAAAAGTCGATCAACTTATTTTACCATCTACAATTGAATGGCGTGGATCTCAGCATAATTTTTATGCTGCGAGTAATATAAAAGAGTTAAATCGTCAGTTTTTAGAATATCTGAATTATGGTTCGTTTCCACAGATTGCTTATACAAAAAATAGTAGTAGCGAAGCGATGAAATCATTAATGCCTGCAATTCTTCAAAAGTCAATTTTGTCGGATGTTGCAAATGTTTATGGCATTCAAAATATTCAAGAATTAAATAGTTTATACGCACTATTAGCGAACTTTACTGGTAAAGAAGTATCACTAGAGTCTCTAAGTTCTATTTCAGGAATCGAAAAATATTTACTCAGGAAATACATTGAATATTTGGAAGCTGCATTTCTAATTAGGGTAATTCAGAGAGTAGATGAGTTTGCTCAAAAATTCACAAGAGCTAATTATTTTAAAGTCTATTTAACAAACTCTGCAGTTCGAACTCTTTTCTATTTTCCTGTTGAAGCAACAGATGAATCAATGCCAGAATTGGTCTCTACAGTCATTTTCTCACAGTGGCTACATCGTTATCGATTCACTCCATATTATGCACGATGGACTCAAGGTGAAATAAGCATGCTTGGAATAGATGAGCGACGAGATAAACCACAAGGTGCATTGGAAATCAAGTGGACGAATTATTTTGTTAATCAGCCTGAAGAGCTAAAAAATTTAATTCATTTTTGTTATCAGAATGAAATGGATACGGCAATGGTAACAACTTTGGATACGGAAGCTGTAAAAGAAGTAGATGAATTAAATTTACATTTTGTTCCAGCCGCAATCTATGCGTACGTTGTTGGAGTTAACACTTTAGAAAGAGCAACAAGGTAATATGGAGCGAATAGAAGCGCAGTTTAAGCAGCACATTCACAGTCTTCAAAACTCAATATGTTCAGCACTTGAGCAAATTGATTCTAAAGAAGAGTTTAAAGAAGACACCTGGCAACGAGAAGGTGGCGGAGGCGGTTGGTCTCGAGTTCTTGAAAATGGTAGAATTTTTGAAAAAGCAGGAGTAAATGTTTCTGCAGTTCATGGGCCAATAACAGATGTAATGAAAAGTTCACTAAATATGAAAGGTGAGCAGTTTTTTGCAACAGGAATTTCTTTAGTTATTCATCCCGAAAATCCAATGGTCCCAACAGTTCACGCAAATATTCGATTATTTCAAGTTTTGAATAATAATAGCGAAGTTATAGATACGTGGTTTGGTGGTGGATTAGATTTGACACCTTATTATTTATTTGAAGAAGATGCGATACATTTTCATTCAGTTTTAAAGAAAACATGTGATCGATTTAATCCCCATTTATATTCACGATTTAAAAAAGATTGTGATGATTATTTCTTTAATTCTCATAGAGGAGAAGCAAGAGGAATCGGTGGGATATTTTTTGACTATCAAAGAGCATCTGATGAAATGAGCTTGCACAATATTTCAGAATTTACAAAAGCTGTTGGTACTTCATTCGTAGCAGCTTATTTGCCAATTGTTGAAAAAAGAATGGACCTAGAATATTCTGAGCATCAAAAATGGTTTCAAGAAGTTAGAAGAGGTCGATATGTAGAGTTTAATTTGATTCACGACAGAGGTACTATTTTTGGCTTAAAAACAAATGGTAGAGTTGAGTCAATATTAATGAGTCTTCCACCAAGAGTGCGATGGGTGTATGATTACGAACCAAATATTGGCTCAAAAGAAGCCCAAATAATTGAAGTTTTAAAGAATCCTAAAGATTGGATTTAAACTAGAATACTTTATAGGTAAAAGTGTTTAATTAAAAATTAGAAATTTAATAAAATAAGAATAAAATGTTCCCCTTATCAAGACCGAGACGTTTAAGAGTAAATTCATCTATTCGTTCATTAGTAACAGAAACTCAGCTTACTGTAAATGACTTAATTGCACCATTATTCGTAATTGAAGGTGAGGATAAATGCGAGGAAATATCCTCTATGCCTAACTATTTTAGATATTCATTAGATCGCTTAGAAGCTGAAATTCTTGAATTGTGGGAACTTGGTGTAAAGTCTGTTTTAGTTTTTGTTAAAGCAGAAGATGACAAAAAGGATAATGCTGGAACTGAAGCTTTAAATCCAGATGGATTAATGCAGCGCGCAATAATAAGAATAAAATCAGTTTGTCCAGAAATGATCATAATGACTGATGTTGCTCTTGATCCATTTTCGAGCTTTGGTCACGATGGAATTGTAGAGAATGGTGAGATAGTTAATGAAAAGACTGTCGATGTTTTAGCGAAGATGTCTGTTTCTCATGCTCAAGCTGGAGCTGATTTTGTTGCACCAAGTGATATGATGGATGGCAGGATTTTACGAATCCGGAATGCTTTAGACGAGGCTGGATTTATCAATACAGGAATAATGGCATATAGTGCAAAATATGCATCATGTTTCTATGGACCATTCAGAGATGCGCTAGATTCAGCTCCTGGATTCGGTGATAAAAAAACGTACCAAATGAATCCAGCCAATCGAATTGAAGCCGTTAAAGAAGCAAAGATGGATGAACAGGAAGGCGCTGATATTATAATGGTAAAACCAGGAATGCCTTATTTGGATATCGTACGAGAAGTTAAAAATTCAGTGAGTCTTCCTGTTTCAGTTTATCATGTAAGCGGTGAATATGCGATGATAAAAGCAGCAGCCGAAAGAGGTTGGTTGAATGAAAATCAGGCCATATTAGAAGTCTTGATAGGATTCAAAAGGGCAGGAGCCGATTTGATTGCGACGTATTTTGCAAAAGATGCAGCAAAGTTGTTGAAGTCCTGATAAAAAAAGTTTAAGCTAAATTAAGCTTTTGATTTTGGAGACAGTAATCAAGAAGTGAATTTTTTAGCTAAGCTCATCTTTAAATATCACTTCAGACCAACGGTTAAAACAAATTCTTCAGTTATTAGAATGTAGAAGCTAAATAAACTGTGTATCAAATTTAGACAAGTATTTTAAAGCAAAGACCAATTAGCTAATCTTTATCATTGAATCACAATGTTGAGTTCGACTCAATATTCGTTTCAAAGAAATATGAAAGTTTTCGTGCAGTGTTGTCAACTGAGCAATGCTTTTCAATAAAGTCAGAATTCGCAGACTTCATTAGTTGAAATTGACTTTCATTAGAAGAATCTCTTTTAAGTTCAATAAGTTTTTGAAGAGAATTAAAAATCTCTTTCGAGCTCGGTTGATTTGATTCTGTCCAAAATGCTTGCATTCCAAATTCTTTCAAAATAAGATTTGCGGGAATTGGATTAAGAATAGGCAAAACTCCGCAAGACATTCCTTCTTGAATTACTTCTGAAATCCCATCAAATAAAGGAAGTGAGAGGAGTATATCACTTGAAATGAGTAATTCTATAAAATTGTCGGTATCTAAAAATGAATCGTAGATTTTAATCCTTGAGTAATTCTTTAATTCATTGAGTAAATCTTGAACTTCTGGTATACAATCATGATTTAGAGTTGGGATAAGGAAATAGACCTCATCATATAAGTTTGCTAATTCTTTTATAGCTGTTAAGATTTCAAGTGGTCTATAGTACCAAAAAACTCCTCTAGGAGAAATAAAAACTGTCGAAGATTTAGGAATTCCCATTTTCGATCGAATGTCACTTTTTCGATTAGCAGATGATTGCCAATACAATGAATCGATTCCCCACCAAGTCGAACAAATTTTATCAGGTAGAATTTGAGGCCATTTTTTAAGAACATAATCTTTAAAATGTGGACCGTCTGTTGTAATTCCTTGAGCAGAACTACATATTTTTTGTGAAATCCATTTACTAATTAAAGCGTCTTTTTTATTAACTGAGGAATCTGCTCCAATATCTCTCGACCATGTTTGAATAAAAAGCGGTTTAATCGAACTCATATATCCCGCTAAACCATAAGTTGACCCAAAAGAGCAAAACAAAACATCGCACTGTTCTAAAAAATATGTTTCTCGAATTTTTGGAGCAAGTAGAAAAAAATCAAACCACGTTATTTTTGAAAAAATAGGTTTAATTATTGTTTGAGGAGTCTTGAGTTTTTTAGAAGGACGAAGTGTTAAAATATGAACTTCTAGTCCCGCTTTTTCCATTGCTGGCACCCATTTTTCGATATGATAATTATCTGCGTGGCAACAATATAAAACTCGCATCCATGTAAGTGATAAAGAATTGATTTTGAAAATCAGCAATGCCAAAGATTTAAAACCATGACATTGCTGAATAAAAATTTAAATGAATATTATGGTGACGAGGAAGAAAAGAGGAATCAGGATTGCAATTGACCATCCCATATAACCAAGAAATGATGGCATTTTAATTCCACTTGACTCTGCAATCGATTTAACCATAAAGTTTGGAGCATTACCGATATAGGTCATTGCTCCCATGAAAACTGCACCACTAGAAATTGCCATTAAAGTGTGAGATAAATCTGTCATTAAATGCTCAACATTTGCAGCGCCACCAGCAGTATTAAAAAATACGAGATAGGTTGGAGCATTATCTAGAAAAGAAGATAAAATACCAGTTGTCCAAAAATACATGTCATTATTGGGAGATCCATCAGGATTGGTTACCAAATTGACAACTGCTCCAAGTGCGCCTTCCTTTCCAACTTTTAAAATGGCAATAGCAGGAATAATGGTAACAAAAATACCTGCAAATAACTTTCCGACTTCAACAATTGGAAACCAATCAAAATCATTCGCTTTTCTTGATTCTTGAGAAGTTGTTTTAATACTAATAAAGGTCAATGTTAATAAAGCGATTTCACGAATTAAATTTTCAACAGGGATTTCGATGTAGTACACTGTAAAATGTCCGAGTTTAACAAAACCAGAGAATAAAACAGCTGCAATGACACCTAGAAGTAAAACTAAATTGTGTCCGCCATCAATCCCGAATTTTTCACCATTTTCGTGAACCGGAGGTTTATTTGTCTCTTTATTATAAAGAAATGAATCCATAACGTAGAAAATGGCCAACAAGCAAACAACAAGGAAGCTCATTTCAACTAATAAGTGAGAAGTGGTCCAGAAGAAACTTACCCCTTGAAGAAATCCTAAAAATAGCGGTGGATCACCAAGTGGAGTTAAAGACCCTCCAATATTAGCAACAAGAAAGATGAAAAAGATAACAACATGAACTTTATTGGCTCTCCAAGAATTAGCTTTTAATAGTGGTCTGATTAGTAACATAGCGGCTCCTGTTGTTCCCATCCAAGAAGCTAAAAGTGTTCCAATCAATAAAAGAAGAGTGTTAAGAGCAGGAGTTCCTACCATATCACCTTTAATTCGTACACCACCAGCAATAGTAAATAGTGCTAATAGAAGAACTATAAATGGAATGTATTCAAGAAGATATACATGTAACACTTCGTAGCTTGTATGTGAAACTCCAAAAGTAACAACCATTGGAATTAACAATAAAAGTGCCCAAAAGGCGGAAACTTTTCCGAAGTGGTGATGCCAAAAATCAGAGGCAAATAAGGGAAAGAGTGCAATTGATAAAAGAATTCCTGCAAATGGAATTACCCAAAGAAGGCTAAAATCTGATCCTGAAATGCCATGGTCGCCTGAAGCATAGACTTGCAGTATCGGAAAAAGAATAGTTATTAAAGTGAGACTGAATTTCTTCATATTCACATTTCATGTTAGAAGGTCAAAAGTTTGATTCAAGGGAAAATAAATCATTTCTTCTTAAGGATGAAAAAACAAATCGCTTGATTTACAAAGATTACCTGCTTATTTACACTTTTTCTTCATTCCAATTTTTGTATCTTTGACGCCTGAGTGACCTGCCGAATGGCATTAATTCAGTCTAAGTATTTGTAGAGTTTACAGTTAACGCTTCTGACATAAAGCTCCAGTTCAATGGATATACAGCAACTAGCACCTTTTATTATTGCAACTCCACTTGCCGGATTCGTTTTAAACGGAACCCTTGGGTTGTTTTTACCTTCTTACAGAAAACAGAAAACACTAATTGGAAGTATTGCAACTATTGCAGTATTAATCCCTTTTAGTATAATTCTGATGCAGTTTTTTCAAACAGCTCCGGACGCAAAAGCCGAAGTTGTGCATCTTTTTACCTGGATTCAGGCAGGTAGTTTTACTTCTGAATTTGCATACCGCTTCGATCAATTATCTCTTTTAATGGGATTAGTTGTTTCTGGTGTTGGTGCATTAATTCATTTGTATTCAATGGGATATATGAAAGATGATGATGGATATTTTAAGTTTTTTGCATACTTAAACCTTTTCATTTTTATGATGCTAAATCTTATACTAGGAAATAACTTATTGTTATTATTTCTTGGTTGGGAAGGTGTTGGCGTTAGTTCATACTTACTTATTGGCTTCTGGTATCAGGATCAAGAAAAAGCTTATGCAGGAAAAAAAGCTTTCGTTTATAACAGAGTTGGAGATTTTGCATTTTTAATCGCAATGTTTCTTGTTTTTAAATTTGTAGGAAGTTTAGATTTTGATGCTGTTTTTGCTGGAATTGATCAGATTCCTCATGATATTAAGTTCTGGATAGCATTATTAATGTTTATTGGTGCAACTGGTAAATCTGCTCAATTACCTCTATTTGTATGGCTACCAGATGCTATGGCAGGTCCAACACCAGTTTCTGCATTAATCCACGCAGCTACGATGGTTACATCAGGAATTTACTTGATTTCAAGAATGTCATTTTTATATGTTCAAGTTCCAGAGGTAATGATGATTGTTGCTTCAATAGGAGCCCTTACCGCAATAGTTGCTGCATCCATTGCAATTACTCAAAACGATATTAAAAAAGTTTTAGCCTATTCTACCGTTTCTCAGTTAGGTTACATGTTTTTAGCTTTGGGTTCTGGAGGATTTATTGCAGCAATGTTCCATGTAGTTACTCATGCGTTTTTTAAAGCATGTTTATTCTTAGGTTCAGGTTCTGTAATTCATGCCATGCATCATGTAGAGCATGAATTAGATCACCATGGAAAACATGTTCATTTTGATCCACAAGACATGCGATTTATGGGTGGACTTAGAAAGCACATGCCAAGTACATTTATCACATTTTTTGTTGCTACTGTCGCCATTGCGGGTATTCCTCCATTAGCAGGTTTTTTCTCAAAAGATGAGATTTTAGCTTTTGTATTTAATCAAAGTGTTGCGATTGAAGGTGCAAAATATTTATACATCACACTTTGGGGTGTTGGCATACTAACTGCTTTCATGACGGCATTTTATATGTTTAGATTAACCTTCAGTACTTTTTTTGGAGAATTTAAATTACCAAAAATGATTAAAGGTGCAGAAGATTCTGAGAAATATTTACATGAAAGCCCACTTACTATGACCATCCCACTTTGGGTCTTAGGAATTCTATCATTAGTTGGTGGATTTATGGGCATTCCAGATTTTATTGTACATCATGCAAATTGGTTGCATCATTGGTTAGAAGGTGTTACTGCTCCTGTAGAGTTACATCTTGCTCATTCAACTGAGTGGATTCTTCTATCAGTTTCTGTTATAATAGCAGTATTTGGTGTTTCTGTTGCTTATATAATGTATTTCAAAGGAAACTTAGAAACTTCAGATGCTTCTATTCGCAAACGTTTTGGAAGTATGTACACAGTTTGGGCTGATAAGTATAGTCTTGATGAATTTTATGAAGGTTATATCTCAGACCCGATCGTTCGTCTTTCTGATAAAGTTTTGGCAGTTTTCGATTTGAAAATTGTAGATGGATTTGTGAATATGATTGCTGGAATCGTTCGTTTATTTGGAAGTCTTTCCCGTTATTCACAAACTGGATTAGCTAGTAGTTATGCATTTATGCTAGTTGTTGGCGTCATTTTAGTAATTGGACTTATTGTTTTTAGTTAAACAGAATACCTGAATGGATACATTATTAAATCTTACCATTTTCCTTCCGATTGCCGGTGTTTTAGGAATCTTACTTGTAAAAAATGATAATCTTGTGAAGTGGATTAGTTTATTAGTTACAACTGTAACTTTTGTCCTATCGCTTCCTTTGATGCTGAATTTCGATTCTTCGATTTCAGATACAACTCAATTTTTATATCAATCAGGTGCTTGGTTGCCTGGTTTAGATATTAAATATGTAGTTGGCTTAGATGGTTTGAGCTTATTATTATTTATGCTAACCACTTTCATAGCACCGATTGTTATCATCTCTGCTTGGCATTCTGTTGAAAAACACGTTTCTGGTTTCTTCTCAATGCTTTTAATTCTTCAAACGGCATCTCTTGGAGTTTTTGCATCTCTTGATTTATTCATGTTCTACATTTTCTTCGAGTTAAGCTTAATCCCAATGTATTTCCTTATTGGTATTTGGGGCGGAAAAGACAGAATTAATGCTACGGTTAAATTCTTTATCTACACTTTAGTAGGTTCTTTAATCATGTTAGTTGCTCTCATTTATCTTGGATATGATGCAGGTGTTGCAATCAACAACGGAACGTTTACTACTGATTGGAGATTACTTTCATCACCTGAATACATGATTGATTTAGGTGTTCAAACCTATTTGTTCTTAGCTTTTGCTTTAGCATTCTGTATTAAAGTTCCTTTATTTCCATTTCATACATGGTTGCCTTATGCGCACACTGAAGCTCCAACCGCAGGTTCAGTTGTTCTTGCCGCAATTATGCTAAAAATGGGGACTTATGGATTAATTCGTGTTTGTCTTCCAATTTTCCCAAATGCAACCTATGAATTTGCTCCTTATATTGGTGTTCTTGCTGTTATTGGGATAATTTATGGTGCTCTTGTAGCGATGGTTCAGAAAGATGTTAAAAAGCTTGTTGCTTATTCTTCAGTTTCTCACTTGGGCTTTGTAGTTCTGGGAATATTTGCTTTGAATACTATTTCTGTTCAAGGTGCAATTTTGCAAATGGTTAATCACGGTTTGTCAACAGGCGCTTTGTTCTTAATTGTTGGGATGATTTATGACAGAAGACATACAAGAATGATTGCCGATTTTGGTGGAATTTCATCTGTTATGCCTGTTTTTGCAGTAATGTTCATGATAGCAACTATGGCTTCAATTGGACTTCCTGGTTTAAATGGTTTCGTTGGAGAGTTTTTAATTTTGAATGGTAGCTTCATTTCTGAGTCATTAAAAAGCCCAGTATTTGCAATCATCTCAACTACAGGAGTTATTTTTGCTGCCGTTTACATGTTATGGATGTTCCGTAGAGTTATGTTCGGCCCTGTTACAAATCCTGAAAATCAAAAATTAGTTGATTTAAACATTAGAGAAATTGGCGTTTTATTGCCATTAATGATTGTTATGTTTTGGATAGGATTTTATCCTAAACCATTTACAGCTTACTCAGAAGTACAAGTGAACAAGCTTTTAGAGCAAAGTCAGATTAAAAAGCAAAAAACTGTACAGGAATTCTCTGCTGCTACAAGCGAATGGGCAAAGAAGTTTTATAATGTTACTTCAGATGAATTAAGTAGTATAAATTAATTCAGGTTTATTATAGATGAATACACCAGATTTAAATTTCGAAATTTCTCAATTAACTAACTGGGCTTCAGATAATGATGCTTTGGTAAAAACATTCGTTTTTGAAGATTTTACAAAAGCTATCGCATTTATAGTTCAGATTTCTTTCATTGCTGAAAAACTTGTTCATCATCCAGAAATCTATAATGTGTACAATAAAGTCACGATTAGATTATCTACACATGATGCAGGAAATACTGTAACAGAAAAAGATATTCAATTAGCAAAACAGATCGATAATCTCGTTTAAATTTATGGAACAGAATCTACTCGTCGATTTACAATCGTTTATTCCCGCTACAATTATTGCTTTAGGCGGTCTCGCAATTCTGATGAATCAAGTTTGGTCAAAAACATCAACAGTATCCTATTGGATTAGTGTTGCATCTGTTTTTGCTGCTCTCGTCAAAATAATGTTTGAAATCGGCATGCCTGTACAATCAGCATTTTCTGATATGTATATGTATGGCGGTGCTCATGCTTTTGGCGGTATGATTGTCTTAGTTGGAACCTTCTTTTCATTACTCCTTTCTAAAGATTATTTAAAATCAATAGGGCAGGATAAAGGAGAAGTGTATGCTTTAATTTTGTTTGCAACTTTAGGCATGCTAACAATGACCGGAGCAAGTGATTTAGTTACAATTTTTATCGGTCTTGAAACCATGTCGGTTTGTTTATATGTTTTAACTGGTTTAGTTCGCGATTCTAAAATCGGAGTTGAAGCTTCCTTAAAATATTTCTTATTGGGTGCGTTTTCAACAGGCTTTCTTTTATATGGGATTGCATTGGTTTATGGATCAACGGGTTCTACAAATTTAGCTGAGATTGCAACAGCTGGATCTTCTGGATTAATTTACTGGGGTGGATTATCACTCTTACTTGTTGGTTTCTTCTTTAAAATTTCCGCTGTTCCATTTCATATGTGGACACCAGATGTTTATCAAGGTGCACCAACCACTATTACAGCATTTATGGCAACTGCATCAAAATCTGCAACATTTATCGCTATGATTTTTGTTCTTAGTAATGCTTTTCAAGTCCAATTAGGTAGAATTCATGAAGCATTATTTGTAATAGCTGTAATTACAATGGTTTTTGGAAACATTATTGCGATTGTACAAGATAATGTTAAAAGAATGCTTGCTTATTCATCTATTGCTCATGCTGGTTATGCCTTAGTTGGTATAGTTGCAGGAACCGCAGAAGGCTATTCAGCTGTATTATTTTACTTGTTTGCCTATACATTAATGAATGTTGGTGCCTTTGGTGTTATCGCATTCTATGAAAAGCATACAGGTAAAGATTACACAAATATTGAAAACTTAGCTGGCGCTGGTTATACTCAACCAATATTAGCGGTTCTTTTGTCTTTATTTTTATTCTCATTGATGGGAATTCCTCCAATGGTCGGATTCATTGGAAAATATAAAGTGTTTGCTGCTGCAATTAATCAAGGAGAGATTACACTTGCAATTATAGGTGTTTTAGCTTCTGCTGCAAGTGCATATTACTACTTACGCGTAATGGTTTATATGTACTTTAAAAGTTCAAAAGAAGGAATTGAGTTTACTTCTCCATCTTTTGTGTATCAATTTGCCCTAATTTTATTGCTCTTGTTAACCTTGTACTTTGGAATTATGCCAACAGAAATTTCAAAAGTATTAGAGTCCTTTTCTTGGAGCACTATCGTGAATTAATGGATTTTATAAAAATCCACTCACACAATATTGTTAGTTAAATAACAAAATCTGTTTGATGCGAATGAATACAATACTTCTTTTCTAAGTAAAGTTTGTATTCAGATCTTTGTTAAACAACGAAAAATGCCGTATCTTTGCGTCCCTGTCGTTAGAAACACTAACGACTGTTTTATTAGAAATAAAACATCCGTAGGTAAAATAAATAATGAAAAAAACTTTTTACGAGGTTACGTATATCGTTAACCCCGTGCTTGAAGAAGCAGAGACTAAAGCTGAAGTTGATAAAATCAACAGCTTTGTAACCGCACAAGGCGGCGAAATTGACGAAGTTAACGAATGGGGAAACCGTCGTTTAACTTATGAAATGGGCGGAAAACAAACTGGCTATTTTGTAAACATGTATTTCACTTCACCAGGTGAACTTATTGTTAAGCTTGAAAGAATGATGCAAATTAACGAAAATATTGTTCGTTATTTGACTCTTAAGTATGATAAAAAAATGTTACGTCATCGTGAGATGTTGAAAAAAGGCGAAGTGCCAAATATTTTCAAAGTAATTGATCAAGATCCAGAAGCTTAATAAGGGAATATCATGTTAAAAAATCCACAACACCCCAAAAAAGGTCAGCTTCGCGACAAACAGTGTCTATTTTCTAAAGCAGGCCTAGAATATATCGATTATAAAGATACCGATACACTTAGACGATTTATCAACGATCAAGGAAAAATTCTTCCTCGTCGTGTTACTGGTACAAGCACAAAGTTCCAACGCCAATTGGCTAAAGCCGTTAAACGCGCTCGTCACCTTGGTTTACTATCATTTGTTGCTGATAACGTACGCTAATAGAAAGGAATCGTATATATGAATATTGTTTTAAAACAAGACGTTGAAAACCTTGGTAATAAAGGTGACGTTATTAAAGTAAAAGCTGGCTATGGTCTTAATTATTTAATTCCTGCAGGTTTAGCTGTAGTTGCTACTGAAGGTGCTATTCGTGACGTGAACGAAATGAAACGTCTAATAGCTCTTAAACAACAACAAAATGAGTCAGCAGCTAAAGAATTAGCTGAAACTATTGAAGCAACTACTCTTACTATAGCCGTGAAAACTGGTGAAGAGGGAAGACTTCATGGAACTGTTACAACTCAACAAGTTTCAAATGCATTAGCTGAGAAAAATATTATTGTTGACCGTAAAGTTATTTCATTAAATAGCGAAATTAGCGCTCTTGGTGAATACACTGCTACTGTTTCTTTATCTTCAAAAGCTAAAGCAAACTTGAAAATATGGGTCGTTAAGGCTTAATGCCTAAAACCAAAAAGAAATAAAAGCTAATGCTTTCTACATTATTTCGGGGGATAAGTATCATTTTCTTATCCCCTTTTTTTTTATTTGCACAAATTCCTTCTCCAGTTTCTTTCTATGTGGTAGAATTACCAAAAGAAGTGAGACAAAACGAAGATTTTACAATAACTATAGAAGCTGTTATTGATGGAGATTGGCATTTATATGGGGTGGACATTCCTAAAGGTGGTCCAGTTGCAACAAAATTTTCTATAAAATCGGATAACGCTCAAATAAGCGGAAAAGTAAACGAATCTGAAGCCGAAATCGTTTTTGATCCTAACTTTAAAATGAAAGTTTCTTGGCATAAGTCAGGGGCAAGATTTACAATACCTATAAAATATACAAATGATTCAATTGGTTCAGGGCTTGTTGAAGTTCAAGTGTTATTTATGGTCTGTAACGACGAAGTTTGTTTGCCACCTACACGGAAAACAATAAACGTCCCATTAAATATTATTGCATCTGAAGAATCAAGCTCTGGTAATACTGGCTTTTTTAGTTCTGAAAAAGAAGCAAACCCAAAAGAAACTAATTCTGGAAATCAAGACTTACTTGAACAAGAGAATGAATATTCGTCTTTGTTAAGTGGTGGAATCGCTAGTTTTATTTGGATAGCGCTTACTGCGGGTTTTGCAGCATTATTAACGCCATGTGTGTTTCCAATGATTCCTTTAACTGTTTCGTTTTTCTCAAAACAATCTGAAGGAAATAGTTCAAAAGCTGTTATCAATGCTCTCTTATTTGGAGTATCAATTATAGGAATGTTTACCATTTTAGGTGCTTTATTATCATTGATACTTGGCGCTTCAGGTGCAAATCAGTTTGCTTCTAATCCTTGGGTAAATTTAACAATTGGTTTAATCTTTATTGTTTTTGCAATTTCTTTATTAGGTCTATTTGAATTACAACTTCCTTATCAAGTAACTAATTTTCTCAACCATAAAAGCAATGAAAAGTCAGGTATAGTTGGAATCTTATTTATGGGATTAACCATAAGTGCAGTTTCTTTTTCCTGTACTGCGCCATTCGTAGGCGGAGTTTTAGCTGCAACTACTCAAGGCGAGTGGTTTTATCCAATTTTAGGCATGTTGATTTTTTCCACGGCTTTTTCTACTCCATTTGTTCTTTTTGCAATGTTTCCAAATTGGTTAATGAGTCTGCCAAAAAGTGGTTCTTGGATGAATCAAGTAAAAGTAATTCTTGGATTTCTTGAGCTTGGTGCTGCAATTAAGTTTCTTTCAAACGCTGATTTAGTTTGGAGTTGGGGAATAATCTCACGGCCTTTTGCTATTGCCACTTGGATTGCAATATGTATTTTAGCCACTTTATATATTCTGGGAAAAATTAAATTTGAATATGAGCGTGGTACAGAAAGTGTTACTGCAGTAAAATTATTAATTGCCATCCCAATTTTAACATTTGCTTTTTATTTGATTCCTGGATTGCTGGGTTCATCTTTAGGCGTTTGGGATGCTTGGTTACCACCTAAACAGGCTACAGATGTTAGTTTGGTTTCAGGATTTAGTTCATCTGTTTTAAATGATGGTTCTGAAGAAGGTTGGAGTTCAACTGTTGAGGAAGCCACAGATGCTGCGATTCAATCAGGGAAATATATTTTTATTGATTTCACAGGTTACACTTGCACAAACTGCCGAGCAATGGAAGCAAACGTATTTCCAAATGCAGAGGTTAAAAAACGATTTGATCAATTTGAGTTAGTTAAGTTATATACCGATGATGGTGCAGCAGGGCCTGAGAATCAATTGTATCAGTTTAAATTAACGGGTTCTGTTGCATTACCTACATATGCAATTATTGACGCTAATACGGGAAACTTGATTGCAAAAAAAACAGGTTATATCGATAAAGATGATTTTGTAAACTTTTTAGACGCAGTTTTAGCGCGTTGATTCGTTAGCTTTAACGCTTTACAGTATATTGTAAAGATTTAATCAAAGCTGGTTTTGCGAATTTCACCTGCCGCCTATTTAGTATTTATTTTTTTAATGAGTTTTCTACTCAATCTTTCGATTGGGTATTCTCAAGATGTTTTAACTAAATGGGTTAAAATTGATAATCCGGTAGTTGGAGACACTATTTTAATATTGAGTGGTTTTCAATCAGGATCTGGGGCTATTTATTCAAAATTCGGTGACAAAGACACTGTTTCAAAGTTCGTTGAGCTTCCGCAGCTTGGAATTCAGCTAGTCTATTTAAAAGATTCGTTAGAAAATCGAATCTATTTTTCGTATCAAATCCTATCAAAATCGCTTTTTAAATCACAACAAAAAGTATTGAATCAAATTCCGAATCTAGAATATCTTGGTTCTGGAGATTCTGCAAGTATAAAAATTAAAACGAAAGAAGAAAATGATTTATTTGGTAATTCAAAACTTGAAAAAAACGGAAGTTTAACAAGAGGAATTACTGTTGGTAGTAATCAGGATGCTTCTTTAGAAAGCGGATTACGCTTAGATTTATCAGGGGAAATCGCAGATTCAATTTCAATAATTGCAAATTTAACTGATCAAAGCACTCCGATTCAACCAGATGGAAGTACACAAAACTTGCGAGAATTTGATCGGGTTTATATTCAAGTAAAGTCTCCTCGGCACAATTTAGAAGTTGGAGATATTGATGTAGCCTTCAATCAAAGTTCGTTTGCTTACATAAATAGACGTTTGCAAGGAATTCAGTATGGAACGTCAGCATTTAAAAGTAAACATAAATATTTGGCGACAGTTGCAAAAGGTATATTTAGATCACAACAATTTCAGGGAATAGAAGGTGTTCAAGGTCCCTATCGATTAACTGGAAATCAAGCAGAGCCTTTTATCGTTGTTATTGCAGGAACGGAGCGAGTTTATCTTGATGGTAAATTGCTTACAAGGGGAGAAGATCAAGATTATATAATTGATTATGGAATTGGAGAAATCTATTTCATGCCCAAACTTATAATTAATCAACGAAACAGAATTACAGTCGATTTTCAGTATCTGAATCAAGATTTTTCAAGAACACTTGTAGCTGCTGAAGCGGTTTCCGATCCGATGTTTAATCAAAAATTGACTTTAGGAGCGAGTTATATTAGAGAAACAGATAATGATAATACGCTCGCTCAATTGAGTCTTACTGAAAATGATATTTTTCTTTTAGAAAATGCAGGGAATGATGATACAAAAGCAGTTACTACTGGGGTTCAGGCGTTTAATCGAAATGATGATAGAACAACAAACGGCATAGTCTATCAAAGAAAAGATACTTTGATAAACGGAAATAGAGCTACTTACTTTGAATATGTAGATTCAGGATCAGTAATTGAAAATGTATTTACTGTGAGATTTTCACGCTCCACAAATGGATTAGGATCTTATGAACGTGCAGAATCTGGAGTCAATGGAGTCGTTTATCGATTTGTTGGTCAAGGATCAGGTGCTTATGATACTTTAAAAACCTTGCCAAGACCTATAGATCATCAAATGATTTCATTAAGAAGTGAATTAAAACCTGCTAATGGGGTGAATTTAAAATCCGAATGGTCGACCTCTATTTTTGATAAAAATAAATTTTCAACAATTAATGATGGGGATAATTCTGACCAGGCCATATCTCAGGAATTAACGGTTTTTAAAAAAGCTGATTGGGCAGAAATTTCGGGAAAATATACTTATAAATACAATGGTGAGCGTTTTCGGTATTTCGATAGACAAGAAGAAATTGATTTCCAAAGAAAATGGAATTTAAACTCATTTGAAATTTCGAAACAGCACATTCATGATTTTAGATCATCAGTAAAGTTTTCACCACAAACACATGTTGAAGTTGACGGAGGCTTAATAGAAAGAAGTGATTTTTTAGGAAATAGATTTAAATCAGCCATTGGGTCAAGAGAAAAAGGAAAACTCGCTTTTAGAATTTCAAATGAATGGGTTCAAAGTGAAGATGCCATCTTTCTAACAAAAGGGAAATGGATTAATCATCAAGCAGAAGTTTCTTATCCGTTTAAACTAAACGAATTTGGTTTAGAGCCATTTTTAAAAGCAATTTATGATGTAAGAGAACAAAAAGATATAACACTAAATGAGTTAAATAGTTCAAGTTATGGGCAATATAGCGCGTCCTCGGGTATTCGTTTTTTGCCAAAATCAAACTTTACATTTGACTATGAGTTTACTCTAAGAGATGATGCGAGTGTCTATTCAGGAGAGTTGAAACAAGATCGACGAAATTATATTCAAACATTTTCATTCAAAACTAGAAATTTACAACAGTTCCAATCTGAAAATATTTTCACATTTCAGAAGCAAATAGCAAATGAAAATCTGCTCAACTCTGGAATTACAAATAATGATGCGGTTTATTTACAGTCGAAGTCGAATTATCGCTCCGAATCAAGCGCTTTTGAAACAAATTTATATTATGATGTAAATTCACAACGAACGGCTTTGCTTCAGGAAACATATATTGAAACAGGGCCAGAATTGGGCCAATATGTTTGGGAAGATTTAAATAATGATGGGCAAAAGCAAATTGATGAATTTTTTCCAGAACAAACGCCAAATGAAGGAACCTATTTAAAACAATTTTTACCATCAGATGATCTATTTCCTACAATAAATTTAATCGCTAGGTGGAGATTTAATGTAAATCCATCAAAATTATTTTCAAAACGAAGTACTTCAAGTGCAAAAAAATGGGCAGATTTATTCAATCTTTCGATGCAAATCGATATCAGGGAGAAGTCTATTTCAGAGAATTTATCCGATATTTATTTACTTAAATTGAACACATTTCAAAATGATACAACAACAATTACTGGAAGAATTAACTTTAGAACAAGCTTACATTTACTTCCACTAAATCGTTTTTTTTCTATAAGATTGGGATTAGATAATGGAAAATCGAAAAATAGACAAGTATTTGGAAGTGAATCAAATCTCATAAAAGCTTACAGAATTGAAATATTGAATAGATGGAATAGGTATCTGAATTTCAATCACGAGTTTAAATTAAGCGAAGAGCAGCGAAGTAATATAGAAATTGGATCTCGCTCTTTTAGTATTCAAGGATTAGGCTGGCAAACAAATGTTCAAGTAAATCAATCGAGAAATGTGAATTATTCAGCAGATTTTGGTTTAAACAAAAACACAGATTCTAAACTCGGACAAAATGCAGAAAGTACTGTTTTGAAAATTGCCGGAACAACAAGATTGTTAATTGGAGAGCGTTGGCAAGGAAGTGGTAGATTGCAATGGCGGAGGATAGATTTAACCGGAAATTCAAGTTCTTTAGGAAATTTTGAGCTCACTGAAGGTGCTGGAGAGGGGGCAAATTGGCTATGGTCGGTACAAGCATCGTACAGAAATAGTTCATTTGTGCAAACATCGTTTAACTATGATGGAAGGACAATAAAAGATCGACCAACGATTCACACCTTCAGGTTGGTCATTCGAGCTTTATTTTAATTTTTTTGAAAAAAAAGTGGTGAATATCATCAATAATGGAGGATAAAGTCAAATTATTGAATAAAACTTTAGATTATCGGACAATCTTAGCTTATTTTTTTTGAAAATGATTTTTTCTAAGTAAAAAAATCGCTTAAATTAGAATCAAAATGTCAATTCCTTTGAAAGAAGCTTTGACATTTTAAATAAATTGCTCTATAATCGTGAGTCTTAATTTTAAAAACTAAAATTTATAACCTGGAGTGTATCTTATGGCCCTCTCATATTTTATGTTCTTACTTCAATCTGGCGAAGAAAGCTTTTTTAATGTGCTCGTACAAAAGTTTAATGAAGGTGGCGACTTCATGTGGCCTGTATTAGCATGTTTAATTATCGGCCTTGC
>Ga0210025_1001062_pt1 | contig 31529 bp, 33 predicted proteins | sample CryGeyme20150102_FD_183989 | JGI IMG/M metagenome (GOLD analysis project Ga0210025, IMG submission 183989) | Groundwater microbial communities from Crystal Geyser aquifers in Utah, USA - Crystal Geyser metaG 2015-0102 (SPAdes) (version 2) | ecosystem: Environmental > Aquatic > Deep subsurface >... | reverse complement strand
CCGCCGCTGCGCACGACACCGGCTGGAAGTGCGACCTGGGTGATCGGGGTAATGGCCTGGCCGCCTTGCGGGGCGAGCGCGGGGTTGACCGTTGCGCTGGAGAGGGCGGCAATTTGGGTGCCGCTGCCGCCGGGGGCGGTGTGTTGCTGATAGACGGTGGGAGTGAGGGTGATCGCCTGGATCGTGGCGGCGGGGGTGTAGTCCGTAGTGCTGCTGTGGGTGTTGTCATGCTTCAATGTGCGGTGATTGCGCCAGTACGCGGTAACGCGGCCGGCATCGGTGAGCACCCGTTGGCCGGCCACTTCGGTGTTGTTGAGGGTGCCAAGGATGCCGGTGAGATTGCCGCCGGCAATGATGTGGCTTTTGTCATTGTTGAGGGTGCCGGCGGTGAGGGTGAGATCGCCGCCGGCGAGGATTTGCCCCGGGTCGGTTTGGTCGACCCGTGTCTCGGTGGTGCTGCGCGTGTAGTTGTAGGACGACCAATATTCGGTGTTGCCTTCGGGGGTGTGCAAGGTGTACCGATGGGTCCAGTAGGTATAGACGCCCGGCGTGCCGTCCAGGTAGCGGTTGGGCGAGCCGCTTGGCTGGTATTCGACGATGCTTTGCGCCGGGAGAGTTTCGACGCGGGTGCTGAAGTGCGGGTTGCGGTTGTTGATCGTGCCGGCATTGATGTCGGCGTTGCCGAGGGCTTCGAGGGTGGCGCTGGCGTTGTCGAGGGTCGCGGTCTGGCCGGTGGCTTGTTTGTTGGCGTCGAGGTTGCCGCCGATGGCCAGGTCGCCGCCGCTGAAGATCAGGGCGTGTTCGCGGTTGTCGAGGGTGGTGGTGCCGATGTCGAGGCGCGCGCGCGCGGCAATGACGGGGGCGGCGCCGTTTTCTGCGGCGTTGGTGAGGGCGGTGGCGCCGATGGCGATATGATCGCCGTAGATTTTACCGCCGCCGAGATTGTTCAGGGTTTGGCTTTCGAGCACGGTTTCACCGCCGTTGATCAGACCGCGGTTGGTCAGGGTGCGGCTGTCGGTGGCTTGCAGGGTGACGTTGGCGGCCATGATCGTGCCGCCCGCCCGGTTGTCGAGGGTGGCGGCTTTGAGTTCGAGGGTGTTGCCCGCCGCGAGGGCGGATTGGTTGGTGAGGGTGGCGGCTGTTTCGATGCGGGCATTGCCGTCGGCGATGACTTCGCCGCTGTTGATAAAGTCCTGAACAAGGTTGACGTCGAGGTCGCCCAGGCTCAATAACTGGCCGTCGCCGCCCAGGGCGACCACGTCCACGCCGAGCTGTTGCCCCGCCATCAGAATGCCTCCGGTGTTGCTGATCGCGGCGCCGTTGAGCGCGAGTACGGTGTTGCTGCCAAGATAGCCCGCCCGGTTGTCCAGGTTGCCCGTGTTCAGGCTGACCGCGCCCTGCCCCGTGATGCCGTTACCGGTTTCCGTGTTGGCGTTGGTGAGGGTTTGGCCGTGGGTGTTGACGCTCAAGGCAGAGGCGCTCCGGAGCAGGCCGCTGTCGTTGTTGAGTGCGCCGCTTTGGATGTCGAGCGTGTCGGTGGCGGCGGTGCCGGTGGCAATCAATTTGCCCCGGGTGTTGTCGAAGGTTTGGCCCTGGCTGTTGGCGCCGAGGTTTTTGCCGCTGATGACGCCGTCTGTATTGGTGATGCCGGAGGCGGCGATGCTTGCGCTTTCTGCCGCTTCAATGCGCCCCGCATGGTTATCGAGGCTGCCGCCATGGAGGGTAATGTCCACCCCGCTTTGCACGGAACCGAGGGTGCCCGCATCGTTGTTGAATCGGGCGGCGTTCAGGGTGACCTGACGATTGGCGGCGATTACACCCAGGCGGTTGTCGACGGCCTGCGCGGTGGTAAAGCCCAGCGCGTTTCCGGCGGTGATTTTGCCTTGTGTGTTATCGAGGGTGTCGCCGCCGACCGCAACGTTGCCTGCGGCAAAAATGCTCCCCCGGTTATTGTCGAGGATGCCGGTGGCCAGGATCGTGAGATCGGATAGCGGCGAGCCGGTGGTTTGTATGGTTCCCCCCCGATTGGTCAGGGTGCCCGTTGTCAGCGTGGTCGCGCCGTCGGCGGCAAGCGTGCCGCCGCTGTTGTCGATGTGGCCGGACAGATTGAGCGTGAGATCGCCGTCGCCGGTTTGCGCGATTTCACCCTGCACGTTGGATAAATCGCGCGCGCGGATGCGGATTTGGCCGGCTGCAATATTGGCGTCATCGGTGCGCAGGGTTTGGCCCGCGTCCGTGCCGAAGGTTTGATCGATGGCGATGTTTGCATGGGCAAGGTTGATGTCGCCATTGCCCGCCGTCGCGGAGAACTGGCGCGCGACGGTTTGGCTGGCGGCGAGGTCGATCGCTTGCGCGCTGAAGTTTTGGTCGCCGCCGCTGAAGTTTTGTCCGCGGGCCGCGATGGTTTGGGTGGCACGGGCGGTGAGCGTGCCGGAGGCGCCCAGGCTGCCATCGGTTTGCACCCCGGCCCCCAGCACGGATCCGCTGCTGCCGGTGATTTGGCTGTTGGCGCCGGTCGCATCCAGCGTGGTGTCGCTTCGCGCCGCAATCACGCCGCTGTTGTCGATATTGCCACGGGTGGCAACAGTGGTGTCGCCTTGGGCATACACGGTGCCGGTATTCAGGATGCCGTTTTGGGTGTCGATCCGGGCATGGCCGTCGCTGGTGATTTGCCCGGCGTTGTGCAGCTGGCCATGGGCGGTGATGACCACGTCGCCCACGCCCGCGTACAGCGTGCCGGCATGGCGCACACCGACGCCAGCTTCGGTGGCCAGCAGGGTGATTTTGCCCGCATACATGCCGCCCAACTGCGCGCTGTCAATGGCAAACACGGGCACGGCGCCGGCGCCTGCAAGCTGGCCGGTCACACCGGGATCACCGCTTGCCTGATCGACGCCCACCTGATTGGCACCGGCCACCACATTGAGCCGGTTGGCAAAAATGTCCGCATTGATTTGCACCGCGCGCGCAATCAAGTCGGTGTAATCGGCGGCGCGCGCGTCCATGCCGTTGCCGGTGATGGTGACGGTGCCGCCTTGCACGCGATAGCCTTCCAGGTTGCCGCCATTGAAGATCGGCGTGCCGGTCGTTATCGTGGCGCGGTTCGCGTTGATGAAGCCGCAGCCGTCGCAGCTCACTCCCGCCGGATTGGCAATCACGACTTGCGCGCGTTGTCCCGCAACTTCCACATAACCGTGCAGCAGGCTCGGGTTGGCGGAATTGACTTCGTTCAGAATCACGCGCGCGCTGCCGGTGGCCAGCCACGGGTTGCCTTGCACCCAGCCGCCCAACTGGGTTTGCACGCTGGCGCGGCTGTTGTTGAGGATGGCACCCTGTTGCTGCACGTCGAATTGGCGGTAGGTGTTTCTGGACACCCCCGCCGCGCTCGGCGTTTGAATGTTGACCAGCGGCACGCTGTTGGGCGCCGCCAGGACGGTCGGTCGTTGCTTGCCCGGCGCTGTTTGGTCGGCAACGATTTGGGCATAGGCTGCGGTGGCCATCACCAGGCCAAGCAGGCCCCACATCAGGAAGGTCAGCGGTTTGACCGCCGCGCTTAAGGGAGACCGGCGACTGCCTGATGTGGCAGATGTTTCGCCGCTTGCCTTGCCCTGACTTGTTGCCGTCTCAGCCACCGCCATCAGCAGGCCGCGCGCCTGGTTGAAAATGATGCGATAGCAGTTCTTGTTCATGTCCACCCCTTAAATTGACCAGTTGAGGCTGAACCCGGCCACACTGCCGGGGGTTGTGAAGCCTTCCGGTTTGGATACTGGCCAGCCCGCAAATACGTCGTAGGAAAAACCTTTTGCGGCGCCGCGCAGCCCGATAACCGCACCGCTCAAGTGTTTGCCAATCAGGGTGGCACTGCTGCGGCCGCCCACCCGGCCATAATCAAACCCGGCATAAAATACCTGACCCGTTTGTCCCAGCGCAAGCCCCAGATCGTTGCGCGCGAGCCAGCCGCGTTCAGCCAGTAACTGGTTTTCCCCGTCAAAGCCACGCACGGTATAACGGCCTCCAATGACAAAACGGTCTTGCGGCACCAGCGGGGTTTCGTTCCATTGCGCGCGCCACGCGCCAGTGTAGCGCAAAGGTTGTCCGCCCAAACCAAAGGGGGCATCCAGGCGGACGTCGGCGGTGATGATTCCGGGGCGCGCCGTGCCTTCGCCAAAGGCTTCTTCCGGGGCGGGCAGCGAATTCAAAGCCCCCGTACCGCGCCGATAGTTGAGACTCAAATCGAGCGCGGCGGCGCGGATGAACTCGCGGTGCGAGAAGCCGAAATCCAGCCCCGCCATGCGGCGCCGTTGCACCTCGACCTCGGTGTCGTCGATGAAGTTTTGCGAGGTGCGGGTCCAGCCGCGCAGGGAAAGCGTGGTTTTGCGCACCGCGTCGCGGTAAACCAGGCGCGAGAGTTTGATTTCGCTGTTTTGGCTTTCCCCGCTGAAAATGAAGGTCTGACCGGCACCCGGCACAGACTGGTGATACCAGTTGCTGCTGGTGGTCAGGCCCAGCAGCCAGTAACCCAGGGGCAACGAATAATGGACGGTGTAGCCGTGCGTGCCCCGCGCACCGGGATCGCCCCCGCCCAGGTCGTGATTGAGGCTGATATAGAACAGGTCATTGAGCGTCCACCAATGATCGTTGGAAAGGGTGGCAGTGCCCTGATATTTGCCGGTAGCCTTGGTGCCGGAATCATCGGCGGAAAAGCTGGCGCGGAAAGGAAAATCCTGTTTCCAGCGGATGATGAGGTCGCTCTGGCCCGGTTCCGCATCGGGCCCTTCGGCCGGGGCAATTTGTATATCGGCCTCCGCCGTCGGCACACGTTTGAAATTCTCCAGGGCTTGTTCGATGTCGCGCAGGTTGAGCAGGTCGCCGGACTTGACCGGGACAGCGTTCCATTTTGTGGCGCGCCTATCCGTGTCCGGCGCAAACCGGATTTGGCGAATGCGCCCCGGGAACAGGGTGAGTTCAAGCGTTCCTTTCGCCAGATTTTGCTGCGGTTTTGCCAGCACGCGGGCGGCGACAAACCCGCGCGCGATGATGGCGTTTTGAATGCGCCGCATTACCAGGTTGATCCCGCGCGTGCCAAGGCAACGGCCTGTCGCTTGATCTTCCGCGCCGTCCACAGTCCGGTGTGCGGCGGCAATGGCCCAATGGAATCGATCCGCCGCGTCTCCGTTCAGGCGAATTGTTTTGATGGTGATGCATGAAGCCTTTTCTGCGGGCAGGCGTTCAAAACCCTGGGGGACAACGGGGGCAGGCAGGCGCACATCGGGGGCGGGTTCGTGCTGCTCGCGCAAGCTGCGCTCGCGTTCCTGCTGACGCAGGAGTTCATCAGCAGAAGAAGAAGGCGCCGGCAAAACGGCGGGGCTATGCAACGTCGCCGCAAGAGCCATGAGGGCCAGGGCGGGCAAACGCCATTGCCGCAACGGAGGCGACGTATTTTTTGATTGAGGCAACATCAGGCGAAAGTCTTTTGCAATTCTTCCTGCAGTCGTGAAATGCACACCGGAGTAGTCTGCGATTTGCGGGCGAGAATAAACTGGCGCGTGCGGGGCGACAATGGCGACATTCAACCGGCCCCGGCGCATTCCCCAACCCCATGGCATTTCCCCGCAATGGGCGCAGGATATCATCAAACAATGACTTGCCGAATCGCGTAAAATCCGCGCTGATTTTCGCCGGCACAACTTGGAAACGATGCCGGGCTGAAATCCGACCTACAACTTTCCGCACTTCAGGATACGATCATGACGCTTTCCGCCCTCACCGCCCTTTCCCCGCTCGACGGACGCTACCACGGCAAAGTCGAGGCCCTGCGCGCGCATTTCAGCGAATACGGGCTGATCCGCTATCGCTTGCTGATCGAGATTGAATGGTTGAAAGCCTTGAGCGCGGAACCCGGCATCGCCGAACTGCCGCCGTTCTCGGTGGCCACCATCGCCTGGCTGGACCAGCTCGCCGCAGCCTTCAGCGAGGCGGATGCAGAACAGATCAAGGCCATCGAGCGGCGCACCAACCACGATGTGAAGGCGATCGAATACTGGCTGCGCGAGAAACTGGCCGACAACGACGAAACAAAGAACGCGCTGGAATTCATCCATTTCGCCTGCACCTCGGAAGACATCAACAATCTGTCGCATGCGCTGATGCTGCGCCATGCGCGCGACGAGGTGATGTTGCCCGCGCTGCGCGTGATCATCGACAAACTGCAGGCGCTGGCGCATGAGCATGCGGCTGTGCCGCTGTTGTGCCGCACCCACGGCCAGACCGCCACGCCCAGCACGCTGGGCAAGGAGATGGCGAACGTGGTGTATCGCCTGCGCCGCGCGTGCACGCGCATCGCCGCCGTTGAAATCCTCGGCAAGATCAACGGCGCGGTGGGCAATTACAACGCGCACCTGTCGGCTTACCCCGAGGCGGATTGGGAGCACTTCGCCCAGCGCTTCGTCGAGGCGCGCGGCCTGGTGTTCAATCCCTACACCATCCAGATCGAGCCGCACGATTACATGGCCGAACTGTACGATGCCTGCGCGCGCGCCAACACCATCCTGATCGACCTCGACCGCGACCTGTGGGGCTACATTTCGCTCGGTTATTTCAAGCAGCGCGTGGTGGCCGGCGAAGTCGGCTCCTCCACCATGCCGCACAAGGTTAACCCGATCGACTTTGAAAACTCGGAAGGCAACCTCGGTCTCGCCAACGCACTGTTGCGGCATCTGTCCGAGAAGCTGCCGATCTCGCGCTGGCAGCGCGACCTGACCGATTCCACCGTGCTGCGCAACATGGGCGTGGCGATGGGCTACACCCTGCTCGCCTATGAATCGTGTTTGAAAGGCTTGAACAAACTGGAAGCCAATCCGCAAAAATTGGCGGAAGACCTGAACAGCAGTTGGGAAGTGCTGGCGGAACCGATCCAGACCGTGATGCGCCGCTACAACATTGAGAACGCCTACGAAAAACTGAAGGAACTCACGCGCGGCAAGGGCGGCATCAACAGGGAAAGTCTCGCCGCCTTCATCCAGACGCTGGACATTCCCGAAAGCGAGAAGCAACGGCTGCAGGCCTTGAGCCCGGAGACTTACCTCGGCAAGGCGGCCGAACTGGCGAAACGCATCTGAATGTCGGCTGAACGGCAGGTCGGACTTCAGTCCGACTTGCCGGGTTAAAACCCGACCCACACAAAAAACAAGCCCCGCCAAAGCGGGGCTTTTCTATTCATGCTGTCAGGATCAGGCCGCAGCTTGCACCGGGATCTGCTGGCGCTGTTCGATGATGCGGTTGTGCTCGTCGAAATAAACCAGCGACGGATGATATTTCTGCAATTCCAGCTCGGAATAGTTCGCGTAGGCAGCGATGATGAGAATATCGCCCGGAGCGGCCTTGTGCGCGGCGGCACCGTTGACCGAGATGGTGCGCGAGCCGCGCGCGGCGCGAATGGCATAGGTGGTAAAACGCTCGCCGTTGCTGACATTGTAAATGTCGATCTGCTGGTATTCGCGGATGCCGGACGCATCGAGAAAGTCGTCATCGATGGCGCACGAACCCTCGTAATGCAGCTCGGACTGCGTTACGCGCACACGATGCAATTTGGCTTGTAGCATGGTTCGTTGCATGGTCACCTCCTGTTCCGCCGTCTGGCTACGGGGTCGCGCATTATAAACGCCGGAGCCTCAAAGACAAACCTCGATGTTGTCGATCAGCCGGGGCGCACCGAGACGGGCCGCCGCCAAAATCACCAGTGCGCGCTCGCCGGGTTGCGGTTTGCCCAGTCCGGCCTGGGCGCGGATGGACACATATTCCACCTGCCAGCCGTGGCTGGCAAGCGCCTGTGCCGCCTTCTGCTCGATGGCGGCATGGTCTTTGTCACCCGCATGCAGTGCGTCTGCCGCATTCGCCAAGGTTTGATACAGGAAAGGCGCTTCGGTTCGCTCGGCGGGCGAGAGATATTGATTGCGCGAGGACAGGGCCAGCCCGTCCGCCGCGCGCACCGTCTCGCCGCCGACGAGGGTCACGGGCAAATTGAACTGGCTCACCATCTGCCGGATGATCGCCAGTTGCTGGTAATCCTTTTTGCCGAACAGCGCCACCTGCGGCTGCACCAGATTCAGCAGTTTCAACACCACCGTTGCCATACCGCGAAAATGGCCGGGACGGAACGCGCCGCACAGCTCGTTGGCGATGGGTGGAGGCTCGACGAAAAGGGTTTGTTTTTCCGGATACATCCCGGCCACGGACGGGGCGAACACCACATCCGCCAGCCCATGCAGCTTGGCGCAATCCGCCTCCAGCGTGCGCGGATAGCTGTCGAAATCCTCGTTCGGCCCAAACTGCAATGGATTGACGAAGATGCTGACCGCCACACAGCTTCCGTGCTTGCGCGCGCGCCGCACCAGATCAAGATGCCCCTCGTGCAGATTGCCCATGGTCGGCACGAAGGCGATGGATTCCTCCCGCGCCAGACGGGCGCGCAGTTCGGCGACGCGATGAATGAGCTGCATCAGAACGAATGCTCCGCCGCGGGAAATGCACCGGACTTTACGGCGGCAACATAATTCGCCACGGCCTGCGCGATGCTTCCCGCGCCCTGCATGAAGTCCTTGACGAAGCGCGCCTTCTTGCCGGGATAAATGCCGAGCATGTCGTGCAGCACCAGCACCTGGCCGGAACAATCAACACCGGCGCCGATGCCGATGGCGGGGATCGAAAGTTGTGCGGTCACTTCCGCACCCAGCGCGGCAGGAATCGCTTCCAGCACGATCAATCCGGCACCGGCTTGTTGCAGGGCCTGCGCGTCTGCGGCCAGTTTGTGTGCCGCCGCGTCGCCCCTGCCCTGCACCTTGTAACCGCCGAGCTGGTGCACGGATTGCGGGGTGAGACCAATATGGCCGCACACCGGGATGCCGCGCGAAGTGAGGAAATGCACGGTCTCCGCCATCTCGACGCCGCCCTCCAGCTTGACCATCTCCGCCCCGGCCTGCATCAGTTGCACGGCAAAGCCGAAGGTTTCGCGCGCGGAAAACTGCGAGGTGCCGAACGGCATGTCGGCGATGATGAACGCCTGTTGCGCGCCGCTCGCCACGCAGGCGGTGTGATAGGCCATCTGCTCGATGGTAACCGGCAACGTGTTCTCGCGCCCCTGGATCACCATGCCGAGTGAGTCGCCGACCAGCAGCACCTCGATGCCGTTGTTCTCCAGCAGCGCGGCGAAACTGGCGTCATAGCAGGTCAGCACGGCGATCTTCTCGCCGCGCTCGCGCATCGATTGGAGTTTGCTCAGCGTCGTACGCATATTTCTTTCTCCCATTGCCAGACTGCCCCTCTCCCTCCGGGAGAGGGCTGGGGTGAGGGCTTGGATTTTACGAGGGTTCCCTCACCTCAATCCTCTCCCGGAGAGAGAGGAAGCAATCGTGAAAAACCTATTTAATCACTGCCCACGTTGAAATACTCGCGCTGCCCGCGCATGCGACCGATGCGGTCAAGCAGTATCCGGAAGTCGTCCTCATTATCCACAAAGTTGAGGTTTTCGCTATTCACCACCAGCACCGGTGCAGCCGTGTAGTGATGAAAGAATTCGTAGTAGCTGTCGGCCAGATGCGCCAGATACTCGTCCTGGATGGGGCGTTCATAACGGTGGCCGCGCCGGCGCACGCGCTCGACCAGGGTATCGACCGAGGCCTGCAAATAGATGACCAGATCGGGCGCGGGCGCCTGTGGCGCGAGGTTGCGATAGATCGACTGGTACAGCGTATATTCGTCGTCGCTCAGATTCAGGCGCGCGAACAGATCGTCCTTGTCGAACAGATAATCGGCGATGGTGCGGCTCTGGAACATGTCCATCTGGGTCAGTTCGCGCACCTCGTCGAGGCGCTGGAACAGGAAGAACAGTTGCGTGGGCAGCGCGTAGCGCGCCGCATCCTCGTAAAAGCGCGCCAGAAACGGGTTGTCCTGCGGCTTTTCCAGCATGGCCTGCGCGGCGGCATGCTCGGCCAGGCGCCGGGCGAGGCTGGTCTTGCCCACGCCGATGGGGCCTTCCACCACGATATAGCGATATTTGTTCAGGGGCATTCTTAAAAACCTTTAACCCTTTGCCACAGAGAACACAGAGTACACAGAGATCGATGCACGCCGAATGCTTTTCTCTGTGATCTCTGTGTCTTCAGTGGCTAAAGAATTTTCTCAAGCTGTTGATCTTTGCATTGACTGGCCGCCTCGGCTGCCGCACCCAAGCCCGGAATTACACATTCCGGCGCAATCTCCAGCAGCGGCTGCAGCACAAACGCGCGCAGCTGCATCTGCGGATGCGGCAGGGTCAGGCCGTGTTCGTGCAGCACGCGGTCGTCGTAGAGCAACAGGTCAAGATCGAGTGTGCGCGGCGCGTTGGGAAATTCGCGCGTGCGTCCGCGCGCCTGTTCCAGTGCCAGCATCGCGTCGAGCAAGGCGTGCGGCGCGAGTCCGGTTTCCACCTGCACCACCGCGTTGATGAAATCGGGTTGATCCAGATACCCGACGGGCGCACTGCGATACAAGGACGAGCATTTCAGCACGCGCGTGAGCGGCAGCGTGTCCAGCGCAGTCACCGCGCGGTTGACTTGTGCGGCCGGGTCGTCGAGGTTGCTGCCAAGTGCGATGAATGCCGTGTGCGTCGCCATTGATCAATCGATCGGCAATTCGGCCTGCACCGCGGCGGACGGTTTTTTGCGGCGGCGGCGCTTCTTCGGCGCGCCGCTGTCCGGTTGCAACATCTCGGCGCGGCGCGCCTCGTCGGCATCCTGGAACTCGGTCCACCATGCGCCCAGTGCGGTATCGACCTCGCCGCTGGCACAGCGCAGCAGCAGGAAATCATAGGCGGCGCGGAAACGCGGCAGGGCGAGCAGGCGGAACGGGCGCTGTCCGCCGCGTTGTTCGAAGCGCGGCTGCAACAGCCACAATTCCTTCATCACCGTGTCGTAGCGGCGCGGGATGGCGAGTTGCGCGCGCTGCCGTTCCAGCACGTCATCCATCGCCTCGTGCAACGCGGCAACCGGGCGTTCATCCGCCTCCTGCCGGGCTTTCCAGGTGGCCAGCACCTCGTGCCACAGCAACGCGGCAAACAGGAAAGCCGGCGAAGCCGGTTTCTCCACGGCAATGCGCTGGTCGGTATTTTGCAGGGCGAGCATGACGAACTTTTCGCCCATCGGCTGTTCGAGGATCACGTCCAGCATCGGCAACAAACCGTGGTGCAAGCCCTTGGCGCGCAGTTTTTTGATGCAGGCCAGCGCGTGGCCGGACAGCAACAGCTTGAGCATCTCGTCGAACAGGCGCGCTTCCGGCACGTTGCGCAAGAACGCTTTCATTTTGGCGATCGGCGCGGCGGTGGCCGGGTCGATCTTCATTCCCAGCTTGGCCGCCAGGCGCACCGCGCGCAGCATGCGCACCGGGTCTTCGCGGTAGCGCACTTCCGGGTCGCCGATCATGCGCAGGGTGTTGGCGCGGATGTCGGCATAGCCGTGGTGGTAATCGAATATCTCCTGCGTCGCCGGATCGTAGAACAGCGCATTGGCGGTGAAATCGCGCCGCGCCGCGTCCTGCTCCATGTCGCCGAATTCGTTGTCGCGCAGGATGCGCCCGTGCGCGTCGGTCTGTGCCTCGTCGGCTTCGATGGCGCGGCGGAAGGTCGAGACCTCGACCGTCTCATTACCGAACATCACGTGCACCAGCCTGAAACGGCGACCGATGATGCGCGCGCGGCGGAACACGCGCCTCACCTGTTCCGGCGTGGCATCGGTCGCCACGTCGAAATCCTTGGGGCGGCGATCCAGCAACAGGTCGCGCACCGCACCGCCCACCACATAAGCCTGGAATCCGGCGGCCTGCAAGCCGTCGGTCACGCGCTGCGCGCTGTCGCTGATGCCGTCACGGGCAACCCGGTGCTCGCGGAAGGGAATCACATGCGCTTTGCCCGCCGCAGTGGTCACACGGGATTTTCCGAATACTTTTTTGAATAGTTTTTTAATCATGTGGCTGCCAGAGATTGCCGCTACGCCGCTTCTGCAGACGCGGCAATGGGCGCGGATTATACACTGCACCCATCCCGCTCTTCAGCGCAGCGACAGGATAGTCCAACCCGCCCGCACAGCATGCGCGCGCAAGGTGGCGTCCGGATCGACCGCGACCGGCCGTTTCACCCTGGACAACAGCGGCAGATCGTTGAGCGAGTCACTGTAGAAACAGCTTTGCTTGAAACTGTCCCAGTGCCAGCCGTGTTCGGCCAGCCAGTTTCCCATGCGCGTCACTTTGCCTTCGCGGAAACTGGGGATACCCGCCACGCGCCCGGTGAACTCGCCGTCTTTTTCCTCGGGCTCGGTGGCGATCAGGTGCTCGATGCCGAATTCGCGCGCGATCGGTGCCGTGACGAAGCTGTTGGTGGCGGTGATGATGACGCACACATCACCCGCCGACTTGTGCCGCGCCACCAGCGCGCGCGCCTTGTCGCCCATCATCGGGCGCACTTTGCGCCGCATGAATTCGGCGTGCCAGCCATCCAGCACTTTGCGCGCATGACGCGCCAGCGGCTGCAACTGAAAGTCGAGGAACTCGCGGATGTCCAGCGTGCCGGCCTTGTACTGCTCGTAGAACGCCAGATTCTTCGCCTCGAACAACTCGCGGTCGAGCACGCCCTGTTCAATCAGAAATTGCGCCCACTCAAAATCGCTGTCGCCGGAAAGCAGGGTGTTGTCCAGATCAAATAAGGTTAAATTCACTTCAACTCCGATAATTGCTGTATCACTTCCTTCAGTAGCGGTACCGATGCCAACCGCTTCAGGCGCAAACAATGCTCGTCCAGCGCGTCCAGCACCGCCAGCAAACTGGGCAGATCGCGCCGGCCGTGGCGCAACAGATAGGTCACGACCTCCGGCGGCAGTTCGAAACCGCGCGCCCCGGCATGTTGGCGCAGCGCATCGGCCTTTTCCGCATCGTTCAGCGCATGCACCTGATACACCAGCCCCCAGCCGAGGCGTGTGCGCAAGTCGTCACGCAACGCCAGATGCGCCGGCGCCTGCGACCCGCTTACCAGCAACAGCCCGCCCTGTTCGCGCATGCGGTTGTACAGTTCGAACAGGGCGACCTGCGCGGCATCGTCCAGGGTTTCGACATCGTCCACCGCCGCCACCTCGACCGCCTCTGGCACGCCTCCGCAGGCATAGTGAGCCGCCCGCCCCGCCGTCCGCGCACGCACCACCATCGCCTGCAACAGATGCGTCTTGCCGCTGCCCGCCGCCCCCCACAAATAAGTGATTTGCGCGCTTGTCGTCTGGCGCAAAACGGACAGCAACTCGACGTTGCGCCCCGCGACAAAGTTATCGAGCGAGGGCTCCCACTCGGGAGCGATGCCCAGGAGCAGTTGCGTCATAGTTGTTTGAACATCGTGCTCGCCAGATACGATTGGCGCGCGTGACGCAGCACAACCAGCAAAACGGCCGCCAGCGGCAACGCCAGCAACAAACCGAAGAAGCCGAGCACCTGACCGAAAGCGAGCAGTGCAAAAATCACCATCAGCGGATGCAGGCCGATCCGGTCACCGACCAGCCAGGGCGTGACGACGAATCCCTCAAGGAATTGACCGAGCCCGAACATCACCCACACCAGCAGCACGCTGCCGAATGCGGTGAACTGCATCGCGGCCGCCAGCGTGGCCAGAGCAAGACCGAGAATCATGCCGAGATAGGGCACGAACACCAGCATCCCGGCGACAATGCCGATGGGCAGCGCGAACTCCAGCCCGGCCAGCCACAGCGCCACCGCATAGAACGCGCTCATCAGCAGCATCACGGAGATTTGCCCGCGCAGGAACTCCGCCAGAACCCGGTCTGATTCGCCGGCTATCGCCCGTACCCTGGCATGCCACTGGCGCGGAACCATCTCGTCCAGGCGGGCGATGATCGCTTCCCAGTCGCGCAGGAAATAAAACAGGGCCAGCGGGATCAGCAGCAGGTTGACCAGCGCGCCAACGAGCGCACCGCCGCCGCTGCCCAGCCACGGCAGCAATTTCCCCGCAGCGCCGCCCGCACCCTGCCACTGCTTGAGCAGCAAATTCCTGATCGTTTGGCTATCCCATTCCACGCCAACACCGAGCCATTGCTGCAAATACGGCAACAGGCGCACCCGGGCCGCCTCGATCCAGTCCGGCACGCGCAACACAAACAGGCTGAGCTGTTTTTCCAGCAAGGGCAGCATGATCAGCAGCAACAGGATGAACAGCAGGAACACTCCCCCCAACACCAGCAGCACGGCCAGTGTGCGCGACAGCTTCCAGGCGCACAGCCGCCGCACCAACGGGTTGCAGATATAGGCCAGGATGGCCGCCGCGACAAACGGCGTCAAAATCGGCCCGAGCAAATAGAGCAGCAGGGCAATGACGGCAGCCACTGACAACCACTGCACTGCGGCAAAGCGGGATAGGGTCATTTCGGGTAAAATTCGCGCTGAAAATCGTGCTGCACTCTACCTTTTAGAAAGCGAGAACTCAACTTGAGCCAGTCCAACCACAGCCTTTCCTACCGCGATGCCGGCGTCGATATCGACGCGGGCGACCAGCTGGTCGAGAACATCAAACCCTACGCCAAGCGCACCCTGCGCCCCGAAGTCCTGTCCGGCATCGGCGGTTTCGGCGGCCTGGTCGAGATCTCGAAAAAATACAAAGAGCCGGTGCTGGTGTCCGGCACCGACGGCGTCGGCACCAAACTCAAACTCGCCTTCGAGCTGAACCGCCATGACACCGTCGGCGTTGATCTGGTTGCGATGAGCGTGAACGACATCCTGGTGCAGGGTGCCGAGCCGCTGTTCTTTCTCGATTATTTCGCCTGCGGCAAACTGGATGTGCCTGCCGCCACCGAAGTCATCAAGGGCATCGCTTACGGCTGCGAACAGTCCGGCTGCGCGCTTATCGGCGGCGAAACCGCCGAGATGCCGGGCATGTACCCGGTCGGCGAATACGACCTCGCCGGTTTCGCCGTCGGCGTGGTGGAAAAATCGAAAATCATCACCGGCGATACGATCAAGGCGGGCGATGTGGTGCTGGGACTCGCCTCCAACGGCGCGCATTCCAACGGCTATTCGCTGGTACGCAAGATTATCGAACGCAGCCGGCCCAACCTGAACGCAAAATTCGACGGCGAGCGCACCCTGGCCGACTGCATCATGGCGCCCACTCGCCTGTACGTGAAGCCGATGCTGTCGCTGATGGAGAAGATCACCGTGAAAGGTATGGCGCACATTACCGGCGGCGGCATCACCGAAAACGTGCCGCGCGTGCTGCCCGCGAATGTCGTCGCCGATATCGATTCCGCAACCTGGCAGATGCCCAAGCTGTTTGACTGGCTGCGTGAAGGCGGCAACGTCGAGGCACAGGAGATGTTCCGCACCTTCAACTGCGGCATCGGCATGGTCGTGATCGTGGCGGCGGCGGACGCCGACACCGCGCTTAAACATTTACAAGCGACAGGCGAAAGCGTATCGCGCATCGGTCTAATCCGCGCGCGCAATGGCGCCGAACACCAGACCCAAGTCCAGTGAAAAAAGTTGTTATCCTCATCTCGGGTCGCGGCAGCAACATGGCGGCGCTGCTAAAGGCAAAGCTGCCCTGTGAGATTGTCGCCGTCATCAGCAACAAGGCCGATGCCGCCGGATTGCAGACCGCGCAGGCACACGGCATTCCCACCGCCGTGATCGAGCACCACAGCTATCCGCAACGCGAGCTGTTCGATGCCGCACTGGCAGCGGAGATCGACCGTTATGCGCCGGATGTGGTGGTGCTGGCCGGTTTCATGCGCATCCTGACCCCGGCTTTCGTCGGGTGTTATCGCGGCCGACTGATCAACATCCATCCCTCGCTGCTGCCTGCCTATGCCGGGCTGCATACGCATGAACGCGCCCTGCACGATGGGGTGAAGATCCACGGCTGCACGGTGCATTTCGTCACGTCCGATCTCGACCATGGCCCGATCATCATCCAGGCGGCCGTGCCGGTGCTGCAGGACGACACGGCAGACTCGCTGGCCGCCCGCGTGCTGCACGAGGAACATCGCATCTATCCGCAGGCCGTCAACTGGCTGTGCCGCGACGAAGTTCGCCTCGATGAACAAGGCAGGGTCAGCCTCGACCGTCTGCAACAGGGCGGTCATCCCCTTATCTCACCGGGACTGGACTGAAATGCGCGGCCTTCTCGCCTTCGCCCTCGTTTGCTTTTCCTGCGCTGCACTGGCCGCCCCCCCCGCGCGCATCGAGGCCACCTACGATCTGCTCGTTCAAGGTCTCAAACTGGCCGAGGTGCGCGAGGTATTCACGCGCGATGGCGACCAGTACCGAATTCAAAGCGTCACCAAGCCGGTCAGCCTGCTCGCCCTGTTCCAGCCCGAAACTGCAGTCGCCACCAGCGAAGGAGAGATCACACGCAGCGGCCTGCAACCGCGCAAATTCACCCACCTGCGCTCGCGCTCCCCGGAAAAAAATGCCCAGGCGCATTTTGACTGGAACCTTCGTGCTCTTACGCTGAGCGACCACGCTGGCATCCGCCAACTGCCGCTGCCGGCCGGCGCCCAGGATCGTTTGAGCGCGATGTATCAGTTCGTCATCGTGCCTCCCCACGCGCGACTGGAACTCGACTTGCAGGTGACCAACGGCAGCAAGTTGCAGCCTTATCACTACCTGCTCGACCCCGCCCGTAGCGCGAAAGTGCCGTTCGGCGAAGTACGCAGCTACTATCTGCGCACCCCGCGCCAGGCCACCGCCTGGAAATCGGAAATTTGGCTGGCGATCGACCATGATTTTTTCCCCGCCAAGATGGTGCTGACCGAGGACAACGGCAACCAGTTCGTGCAGATCCTGCGCACCCTCGATATCCAGCCGTAGCGCCACCCGGCGCCGCGCAAACCGAAAGACTCCCATGCTGTTGACCCAATACCGACTCGAACTTGTGGTGCAGGCCGTTCGCATCGCACTCAAAATGGAACATCCGGCCGATGCCGTGCTGCGCCATTTCTTTAAGGAAGAACGCATCGGCTCCAACGAACGCAAACTGGTGGCGGAAACGCTGTTCGGCGTGTTGCGCCACCGCCTGTTGCTGGAACATGCCTGCACCACGGGTGAAAAGGGACAGGCCACCGCCCGCCGCATGGCGCTGGCGTACTGGATGCGTTTCGGCGGCTACAACCTGCGCGAGTTGCAACCGCTGTTGCGCGCGCAAGAGGCGGAATGGCTGCGCGGGGTGAAGGCGATACGCGCCGAAGAGCAGCCGCTCTCCGTGCAGGCCGAACTGCCGCAATGGATCATCGACAAGCTGCGGGTTTATCACAGCGACGAGGAAATCCTCGCGCTGGGCCTGTCCATGCAACAGCCCGCCCCGCTCGATCTGCGCGTGAACAGCCTGCTCGCCAATCGCAACGAAGTGCTGCAATCACTGCAAGCCGAAGGATTTGCGGCGACCGCGACCCCATTCTCGCCCTACGGTATCCGCCTCAAGGACAAACCGGCGTTGAACAAACATGCGTTGTTTCTCACCGGCAAGTTTGAGGTGCAGGACGAAGGTAGCCAGCTGCTGGGGCTGCTGCTGGCACCCAAGCGCAACGACATGGTGGTGGATTTCTGTGCCGGCGCGGGCGGCAAGACGCTGTTGCTGGGCGCGCTGATGAATTCGCAGGGGCGTTTGTATGCGTGGGACATTTCGGAAAAGCGCCTGACCAACCTGAAGCCGCGCCTGAAACGCTCCGGCTTGTCCAATGTGCAACCGCAACGCATCGCGCACGAGAACGACAGCAAAATTAAACGCCTGGCGGGCAAGATCGACCGCGTGCTGGTGGATGCGCCGTGCAGCGGGCTGGGCACCCTGCGCCGCAATCCCGACCTGAAATTCCGCCAGTCGGTGCAGAGTGTGGCGGAGCTGAACGAGAAGCAGCGCGCGATCATCGACTCCGCCGCGCGCCTGCTGAAGAAAGGCGGACGGCTGGTGTATGCGACATGCAGCCTGTTGCAGGAAGAAAACCAGGATGTGGTGAGCGCCTTCCTTGCCACGCATCCCGAATTCTCGCTGGTTCCGGCCGGCGAGGTGCTGCGGCAACTGCATATCGATCTGCCGATGGGGGACACCCTGCAACTCACCCCGCAGCAGCACAATACCGACGGCTTCTTCGCCGCGGTGTTGGAACGCGGCGTTTGAAGGCATCCTGCTTGTCGGGCTGAAGCCTGACCTACAACAACCCCATCGCCACCAGCGCAATGAACGCGCCGAACAGGGCAAAGTGACTGATGCCCTCGATGGCGTTGGTCTCGCCGTCGTGCAGATTGTTCATCACCGCCAGGAAAGTCAGCAGCAGCATGCCTGCCTGCAGCGGGGACAGCGCCATCACGATGCGGTCGCCGCTGATCAGCGCAATCGCCTCGATCACCGGCAGCGTCAACAACACCGTGGCGAGCGAGGCGCCGAGCGCGATGTTGACCGTGGTCTGCATGCGATTCTGCTGCGCCGCCTTGAGCGCGGTGAGGATTTCCGGGCTGGCGGAAATCAGCGCCACCAGCACCGCCGGAATCGCCTTGGGCAGATTGCTGCCGGCCAGTCCCGCATCCAGCAGCACCGACAGCACTTCCGACAATAGGCCGACCAGTACGATCGCGGCAATCATCACGCCAACATGCAGCGCATTCGGACTGCGCGCCGCGTCATGCGCTTCCTCCCCGGTCGCCGACGTGTATTCGAAAAAGGTGCGATGCTCCACCGTTTGCAGGCGCAGGAAGGCGGCGTACATCACGGCCATGGTGAACACCGAGAAGATCGAGTAAATCCGCCACTGCGCATCCGGCACAAAATCCGGGATGAACATGCCGATGCCGATGGCGACCAGCAGCATGGCGACAAAGGAATTGGCGGAGGAAATGTTGTACTTGGTCTGGCCATGTCTGAGTCCGCCCACGATGGCCGCCAGGCCGAGGATGCCGTTGATGTCGAACATCACCGCCGCGAACACTGTGTCACGTGCCAGCGTCGGATTCGGCGCGCCCTGCAGCAGCACCACCAGGATCACCACCTCCACCGACACCGCCGCCAGAGTCAGGATCAGCGTGCCGTACGGTTCACCGAGGCGCACCGCCAGCACCTCGGCATGGTGCGCAATGCGGAAGGCGACGCCGATGATCACGGCGAGGATGACTCCCAACAGCCCCCACAACATGATGCCACCATGCGCGACTGCGCCATGCTCCAGGGCAAGACCCAGCCCGAGCACGATGAGCGCGATGGCGATGGGCAATTCGGATTTGAGAAATTTCATGGGTATTCTTTCAGTCGAAGTCGATGGCGCAGTATTCCACCCTGACCACCACCAGCTCTTCCACCCCGCCGGGCAGCGGCAGCATCACGACATCATCTTCGCGTGTCTTGAGCAGCACCCTCGCCAGCGGCGACACCCAACTGATTAACCCCCTGCCCGCATCCGCCTCGTCAATGCCGACGATGCTGTAGGTGCGTTCCGCGCCATCCTCATGCAGCAGCGTGACCGATGCGCCAAAAAAAACCTGCTCGCAGCCCTTGCGCTGCACCGGGTCGATCACTTCGGAATTTTCCATGCGCTTGGCGAGGAAACGCAGGCGGCGGTCGATCTCGCGCAGGCGCTTTTTGCCATAGATGTAGTCGCCGTTCTCGGAACGGTCGCCGTTGGACGCCGCCCAATGCACAGTCTGCACCAGCGCCGGGCGCTCCACATCGAGCAACTGCAGGTACTCTTGTCTGAGGCGGCGGTAACCCGCAGGGGTCATGTAGTTTTTGCTGCCGGCGGGAATGGCGGGCAACGACACCGACTCTTCATCGTCGTCGGCATCGTTGTCGCGGGTGAATGCTTTGCTCACGGGTGCTGCATGACGATTTTAGAATGGAATGTCGTCGTCAAAATTGTCAAAATTACTCTTACCTGCCGGAGCGGCGGCGGGTTTGGCCGCTGGCGCGCCGCGTGCCGGTGCGGGCGATTGATTTTCCATCACTTCAAAACTGCCGCCACCGGAGGATTTTCCGCCAAGCATCTGCATGCGGTCAGCCACAATCTCGGTGGTGTACCGGTCATGACCTTCCTTATCCTGCCATTTTCGCGTTTGGATTCGGCCCTCGACATAAATCGGCGAACCTTTTTTCAGGTATTCGCCCACCACCTCGGCCTGCCGCCCAAAAAAGGAAACGCGGTGCCACTCGGTGCGCTCCTGCTTGGTGCCGCTCTTGTCTTTCCAGGTGTCCGTGGTCGCCAGCGTAATATTGGCGATCGCCTCGCCGCTGGGCATGTATCTTACCTCCGGGTCCTTGCCTAAATTGCCGATCAAAATTGCCTTGTTCACAGATGCCATTTCAAACCCCTTTCACTTGATATTCAACCGCTTCTTCATCAAACCCGTTTATCTCCACCTTGAGACAGGCGATCTGTTCTCCCGCCGCCACCAACACTTCGCTTACGCCGCGCAATTGTGCCAGAGACTGCTGCAAGGTGCGCGCCTGCGCTTCGTCCATTGGCGGCAGGGAGTATATTTTGGTCATTAGCGCGCGCGGTGCGCGCATGCCGGAGGCAACGCCCAGCCACAGAAGCAACATGGCCACCGCGAACAGTAGCACCGCATCATCGCCGTAGAGCTGCATCAGCAAACCACCCATGGCCGAGCCGAAGAACGCGCCGAGAAATTGCACACTGCTGAACACGCCCATCGCCGTACCCTTGGCGGCCAGCGGCGCAATCTTGCTGACGATGGAAGGCTGGGTCGCTTCCAGCACGTTGAAGGCGGCAAAAAACAGCAGCAGCGACAGCGCCACGCCCCAGATACTGTGTTGCAGGAACAGGATGCCCAGTTGCGCCAGCGCCGCCAGGGCAATGGCCAGGATGAAAACCGCTTTCATTCTGGCCTTTTTTTCCGCGATGACGATGGGCGGCACCATCAGCGCAAAGGCCAGCAGCATCACCGGCAGATACACCTGCCACTGGTGCTGTGCATCCAGCCCGAGGTCGCGCAGGATGAACGGCACCTGCATGAACACCGACATCAGGATCGCGTGCAGGGTGAACACGCCGAAATCCATGCGCAGCAGATCCGCATTGCGCAGCACTTCTTTCAGCTTTCCGGTGTTGGCCTCGGTGTCGGAATGGAAGCGTGTAATGGCCGGGCGCGGGATGAACCAGATCACCAGCGCGATGGACACGAAGGCGAGCACGCCGGTCAGGCTGAAGAGACCGGACATGCCGATAAAACGGTACAGGATGGGCGACAGCACCATGGAGAGCGAGAACGTGATGCCGATGGTGATGCCGATCAGCGCCATCGCCTTGGTGCGATGTTCCTCGCGCGTCAGGTCGGCGGTCAGCGCCATCACCGCCGCATTGATCGCGCCCGCACCCTGGATCACGCGCCCGGCGATGATCCAGTAAATATCATCCGCCGATGCCGCGATGAAACTGCCCGCCGCAAACAGCAGCAAACCGGCAACGATGACCGGCTTGCGCCCGTAACGGTCGGACAGCCAGCCGGCCGGAATCTGCAGAATCGCCTGGGTCAGCCCGTATGCCCCCAGCGCGACCCCGATCAGAAAATGACTCTCCCCGCCCGGCAGTTTCTCCGCATACAGCGCGAAGATCGGCAGGATGATGAACAGGCCCAGCATGCGTACACCGTAGATACCGGCCAGACCGATGCTGGCGCGGCGTTCGAGGGGGGTCATGGCGGAAGACGGAACAGACATGAATGCGCTTTGGAATCTTTTTCGAAGTCGCGTATATTAGCAGGTCGCCCAACCCGATGCATGATCCATGGAAACCATCAAAATACGCGGTGCGCGCACCCACAATCTAAAGAACATCAGCCTTGATCTGCCGCGCAACCAACTGGTGGTAATCACCGGCCTGTCCGGCTCCGGCAAGTCCTCGCTCGCTTTCGATACCCTGTATGCCGAGGGGCAGCGACGTTATGTGGAGTCGCTTTCGGCGTATGCGCGCCAGTTCCTGCAGTTGATGGAGAAGCCGGATGTCGATCTGATCGAGGGGCTCTCCCCCGCCATCGCCATCGAGCAGAAAGCGACTTCGCATAACCCGCGTTCGACAGTGGGTACGGTGACGGAAATTCACGATTATCTGCGCCTGCTGTTCGCCCGCGCGGGCGATCCGTATTGTCCGCAACACGACATTGTGCTGCAGGCGCAATCCGTGGGCCAAATGGTGGATACGGTGCTGGCCCTGCCGGAAGGCACGAAGGTGATGATCCTGTCGCCCGTCGTGGTCGGGCGCAAGGGCGAACAGGCTGATCTGTTCGACGAACTGCGCGCGCAGGGTTTTGTGCGCCTGCGCGTGAACGGCAAGGTGTGCGAGATGGACAATCTGCCGAAGCTGGCGAAAAACCAGAAGCACACCATCGAGATCGTGGTGGACCGGCTGAAAGTTCCCCTGGACATCAAGCAGCGTCTGGCGGAGTCGTTCGAGACGGCATTGCGCCACGCCGACGGGCGCGCGCTGGCGGTGGAGATGGAGTCGGGCAAGGAGCATCTGTTCTCGGCCAAGTTCGCCTGCCCCATTTGCAACTATTCGCTGCAGGAACTGGAGCCGCGCCTGTTCTCGTTCAACAGCCCGATGGGCGCCTGCCCGAAGTGCGACGGCCTGGGGGTGATCTCGTTCTTCGATCCGGCGCGCATCGTGGCCTTCCCCTCGCTTTCATTGAGCGGCGGCGCGATCAAGGGTTGGGATCGGCGCAATCAGTTTTATTTCCAGATGCTGGACAGTCTGGCGAAGCATTACGATTTCGATCTGGAACGCCCGTTCGAAAGCCTGCCGGAAAAGATCCAGCAGGTGGTGCTGTACGGCAGCGGGCGCGAAGAGATCCCTTTTCAGTATCTGAACGAGCGCGGCAAGAAGATGCTGCGCGAGCATGCCTTCGAGGGCATCGTCAACAATCTGGAGCGGCGCTACAAAGAGACGGACTCGCCCACGGTGCGCGAAGAGCTGGCGAAATATCTGAACTCGTGTTCGTGCCCGGAATGCAAAGGCACGCGCCTGCGCGTGGAAGCGCGCCATGTGCGCGTGGCCGACCGCACGATCTACGAATTGAATGCCTTGCCGCTGAAGCAGGCGCTAACTTTCTTCCGGAACGTGACGCTGCCCGGCAACAAACAGGCCATCGCCGAGAAGATCGTGCAGGAAATCGCCAATCGCCTCACCTTCCTCAACAACGTCGGACTGGACTATCTGTCGCTGGAACGTTCAGCCGAGACACTCTCCGGCGGCGAGTCGCAGCGTATCCGTCTGGCATCGCAGATCGGTTCCGGCCTGACGGGCGTGATGTACGTGCTGGACGAGCCCTCCATCGGCCTGCACCAGCGCGACAACGACCGCCTGCTGGATACGCTGAAGCGCCTGCGCGACATGGGCAACAGCGTGATCGTGGTGGAACATGACGAAGATGCCATACGCTCCGCCGATTTCGTGGTGGATATGGGACCGGGTGCCGGCGAGCATGGCGGTACAGTGGTGGCACAAGGCACGCCGCAGGAAGTGTGCGCCAACCCGCAATCGCTGACCGGCGATTATCTGACCGGCCGGCGCAGCATCGCGCTGCCTGCGCAATATCGCAAACCCGATGCCGAACGCCGCCTGAAGATCAGCGGTGCCTGCGGCAATAATCTGAAGAACGTCACCCTTGATCTGCCCGTCGGTTTGCTCACGTCCATCGCGGGTGTGTCCGGCTCCGGCAAGTCCACGCTGATCAACGATACCTTGTACAAGGCGGTCGCTCAGCATCTGTACGGCAGCAATGCCGAACCTGCTCCTTATGCGAAAATTGAAGGCCTGGAATTTTTCGACAAAGTGATCAATGTCGATCAATCCCCCATCGGGCGCACGCCGCGCTCCAATCCGGCGACCTACACCGGGCTGTTCACGCCGATCCGCGACCTGTTCTCCAGTGTGCCCATGTCGCGCGAGCGCGGCTACGGGCCGGGGCGTTTCTCCTTTAATGTGAAGGGTGGGCGCTGCGAATCCTGCCAGGGCGACGGCGTTATCAAGGTGGAGATGCATTTTTTGCCGGATGTGTACGTACCCTGCGATGTATGCCACGGCCAGCGCTACAACCGCGAGACACTGGAGGTGCAATACAAAGGTGCGAATATCCACAAGGTGTTGAACATGACGGTGGAACAGGCACACGAGTTCTTTAAACCCGTTCCCATCATTGCGCGCAAGCTGAAGACGCTGCTCGACGTTGGCCTGGGTTACATCACCCTGGGCCAGAGCGCCACCACGCTTTCCGGCGGCGAGGCGCAGCGCGTAAAGCTGTCGCTGGAGCTTTCCAAACGCGACACCGGGCGCACGCTGTACATCCTCGACGAACCCACCACCGGCCTGCATTTCCACGACATTGACATGCTGCTCAAGGTGATTCACAAACTGCGCGACCAAGGCAACACGGTGGTAGTGATCGAACACAATCTGGATGTAATCAAGACCGCGGATTGGGTCATCGACCTGGGACCGGAGGGCGGCGACGGCGGCGGTCGCATCGTGGCGCAGGGGTCGCCGCGGCAAATCGTGGCAAACCAGGACAGCGTGACCGGACCTTATCTGAAGAAATTGCTCGAATAAGTTGTGCCGCGAGGGGTGAAAAAACAACAAGGCCGGGATAACCCGGCCTTGTGCTTTGCTGCGTTTTTTCCGTGAAACTTATTCGCCTGCCACTTCGACGGGTTGTGCTTCAGTCGGACGATCCATCAGCTCGACCAAAGCCATCGGCGCATTGTCGCCCTTGCGAAAACCGAACTTCAGGATGCGCGAATAACCGCCATTGCGCGCTGCATAGCGCGGGCCGAGTTCGTCGAACAGCTTGGTCACGATCTCGCGATCGCGCAGACGGGCAAATGCCAGGCGGCGATTGGCCAGGCTGGGGTTTTTGCCCAGGGTCAGGATCGGTTCGGCGACGCGGCGCAGTTCCTTGGCCTTGGGCAGGGTGGTCTTGATGACTTCGTGCCGCAGCAGCGAAACGGTCATGTTGCGCAACATCGCCAAACGGTGGCTGCTGGTGCGGTTGAGTTTCCTAAGTCCTAAACGGTGACGCATGATTTTCCTCTTTTGCTTTCTGACCCGGCCACAGCCGGGCAGGGATTAATTCTCGGACACTGCCGCCCAGTTTTCCAGCTTCATCCCCAGCGACAGATCGTGCTCGGCGAGGACCTGTTTGATCTCGTTGAGCGACTTGCGGCCCAGATTCGGGGTGCGCAACAGATCGGCTTCGGTGTACTGGATGAGATCGCCGATGTAATGGATGCTCTGCGCCTTCAGACAATTGGAAGAACGCGGGGTCAACTCCAGATCATCAACCGGGCGCAGCAGCATAGGATCAACCTGCGGTGCTTGCGGTTGCTCGACCGGCGGCGGTGTGCCTTCCAGCGCGGCAAACACGGAGAACTGCTCCACCAGAATGCGCGCCGCATAACGGATCGATTCTTCAGGATCGATCGCGCTGTTGGTTTCAATATCGATGATCAGCTTATCCAGATCGGTACGCTGTTCAACGCGGGCACTTTCCACGGCATAGCTGACACGCAGGATCGGACTGAACGAGGCATCAAGCGCAATATGGCCGACCGGCTTGGTGGCGCCAGGTTGCTGGCGCGAGATGGCAGATACGTAACCGCGTCCCTGCTCAATCTTGATTTCCATGTCCAGATTACCGCCGGCGGTCAGGTGGGCAATCACGTGCGCCGGGTTCAGCACTTCGGTATCAGAATCAACCTCGATATCCGTTGCAGTGACCACACCGGCACCGCTCTTTTTCAGATGCAGGGTGGCTTCCTGTTTGCCGTGCAACTTAAGAACCAGGCCCTTGAGGTTTAGCAGAATCTCGACCACGTCTTCCTGCACACCGTCGATCGGGGAATATTCGTGCAACACGCCAGCGATCTTGACTTCGGTCACCGCATAGCCGGGCATCGAGGAGAGCAGGATGCGGCGCAGGGCATTACCCAGCGTGTGGCCGTAACCGCGTTCGAACGGCTCCATCACCACTTTGGCTTTGGTGGGTGAAAGGGCCTGCACATCAATGATGCGCGGCTTCAATAAGTTATTGGTAGACATAAATGACTCCGCGTTGATTACTTGGAATATAACTCGACAACGAGGTGTTCATTGATCGTGGCCGGCAATTCTGAACGTTGCGGCAAGGCCTTGAACGTACCCTTGAATGCCTTGCAATCCATCTCGATCCATTCAGGGAAACCGCGCTGTTCAGCGGCTTCCAGTGCGGACTTGAGACGCAGTTGGCTTCTGGATTTTTCCACCACCTCAACCACGTCCCCCGGCTTCACCTGGTAAGAGGGAATGTTGACCCGCTTGCCATTGACCAGGATGCCGTTGTGACGCACTGTCTGCCGCGCCTCGGCACGCGAGCCGCCAAAGCCCATCCGGTAGGCGACCGTATCAAGGCGCGCTTCGAGCATTTGCAGCAGGGTTTCACCGGTAATCCCGCGCGCTTTGTCTGCGCGTTTATAGGTGAGGCGGAATTGGCCTTCCAGCACGCCATAGATACGGCGCAATTTTTGTTTTTCACGCAGCTGGCCGCCGTACTCGGAGATACGCTGGTTGCGGCGCTGGCCGTGCTGGCCCGGCGGATAGGCGCGGCGTTCGACCGCACACTTGTCGGTAAAACATTTTTCCGCCTTCAAAAACAGCTTCTCGCCTTCGCGGCGGCACTGACGGCACTTTGCATCAAGATTTCTAGCCAAGATCCATACTCCTTAAATACGGCGCTTTTTCGGAGGACGGCAGCCGTTGTGCGGCACCGGCGTGATATCCGAAATGCTGGTGATTTTAAAACCGGCGGCATTCAATGCGCGCACTGCGGATTCGCGGCCCGGGCCGGGGCCCTTGATCCGCACTTCCAGATTCTTGACTCCGCACTCGACAGCTGACTTACCCACTGTTTCAGCGGCAATCTGCGCGGCGAACGGCGTACTCTTGCGTGAACCCTTGAAGCCCTGTGCACCGCTGGTCGACCAGGCCAAAGTGTTGCCCTGGCGGTCGGTGATGGTGACGATGGTGTTGTTGAAGGAAGCGTGAACGTGCGCAATCCCTTCAGCAACGTTCTTCTTAACTTTTTTGTGCACTTTGGTGCTGGTCTTTGCCATTTCTGCTGTCCTCTACTTGATTACTTTTTCGCGCCGGCAATGGATTTGCGCGGTCCTTTGCGGGTGCGCGCATTGGTGCGGGTGCGCTGGCCGCGGCAAGGCAAGCCGCGACGGTGGCGCAGGCCGCGATAGCATCCCATGTCCATCAGGCGTTTGATGTTCATGGTCACTTCACGGCGCAAATCCCCCTCTACCGTGAACTTGGCGACTGCGTCGCGCAGCTTTTCAATATCGGAATCGCTGATATCTTTGATTTTGGCCGAGACCTTGACGCCGGCAGCTACGCAGATTTGCTGCGCGCGCGCGCGACCAATGCCGTAGATCGCGGTCAGCGCGATTTCAGCGTGTTGATGGTTGGAAATATTTACACCGGCAATACGAGCCATGCAGCTACCCTATCGTTCAAAAGTTTTGAATTCTAACATCCAGCGGTGATTTAACTCAATCAGCCCTGGCGCTGTTTGTGGCGCTGATCACTGCTGCAGATCACGCGGATCACACCTTTGCGCCGCACGATCTTGCAATTGCGGCACACTTTCTTCACGGATGCTTGGACTTTCATTTGCTTCTCCTTGCTTCTCTTTAACCAGCCTTGAAATTGGCTTTCTTCAACAAATTTTCATACTGGTGCGTCATCAGATACGACTGCACTTGCGACATGAAGTCCATGGTCACCACCACCAGAATCAGCAGGGAGGTGCCGCCAAAGTAGAACGGAACATTCCACTTCACCACCAGGAATTCCGGCAACAGGCAAACCAGCGTGATATACACAGCGCCCACCATGGTCAGACGCAGCATGATCTTTTCAATGTAGCGCGCAGTCTGCTCGCCGGGCCGAATTCCCGGCAGGAATGCGCCGCTCTTCTTCAAATTCTCCGACGTCTCCTTTGGACTGAACACCAGCGCGGTGTAAAAGAAGCAAAAGAATATGATCGCCGCCGCGTAAAACATGACATAAATAGGCTGGCCGGGCGCCAGCATCCCGCTCAGGTCTTTCAGCCACAACATGCTCTCGTGAGAGCCGAACCAGCCCGCGATGGTCGCCGGGAATAAAATGATGCTGGAAGCGAAGATCGGCGGAATCACGCCGGCCATGTTCAGCTTCAGGGGCAGATGCGAACTTTGCCCGCCATACACTTTGTTGCCGACCTGGCGCTTGGCGTAATTCACCAGAATCTTGCGCTGGCCGCGCTCCACGAAAACCACCAGAGCGGTCACCAGCAGCGCGCCAAAAAACAGCGCCAGCACCAGCGGCACAGAAAACGCACCGGTTCGCGCCATTTCGAGCGTGTTGCCAATCGCACTCGGCAGGCCGGCAGCGATCCCGGCAAAGATGATCAGCGAGATGCCGTTGCCCAAACCGCGTTCGGTAATTTGCTCGCCCAGCCACATCAAAAACATGGTGCCGGTCACCAGCGTGACCACCGTGGTCAACTGGAACATCATGCCTGGATTCAGCACCAGATTCTGCTGCGACTGCAGCATCACCGAAATGCCAAAGGATTGGAACAGGGCTAACACCAGCGTACCGTAGCGCGTGTACTGGGTGATCTTGCGACGACCGGCTTCGCCTTCCTTTTTCAGCTGCTCAAGATGCGGCACCGCAATCGCGGCCAGCTGCATGATGATGGAAGCCGAAATGTACGGCATGATACCCAAAGCGAGGATAGTGAAACGCTCCAGCGCTCCGCCCGAGAACATGTTAAACATGCCCAGGATACCGCCCTGCTGCTGCTTGAACAGGTCGGCCAGCACATTGGGATCGATACCCGGCACCGGGATATGTGCGCCGATGCGATACACCACCAGCGCCCCCAGTAAAAACCAGAGACGGGTGCTTAAATCACCATACTTTGCCTTGGCAACCGGTCTGCTCACAGTGCGTCCTTATTCCGCAACCGAACCGCCGGCCGCTTCGATCGCCGCCCGCGCACCCTTGGTCAGCAGCAAGCCTTGCACCTTGACGGCCCGGGTAATCTCGCCGCTCAGCATCACTTTCGCGCTCAGCGCGTTGGCGGAAATTACGCCCGCCTGTTTCAGCACCAGCAGATCGACCGTATCAACCGGCAGTTTTTGCAGGTCGGACAGGCGCACCTGAGCGGTGTCATTGCGCGTCAGGGAAACGAAGCCGCGTTTGGGCAAACGGCGCTGCAAGGGCATTTGACCGCCTTCGAAGCCTACTTTGTGGAAACCGCCGGCACGGGACTTCTGCCCCTTGTGGCCGCGCCCTGCCGTCTTGCCGAGACCGGAGCCGATGCCGCGTCCGACACGGCGCTTGGCATGACGGGAACCTTGTTCGGGTTTAATTTGATTGAGTTGCATTTATGCCTCGCACTTGACCAGGTAGTACACCTTGTTAATCATGCCGCGCACCGCCGGCGTGTCTTCCAGCACCACCGTATGGTTGATGCGGCGCAGACCGAGACCACGAATTGTGTCGCGGTGCGACTGCTTGGTACCGATGACGCTTTTGACTTGCGTCACTTTCAAAGTTTTAGCTTGAGCCATGATTACCCCGCGATCTCTTCAACACTCTTGCCGCGCTTGGCTGCGATCTCGGCAGGAGAATTCAACGCCTGCAAACCGTTCAGGGTGGCGCGCACGACGTTATATGGATTGTTGGAACCGATGCACTTGGCCAGCACGTTGCGCACGCCAACCGCCTCGAACACGGCGCGCATCGCGCCACCGGCAATAATCCCGGTACCTTCCGAAGCCGGCAGCATCACCACCTTGGCGGCACCGTGGCGGCCAATGACGGAATGGTGCAGCGTGCCATCCTTAAGGTTGACCTTGACCAGCTTGCGACGGCATTCTTCCATCGCCTTTTGCACGGCCACCGGCACTTCCTTGGATTTGCCCTTGCCCATACCGACGCGCCCGTCACCGTCGCCCACCACAGTCAGCGCGGCGAAGCCCATGATGCGGCCACCCTTCACCACCTTGGTGACGCGGTTGACGTGTATCATCTTCTCGATGAGGCCGTCACCCTTATCTTCTTGTTGCCGATTTCTGCCTTGTTGTGCTTTAGCCATGTTTCACCCCAGATTAGAACTGCAAGCCATGTTCGCGCGCCGCATCCGCCAGCGCCTTGACGCGACCATGGTACTTGTTGCCGGAACGGTCGAAAGCAACCGCCGTCACGCCGGCGCTCTTCGCCTTTTCGGCGATGCGCTGGCCAACCAGCGTAGCCGCCGCGACATTGCCGCCGTTGCCAATGCTCTTGCGCACCTCCGCTTCCATCGTGGAAGCACTGGCCAGCACAGAACTGCCGTCGGCAGAAATGATCTGGGCATAGATATGCAGGTTGGTGCGGTGGATTGCCAGGCGAATAGACTTTTGCTGGGCAATTCTTGCGCGGGTTTTGCGGCCTCTGCGCTGACGCGTTTGATTCTTGTTCAACATATCAACCTCGATTATTTCTTCTTGGCTTCTTTAAAGATTACCACTTCGTCCGTATAGCGAACGCCCTTGCCCTTGTAAGGCTCCGGCTCGCGGTAAGCACGAATTTCGGCGGCGACCTGACCGACTTGCTGTTTGTCCACACCGCTCAGCACGATCTCGGTCTGAGTGGGTGTCGCAACCTTCACGCCCTGCGGCATCTTGTGCACGACAGGATGTGAAAATCCCAGGGTCAAATTGAGCGCATCGCCTGCCGCCTGGGCGCGATAGCCGACGCCAACCAGGGTCAGCTTGCGCTCGAAACCCTTGCTCACTCCGATCACCATGTTGTTGACCAGCGCACGCAGTGTTCCGGACATCGCGACGGATGCGGCGGAATCGGCAGTGGCCTTGCACAGCAACATGTCGCCGTCGCGCTCGACTTTGACATCGGCCCTGATAACTTGAGTCAGCGCGCCCTGCGGACCCTTGACCGAAATCTTGTCGGCAGCAATGGAAACTTCGACACCGGCGGGCACCAGCACGGGATTTTTAGCAACTCTGGACATATCTCCCCCTTACGCCACGTAGCACAAAACTTCGCCGCCGATGCGGTTGGCGCGCGCCTTGCGGTCGGTCATCAGACCCTGCGAGGTGGAAACGATGGCAACCCCCAATCCGTTCATCACACGGGGAATGCTTTCGCTACCCTTGTACACGCGCAAACCCGGACGGCTGACGCGCTGGATCTTTTCGATCACCGGACGGTCGGCGTAATATTTCAGGCCAATTTCGAGAATCGGCTTGGCGCCGTGCTCGACCACCTTGTAGCCGCCCACAAAGCCTTCGTCCTGAAGCACTTTGGCAATCGCCACCTTAATCTTGGAAGAAGGCATCGCTACCACTGTTTTTTTTGCCAGTTGCGCGTTGCGTACACGCGTCAACATATCGGCAATCGGATCACTCATGCTCATACATTCACCTTACC
>Ga0210025_1001049_pt1 | contig 31666 bp, 17 predicted proteins | sample CryGeyme20150102_FD_183989 | JGI IMG/M metagenome (GOLD analysis project Ga0210025, IMG submission 183989) | Groundwater microbial communities from Crystal Geyser aquifers in Utah, USA - Crystal Geyser metaG 2015-0102 (SPAdes) (version 2) | ecosystem: Environmental > Aquatic > Deep subsurface >... | reverse complement strand
GATTACTGGAAATCTGATTAACATTACATAATTAAAAAAAACGTGTTACAAAATATTTAGCTATGCGGTACTGTAAATGCTATATTAGAGAAACTAAAAGATTTGTGTTATGTAAAATATCCCGGGCATGGCAGATATCTCTGTAACCCTTACAGAGAAATTCTGCCATACGTAGGGTGCTCTTCTCTGATGTAGTAGTACTCCTACTAGCTAGTACTACTACTCTAGCTAGAGTACTACTACTAGTAGTAGTGGCTGGACTAAACCTACTACATCATGTGCTGATTACCAAGTATTTTTTAAATCTAAAAGGTTTTGAGTTATTAGCTGTGACAGTAACTGCAACTGCAATAGCGTCGGGGTTTCAGTGACGTGCCGTAGTAGAGTACTCTACGTATATTATGGCTGGCTATTACTATGTATTAGCGATTGTAGTGGAGCTCGATAGTTGTAAAGAATGCTACCTTAGGTAGTAGGCAGGTAGTTTGCGTTTGCAGCCGTTTTCTAGAGTACACCAAGGATTTTTCATGAAGATACTAGTATTGCCTTTGAGCCAAAAAATTACAACGCAATGGCGTCAGATAAGCTGAAGTATATAAATCGTCGCAGGAGTTTTCTGTTACAATGCGTATTTCACAACCATTCGATACGTATGGATGGGTTCTGATCTTGTCGCTGAAGCTCCATATCATCATCATTTGAGGCCGGTGGTTGTTGTAGTAAATCGTTGTAGAGCCTGGAAAGAATGTTGCGGCAATCATGATCGATCCCAAAGGGTGGTTGTATCATAATCATACCAGTTCCAACATCTTGTTTTTGTTTCCCAATTGTTGTTCCTGTTGGTCGCAGTGGTGATAGTGGTGGTGGATAGACTTCTACCGATAAAATGTCTTTTTCGGCTGGTATGGCATCTCGCAAAAGACGGTACAAACGATTCAATTTGTCGGCATGATCCTGTCGTACCGGATGCCAAATAATAATCCGAGCGGATCGCCAGTGGTACGATAAGTCGCGGCACAGGGCAACAATCTGTTCCGTATCGGACCCGTATTGATAAGGCGGGTCGATAAAAACCAATGCCCTCGATGTGGACGTGGCATTTAACGATGATGACGACGACGACGCATACTGTGACAATCCAGAATAGCCATTTTCGCACCGAATATCAGTCGAAACAGTCGCATTCGTTTCGTTATTGCTGTTGCCGGCCAAAAAGACACCAAGATGTTGTTGCAATCGCTGATACTGCAAATCAGCTTTTTCGTACAACAAGAGCGAATGTCCCTGGATCAATTTCGTTTCGTTGTTGGAAAATAGTCCTAGCAGTAAGGATGTCGCAAACAGTGGCGATCCAGGATACAAGAGCTGTTGGGCTGAATCATTTTCAAGTTGACAAGATTCCACGATATCCAAATATGTTCCAATGGCATCTTTGTTCTTATTGTTGATGATGGCGTTTCTGTCTACATTGCTACTACTCGAACGTTGCCACAACTTTCCGATTCCTCTTTGAAATTCCTGTTCGAAGGCCGCTTCTGCCAAGCCTTCCTTGCCGTCTAATATTGTCCTCGTCAAAGAATACAAACCGGCTCCAGAATGTGTTTCGACATATGCCATGGGCTTGGCTTTTTTAAGCATGTGTTGAATCACGAGAATCAAGAGTACGTGCTTAAACACGTCAGCAAAATTTCCAGCATGAAAGCCGTGTTCGTAATCCAATCGGTTCGTTGTTGTGCTGCTTCTACTACTGATTATGGTTTCGGGATTTGATGAGCTGTCGCTCTGGTTGTTTGAACGCTTTTCAGTCTGCTCGGCGGCTCCATCCTGGGAGGTTCTTCTCCTGTTGAAATTGCTTCTACTGTATTGGGGTAGAAAAGCATGTGAACAACACTTCATGGATGGTACATTCCTCGTCTTGAAATTTGGAGCCACCGCTAGGAGGAGCATGATTATCAATCGTGCTTTCTTCCTCATCCTTTTAATTTAAGAAGTGCGAGTATCTGGTGGGTTTGGTCTGACTCTTTGGATCTGTGACAACACATTTATTGGAATAACGCTGCGACCAGTCAGAAATTGTTTCCTTTCAACTTTCGCATGCCATTCTTTGTCCCGAGGAAGAGATTCAGATGATGGATGATATTTGGATACAGACTACAGATGATGATGTTCGTTTGAGGACACCAGGAGTAGACTAGTCTACTAGTAGCAGTATGTTGTGCTACTATTTCTCTGCTTTGGACAACTGTGCGATACATTCTGCTAGCCCGTACTCTAGCTAAAGAGTAACTCTTCGATGAGACATCACGACGACACGTTGCACTGTTTATTAGCCAGCAATCACTTCCACAAATTGAGTGCCTTTGATGTGTCCTACTCTTACTAATTGATACTGGAGTAGCTACAAGTTGTAGCTGTTCTAGGATTGAAACCGTACGTACTGTAACACTTTATGATCAAGCGGCGATAACTATTAGTACTAACTTGCTTACAATTGAATCTTTCGCGCCATTGCCTTGACTTTTTGCTTTCTAGCCACAGGCGACATTAAAGAAAATATAGTTTGATTGCTCACATGTCTTGCCGTGTATAAGATACCATGATGCTTGTTACTAGTATTTTCTTGCTGTCGTTTGCTGCTTCCGTCCATCATGGGAGCGGCATCCTTCGTGCGTGTGTTGCGACTGGTGCCGATGCCCCTACCACTAACTCCCAAACCAAGAAAAGACTTACTCTTTTTCATGCCATGAGGATGTGATCCACGTTGTCTCAATCCTGATGTTTCTTTGTCGTTCACAAAGCCATTCTGTGTTTTCTCATTTGGACCACCATGTCCAAGTCCTTCAGCTAGTCCCATCACTGATTTGGCTCTTTCCATGCCACCACGATGAAATGCAGATCGTCTCGGCCAGGTCTTTTTTCCTTCGTCATCTACCGAGTAGGATTTTCTACGCATCTCCTTGTTATAGTCAGAACGAAACATGTCTGCAGATGGCAGTTTCTTGTCAACTTGACTTTGGTCTATGTTGACTTTGCTGCTGCTCCTAGGCTCGGCTGGTTCTACTTCTTTCCCTTGGTTAGTTCGGCTTTTCGTATTTGAAGTCGGTCCTTTTCCAGAAGCAGTCTTCTTAGTGGGCTTGGTTTCGTTTCCCCTTTGCGTACTCGATTTAAGCCTGATAGGTCTTGTTTCGTCGTTGAGTGATACTGTATTCTCTGCAACTTCTTTGGCTGGTAAATCCTTGCTAGTCTCTTCAACCAAAGATGCTCTATCTCTGATGTGACGGGCTTGTGTGCTCTTGGTGTCCATGTCGTTTTTGATTGAGGTGAAAGCAATGCCACGAGTTTCCTTTGGATCTGCGGTAATATCATCAATAGAGTTTTTATCGTCGAAAGACGTTATGTCTCGGATGTGCCGGGCTTGCACGCTCCTCGATTTGATGCCATCATCGGACAAAGCAAAAGGAGCATGGCCATGAATTTCCGCTGGGTCAGCGGCTATATCAGATTTGCCAGACCTCTCGCTAGTATGAGATGACAAAGACCTATATTTCAGAGTTTCTTCAACTGGAGCCAGATTTGCCGTCTCCGCGACATTTCCAACACTCTTTATTCTGCGCAAACTCGGGCGAGAATCGACATCATCACCCGAAAAAGCTAGGTCCGGCATTGAATCATGACCCAAGCCCCTATTGTCCTTAATAATCTTTCGAGAACCATGCTTTTTCGACGATTTGTATCTGTAGTCTTCCTCGGGGCGAGAACTTTTTCTCGTTTTCGATACCTCTGTCGCCAGCAATTCTTTGTGATCATTCTCAGTGGATGACTTTTCCTTTATATTTGATGTCCTCTTTGCCCAATGAAGAGGTTGCCTTCTATCGCTATTGTTTGCGTTTGCTTTTGCTTTCGTGTTCGTGTTCTCGTCAGTCTGCATGGTTTGATTAGAAGAGCGCCGCTCGTTGCTCTTTCTCGTGCTCGAGTCATTTATCTGGATAGCCCCTTCTTTAAATTTAGACCTTGTCTTCCTTTTGTCACCCAAGGCCGATTCATCACTCATGGCTCGCGAGGTGTCCCTTGCTTTCAAGCTTTGCTTCTTGTCTGGTCTTTTGGTAATTATAGAAGTATCCGCCATGGAAAGAGTTTGTTCGCTGCCCTTCATTTTCGCGTGTCTCGTTCTGCCCGTTTTGCTTCTGATGTTTGAACCATCCTTAATAAAAGGGGGTTGCTCGCTGTCCACTTCCTCCGAGCTTCGCCTTCTATTCGATTTGCCGCTGACATTTGAGTCGTCCCTCGTAGAGCTGCCTCGTTCGTTAAACTCTGGTTTCAAATGGTTTCTTCTTTCCTGTTTGATAGCCCTTGAGTCGTCTTTCGTGGGTAACATTCGTCCGCTGTCTCTTGATCTAAAGCTGCCCTCTTCGCTTTGACTATCATTAACATTATTATTATTGTACAATGATTCATCAGTATCATTTGGGGGGGGACCTCTGCCTCGTTTGCTGCCACGAGATGTCTTGTTACTTGTGGAATCCCGGAGCCTCCCTTTGCTGCCACCTTTCGTCCCAGACATATCAATTTCTTCATTGCCATCACTGTCGCGACTACGTTTTTCGGTAAGTTCTTCCATCTCAGCCAACATTTCTTCCAAGAAGGAGGCAATTTTTGAGCTTGGGATTCGCTTTTCCACTGTCTCTCGCCAGGATCGTTTCAGTACGGCCGCTAAATTAGCTGGTATCCCAGTGTACACTGCCAAATTGGGACGTTTTCCTTCGAGGCACACTTTAACATAATACTGGCCCGACTTGTATTGCCCATGAGGAACATCCAGCGTCAATATTTCTAATGTAATCATTGCCCAACTATACACATCTGCATGGATGGTGAGTTCGCCAGAGGTGATCACTTCCGGTGCAATATAACGAGGTATCGTTCCATTTATGACGCTTGGTGCCAAGAGACTTTGCGCTTCTTTCGAAACAAATTTCGAAAACATTTCTCCGTCTTCCCCAACTTCGTCGTCGTCAAAACGAATACTTTCATAAGGATCGATCTCCTGAGGATGTAGTTGGTCTGCCAGACGTTCGCTGAATCTACTTTCCCGACACATTCCTAAATCGCACAACTGTAATCGACCGGAGTTTGCCAAAAATCCGATACTGGATGGATTGAGCCCTAATACCATAATATTGCGAGCATGCAAATATTCCAAAGCGCTAGCAATTTGTTGACAAAACTGCAATTTGTGTCCAAACCTAGGACAAGAGGGACCGATGGGGTGCAAAGAGTTGTCTTTGCTGCAATCTTTTCTCCATCCCTCCAGACGGTCTGCCAAGGTTTCTTGAATGCGCTCCGTTACAAGGAAAAATGCATCATGCTTATCCTTTTCCAGCATGGCTTGCATGCGCCCGTTTCCCTTCAACTGCAAGATATTAGGATGTTGAAATTTGGACAAATAAGTAGCCTCTGCAAATAAGTTAATAATTGCCCGAGCGAACAGCGAGGTTTCGCCTTTGGTACTGCTGTTGAGACTCTGTAGTTTTTTGTATGTTTTCTTGCTGATGAATTTAATATTGTAGAATCCAGGGTCATGTTCCATGGTGGAGACAGCGATATTTTCGCGAGCCTTCGCATTCTTGTCCCCTTCATAGCTGCCATCATCCTCTTCCTCTTCGTTGCGGTCTCTCAAACTTATTCGCTTAATGAAATAGGCATGATAAAATTGGCCTACGGCGATTCCTTTGGAAGTGGAGCACACTTGAACCTCGTCGCGGTCCAATGTGGCTACAGCTGGACTATATCGTCCCGCCTTTTTAGGTTGTCCCAGTAGAGGACAAAGCTCTTGCAGTTTAGCAAACTGCGAAGAGACTGCCGTCATCTGGCGCATGGTCCCAGATCGACCATAATGTCCATCATCGTCGCCGGTATCAGAAACAACCTTTTTCCGAAAGAAATTCATGCTGAAGGCTGAAGGCCTGTGGTGCTGGGTGTAAAAGGAGAGGCGCAGGCGGAGGAGGTAGAGATAGAGGCAAAGGCAGAGGCTGCAAATTTGGCCTTAATGATATTATATCTAGCTGATTGAAATACTGCTGTTCATGCAGTCATCGCTGAGCAGGTAAACTGAGTGGCTACTGGTCAATTGATTATTGATTTGTAGTAGTGCTGTACACTGGTACTAGTACTCCATGTGTATTTTTTGGAGTTGGACGATCATTATTACCTACTGTACTATTATTAATGTACTATTATTAATGTACAGTATTTTATTAGTAGTAGTAAAAAAAATTCTCGAAGATTTGACCAGCAGACAAATTTGACCGAAGTAACGCCTCTTATTTATTTCGTATGATAGTAGAGGAAACTGGAAGGTCCGCCAAACCCCTACTTTTAACCCTAGTACTGATATGTTGAAATATGAATATAAATCTTGATTTCAACACATTTCAACACGTGTCAACAAATTTCAACACATTTCAACAAATTTCAACAAATTTCAACATGACTCAATTTCTACTACTACTACTACTACTACTACTACTACTACTACTACTACTGGGTCGATTCCCGCCCATGACTTATGAGGACCACAGTGCTATTTTATGCTGGTGGTCTGAAGTTCGATTCCTAGTAGTAGTAGTACTGCTTTCAACACATTTCAACACGTGTCAACAAATTTCAACACATTTCAACAAATTTCAACAAATTTCAACATGACTCAAAGGCACGGGATTCATTGAGGTTATGAGCTCTAATTGGCGGACCTTCCTGAGGAGTAGCTCTACAGCACCAGGTACGTGGTAGATCCCCCCCCCTACTACTAGACTAGACCCCTAGTACTCCAGTAGAATATTCGCCAACTACTCTAGCCTCCCAGAGTTCCAATATATTTTAGACCAGCCTATAGAAACAGTACTCCAGCTAAAAGGCAACCTTATGAGATGTTGGATCAATTCCTATAAGTCTATCTTGACAAAAAGGAGTTACAATACAGCCCTGACTGCAGATTGACTACTATTGGTGAGGCATGGAGCCCCTGGGAAATTCTTTTTAACAAGAAACCCAATCCTCCAACTTCCACAACCCACCAATTGTAACTCAAACCCCAGGTGCGTGTCACCCAATTTAAATAGCAGATCCTATCCTCCTCCATGGAGGGTGTGGTCTGGCTATCCTCCTCCATGGAGGGTGTGGTCTGGTTGTAATCAACTCTGTCACCCCCTTTGGGGTGCCAATGGTTGCCTTTGGGTGACCTTGGCGCCTTGTGATCCCCGTAATTAGACATTCAATTTTTTTATGGCTGGACTTTGGAACGAAGAACAGCTACTCTACTTTCAAAGCAACAGCCATAGATTAACACAACAATCTTAATGCATAATAAACTAACTTTTTTAATATTCTTTCCAGCCATGCCTTTTGGTTTTTTGTGCCTCCAGCACAGCAGAAATAGCAAACATGAACATTTTTCAATTCAAATTGCTAAAAAACAATGAGAGTACCAATTCATGGCATTTTTTGTTGCTGCCAGTACAAGGAGTACAATCAGAATAGAAAGTACTTGGAGTAGAAGTACACCTAGCGAGCAATAAACTAACAGAGCATCATTGAGGTAGGAGTAACATATGTTTCCTGAACAGTTGGCCGCAACCGCCAAACGGTCCGAGCCTTGAATGACAATGTGATACTGAAATGTAAAAGTGATTTATATTTATCAATAGTCTTGCAATTTCTATTCTTGTTTAAAACACAGCCTCGTGGTCCAAGACTTCTACGCCCAGAGCTACATAGTCAGACATCAGCTCAAAGTTATTGGAATTTCCGTCACCGCCGCCATTGTCTGCTCCTCGAATGATACTCCCCAAAATATCAGCGCAAGCAACATCACGACTGGCGCGCAAGCGCTTTGCCAATTCATTTAGTACCAACCGAGAGACTGGCACTGGCGATTTGGTAGCAATCTCACGTACTGCAAATCGTTTCCATTCCATTAAATCTGACAAGTCACCACTGTCACCGCTATTTGCTAAACATTTCTCCTCTAGCAAGAGCTCAATCGTATCCTGTGCTACCGTTGCTGCAACTCCAGCTGGATTCATCTCAAAAAAGCGAATCCACACTAATAGCAACTGGCTGCAAACGGAAACAGAACAAACGGAGCAGTGGGATACAGAAAAGTTTGCCGCTGGGTAGTGATCGGTTGCGTTGATTTCTTTCTCGCTACCAGAAGCATTAGCCACCGCGTTTTCGCCAATTGTCTCCAGCGAAGATGAAACTCCGGGTTCAGGAAAAAATCCACGGTCGGCAAGTTCATCTCGTTCGAGTCGCTGCCAGGCATCCAGACGGAGATCCAATTCGAACGCTTCTCGTTCGCATTCGCGCATCAAAGAGTATAGCTTCTCACATTCTTCCAGCGCTTCCTTCGTAGCAGAAGAACATTGTTTTTTACCTCCGTTCGTGCTGGCGGTAACTGTGGTACCAGGTCTTCCACTGGGACTTGTCGCGCCTTGTACACCGCTTCGTCTTGCTCTCCCGCTTGTGGTAGCGGTTCCTGTTACTCGAGTGCCAACTCGAAGGGCTTCCGTGCGGCTTGTTTGGAATGATGATAATAGCCTGCTAAGTGGGTCCGTTGGATCAACTACCAGACCATTTGGATTTGCGATGGTACCACTGGCAGCAGAGACGCCACTCAGACCCACGGCATTGCCACCAGCATTTTCCAGCAACGTCAGCAAATCCGGATCAGCGCCCATGTGAACCCGGCGTTGGTTGATGCTATCGCTATCCGTGCCAGCCTCGGACCTAAGCGTGCGCGCCAGATTCAGTAGAGACCTTGTACGTTCCGAGGCTGTACTGCCAGGTGTCGGAAGAATGCCAGTAGACATAGAAGAAGTAGAAGAAGGACTAGCAATTTGCTGAACAGCCCAACCTTTTTTGCCGGCTTTGTCCAACAAGAGACTGATAGCTCCAAGACTTGTCCCAGGGCCATCCAGAAATGCCCGGCGCAATTCGGGGAGTGTCGAAAAGGACTGTGGGATCACATTTTCACTCCTCTGGTTCCCTTTGCTGTTTTTCGCATTCTTTTGCAACTGAACGAAGGAAAGGAGCTTCTCCTTCAACGCTTCCCGCAAGTCGGAATTTAACCTTTTTGCCCTGTTTCTGCACTGTTCTAGGCGCTTGAAATCGGCATCGCTTGTAACGGCAATTGCATTTGATGCCACACCTGCCACCAGATCAAACGAGATACTCCCTGCGCTACTGCAGTAACCACACTCGACGCACAAAAAGGACTGAAGTTGATCGTAGTTTATATGTCTGCACTTGCGACACTGGAAAGCCACCTCGCCACAGGCGCCGCATACACCATGCGCGTTCGAGACTTGACGGGTGCATCGGGGGCAATGGACAATCAATGAACCATCGGCAGCCTTGCTACTACTAGTGCCAGCTCGATCAAAAAAATCGCTGTACTCAATTTTTAGGTTGGCTGCTGTCACGGGAGTTGAAAGTGTACAAGAGGCCCGACTGGCTCCTCTGGTCAGGTTAATGGAAGCACAGTGTTGCCACTTTCCCAAGTACGAGTCGCTCTTAAGTACTTGAACATCATTCACAGGCCTGCTTGTAAAATAAATACGAATAGTCTTGACGGTTTGACATTGTGTATGGATAGTGTAAAAGGTAAGACGAGCTGGAAAAAAATGAAAAATGCGATTTCATCGAACAAACCATTCACTTACTTTGATGAACCGTCCACGAGGGTCGTTGATTTGGACATGAATCTCTGACAGTGCCACTCTACATTTCAGTCTCCGGTAAGAGCAAAAGGCATCATTGGTTGTCGTCTCCTTGCCATTGTCCAATCGCCCGCGCGTGTACGGACTGATCTGTGTTTCAAGCCATTCGCGTTTTGCAGAGCTATGATTAGTCCTGCTAGATGCTGGTGTACTTGCCGTTGTCATTGTTGATGATGACGATGCTGATGCTACTGTAGTTGTTGCTGTTGCAAAGGAGCGGCTACTACTGCTGCAAGTCAAGGACTCGGTAGAGAATTTATTCATGCAGTGGACACAGCGCGATAGATCGAACTTATTTTTCGTCGAACCCGTGACAATCTCGAAGCAAACATTATTTTTAACAGCTTGAAATTGCTGCATGAAATAATGTAGAACCGCCTCAGCGGTATTTTTCACGTGAGCTGGGAGCATTGCGGCTTTCGCTTCCTCGGATATAAGCAAACCAAGAAGTTCGAGGCAATTCTTACCAATGCAACCAGCGTTTTGAAAAGGGAGCTGTACCATTAGAGCTCCTACATCACATGTAGACATATTTCTGAAAAGCTTCGATGCAATCGAGCATGCTACATGCCTGATATCGGCAGTCTTGCCCATGAATGCAAAGTGCAGCAACCAGGCGTGTACGTCGCCGGCACCAAGCTGTCTGCTCCCATGGAGGAGCACCTCTTCAGGGGATTTGGCTCCCTTCCTGTTCCATTCACTCGACAGCATCATAGCCGCCTTAGGGTCTTCTAAATCCCTCTTGCTTTCCGTGAGTGCGAGGTCCAAAAGCTTTAAGGCCTTGACCTGGTCCTTGTTTGGTAACGAGCAGGCTAACCAAAAGAGCGTTACAATTGGAGCAGGAGGCTCAAATTCACCCAGAAGTGCGTCCGTGTTATCTTCTGCGCCTTCTTTTGGGGGAGCCACAGCACCACTGAAGCGTCGCCAGTTATGAGTCCGGTTTTTGGCTACGTTCCAAAGCTCATCCAACGTCTTTCCAATTTCTTTTTCTTTCTGCACAGGTAAAAAGTCCTCTGATAGCAGCAGCTCAGAGCCGATTAAGCCGCCAGCTTTGAGATCTGCCCATCCAACAGGGCTTCCGTGCTTAAACCGCGGTCCGCCGCGCCTTGCTTTTTCTTGCAGTAGAAGGGACAACCTCAAAATGCTCTGTGAGTCTTTAAGCAGTCTGCGACACTGAAAGCCAAAGCAGTAATGATCCCGCACTGCATGATACACAGATTTTTGCCCGCAACAAGCTTTCAGAACCCTCTTTGCGCAGCTTTTTACATTGCTGAAACTGGAGGTCTTGATTGGTGATCCGATAATCTCACACAATAAGCTGAACCAGCGAGACATGCCGCTTGATTCCTCCGTTGCAATCAAAGCAATTAGCTCTAGCGCGGCTTCTAACAGTTTCGCTTCACCGTCGGCATAGAGCGATGTTGCCACTGCAGCAATTGAGGAATACTGCTCGTCTTTCGCAAATTCCAAAATCTTGCTGGGTACAAAATTGTGGAGTTTCTCTAAAGAGCAGAAAACTCCATCGCAAAAGTCTTGCAGAGCTCTTTGGTTGTCGTATAATTTGAAAATGTGTTCTTGCTCTGACTGGCTCTCTTTAGTAGCTTCCAGAGGACCTTTTGAATCTATAGTAGACTGCCAACCACCTACAATTTTTTCCAACATTTTACATATTTTTAGATGCAGAGCGCAAGGCGCTCCACTTCCGGATGATGAATTGAAAATTTGCCAGATCAACGCCGCCATCTCTTTTTCGTGCGGAGATCTGATTCGTCTGGGCTTCGGAGGGGGTGCAGTTTTTCGGCCAATTTCATCGCTCCACTTAAAGAATTTGCACCGCTGTGAACGCTCCAAGCCACAGACATAAAATCGTTTGTCCTTATGCTCGCCTCGAGCTGCCTTCCGTTTGACTAGAGAGCAGAGGGCGGTAAAGGAAATGTAAGAAAGGAAATAGGAGAGGTCATCACTGATTGCATCCGAGTCAAGCTTTCCTATACGTACCTGCTGGGACCCCGTGGACTTCACATACTACGTGTGCAGGCGCTGAATTGCGAACAAGGCTGTGGCTGTTTCCCATGCCTCCATTTTGTAAACGGCTTTCATCGGGAGCCAAGAGGTAAGCGAGACTGCGCAAACACATAATAAGAGATGGCATGTAACCCGAGTTTTGGAAATCATTACTACAGTTCTCCAAATTGACAAATCGTGAGATGCCATCGGCAATGAGTTTTCCAAGCTTTCGGGCTCGAGCAAGCTGCCTGTGTTGCTGGTTCGATTGCACGCAAAGAGCAGTAAGCAAACTTAACAAAAGACTGAGGCGAGACTCTTCGCATTGACCCTCTAAGTATTTCGTCAACAGTGTCAACACACTCGAGAAAATGCCGTCAATGAATTGTTCGAGGGACTGATCAACGCCGGGCTTCTCTGGTCCTTGCGCCAGACTGAGACGAAGGGCTTTTTGGAGATCATCTTCGTCTTCAGCGCCCTCTGAACCGGCTTCTATGCCCATTACTTCTTGAGCTTTCACAATCGGGACTGGTTGCAATTCTTTGTAGAGGGCACAACTCAGATCAAGAGTCTTGCCGTTGACGACAACTGGAATCCCTTCGGAGAAGTTGTTCCTTTCCGCTTCTACCTTTCCCAGGTTGTAGCATTCACTGCATAAATCAATATCCTTGTCTTCTTGGTCAAGTGTGTATCTCACGCTGTTGATGGGTACTGCAGTTAGGCAAAAAGTAGAGCGGCGTCAGCAAGAGCATTCAAAAATGTGTTTATGAAAGAAACCGCGATATCAAATGATGCTATGATACCCCCCCCCCCCTCGAGTTTCCTCTTCTACCTCAACATCTTACCTGACGCACAACCATCGCATTGGTACACTAGAATCCTAGCTTGGTCGAGAGCTTGGAATAACTCATTGCTGCGTCCTTCAACGGCTCGCTGGCACCATGTTTTGACAGCCTGGCAACTCCTCTCCACAATTTGGCTATCATGACATTCTAATAAGCGTTGAACAGAGTAAAAACTAGCCAGTGTTTCGCCTTGGTCATCTTCAATATTCTTGACAATGGCCGATTCAGCCAAAGCGAGCTCCACAAAAAGTTCACAGATATCTTCGACAGGCAAAAATCTTTTCAAGCCCTCTCCGATCAGCTTGCTTGAATCCACGGCAATAGACCCCGAAGAAATCTTATGTTCGGCTATCACATCAGCGGCACGCAGATAACTGATAGGCCGGAGTCTCGCAATAGAAGATGCTGTTCGAAGCACTTTGCGCAGAATTTCCCTGACCGTAAACCAGACAACATCGAAGGTCGAGGAAACATTTTGATTCCGCGATTGCTCAAGTAAAAGCTGGCAACGATTGAGAAGTAAAGAGCATCCTTGAAGAGCTCCTTCATCTTTCACAGAATTTCGGGCCTGCGGCCGAGGAAAGATACAAACCAGCAGGTGATTGACGGCCTGACTAACACGGCTGTCATGGTTCTGTGCAGTGTCCTGCACCATTTGCTTTAAAAGCTCGCTTTCCGTTGGAAGAATTTTTGTTGGTGGGCCAACCAGGCTGCAAAGAGACCCCAAAGCGCGACAGGCCGTCACGAGCTCCCGCGATGCTTTGGCTGTTTCATTGCGGGATGTTTCCGTGACGATGATGGGCGAAGTGAGCAAGTCAGTACAGAGTACTCGGGGCAGCCAAGACTCTAACTCATTCTTTTCCAGAGCGTAAATTTCAAGAGAATCGAGTATGGGACTGCAGGTTGGGTCGAATGCAGACGTGATCCCGATAGCCAAAACTCCTGTCCGAATAGCGAGAGCAACTTCGTCGTCTGCGAGGCTTATTGAATACCATTTTTTCATTCCTGGAGAGAGTTCGACAGGCCTTCCTTGCACTATTATTTTCTTCGGTATTGTCTCTAATTGATGACAGCCGACTTGAAAACGCACTCCCAGGATGGCCAGATGATCAGATTTTGGTCCGAGGGAGACATTCAAGGTAAAGCCATCTCGTCTAGGGCTGAGCAAGTAGACACCTCCTTCCCTCGAAAGCTTTCGTCGAATCTCACTGGTGTCACTACACAAGATCGGAATGAAAACAAAGGACGTTGTGAGCGGATAAAACCTTTGGCTATCATCGACAAGAAGACTTGACCAGATTTTTCTTACAGTGAGAGACCTTCCCCTCCAAAAATAATCTCTTCAGGACAGTCTTCCGAGAGATTCTTCAATCGCTCAAAGATTGTCACAGGGAATTTAGCGAAGAAAGACCTGTCTGGGACAAAAGGCATGATGGTATTCCCACCCCCGGTCGCTTGCGCAGCCGACATTGACACCTGCGTCTTCTCTCCAAAGAAAAGAAGGCTACCAGTGGAAGTCGCAACGCAAAGGCATGTGCGCTCAGCAAAGCGTGACCCATCTTCCGAGTCGGGATCTGAAGCACCAGAAAAACGAAATGGCAAAGAAAATGCGCAAAGTCCTTCAATGGCTGCGTAGAGGCTGATGCTCGTAGATCTAGCTTTCTCCTGCGTAAGATCTTTTAATGTCGTCTTTGCACCATTGAATTCGATCAACACAAGTTTAGGCTGGTTCGATCTCGGAGATTGTCCAACGCATGCGACGCGAAATACATCGCCAGATTGCCCGAGCTCAGTCCACTGTGTGTAGGGACCACATATATTGGATACAGAGGACTCAAGCTTCGCTTCTGAAGAAAAAGTATGCGGCAAAAGCTCAAAACTGCCGCTAATGGTGCCTTTCGGATCAAACGTCAGCGCCAGCACACAACTAGAAGAGCATTCATAAAGCAACAGATTTGATTGTTCCAAATAAGTCAAGCCAACTCCGTCGCCGAAGCTGCAGGAATGGGCACCGGGGACGCCAACTTCAGAAGTGTCGTAAATACAAACTCCTGCAGTCGGAAGGGAAATGGGCCCAGTAGCATCGAACGGGTGTTCGCCTGGCACTGACAGATTACCGTCTTTGTCGTCATTCAAATTCACTTGATAGAGACGCCCATCTTCGAGCATGATAAACAAGCTGGCAACCATATGAGATCCAAAACGCTTGGGCTGCAGTGGAGAGTGCGATTGCATCGGGACCAAGGAGATATCTTTCAAGTTAGAGTCGAATGCCGCTCCCAACGTTACAAATGGTGCGACTCGATTATCTTTATCTGTTTTGGAGAGATCGAAGAGAGCAACGAACCGCCCACAGCCAACCGCGACACAAGTTTGGAATCCTGGAATCCACTCACACTTGATTACGTAGTCACTGACAGATTCATTGGGTTCCAAATCCAAGGAAAGCGTGATGTGACGCTTGGTTCCGCGATGCTGTTCTTCTAGTATAACAACGGACGCAACCGAAGCTCCCCAAATAACCAAGTGACGATCATTTTCATGGCACAATTTCATTCCGACAACATTGAATGCCACAGCTTGCGACCCCAGAATCGGCATGGCAGATCGCGACAAAGTCCAATCCACTTCCTCGTGTACTTGCGCAACATTTGTGGCAGCTGCTGCGCTACAAAAGAGAAGCGAGCACGGTTCCGCGATGACCAAGCGTCCGCGACTGTCGGCAACGACTGCATTACGCCTGATTTCATTCTTAGATATTCTTAGCCTTTCGATTGAACTTCCAGAAAACTTACACTGAAACGAATTTGCTTTCGCGTTTCGCAGAGCCACAAAACTAGTGTCGTTTGACAGTTCACATTTGAGGTGAACCGCGATGCGATTCTTTAAAGAGTAGCGCATAAAGTCGTATCGATAATTGTTGCAATTATCAAGCGATAGCTCCAAGGACGCATCGTTGTTGTTGGTGGAATTCCAAACTTTAAATTTCTGTCTCATTGCTTCAAAAAGTCTCTCTATCCAGCCTCGTCTTGTTGCTTCCTCGAAAAGTTTATCAAGCGCTGCTTCAGCAATCTTTGGGAAGTACTGCTTTGCCATCTCTGAATAAATTATTTCTGTGGGGTGCATCTTGTCCTCGAGGTTCCGAGAATTTCCCGGTCCTCCCTTGTCTATCTTGCGAGCTGCATCTTTTTCAACAGACCAACCCTCTGCTCGAAATAGATCGTTCATCTTCTTTTTTGGCACGGGAGATAAACACTTGCATGCGACTCGAGTGGCGTCGTCTTCGCCACCATCTTCAGCTCCGCAGTCACAAAAGAAAGACGAGTAGCGCGAGTACGATACGTCGTGCCCTTTGTGGCAAATTATCGCACACAAGGTGCAGCACCCCTGGTTGTAGTAGGAGACAAACGGTTAGAATCAATTGTGACAAAGGCAGTATATCCGGCAAACTTGAAGGAAAGTCTTACCTTGTCCCAGGTCAGTCCGCAAGTGTAACAATTGTACCAGTGCTGGCCGTGAAATCCTCTTTTCATCGTATAAGAACAAGCACGGGGTAAAGCTTCCTGCGATGTCGAGGTCGACTGGTCCTCTGGCTGCTGGCTGGATACTAACGCATCGTTAGCACTGCGATTTCCTCGTACTTTAGTACCGCCAGGACCATGATTCAAGACAGAGCACAAGCCTTCTATAAAGCTATAGAATCTCTCACTGGCTTCGAGGTTGTCGCCTGATTCTGATCCATCGGTCAAGAAAACGGACCCGACTTCTGAAAGGCGGTCGGTGCAACATCCAAAAAGCGCCAGCAAATGAAGTATTGCATTGCGTGATTGTGCCTCACGAGTCAGCCATTTTGGCGCAAAAGATACAAGCGAGTCGACGACTAATCCAATCATCGAGGCCGAAGGAGCCTGTGAGCAATCGGTCGCGAGGAGCACCAGTAGAGAGCACGTCTCAACGCAAAAGTTTGCCGAGTAAGAGAGCACCGACAAATCGCGCAATAATTCGTTCAATGGCGACGATGAAATATTTCCATGGTGTGCCAACGGAATTGTTTTGAAAGCCTTCACAAAGGTGCTGGTAATCAGGTCTTTTTCCACAGGGCGCTTCACTTCTTCGGCGACAAATATTAGCTGATTCAAAGTTCTTGCAAGAGACGTTCTTGTGCGTAGATCCAAGTCTGATGTTTTCACTAGGAGCAAAGCGACAATGTCGATTATGTATTGCTCTTGTACAATGTCCCACCGCCAATTCGCTTCACGTTTTGACAGCAAGTCTGCAACACCCCTATTTTTCTTCTCCTGATCTAAATTTGCAAATAAAGCGGAAAGTTTAACGCCACTTTCCGCAACTGTGGACACCGTGATGAAATTGGAGTTGCATAGAAGATCCAGTAATCTCGCAGAGCCTAAACTTTCGCCGTCAAAATCGTCATCATTGTGAACTTCATCAGAATCACAACCCCAATCTTCAAGAACTGAAGCAAGCTGTCTGTTGAAGAATTGAAGAGCAGCAGTAGCATTGGCTGGCCTAGGCGTGTCAGACTCTTCATTCAATTCTACCAGACTTGTCAGCGCAAATCGCGAGGCTTCAAAACCACGCAAAATCTCAAAGGACCTGCCTGTCATCAATAAGTTGCTCGCAACACTATGACAGGAAAGACTACTCGGCATATCACCGGAGCACTTAGCAGTGTACTGGGCCAAAACAGAAAGCGTCGAACACAGCAATTCTTTAAGTTCTCTGGACGGAGAGACACTAATTGCTAGTGTGTCTACTACACGGCAGTGTCGAAAAATGCTGTCGTCGTCAACTGCATCTTCAATGTCATCAAGTGCCAGAGGGTGAGTTTTTCGGCCGCCTCTCGCGAGTCCGTACCGGAGCAATGCAGCAGCAGGCATCATGCAACTGACGGCAGTCTCGCACACACCATACCTGAATCCAGTGACGTAGAACGGGTAAGATACAATTGCAAAAATACTAAGAAAGGGGATATACGACAAACCTTACCAAAATTCGGTCTCAAGGAAGGCCTGGTGCAATTCCTTGGAATAAGCGCCATTTTCCGGGATTTCACAATCCTGAAGAACATCGCGGCATGCGGTCCCCACTGACATTCCCAGGAGAACTTCCCATTGGCTATCAAAACGGAGCTCCGGTTGCGAGCAAGCCAATTCAAAGGGCCCGCTGTGCCAAGAACTTTCGAATTTGCTAGCCTCGTGAGAGCGACCAAGAATCTTCAGTGAAGAGTTTAAGCACCAGGAGGCTTTCACCTCATCTAAGTTTTCAGAGTCTCGGCCGGACAAGAAGAGGCCCAGCAAGTCCGCATCAAGGTCAAACAACGAAGCAAGAAAGTCACTACTGCGGTCGTCTTCGTTGTCCTTTTCTGCTTTCGATGAAGTAGCCGGCTGTCGAGGCTCTAAACTCCAGCGGCTTGTAAGGACAATGAGCTTCCTTGCCAAAACATCATTTCTCGGAGTCTCTTTCCTCGTTTGTGCTTCCTTTCTCAAGATATTCAAAGCATTCTGCAAACACTGATCGTGGCGCTCGTGACTCGTGGAGAGTAAATTCTTCAGCGCGCGTAGAGCAATCTGGGCGACATCTAGAGCTTCACTCGGCTCGACGCCGAATTGAAGACGACAATTTTCATCCAACCAGTCTGGGTGAGTAGGAGCTGCGCCAAATTGGTTGCATGCAGTTGACAGACGCTCCTTCACTCTTGAAGCTAAATCATCATCGCTGTCGGAAGCTATTGAGTCCAAATCAGAATGGCCCATTTCGCTGTCTGACGAATACCCTCTAGGACGTCTCCCGCGTAACGAACCTAAATGAGACACGGAGAAAGCATCTTCGTTGCTCGGCTTTGAGTACGACGCAACACCAAAAGCAATATAAATAGCTGCAGCCTCCAGAGTCGAAAAAAAAATGGGCGAAGCTTTGTTGCAGTCGACCAAATTTGAGATAACTTTTTCGCCATTCTCAACCAGCAACCTCAAGCCTTTCTTAATCTGAGATCCAGAATTGCTTGCGATACCTTCCTTTGATACCATCAGCTTTGCTGCCAACGGAAGAGACTCGACTTTTCCAGAATGCACTTGCATTTCAATGTAAGATCGACACACATCTTCCCGAATTTGCAAAAGAGCTTGCGAGCAACTCGTGTCTTCTTGCTTATTCTCCTCTGTTAGGCCTAACAGAAGCCTCTTCCAGGGAGAAACGTCAAGTTCTCCCCTCTTGCTTCCAGTCCCCCACAGGATTTTATTCCCCAATGCGTTCCAAGCGGCAAACAAAAGATGGCCATGGTCATTTCTCGCTGAATCAAAGCCGAACGATAGCGACGTCTCCAAAATTTCTGACAAATCATTGACGACTGAAGTGCTATGAGTAATGACATCACCACTTGATGCAAGAGGAATTTTTGGGGATTCCCATTCATCGTAAACCCCCATGAAACACCTTTCAGAAAATAATAGAGCAGAGCAGAAATGTGAGAGAATGAAAAACGCAAACAAATAAAATGAGACGGAGGGTTGCTCGACACTCACCTTTCCATTCTGTACCAGTCGCATTCAGTCACAAAGACTGGTAGTTCAAAGAGATGGGACTCTTTTTTGACTTGACGGTTCAGTTTCTCCTGCAAAGCTGGGTACACTGTGAAAATTGCCAAATTCGAACAGACTGTAACGACTCGGGCCACAAAGCTGGAATATTCCCCGCAATACTTTACAACCTCCATAGCTGATTCGTCCCCAGCAATGGAGGTCAAGCGTATACGGACTTCGGCCAGAAGTTGCCCCAAGATCTTCTTTCGATCAGCGGTACAGAGACGACCAACTGCGAGCATAAAGAGGCGGGCGTCCTTGAGTGAAAGAAGAGGGCCGTAATCCAGAGCTTTTCCAGAATGACGAATTTTCATTTTCGGAAAAAATGTCCATGATTCCAACGCTTCGCAGATCCCTCGCACATATGCATTCGCGATAAAATTCTCCGGTTCCGATGATTTATGAGAATAAGAAGCCGGCCGTACAGGTCGGTTGACAATATCTGTTGAAATCAACGTCCGAAGCGCAGGTGGAAGCCACAGCGGCCAGTGTTTGGCATCCGCGAAGTTAGAGATGGCGCGAAAAAACGTTAGACGCATTTCTGAAGTACGCAGTATTCTTGATGGAGAGTCGTCCGCTGTTGATTCTTCGTTACCGCCTGTCGCAATCACGATGCAAAGACTCATGTGGCTCAGCCACAATGACTTTTCAAAGACAGTCAAGTCGGGCGCGTCAGGGAGCTCCTTACGGAGCTCATCGTACATTCCTGTTTGGGACTGTTGAGCGCAATTCAAGTAGTTGGCCGTTCTTGGAGCAATGACAAGATCGTCCAACGATTTTGTCAACTCTATTGTCTTCAATAAGTGCTCCTCTCTAAATCCAAGCTTAATGAATTGCCGAAGCATGCCGTAGGCAGACTTCCTTGAATCGGCCAGGTTCGCTGTTGAAAGCAATTTGGTAAGCAACGAGTTCACCTCTGCGGCAAGAGATGCGCGGTACACATTCAAAGATCTTCCAGCGTTTGTATGTAGTCACAAAGAGACAAATGAGGACAGAACTGAAAAGTGCATAAACTCGCCAGGCATTGATAACTATTCGAGGCGCAATCATACCTCTGTCTTTCCGCTTTCCGCAGCCCTTGTTGGCTTGTTAAGGCCAAGCCTTCATTGCTCTTGCGTCGCTTTCGTACCTGCTCTTTTGCCGCAGGAGCGGGTCGTTTCATAGTTTCCTCTTCGCTCACGGCAGCAAGTGCTTCATCAAACGGCTCGTCGTACGCTCGTTTCGCCACAAAAAGTAGTAACGAATACAATTGCGATGTTGAGGAAAGCAATTGTGCATCATCAGTAGTATCTTTGGCACGCTTCGTTACCTTCCTTCTTGATTTCAACTTTGATATGCTTTTGGTATCACCCTCCCCTGCCACCGAACGAACAAACAGTGCGAGCAGCTCATCCTCCTGGTCCTCATTTCCAGATGCAAGAATACCAGCGTATGAGCAAAATGACGATAGTGATGTTCTGGGCGATACCGTGCTAGAAGCCAGAGAGGCTTGCCCACCAAGATGTCCCAGAGCGCTGGTAGGAACGGGGATTGGAGCCAACAAGTTATAAAGGCTTGCAATTTTGCTCGTATCGTACTCAATTAAGCCAGATGTTGCGCCTGCCACACCAGAAAGCACGTGATGATTAGTATCTGCCTTCTTAAGACAGGAAATGAATTGCGTGAGAGCAAACCGCACTAGGTGAACATCTAGTGGGCGTGCCTGTCTTTGCTCGGAGAAATTGCTTATCGCAGTTTTTGCATCTTGACGAATGTTTTGCATCACAAAAATAGACGCTATTTTCAAAAGTCTTTCCTGTCCCACTGCAAGCTCAGCAAAATTCGTAGACACCGTGTTTCCGCTGCAAGCTGTCGCAGAGACGGCTCTACAAAGGCCCTCAATAATCGGGGTCATGACGGGGTTGAAGGTGAATCCTCCTTCCAATTCTACATCGTGACATACGTCCTCGAAATTGACCAATACACTTTTCTGCTTGTATCTGTTTTCACTATTCTTTTGTTCCAAACAATCTTCATGGGCTTGCAAAAGTTGGTAAAGGACAACGGTCCCAATATCCCGAAGGTCTGGAACCAAAGCTCTTTTGTGAGATTTCTTAGCCAGTTTCTTTGAGGAACTTGCTCTGCGAGATGCTGATCCTGCAGCTGCCGAATTTAAAGGAAAAATAGACCGAACATAGGAATCTAAGCCACCTGACGGTGCGCGACTGCCGCTGTGAGCGTGAGCTTCCGTCACAATTCCAGCCAAGCGGGTCAAAAGCGCCATAAGGACCATATTGTCTGAAAGTGCAACATCGATACCTACTTCTACGTCTGTCCCTCGCATCGTAGCTGCGCCAGAAACTTGATACGAGGTTCGGTTGGACAACATGTTCTTCATAGCCTCTAACATCCTCTTTTGTCCTTGTATGAGCCATACGAGGGTCATCGATGACCAACGCTTGGCAGCTACACGTCCGTCCATTTTCAGTGTATTCACCGTATAAATATCATTGTCCTTGTTCTTATCACCCGATAAGAGAGTACGGAAGGTTCGAGCAAGAGGATGCGTGCTGATCGCTTCTTGGACTGATTGAGATGCGGATGTCTTCTGGCTAGCCAGTCCCTCTGATGCACCACGGGTCGATTTTCGACAGGCACCAGCCACTCTTTTTTTGGTAGGACTAGACTTTTGGGCCTCTTTCTCTGCCGTAGCAGCTGTCAAAGCCGGCTCCAATACCAAATCAGCCACACACGAAGCCTCCACCTTGGGCATATTCATCAATGGACCATTCCAAAGATTTTCACAAATTGATTCGAGCTGAGATTTGTAGTCGTTTGTCGTTGCCACTTTCTTATCATCGTCGTCGTCATCATCATTATCCTTGGCGGATAAAATTGCCATAGCTGTAGCGTCTAACTGCCGTTGCGACTGATTCCAAAACGCAACTGCCAAAGTAGAAGCCGGACCACATGTGCCACTCGTAACGCTGTTTACAGATGATGATGCCGAAGCCGGGGAAGATAGTGAAAGAGGTTCAGCAGCCGAGCGACTATCACTGGAAAAGACTGGTGGGGCCGGGGTAGAGGTAGCAGCATCATTAGATTTGTTGGTGGCTTTGGTGACGACCGTTCCTCCAAAAGGAGTCGTAAACGGTTTGGGACAAGCACGGGTAAGTCTCACGGCTATATCCAATGCCAGCGTTGCCGGAGTCCAACAAACAAAACACAATAATGATTGTTCGTCGTCGCTGGGAGCTGCAGTAGTTAGGAATTCCAAGGCCGCCAAAGCTCCAACAGATATTGACAGAATAGCCCGGCCAAGAAGACTTCGGGCTCGACTGGAGCATGCTCTTTCGAGCACTTTGTGAGCAGCACGCTCGTTATGATTGAATTTACTATTGTTGCTGCTGACGGACGATTGTACAGGAAGCTGTACAGGAAGCAGTATCCTTGCCAAATAATAAGAAACAAGAGCCAGGACCTGCGATATTTGTTTCACGACCACATCTTCACTATCAGAGTCGACGTTCGATTCGGCAGTTTGCAGGGACGACAATAATTGATTGATCATGTGGGCACCCAACATGATCCAAAATCCTCCTTTTGTGACTTCCTTCTTGTTGCTGTCTGAGAACCGACCTGACGCCTGGTTTGGATTGTGCGCCGCAGCAGTATCTTCGGAAAATCTGGCTCTTTTCTTTTTCTTCTTTTTGCTACTCGTGGTGGTAGTGGCAGCGGTGGTGGCGGTGTCAAGAGTAGTGTCAGCAGATGCTTCTGCCTCTTGTGCCAATAATACTTTTTCTAAAGCCTTGGCCGAAGCAGCACTTGCATCCGTCAATTCTAACACGGGTGCCGTTCCATCGGCCAGAGACTGCATAATGTCGTGGCAAAGAGGAGCATCAAGTGCCAATTTGTGCAGTTCAGCTAGGCAATGAAACAATGGCGAGTATCTTAGCAACTGCGTGTCCTCATTGTTGTTGTTACTGTTGTTCCTTTTTGATTTTTCCAAACTGCAATATTAGAAAGTGAAAGAGTTAGCAGGAGAGAGTAATTCTGTGGGTCAGTACTCTTGAAAACGTGAAAACCTGGAAATGAAAATTCAATAGCAAACCGGACCGTACCTTGCATCCTTGGAAGCATTGTCTACTGTTGCCTTGCTCTTGGCGGATGCCTTGCGACTGCGTTTCTTACCCGTCATGATCTAATCGAATCTCGACGGATCTACAGACGCTTTCAAGAGAGAGTGAGAGAACTGCAGAAGACCAATCAATCCCAAGTTCCAGGATCCACTCGTCAGACGTCAGCGACAGATTGTTTCGCTTCCTCTCTGGTTGAAATTGTTTGTAATTGGAAGATGATTTTTAAGAAGCAATGGGATTCACAGAAATGCTATCTACTACTAATTGTTTAACTTTTCTTGAGGAAATATGCCGCTGTATATTAGCTATTCCTAGTTTTTGTGTGGCCATCATATTTAGTATTTAGGGCCATGGAAATCACGAAAGGATTTGTTGATGAGGAGGATTGCCAAGGAGTGCTTGCTACCAACAATACAAGTTCGATAAATTCAATAAAGCGTTAGAGTTAATCCTGAACCCTACTTCCGAATTTCTTTATAGTACTCTTAATATCATGCATTTTTTGCCAACATGACAATGCAAACAACTATTTTAGACTCTAGCTACAGTAGACTCTAGACTGTAAAATAATAATAGTAAATAATACTTGAGTAATAAATAATACAACCACACATTTTCACTCCATCCTACTAGCAAGACTCTTGATCCTAAAGTCCACATCTGTAGCTGATGGCATGTTCGCCCCATTCGATTCAAGAGGTTTCAATGGCATTGTTGGCGCAGGTCATGATCATCTCCAGATGACCCGCGTCATCCATGAATATCCAGAGTTGGCTTGGTTACAGCCAATAGTCAATCATTTCTCGGAATTGGCAAAAAGGTGACACAAAACTTGTTCATTGAAAGAATAGAAGTATAAAACAAATAGCTAGTGGAGAAGAAGCAAGACGACGACGAAAAAAAGAAATTCGACAATTGGGAAAAAGGATACGATTTAACAGTGAGACAGCAGAGGGACAAAAACAAGCGAGAACTGTTCATGTTGTAATGCAAGTTGAGGGCCGATTTAAAGTTTGAAGGTGGCCGCCTACTACTCTATACTTATTAAGCAGAATGGATTTGGATGCAATATAGGCGCGCGCTATAAAGCATTGTTCGAATACTGCTTGAATAATATCATCTTTTCTGCATTGCGGCGCCCCTGAATTTTTCTTCGGCGGCGGCAGCTGCAGCTGCAGCGGCGATTTAGAATTGACTGGCTCCCTGGAAGGTTTTGCCTGGATCAGTTCTCTCTAAAAAATTAGGACATCTACATGTCCCTGAAAAAAGAGGAACAGCCTGAGCTGTTTCCGTTGTTTAATAGAACAAACGTCAGAATCGGAGCGCCTTTGTGCCTACCCTGCTACTAGACTACTAGCTGCAGTACTACTAGTAGAGAATTCAACAAGCAATGGCTATCAACGAATTATTTCGTATCATCTCAGTTGTTTGTGATACTAGTACTAGCTAGTACTACTAGTAGAAGACTAGTACTACTCTCTAGAGTTCGAGATAGTATCAACTTGAAGGAGCTTCCTGAAGATATTTATTATAATACTGTATGTTTTAGTCTATATATAATTTGAAATAGTTTATTTAAATAAATGGTAGTGAAAGATATAACAAAAATCCAAGCCGGTTGATATTTATTACGTGGTCAACTTTGGTGTCTACTACTACTAGAGCTATGGTACCAGTAGAGATGAATATTCTAATTTTCTTCTTTCGACAACCAGGCATTTTTTCCTTTCTTGTCCCACTTGTAGTTTGATGGTCCGATCCAGTACTAGTAGCTGATATTCACAACAGAGCCAAAAAAAAAAATGGCGGACGAAGTGGAATTGAAATTGTTGGCTGATGAAGTTGAAGCCGATGTGGAAGTGGAGCTTGAAACAGAAGGTGAAAGAGTTGATGCTGCACCGATTGAAACGAAGTCTGAAAATGGTGACGGAGATGTACCCGTACCAGCTGAAGGAACGGAAGAAGTTGCCCCAAAAGCAACGGCCGAGGAATCAGAAGCACCATCATCAGCTTCAACTTCTGAAGCATCACCACCACCAAAACCACCAGAAGAGTCCAACACCGATGCGACTTCTGCTCCTACCAGCACCAAAAGCTTGGAATCTGTGGCGTCCACCGGCTCTCATCGTCCTTTGATGCCCAACAACAATACACACGATGAAGCCGCCCTTCAGACAACCAATCATGTGTACATTTACAGCGACGAATTTGCTTGGATTCCGGCGCGTGTTGAAAAGACAGATATTTCGGACAAAGGTATTCCCCAAGCTCACGTGGTGATTCCGGAATACAAGGACGAGCGTTCCATTCAGTCGGATGGTGGTCGCACTGCCAAGAGATTTAAGAAAGAAGTGATTTCGCTCCAAGATTATCCCAATCAAGCCTTGCCGATGCAAAATGTGGACGACAAGGGTAATTTGAAAGAAGTGGAAGACATGGTGGATTTACCCTTTTTGCACGAGGTAAGCAGGATTTTTTTACTCGCTCGGAATAAGTGGTGAAGTAATCACGGTTTGTATTATTACTGCACTGCTCCTCTTAACATCAATTTCTTTTCTAACGCCCCAATAAAATAATGATTGCTTGACGCTTTTCCACACTAATCAATCAATTGCTTTACTAATGCTCCAACAAAATAATGGTTGCTTGACGCTCTTCCACAATATCAATCCAAATGTTCATGAAAGGCCGCAATCATGTACAATCTAAAAGCCCGTCACGTCAACAGCAAACCCTACACTCGCACGGGAGATATTGTCATTGCCGTAAATCCCTACAAATGGTTGTTGGATCTGTATACGGAAGAACGTCGTCACATTTATGCGTCAGCTCTGGTCTTTGAAAACACGTACAAGCAAAATGATGGTGGCAACCCCCGTTCCAAATTGGAACCTCATGTCTACGAAGCCAGTTCCTTAGCCTATCGCGGATTGGCGGTCGACGGTGAAAATCAATCAATTCTAGTGAGTGGAGAATCTGGGGCCGGGAAAACTGAAACGGTCAAAATTCTCATGAATGACCTTGCTAGTGTCCAACGCAACGCCCAAACGTTACTGAAGGATCGCCCCATTGTCCACCACAAACCAAAGACGGATGATACTCCTCATTCAACGTCGGTGATTGTCCAACGCGTCCTGGACAGTAACCCCCTACTGGAGGCATTCGGAAATGCCAAGACAATCCGGAACGATAATTCGTCACGCTTTGGAAAATACATTCAATTACAATTTCACGGAGAAGATCCCGAAACTGCCGCACGATGTGGTAAGCAATTGCCGAGTTGTGTCTTGGCTGGATCGAAATGTGAAGTCTATCTCTTGGAAAAATCACGAGTGGTCAGCCATGAAGAAGAAGAGAGAACCTTTCACATATTTTATCAATTGCTCGCCGCACCAGAAGAGATTAAAACGGAAATTTGGGAAGGTCTGGCAGATACCGATAATGAGAGCTACTGCTATGTTGGATTTACCGAAACTGAGATTATCGAAGAAGTCCCCGATGGAGAACGCTACCAGCATACCGTTGATTCTTTAGCGCTGATAGGCGTAGACGGAGAAAAGTTGAAAATGCTCATGCGGGCGATCTGTATTGTATTGCAACTTGGAAATTTAGTCTTTGAACCGTTAGAAAGAGATGACGACAAGTCGGAAATTACATCAGAGGAAGAACTGGAAGGTCTGTCGGATCTCATGGGAGTCTCACAGGCTGATTTAATTGCTGCCTTGACGCTTCGTACTGTTCGTGCTCGAGGAGAAGAATACAAGGTGCCATTGAATCCTGAAAGAGCACGCGATTCTACGGATGCTTTTGCCAAGGAAATCTATGCCAAAACATTTCTTTGGCTTGTCCGTACTATTAATGACGCAACATGTGCTGAGAAAAATTATGCTGGGGACAAAATTGAGGGTTTTGGCATCATTGGTCTCCTGGACATTTTTGGGTTTGAATCATTTGAAACAAATCGGTTTGAACAGCTCTGTATCAATTATGCCAATGAAAAACTACAGCAGAAATTTACTCAAGATATTTTTCGTTCCGTGCAAGCAGAATATGAGTACGAAGGCATCGCGCTAGGCGAAATAACATATGATGACAACACAGATGTGCTGGATTTGGTGGAAGGCAGAATGGGACTTTTGTCATTTTTGAATGAAGAATGCGTTCGTCCAAAGGTGAATTCTTCTTGTGTTGCTTGTATTATATTGCATTTCCTATTTGTGACCTTACATTTGATTATCAATCTACTTATTCCAGGGATCAGACGCTGCCTTTGTTTCCAAAGTTGACTCAATGAACAAGGACAGCCCCTGCTGGTACCGAGAACGGGCCTGGCATGATACCGAATTTGCAATCAATCATTATGCCGGAAGAGTCACATACGATGCAGAAGGCTTTGTGACGAAAAATATGGACACGCTTCCTTCGGACTTGGCGGAGTGTGCCCACAAGAGTACAAATGAAATCTTGGCGAACGCAATGCAAAACGACGGCACGATGAACGTAGAGGCAAAGAAGCCCAAAAAACGAACATCCAAGAAGCCGCCAGCTGCGAAGAAGAAGCAATCGCAGCCCAATAAGCGAGGTAGCATTGCTGCCGATTCAGTATGGACAAAATTCCGAGGTCAACTGGTCAACTTAATGTCAAATTTGGAAACGACGCGCAGCAGGTATATTCGGTGTATCAAACCCAACCAAGAAAAGCTTGCATTGGAGATGGAACATGCGACAACCATTGAACAGCTCCGATGTGCTGGTGTGGTAGCAGCTGTTACAATTTCCCGGTCTGCTTTTCCGAATCGATTGGAGCATGAAGTTGTCCTCGATAGATTCAAGTCTCTGTGGGGCAAAGGTGTTTATCCAGCGGAGAAGGAACTGGCTGAAATTGAATTTGAGGACCAGCCAAAATTTCTTGTGGAAAAACTTCTCGCTTCATCTCTTCAGAGCTTGGAACTCGAACGAAACAACAATATTATCCGTGCCTTTGTCATCGGAAGATCTCGCACTTATTTTCGAGCTGGGTCTCTTGAATTTTTGGAAGCAGAGCGCTTGAAATATCTTGGAGTTTGGGCTACCGATATCCAACGCATTGGCCGTGGATTCACCCAGAGGTCTATTTTCAAGAAATTCAAGGCCACTGTGATTTGCCTAGAGGCCAAAGCAAGGATGAAAATCGCCAAGAGCAAATATGTCAAGCTAAAGGAAGCTGCCATCAGGACGCAATGCTGGCTCCGTTGTGTATATGCGGCACGTTTTTTGGTACTCAAACGTCGATACTATAGGGCTACAATGATTCAAACACATTGGCGCATGGCTGTGGCCATTACCAGTCTCAAATTAAAACGCAAGGCGGCTGTAGTAATGCAAACTATGGTACGTGGTGGTCTCCAACGGCCCAAATTTCGAAAGGCTTTGCATGAAAAGCGCGAGGAAGCCAAGCTTGAGAACCAATTGCGGTCTCTGCAGCGCAAGCTTGAAGAGGCGGAACAGAAGCGCATCGAGGCCGAAAGAAAAGCTGAGGAGAAGGCACAAAAGGCTGTCCAAGACTACCGCGAAAGCACTACACCGTCCATTCAAGAAGGCGAAGAAAAGAAAGTTGACGCCTTGATCGCGCCTGCTGCCAAGGAAAGGGCCGAGGACGAGAGCTTTGCATCCGCAAAGTCTCAATCGCAAGACGAAAACGTTTCTGGTGGCTCGCCGTCGGTTGCTCCATCTGTTGCTGCACTTTCTGTCCAGCAACAGGCACTGATGGACGAATCTGGAAAGATGCTAGAGTATCTTCGTAAAGAAGTTTTCAAGCTCAGGAACCAAAATCAGCAGATGCGAAATGACTTTGATTTGCTGAAGGACAACAACCAGCGTCTCATGGACGCCAATGCCTCTGCCGGAGCTTCCTTTGCCGCTCTCAATCAGCATGCCAAGCAATTGAGCAAGACGAATGCCAAATTGACAGGCGACATTCAACAGTACAGAAGCCAAATCCAAAAGTTGAATGTGACACAGTTAGAACTAAAGGAAGAATTGAAGATGAAGCAAGCAACATATATCGCCGAAGTGCACTCTCGTTTGCAATACCAAAAGGCTCTAGGTGCAATTGTGGAGCTGGCCACAGAACGATGCAGCGACACTCGCTTGGTGGAAGACATCCTTCTGGTCGCCGATGAGTGCGAGTCGGAATATATGGGTGCTGCTGCATCGTCTGCCGAAGCACCACGCACTGGCCAAGGAGAAAGTTTATCTGGTGCCAACGACTCCATGATGTCCCGCTTCAAGTTCTGGGGCTAAGACGAATCGAACAACTTACAACCCGCACAATTTACTCATCCTCCATATTCAGGCTATGTACTCAATAAAACCGGCATGTATTAAATAAAGGCTATTGGCAATCCGTGGAGTATTATAGATGAAAGCACCAAAATAGGCAATAGATGGACACAACAAAGCTCGACTCGCCCTCTTTTTCTTATTGAAGTGATTACTAGAATACAAGGCCGTGTTGTCGCACTTCACTAATACTCAGTGGGAGCACAAAAACATGGCTACCAAAAAAGTTGCTCGTGCCTATCTGTGCGACTATCTGCGCTTGTCAAAGTCGTCTCGCCTGCCCATTCTTGCGCTGCCGTCTCTTGGTTCTCGTCGCCAAGCGTCGTCTTGTGGCCTCCACCTTCTGTCATCCTCGTTAACCGACCTATCGCGATCTCGAGGTTGGTCTCTCCTTCCAACATCTCGCTCATTGTTATCTTGCATACTATTCATCTGGCTCGATACTTGGTCGTAAGCCAAACTTGCCCCAGCAATCAATCGATCTTTGATGCGATGTTTTCTATCCAAGAATAAAATCTTATCGAACACCTTCCCAGCCACTACGCCGCCTTTCCGAAGGAGTCCTAACTCGGTGTTGATGCCAAAAATCTCCTCACCCAGTGCAACCAACCGCATACCCATTGAACGAGTCAAGTCACCCTTTTGGCCAGCGAGAAGATAGAATAATGAGTAGAGAGAAAAATGGTGACAAGTACGCACAAGAAAACTACGACAACGTACCCTGGCATTGTTCATGGTGGTACTCAAGCCGAAGAAACCAGCTCCCGCCAAGGATCCAATCCAGGTCGGGATCAATGGGATATTTCCACCACAGGTACTGCCAATAAATGCCATGGCAATGACTGTATATAACATGCGAAATTCAGGGTCGTTGTCTCGTCGGGGCTCATAATTCCATGGATTTGGAGACGGCGGAAAGGATTGTCGGTCCGCCATACCCAGACTCGTTTGAACGTGTCTCCAGGTGGGATATCTCCGACGAATCTTAGGAAAGCGGCTCAATGCCAAAATAATGGTCATACCAAGGGCTCGAACCAACTCTCCGTACGGGTTCCGCAACAAAGTACAAAACATGAAGAGGCCACAGCAAAACGAGGCGACGCCCCACGGTCGATTGAGGATGGACTTTCCCAAAAAGGCCCCGACAATTGTTCCCGCCATTCCACAGCTCAGTGTCAGGGCGACGCGGCCGTTGAAGGTCGACTGGTACACAGTAGTGATGTCCCGACGAGCCGATGCAAATTCGAGCTCACCATCTTCGCGCCGTTGACCGCGACGAAGCGAATCGCCATCGTGTTCATACACATCTTCTCGTCGTCGCTGTCGTAAACGACGTTGTTCAAAATCATCACTTAGCGGTGAATAGGTTTTCGGCACATCATCATCATCATCACCATCATTTCTGGTTTGCGGTTGTCGCGATGAAAAATTATCAGATGTGACAGAAAATTCGTTGTCGTCCTTTTCGTTCTTGCCAAAGATCCATCCTTGCTTTCTCTTTTTGAGCACGGGTTCTTTTCCAAAATTGTAATGAATGGGATCATGCTTGGAATCACGAGGATCAATCTCAATGGGCTTTACAATTCGCCGTTGCATTGTTGTTGTCGGACTGTCTGGTATACCGTCCTCTGAATCTCGAAGTGGCATACCATCAATATTGTCTTGAGAAGATGGAGGGTTTTGTTGTTGCGATTCAAAATCACTGCCAATATCCCTGGCAGAGCTTTTCTTTCTGTAGCTTCTGATATCATCGGTACGACTATCCTCCTCTCTTATTTTTCTGTCACCCCAAAACCACCGTCGTTTCTTGCTTCCAGGTTCCTCAACTGGCCTACCAGAAGTCGTGTCCATAAACGTCGTGTCGAAGTTTGACGGTCGCTTTCGTCTTTGTCCATCGATTGGTTCATCTCTTGGCGAATATGTGTCCTCCATAATTTCAGCCATTTCCCATGCAGTATCAGGCTGTGGTTGGTGTGGTGGTGGTGGTGGTGGTGGTGGTGGTG
>Ga0210025_1001041_pt1 | contig 31833 bp, 17 predicted proteins | sample CryGeyme20150102_FD_183989 | JGI IMG/M metagenome (GOLD analysis project Ga0210025, IMG submission 183989) | Groundwater microbial communities from Crystal Geyser aquifers in Utah, USA - Crystal Geyser metaG 2015-0102 (SPAdes) (version 2) | ecosystem: Environmental > Aquatic > Deep subsurface >... | reverse complement strand
TTTATAATTTGTTTGTGAAAAATGTATTTATTTTGTGGGTTACTGTTACTGCTAGCTCTTGGAAATAATTTTCTCTTGACACTGCTAAAACCTGATAAAACAATTAATCCTGTAATATTAAAAGGGGCTGCTTTTGCACAATGCCCGTAACTGATCGTTTCCTGTTCGAAAAGATTTCGAAACGCGGAGCTAAAAAAGTATGATGATGGCCGGGTCAGTTTTCAATAACGAGGAAAGGATAGCACCTTTGCAGTCTCCATTCTACGTAAATCCTGATTGAAAAAACATGGAATAGCAACAACTTTTCTAATTGCTACTCTAGCTAGTAGCTGTTATTCAAGGACGCTCCCAACGAGACGCAAAGCAACAAAAAACTAGCCTGCTCTCAACTTTGTTGTACTTACCACTCCGTAACCCTTTTCAGTATTTTAGTTGTCCACCTGGGCGACAGTAGAGAATTCTAATTATTTTCCTTCACCTAGGTTTCTACTACTAGCTACAGTTAGTAGCTACTGAGTAGCTACGGACCCTACTGTACTACTAGTAGTCGAGTACTACCTACCAGAAAGTTGGCTCGGCAACTGCAGCAAAATCATTTAATTTTTACTACTCCCGTAAAGGCCAAGTACCGACTATACAGTTTTGCCTACAAACAAGGCAATGGTTTGTACAATAAATCGTATTATTTTATCAGATAGGCGTGAAGTTACGTTCACGCCCCAACACCATCACCTTCCTCATAAAATCTGAGCGCCTACCTTGGCAGCACCCTCCGCTTTCATGAACTCTTCTCGTAGACTGTAAATATATTGCATGACTTCGATCTCAATTGATGTCATGGCAAGCGTATTAAAAAAATCAACATGAAGAACTACTCGTTCCTGTTCGGCGTGCTCGTTAAACGTTTCGTGCTCATAGGTTGTGTCATACAAGAGGCACTCCCCCTTTTCCCAACGTCTGGTTTCGGGTCCGACTCGAATATACGCTGCGTTTTCTGCAAGTTATAGAAATGTTAGAATAAGAGAAAGCAAGCAGTTGGATGCTGCGAAATAACATATTGTACACAAATCCTGAAGGTGTTCTGGACACGCCTGCACTTCGCACAGAAAGATACAAACGAAGCGGCAACACTAAACAAACAAATAAATAAACAAAACATGCCATCCGTTCTTACCATCCGGAACTTTGATTCCCATTTGACAAGTCAACCACATATTGTTTCCGTCAGTATGCAACGGGATTCCGGTCTGGGGTTGTTGCCGATTAAAACCGGCAATCCGTCCCGCGAGGGGAACGGATTCCAAAATACGGGTAGTAACGGGGCACAAATGATAGGGAAAGTCTTCAATGCGATGACCGTTGTAAAACAACACCAAAGTCTTCCAACCACTTTTGTAGTTCATTGATGTGACGGATTGAAAGCGATCTTTGCCGCCGTGTTCCATGTCATTGATGAGGGCGAGATATTCATGCAAAATAGTCTCGTAATTCTCACTCATTTGTTTACACAAGTCCAGTTGAGAAGGATCGTGAAATGGTTTGGTAGGGCCTAGGCCCGGCATGTAGGCATGGATTTCATCTTGCGGACGATGTGGATTATTGACGATCTCATCTTCTAGGGGCAACTTGGGATTTAGTGTATGACGAATCACTCCGGCAATCCGTTCCAATTGGGAATCAGCAACATTTGGAAAGCGCGAATTGATCAAAGACGGCATAAGTTCCCAAAAAGGATCAGCCTCTTCTCCTGCGGGCGGTGGTGGTGCCTCTGCTACGGCTCGACCAATGCACGTACTAGACGCCTGTTGAGCCAGTTCTCGCAAGAGATCTTCTTGTTCGGATTTCACGTAGGTAGTACCAGCAGCACCACGTGGCGTAACTTTTGGTTGCTTTTTCTTTTTGACTTTTTTATTGGTCGGCGGAGATTTGTTTTTGCTGCTACTACTGGCACCAAATCCATCGCCGCTACCGCCAGAACCAAATCCTTTGGCGGCGGATATTGCCAAAACTGCACTGGACGTGGTTTGGATGTTGGTGGTTGGTAATAAAAAAGCCTGAATAGGATGGCAAAGCAGTACTAATGATGAGGCCACTGCTATTAATTGATAAACGCAGTGGGTCATGGCTATGATTTTTCTGGTTTTGTGGTTGAAAGTGGGTGGACTTGAATACTCTAGAATACGATGCTGTAGTTTGTGTATATGTTTGTTAAGACTTGGGACCAGTAGAGACAACAACGAACATACTCGTACTGTACATGGCTTTGATGATGCCAAGCCATTAAAAATAATAATCTGCATGCCAACAGAATGGCCATGACTGCCATTCGTGATTCAAACTCTTCTTCCGCGTATTCCGAAACAAATACTCGAAATATTTTAAAAGATACGGATAGTCTAGTACCTGGTAGGACGGAAAAATAAATACTCGTATTAATGTTTTGGTGCTTGTCAAAGATCAAAGATTCGCAAGACGAAAGTAGTAACGTTTCATTAGATTCTCGTTCATGACAAAACCAGCTGCCAATCAACCAACCAACAACGAAAAGAATACACCATGTTTTCATCGTTGACCAGAAAACGGAATAAAGAAGCATTCATTCCTCGCCTTCCTGATTCCGATGCCTGTTGTTTTATCATGCCCAATGAAGAATACCCTCATGAAGGAACATGGTTGCAATGGCCTCACAATTATGGATGGGATTCGCGTCATATACAACGATACGAACGTAGTTGGGTTGCCATGACCCAAGCGTTGTATCAAGGAGAACGGGTCCATATTATTGTTTTTAACGAACAAGAACAAGAGCGAGTGCATGCGTTGCTCGCGTTGGAAGGGGTAGACATGACCCAAATTTCTTTCCATGTCTTTTCTACGGACGATGTTTGGGTACGAGATAATGGTCCCATTTTTGTATTCAACAAGGACGACGATCAATTGTGCGTTACGAATTGGTTGTTCAATGCGTGGGGTGGCAAATCCGAATGTTATTACGACAATTATGTTCCCCTTAAAGTTGGGCATGCACTGGGATTGCCCGTTCTGGATGTTCCCATGGTCCTCGAAGGTGGGTCCATCGAAGTCGATGGGCGAGGAACGCTCATGGCCAAGGAATCGTCCATACTTAACCAAAATCGCAATCCAGGATGGACCCGAAGCGATGCAGAAGGATTCTTTCGCCACTATTTGGGTGTCACAAATTTTGTCTGGTTGCCCGGAAGAAAAGGCGGTGACGTCACGGACGACCATATTGATGGTACTGCTCGGTTTGCCAATGGCGACACCATCGTGACATTCTACAAGGAAGATTTTGAGTCGCCCAAGGAATATAACCTCCTTGTCAGTGCATTGGACGTGAATGGGGAGCCGTACAAAATAGTTCATTTGCCGTGCACCAAAAATAAAGTAAAGGTGGCTGCTGATTATGGTATCTATACCAACTTTTATGTTGGCAATAAGGTTGTCTTGGTTCCATCTTTTGATGACCCCAACGACAAAAAAGCGGCCGATAAACTTCAACAGGTGTATCCAGATCGAGAGGTTGTCAGCATACCAATGGCCGAGGTTTACAAGGATGGCGGCATGGTCCACTGCGTCACGCAACAGCAGCCGTCAATTAAACGACGTCGATAAGTTTTTTGTTGTTGCTCCATTTATTTGCATTAAAGGAAGGCAACAAGGGATGAATTGCATGTTCAGAAAGTTGTCTGCTTCACCCACTCAAGACCTTTTCTACCTCGACACACAATTTAGACACGATTTGTTCTTTCGTTTCCTCGTCTGTCAACGACAGCAATTGCTTAGCATCATTGGAAACGGAAGACGCCAGGCATGTCAGCATTCTCGCATCGTTTTGTTGGGCTTGCATGTTACCGGTGCTCATTTCCATGAACAGAGTAATCATATGAAATCCACTGCCCAACTCCAGATGGTCCGTAGTCGTAAAGGCTTCCACAAAACTGTTCACATACTGCCGCAATTGAGGACCATTCACAATCCCTACAAAGTCGTCCGTTCCATCGCTAGGTCCCAAAAATACTTCCACTTTGAATTTTTCGTCAGAGAAGAGTGCTGAAAAAGAGATCCATTGCTGAGCCAAATGATTCTGATATGTTTTGGCAACGTCCTTCTGGGTGCTATCTGGGTTATATTTCGCGGAGAGTCCAACGGCTACATAACTAGGTATGGCATTTCGAACAAATATATTGAGGGTTGGCTGGACCGTTATGGCATCACCTGCCTGTGGATGGAGTTGTGCCTTACAAGATTCCTCCTCGGCAACTTTTGATTCTTGCTGTAAAGGAACAAACTGTTTCGTTGCAGGATTGAGATGCCATCTTGAAAAGTTGTTAAGATATTTTTTTGGAAGAAACTCGGCTTGTGCAGTAGGCAGGCCCACGATACGGTAGACTTCAGTGGAAGACCCCGATTCAGTTGCAGATACCCCCTGTTGCTGGTCCAATTTTCCACTGGTATCAATCGGCTGGAGGGCAGATACAGGTTGAGAAATGATCCAAGGACATACCACCACCCCTAGCATGAATAAGTGGGTGTACATGATGTGAGCTTTGCAGAATGTAAATAACGCCTTGGTGCACACGTACATGAAGCTTCTACTGCTTGAGTTCTTGTTGATGAAATGAACGATCTCCTATTCGTAAACTCTTCCGATGAGACTCCAAAATACTCTTTACAGTATATATTTTGGGATTTTGCATTCCACTAGACCAGCTTCGACCAAAGTAACGTTTATTTAATTATTTTATTATTATTATTTTACTTGCTTTTGGTTTATTATTAAGCATCATATTATTATTATTTTATTATTTTTTTGTGTGAGTGCAGGAGTGCGCTTCGCGGTAATGACTATCCGGGTGGACGTAATATCAATGTATCAGATTGAACTCATCGGCGACACGAAGCCCTAATTATTACTCCGAGTATGTAGTTAGAGTGTACTACTCTACTAGCTAGAGTAATACCATACTAGTCTAGCTATTAGAGTTTTAGAGTACCTGGTAGTCAAAAAATTCTCGAAGATTTTGGCCAGAAGACAAATTTTGACCAAAGTAACACGTACGGCCGCCGGTATTATTAGTATTATTATTTGTACTTCTACGGTCAAATGGTACTCAAGTACCGTAGTACGTACTGTAGTCATTCTGTCGTCCTACTACCGTATTTTACAATAGTACTATCTCCTCAGTACTACTGCTACTAGAGAACAGACGCTACTCTAGTACTACTACTAATACCACCAGGTACCACTGTATTGGTACTACTGTACCAGTACTAGCTACCAGGTACTACTAGCTAGTAGTACTCTTGTCCAAGAACTATGGGCAGTTCAGGTTGAACAAGAACGAGAACGCCCAACAGTGTAATTCGGTTTTATTATTTATTTGATCATCTCAACACTGTGACGGAAGAGGAAGCCTTTCATTGGTATGCTCATCTGATTGGTTTTGATCGCGAAATGAAGATTGGATTTGTTGGCTCGCACTCCCAGAGTTTGTATCGGTTAGAAAATGACAAATAGCACAGAAAACAATTGCTGTAACGTCGGTATTGCATTTCAGCGGATGAGTACAGCTGGTGCCAACAAGCTGGAGCTTTTATGGATGCAATGTAGTGGTCGGCTAGTAGAGAAACAAGACAAGCAAAACTAAATGTAGCAGGTTTGTGCTCTCAATGTTGCGCCGTATATGTTTTATAGATGCAGAAAGCAAGGCGATTGAAACAATCATACGTTCAAAATGAAATTATTCCAGTAGTTACTATCGCATGTAGCTTGGCAGTAGTCCCAGTGGAACATAAAAATAAACTAATTTTGCTCCCCTAAAAAAACAAATCAATAGAATCATTTGAGGACCCAGCACAAGCGTGTACTGGAGAAAGTGTTGTTCGTGAATGCATCAATGAATGTGTAGATATGTACGGAATAGCAAAGTTTAAAACCATCCACAACTGCGTGTATTCCTTTTTCCTCTCTTGCATTGGGACTAAGGACTAAGCGGCGGCCACTGGGACTGCCATGATTCCTCCAAATGACATATCATTGAAAAATGCATTCAAGTTGAATGTATTATGAGCATTGATAGCAGGTAGAGGTGTGGCAATCCTACTAGATGCGGCAAACAAGCCACAGTCTAGACCGGCCACGCTGACAGTCGAGCTGCAGCTGCTGCTAACCAAAGCAGTTTGTTCGGGACGAGATGACGAAGCATCGATATCTATGATCTTGCTGAGCAGCGACGAGGATCGTTTGTTGCATGGTGCCATTAGCAAACAATCGGCCAAAGGGGAATCCAGTAGCAAGGATCGAGCATCATGGGCATCGGCCATACCTTGCGTATGAGCATCATATAGAGAATACCACGCAATGGCATGATAACTTTCCTTGATGGCTTCTGGGTCTGAGATACCAAAATCCCGCTGGCGAGCTTGTTCATCAAAGACGGCCATCGCAGCATCCAAACGAACTTGTCTTCGCCCCGCTATACTTTGCCGTGTGCGACATTCAAGCCCTCGCATGGTATAATCGTTAGGGTTAGCTGTGGCAAGCTCGCCTGCTCGATTCAGTTGCAGTGTGGTTAAAGAATTACGCTTAAAGGAATTGTATTCCGATTTGGCAAACCAGCAGGCTGCGACTTCTGAAGGTGTATAATCTACTAAGGAAGGAACCTCGTGAATTAAGTTGTCTTCCAATGAAAAACTTATAGAACGATGGATTCTGTGGGATTGTTCCGGTTGACAGCATTTTGAGGGTGCTTCTGATGATTGAGCGGTTGAAGGTTCTTCCGTTAATGCGTGGGAAGGATATTCACAGCTTGTCATCTTGACGTTATACTAGTATTGTTTGTCTTGTATGAAGGCTATTCCAACAAGCTGGGTTAACTTGCATTCGTTTCCGATGCAAAAGTATGTGATATTTATTTATGAAAGAAAAGATGGCGAAAACTTCTCGAATTTTTGCTGGTACCCTGGTATATGCAGCGTTAGCGCTACCTATCACGACTTGCTACTGCAAGAAACACGACTATGATGATGTGAGAGGCGACCAAATCCGTTTCTGCGAAGAAGTAAACTGACAACAACTGAACTGATCTTATTTTAGGCCATATTCCGACGCTGGTCATTAACCGAAGGAAACTGGGATCGACAGTACTGAATCTTTGACACTATGTCTTGTTTCTTTAATATGGTAGTACCAGGTACCAGGTACTACTATCAGGTCGTACCACCTGGTACGTAGGTCACTCGTCACTCTTCCGACATACAATTCTCCAATGACCAAAATGTACATAAGGTTAGAGTTAGAATTTAACAACAGAATTTTCCATAACATCACGAGGTCGTGGGCAATTCGGCGCTCCATGTGATAAAGAATGATGTGAAAGAAATAATAATACGGCGTGAAACTATTATTTTGTCCTATCTGCGAATGGGTACATCTTCTACAGGGTTTAGGTTTACCTGGCAACAAATTTGCGAGTCTTGTTTTCGCAAGACTATTATTATCTTTTGTTTCGAACTAAGCTTTGATTGGCTGAGGCGAAATTTGCCGAGCAGCACGGAATCGACAAAGAAAAAGAAATGTCTCGATGTTCAATGGAGACCTTGATTTGCAAAGTATCGAACAATGGCACCAAAATTGATGCATGGTATGCGGAAATCACTAATCTATGTCAAAATCTCAAAATACTCCACATGCCATGAGCCATGAGCCATGAGCCATGAGCCATGCGTGACGAGTATTTTTTCAAAGGCATCTTCTTGGATGTATGCATACACGATATTGATTTTTCTCAGCAAGATGATGATCTCAAATATAGTCAACTAAGATTCTTTCAGCTTAGAAGATGACGCTTCGTGGCGTTTGTCGTTTTCGATGATCATCGGTGCACACGGACGGCCTTGTAGCAACAAGTACGAAAAGGCGGCCGCAGCAATCAACCAATGAATTCCAGATGCTACCAGCCACTGATTAGGGTCTGGATCCCCTGTTGAAACCATTATTTCATTGTTCGTATAAGATGGTTGTGTCAAGGTAAAGAGATAGGTACGGTAAAAAGGTACCGTGACTTGAGCAGCATTCTGTAATATATCCACCGTCGCAAAGACAGACGACAAGGATTGCTTCGGTGCGACTTTTGATACAACTGATTTCAAAGTAATGCCGAGAATTGCTGTGGCAATGGCATTGACTGGACATACAAGCATCAAGTATTGTAGAAAGCTGACCTTGACGGTAACAAAATTTGCGAGCGCCATCAACATGGAAGCACCACAAGCAGCGTTTATTTCCCCTCCAGCATGATGTAGAATAGGACGCACCAACGTAGATTGGACCACAAACATTAGAAAAGACTGGTATGACTGAAGGTATTCTCGTTGATATGGTTCGCTTCCAAAGCGAATTTCGTAAAAGGATGCAATGTTTTTGTACGATGTAGTTCTAGATGTCCATTGGAAGAGCAGCAAGGCCAAGACAGCAGCTGTCAGACATGGATTCTCAGGACGAAAACAGGCGTGAAAATTGGAGAGAATCCTTTGAAAACTGTTTTGGTCTTTTTTGTCGGTTGTCTCTGGCGATTTGGCGTAATCGTGGTCCTCGTAAGGGGCGCAGAAAAAAACCAATAGGGCATTGATGGTAAACAATACCAGCGACGCATAAATAGGTGCGTAGGTTCCCACGTGAGAAAATAAGTAGGCCCCGAGAGACGGACCAACGATCCACGCTATAGTTGTTGCAGCATTCAGCCTTCCAACATGCGTAGCTCGTTCCTTTTCATGAGTGGTATGTGCCATGATAGAAGTTGCCACGGTCTGGGTTTGTTTGACAAGACCTACTGTGACCCGACTGATCGCAATAGCCAACAGGCCTCCTTCCATAATCATGGCATAAGCAAATGCCGAGCCCATGAAACTCGTGATTAAAATTGAATGTCGAGAAATCACTTGCGAATCCGAAAGAGCGCCAATCACGAGACCTCCCAATATCTGAGAAGCAGAAAAGATGGAAGCCAGCCATTCCCGCTGAACTGCGCTATTTACCCCAGCCAATTGAAAATACTGGCTGTGCAAAAGAGGAACCACCAAGGAGACACCGATCATGTCTACCACGACCAGCGTTGGTAACAGGATAGTGTAAGGAATTTCGAGTAATCGGTGTGATTTCACTTCGTGATTTTCATCGTGACTTTCTGAGGAGGCTTCGCTGCTGCTATCCGTAGACTCGGTGGCACGAGTAAGAGTAGAATCGGCGTGTCTATTTTTTTGCTTCGTTGTCATTCTGTTAGTAGCTGGCTTCTTTTGTCGTGTTTCTTAGTGAGAAATATCAATTGATTAGTACTTTGTCAGTAATATTTAATATTGCACAGTAGAGTATTATGTTGTTGTTTTCTGTTCGTGGTACTGGTAGCCTTTGCAGCTACTGTAGCTAGCTAGCTAGCTAGTAGTAGTAGTAGCAGTAGACTAGACTACTACTAATCTAAAAAAGAGCACTGGAGAGGGACTGAGTCACTCTTTAAAAACCCGTAAAACATTTTCATTATTCTGTATTAACTCATAGAGCGTACTTCAGAGTAAAAAAATATAGTGAATATACCGAAATACGCTCCTACTGAGTATTGAGTGTGGATCATGTTAAATTGTACACCAAATAATAATCTAGGATGGGATAGACAACAAATCGAAAGGAATCTTGAGAGGACTATAAGGATGACGAGGAAAAGGACGATGAACCAGAATAGAAGATGAATGACGATTTTGGTGAGAAACTCAAAATCCATGAATCGACAATTTCCTGCACCCTGCACCCCTATCTGACCTGCAAATAAACCTGCCTCAGCTTGACAAAACGACAACAAACATTGCCAACTACAATCCAGCCCTTTGCAACACTCGAGATTATTTAATAATTAATAGCCAGAAAAAAATGAATACAGCTCTTCTTTCTTTCAGTACCAAAAGAATCTGAATTAAGTATTGTGGTTGTTTTCTGTTGTTTCGATTTGCAAGTTGCCGACAACGGTGTCAATACGTCAAGCAGAGCGTGCGTCGATTGTTAGAAGAAAAAATGGTTGGTAAAAAATACGTCAACCTCCACCATTGTTTCATTCCCAACATCCCTTCAAAGTTCAAAATAATATCTCATCATCACACATCACACCGCACACAAGTCCTTCGCTGCATTCCTTCGCATCCATTCACATCATATTTTTTTTTTCATTTTCACAAAAAATTGCATCCCTTGTTCTGTAAATTCTGTTCAGAAGAATCTTACATCTTTTGCTGGCGTTCTGCCAAGGCGTGCTGGACTTGAGCTCGTGTTTCCAAGTACAAGTCCTGGCAGTACCCCAAACAAGATTGCTCCTTCTTGTCCAGACGATCGCCCTGTATTCGTTGATACATTACCATAGGGAAAGAATTAAAAAATTTAGACTATGTTAAAGGGATGATACCACGATAATAACACTGATGATATTGTGCAAGTATGGAATGTACAGTAAGTCTTACCGAAACACCTACACATCTCTTGAAGCATTGTTGAACCGACCGTGACATCATATCTTGCATAATCTGTTGATTGGCTTGCATGGCAGCTTGCTGCATCACTTGCTGCCTCTGTTCGGGAGTTAAACTGGCGAGTTGATCCATTTTGCTATTATTTCGTCTGGTTTGGCTTAAAAGATGATAGTCGCCGTGAGATGTAGAGGCCTTGTTGTCTCGGAATTGTGGATCGTGGTACGATGTAGTACGAAACCAAAATTGAGCTGGTTGTTTTTCGATTTCGATATCAATCGCGCGATCTTCGTGCGACGTGATTTAGGGTTAAAGTAGGGCTACTATTTTTCTCCACAGAAAAACTAAGAATGCGAAACTGCAAAGATTTTTTTCAGCTGATTAACACAGTAACAACGCATCCTTGCTTTCACAACATAGTACAGCATCGTTCACAGCAATCAAGCTGCTTGTAGAATATCTCTCAAAGTAAGAAAAGCAACTGTTTTCATCCAAGTCTCCATGCCGCCGAACGAACGAAAGCGTCGAAAACGGCGCAGATCCAAACTGACTCCTCAAGGCCATCTGCCTAACCTTCGTCAGCAAGATGACGAAGACGAAGGCGACAATGATGATGATCCCGTCATCTTTTCCCCTCGTTCGAAACGCCGATGCCGCCGTGTGAGCAAGACACGTCGACATTCCAGTGGTGGTATTGGTAGAGGAGGCGAAATTTACATGTCACCTTGGATGCAACAGGGACACCAGTATCCATATCCGCCCGGTGCCTTGCCCCCGTTTCCAATGTATTCGTCTCCTTCTAATCATGTGGTACTCTTGCAAGTTCCTTGGATGACTCAAAATGAAGACACGCTGTTGTTATTTCGAAAATCTGTGGCACCCCACGAAACGGTAGAAACATTCTTGCAGCGATTTTTGTACGAACAAATGCCCCACAAATGTTGGGCCAGTTTGTGGCAGCAACAGCAGCAATCACAGCAACCTGATGAGGATGCATTACAGAGGCGAGAGATGCACGTTCGTGTTCGAACGGGCCCCAATCATTCCTTTTTACTGCATTTGATACACGAAACGACGGATAAAAAGGAGGAGGATCAGAAAATGCCAGGAATCTCTACCGAATGGCATATTTGTTTAGGACTAGCATCAATGCCAGATGTTATATGGACACCGACAGATGTCATGATAGCATTACTCGGTGCAGATTCCTACCAGGAACCCTTGACTATGTTTGTTCACAAAGATGCTATTTATGGTAGCGAAAATTCGGAAGAAAATGAATTGGATCCTTTGGTAGTGTTTTTGAACAACGAAACAACAAATTTGGACCTAGCTCGAAAGGAAACCACAACGACAACCAAGAGAGTAAAGAAGAAGCGATTGTCCTTTGCAGTAGCAGTATCGACACCGCAACAGCTACAGCCTTTGATCGATGAGCCGGAGCAAGTGCAGGACCAAGCAATGGAGGAGGATAGTGAATCGAAAGGACGCAATGAAGTTCTAGACGATGAAGCGAGCGAAAGTATTCTTATGGAAGAAAATAGCAGTGTTTTGCAACTAGAAATTGATGATATAATGGAAGTAGAGATGTTCGAAGGAAAACTTGAGCCATCAGAGGATGAAACAGGCGAAAGTGCTGCGGTGATAAATAAGAAGGATGTGCAAAACAAAGGTGGTAATGACGATGGAAATGTCGAGAAAGAACTGGAAGGAGAGAGCATCATCATTGAAGAGCAACAGCAAGAAGAAAAGTTGCCGGAAGCCAACCAAAGGGAACAAACGCAAGCAACAAATGGTAAGAGTGTGCAAGTCGGTGCTTTGTTCCTGAAAAGGTTTCCAAAGCACGGCCTCTTCCAAGGAGAGGTCACATCCTTACCCACAGAAAAGAATCCATTTTACAATGTACTGTACGAAGATGGTGATGTGGAAGATTTGTCGGAGAAGCAAATGATGCGATTGTTCAACTCGGCTGCAAGTAAAAAGTTGAGGAAAAAGAAAGCAGAGGAAAAGGCTGAAACTGGCGAAGCAGACCAAGGTGAGAAGGAGCCGCAAACGCAAGAGAAGCAAGTAGATGGCAGCCTAGAGGATGCCAAGGACAAAAATAATGATAATGGCAGCATGCGCATAAAAAAATCTACGGAAGCACAAAACTCAAAGATAACTGCACATGTCAACAATGCAGGCGCGAAGGAAAATGGCGGCAGTGAGACAGACGCGGCAGATACCGAAGGGAAATCAGGTAAAGTAGACGGTAAAGAAGAAGAAGCAGTCAAGACGTCTCCTACATTGCTGCCCAAACTCAAGCAGTCGCCAATGAACTCTCTCATCGGATCGCTTGTGAAACGAGCAAGGGATCGAAGTAGAACCAGTTCATCGGTTTCAGATTTACCTCAGACGGCAGAGGTTGGGGTGGACGAGGACAAAAAGACGAAACGCAAGTTTAACGGCAAAGATGGAGGTAGAATGGACGACGAAGATGAAACAAATCTGCTCCAGGAAGACGACGCTACTATTGGCCAAAGCAGCTCATCGTACGATTCGTTAAATGCACAGAAGAAACAAAATGCCTCGACAAATGAAAGCAAGGTGACTCTTGTTGATGAATCGTCTTACAACTGGGAGGAAAATGCCAAAAAGCAAGAAGACCTTGTCGAGAAGGCTGCTCAAGTATATCTACAAAAAAATTCTGGATCTGGAGATGCTAATACTCCGCCTGTTCAGGAAGTTCAAGTTCCTGATGACACTCAAAATACAGCTCGCTTGTCGCACCTTGACAACGAATCTTCTAAGAAAGACGAGGTTTCTGTCGAACCGGCACGGGGGCTTGAAAAGGGCGCAGAAAGGAGCGACAATGGAGCCGCCGCACGTACGAACAGAAATACCAAAGCAGACAATGACGAGGATGCCTCGGTATCATCAACATCGAGTAGTAGTTCTTCCAGCAGCAGCAACAGCAGCAGCAGTGATAGTAGTTCTTCGAGCAGTAGTGACTCTTCTGTAAGCAACGAGTCCACTAAGGCAAAGGCACAGAGACGTGCTGAAACTGCTGCCGAGGAAAAACCATCTCAAGGCGAATCAAAGGTGGATATTGCCGTGGAAAAAGAAGCTGCCGCCCCGAAATCACAACCAAATAGCAAGGCAAATGAAACAGTACCAAAAATGACCCAATTACCTCTGGCATCAAAAAAGATGGATAAAAGTGGAAAAAAGAAGGCAGAAGGGAAGCAACCTGCCAAATGCATTCTTGCGGACGGCAATGCCGACGCAAAAAAGCAAAGCATTCCCGAGATTGACACGTTAAGGAAAAAGAGCCGACAGGACAGTCAGGAGAAATCTGTGCCGACTTTGGCATCGCACGATTCGAACGGAAATAAGAAGGAAAACGATGACGCCGACGCCGACGACGACGGATCGGTTAAATCGTCTAGCAGTTCCACATCCTCGTCGTCGTCGTCGTCAGATTCATCGGATTCCTCCTCCGACTCTTCAAGTTCTAGTGGTAGCAGCGACAGTAGTAGCTCTTCTAGTTCCGACGATTCCAGTACAAAGGCTACCCCAGACCAAAAGAAGAAAGATGCAAAGTCAAATCCTCGAGCAGCAGCGACAGCAGCAGCAGCAGCAGGAGGAGGAGGATCAAAAGCGGCGGAATCCAGCAACGTCCGGAAACGACGACCTCTGTTGGCACCAAACAAGAAAATTGTCATTTCGCCCTACAGTACGCAAGCAAGTAGTTAAAATTAGCAAGTAGGGTTGCGAATACCATTAGTCTTTCTTCTTCAAATAATGATGCAATCATTTTGAAAAAGAATAGGAGTACAGTAGTAGTCAGGGAATACCCAGTAAATAGTAGCCCAATGCAGGGCCTATCACCTCCTCTTTTAAAATTATTGTAGACTACTCTAGTACTAAGGGTAGCTGTGATGACTTTAGACGCGCACATCTCATTGATGAGGCAGGTAAGAATATTAATAGTGCAACCGAACAGCATTGATGAGCCGGCTATGCTATGCATCTGACAGAGCATGATACACACTCATCACTTCACAACAATCCACACTCTTATTACAATAAGTCAAGACTCCACAAAAAGCCTGTATGATTTCAGCATTAGCAGTAAAATACAGTAGCAAATACCTCGAGAAGAAAAGCCAATCGATTAATCCATTTTTCCCAGTAATACTACAGTAGGTTTTAGAACATGAACACAAGATCCTCTTCTTTGGTTGCAGCACCCGCCGCAACCTCCACCCCTCAACCACAACCACAACAGCAGCCCAGTATTTGGGCTGCCCGCAATGTCGAATGGCCCATCCCTTCCGTCTTGTCCACGACGAATTATCAAAAATTATGGCGAGCTTCGCGACAAACAGGAGCACAATTAGGTATTGTGGGAGCGAATGCTACCGGAGGAGGAGGAGGAGAAGGAGTGGACGATAAATCGAATAAGGGCACCGGAGCGGCTGTGGCTGTCACCGACTTTGGCGGCAAGGATGCCTTTGTGAATCCTTCTAAAACGGCTCGTGGGTCTTCTGGTGATGCTTCCTATTTTTCAGGCTTTATGAACCGAGTCATTGGAACCTCGGGAACGCCGCAAGCCGGGGGCGCAGACGATTATCTCATGGACAACAACAACAACAACAATAGCAACGCCGCCGGTGGAGGTGGATCTAGACCCTTGCGTCCACCCCGACGACACTGTGTTGCCACAGCCAATGGATGGATTGTTGCAGGTTTGGAATGTCCATCTCCGTCGGGATCGTTGCGACTCTTGAGTCGATGGAACGTTCGTCGGGGTACCACTGCGGATCAATGGATGGCCTTGCCTCCTCCGAGCATAACTGGTACTGGAAGTGACAGAAACAATCACGCAAGAATTCAGCACGTGTTTGTTGATCCCACAGGATGCCATACTGTTGTTAGTGCTTACAATGGAGAAGCCTACTATGTGCATTCGAGTCTACGATTGCCCCAAAAATTGGCGGGCTTTGGACCCAATGCCGATGGATCTATGCCCATGGCAAACCTTACAGGTGTAGCTGCCACGAATGTTTCTTCTAGTAATAGTAGCAGTACTGCTGCAGCTTCCAAAGGCAAAAATTCCAACGTCCAGCAAGGATTGTCCGTCGGAGCTTATGCCACGGCAGTTGCCTGGGATCGAGAACGAGGTACCGAGGGATCTACTAAGAAAATCTTGATGGGCAGCAATTTTGGGGAGATCTACGAATACGCTCTCATTAGTCCGACTTCGGAAGATCAGGAGGAAGCTATGGCGGCACCACTCTTACTACACCGTCTTCCGTCGGAGGATGGAACCCCGGCGGCTGTCACGGGCTTGCATTTTGAACGTCTCCGGACTGGACTCTTGATTTTGGTATCGACTTCTGGAAGAAACGTGCCACGAACGCGACTGTATACCTTTTATTCGCCTCACAATACTTCCTTTCGGATGGCTCTGGCGGATCAGCAACATTCCACACTGGTGGATCTACCCGGAGCCGTCGATTTTGCCGAGTTGAGACTCTGTAACGATCATTTTGGATTACGCACGGCAATGGGCATTTATTATGGGACGATAGAACGATCACAATCCAGCAATGTTCTGGTGACGGGAGGGAGAAGCATGATTGTGGATGCCGGTATATTGCCGTACGAAGATGTGGAACAGGACGGCACCGGCACAGGTAGCAACAATAGCAAGAGCTCCTCCAACATTTCATCCCTGGCGCTGACGCCCCATCACATGATTTTGTTGACCGGTCCTGTTACCTTTCCGGATGCTTTGAAACAGTATCACCATCACAACAACAATACTCATGGTGGAGAGGTTCGGTTCATCAATCGTACCTCTCAAAAAGTCATTCAAAGCGAAAAGCTGGAGCAACTGACGCATTCATCAGTATCCTCGCAATCAAATAGCAACAGCAAAAATCCGTTTGCAACATCTTCGAATGCTTTGGAAGACAGTTCCGTTTGGTTGGGTGCAGGAGAGCTACTGATGGATGTGCGGCGACCAGATCAGGTGTGGCTGCGACATGGTCGATCCTTGATTCACATTTCCTCGACACAAGAGGACCGTGACGTTTGGAAATTCACCCTTGAAAAATGTCTGGAAGCCCCAAAAGGCAAGCAACCTCTGAAGTCTAGCAGTACTCAGCATCCCTCTCTATCTCGTGCCATTTCGGGTGCTGGACCTCTCTTGACAGAGGAAGAAAAGGCGCAAGAAGCTTTATTTGAACAGGCCAAGAATTTATGTACCAACGCAGCCCAAAAGGCCGTCGTCACAAAGATTCGAGCCGAATATCATTTATCCCAAGGGAAAGCTGAATTGGCAGCCAAATACTTGGCACAGTGTCCACCCACATTAGCACCATTTGCGGATACATCAATTAGATTGGCGCTACCGCGTTTGGGCATAGACGATCCACAAGGCTACGGATACTCGGATGAGGCAAAGAATGCTTTGTCCGCTAGCAATATTTCTCTCATTACGTTTCTTAGCGATAAGCTCCGTGTCTCCCAAATGAACCAAGATAAAATGTCCTCTACCATGATTGCAGCTTGGTTAACAGAGCTGTACTTACACGAACGAGGAGAACAGCAGCAACAACAAAAGGATAAGGGCGGACAACACGATGATGCCATGTTGAGCCAGTTTCTCGGCAATCTACACAATACAGACGCCAAGACTATTTTGAAAATCTTGGCTTCGCATGACGTAAGTGCAACAGAGTGTTCTTCTTATGCAGCAAAGAGTGGCGATATTGCGACGGCCGTCAACACAGCGCTCGCGGTGGGTTCCACAGATGCGTCGGCAGGGGCCCAAGACGCATTGCGCATCCTGAATAATGCACCTTTTGAATTGGCAGAACCACTGTATTATCGACATGCCTCAACTCTTTTGGCTCGGGCTCCTGCGCGTGCTGGAAATAGCTTTTTGGCTCGCTATGCCCAAGGATTAGCTCCGACTCGGTTGCTTCCCTCCATCATGCACTACGAAAAACTCCGCTCGGAAAGGGCTAAGAAAATCGAGGAAAGCCGTAAGATTGCCGAAGAATTGACGGGTATGGGAGGAAGGGGAGGCGTAGTAGAAACGAAAGAAGATCATGATGGAGATGAAACGAACAAAGGAAATTCCCTTGAAAATCGCAGCGGCTCGACGGCTGACTTTGTGGATGATCCTTATGTATCGATCAAATATTTGCAGGGTGTAATTCAGCAAGGATGTCGGAGTAGTGCCATCTTTAGCTTTTTGGTATCCCTGTACGCCAAATTGGAAGATGAAGAACCATTGTATAGGTTCTTGTCGGTTCATGTCCCTACGGCAACAACTTTTGCTGACGCAGCCATGAATGCTTTGATGTCAGTGGATCGTTCTCGCCCACATCATACGATGGAGATTGGCGACGAAGCATTTTCAGCGCCCCTTGACATGTCATATGCACTGCGTACTGTCTTGAGGAGTGGTCGGCATTTTCGATCGGCCATTAAGCTCTACATGGGTTTTGGAATGAGACAACAAGCCGTCGAACTGGCTCTCAAGGTGGATCCCTCTCTGGCGCGCGAACTAGCGCAAGATAGCACGGAGATGCAAGAGCGGAAGCGTCTGTGGTTAATGATTGCGAAGCATGCTGCGTCCAGTGGCGCACGGGGAGGAAAAGATGTGGTTTCAAAGGTCGTTAGTGTGCTACGAGACTGCGGACCCGATGTGTTATCAATTGAAGATGTTTTGCCCTTCCTGTAAGTTTGGTGCTACTGTGTCCACTGGGAGATTTTTTTTCGCTATTTTCTAACGCATATCTCTACCTCCAATCTTCCGCAGCCCCGATTTTGCGTCTATTGATCAAATCAAGGTAGAAATATGCGAAGCATTGACTGCTTATTCTTCCAAGATTGAAGGTTTCCTAAAGGAAATGAACGACTGTGACCAGACTTGTAGCAACCTAAGAGAAGAAATCAAGAGATTGCGTACCCATCGCATGAAGTTGAGAGCTGACGCTCGCTGTGCATTGACCAACCAGGCTGTATTGAATGCAGGCGAGCCATTTTACACCTTTCCTTCGGGGTATGTGTTTCTATCCAGTGCGCTGAAAAAAGAAGTGATGCCACTTCTGAATGAAAAGCAGAAGGCTCGAGTAGAGGAACTGGAAAGAGAGATTGAAAAAATCAACACTATGGCGACCACAAACGCTGAAGACGAAAGCCGTGGCCGAGGGCTTCAAACCGAACTCGATGGCCTCATCGCAGCAGAATGTCCGTTGACCGGTTCTGTTCTGGTTAACAGCATTGATCAGGGTTTCGATACCGACGAAATTACCCAACGCACTTTCTCCAAGCATATCCATGGCGGGCAAATCAACCTGGGATACTCCTCTGTTAGCTAGTATGTGCCCTACAAAATAGCATTATTTGTATTTTTTGCGTGCTAGCAAATTTCTCCTCTACTGTTTTTGATAATACCATGGCCTTGTATATATCATTCCTACTAGACTAGATCTAGTGACATGAAAGACTCACCCTTCTGCCGTCATTCCGGTGGTCAAGGCCGCAACGACCGCACGCCTGCTGTCTTTGGAACTGACCAAAGTAAACAGCAGCGACTTGCTGTCGGCCTTGAGATGGAGGGACAGTGCCTTATTCTCGGTTTCAGTCATGACACACATTACGCGGTCTCCAGAAAGTGACATGAATGCCCACAGCTTTGTTGCAAAGCCTCCGGGGATCGCCTCTCCTTCAAACTGTAATGATGATGCTTCAGCAACAGACTTATCGATAATGTCTTCAGGTATTTCATCTTCGTCATCCCCGACATCGGTAGGAAAGTCAGCGTTCTCCTCCAACTGAGCAGATGTCATTTTGATGGGAGGAACAGCGTGCGGCATCCGGAACCACAAAAAGCGAAACGTGTCCAGGTCGCCCCACAAATCTCGAAAAAATGTCAAAGGACAAGGCTGCAGGCCCAACAATGGCGATAGCTGCTTCGGGTCCCCCGACAAGATAACGTCTTCAAAACCAAAACCCATTTTGTCGCCGCTAAATCCTGATCCCTTCTCCTTAGTGGAAACTTGAAAGCCGTCGTCGCCAGCAACAGAGCCTGTCGAGGATCGACGATCAGCTTTACTGCTTTTGGCTTCTTTGCCGCCAACCCTTTCTGAAAAGGATGGTTCCTCGGAAACTTTCCGAAACACGATGGACGGATGCAATAATATTTTTCCAGCAGGAAGATGCTCAAGAGCCACTTCCCATACCAACTGGTCACCAGCTGCAATGGGCTGTCGATAAGCTGAGGAGGCAGATACCAGTGGAGCAGTATTGAGACCAACCTCGTCAGGTGTTTCTCCCAGCGCAGGCAGGAACTCCAACGAACAGGAATCTATTCCCGTTTCCTGATGCTGGTATTCTATGCCGAGATCCAACCTGAGCCCCTCCGTAATTTCCACGGCTGTGGAATTGCAAACTTGCACCAAGACTCGTATCCTATACTCCTCCTCGTTGTCATACCTGAGTTTCCTCGATACAGTGTGGGCAAGAACACCCGCTACTGGATCCGATCCGGCAGATATCGCTGTAATGTTTTTGTTCCAAGCAGAGAAATTGCCATTATCGACGCCCTTCGCCCGAAACCTTCTCCCTCTGGCGTCGCGAGATTCAGGGAGCGAAGGGATACCGAGACGAAGCCAATTTTTTGGACGAGAATAACACGAGTAAAAAACATCAGCCATCGACAGCGAAAACAATGCCATGTTAACGCGAGATGAAATAATTTGTCGACTTAGTTGCATGAGATAACCGTTCATATACTCCATGACGGCAGGTCCTTCGCGGTCAGCACCCTTAATAGTTGAGCTTGATACCAGAGGTTTAATTTTGTATTTCATTTGTTGAGTAACCAGTTCCGAAGCGGGGATACTGTCTATAGCACTTGCCTTGGCTTTGTAAAATTCCTGAATTCGTTGTACCACGGCATCACACAGAGGCCCCATGACAGGACGAAGCGAATCGTCCACAGGTTCGTCGTCCAGTTTTCCTTCCAAGGATGCAATCGCCATTTGAACTACCGCCTGTGACTCCTGTTTAGTTCCCAGTCGCCTCTTCCAGTTGGTAGCTGTCAAAGCCATGTTTTCCACACATGCAACTGAAACCCGCACAGTCTCTACGGCAAGTTTTTTGATTGGGTCCTTTTTCTTCTTTCCTGAAGCATCTACAGGAACTGTATGAAATTCCAAGAGCTTCGTCAGCAACCGTTTGGGGCTCACAGCTATTAGAAGGTCTCTCGCGCTGTCAACGTTAAGCGACAAAGGGGCAATTCCCTCGCCATCATCTTGGTCTGCGCCACGAGATGTTCGGTTTTTGGCTACCTTCGTGTGCTTCCGCAAGACAGCGTATCTACCTTGGACCCATTGGTCGACCCCCAAAGTCAAAATGAACATTCTCATATGATGTGAGATAATGCCTTGACGGAGATCCTTAGCAACAAAGTCGTCCATCAATGCTGCCACATCTTGAACCATGACATCGTTACTAGTACTCATGAAGCTGCGGTCGATCAGAGAGTTGTCGTTATCATTTCCATTGTCATTCGTAGTGACATTCCAGTGCGTCAAGAAACTAGCGGATTCTATCATTTGATCCCAAAGCAGATGCGGTGGACAAGCATTGGGCGTCAGCTTGAACGTTACGGATGAAAAGGGATGTAACAATCCTATAAAGTGCAAAAATTCTTGCAGGAGTCGAATATAGCTTGATTGTCCTGCCGTAAGTAGTTCTAAATCTTCCTCCAGGTATTCAGCTCGTCTTCCCCATCTTCCGCACGGAGAAAAAATGGACAGCGTGGTAAAAGCTAGACGCGTCCACTCCTCTACTTCCAAGCTTGGTTTCTCATCGGAAGTGGCCCCTGGCGGTGGGGGATGTAGCACAGAACCATCTGCCGACGCCAAAAACCGCCGCCCAACTTCCCAAGCCACTGTCGTAAAGACTAAAAGTATTTCGTCTCTTATTTTTAGAATAGTAGGATTCTCTTGTTCTTTGCAGATATTGACGACAGCCGTCGATGACAAGAATCGTTTTAGATAATAGCTGCGTTGGGCAAGTGGTAGGGTGCAAGTTGCTGTGTCAGAATTAGCATCGGTAGCAACAGGCTGAACTCCCAACGGACCATCAATGAAAATGGACAAGGCCAATTCGGTAAAGAAAGCTATTCTTGCTGGTTTGCGATAGCATGTGTAAGGTATTGAAGAATCTCCTTCGTTGCTATTCAGAACAAAATTTGGATTGCTGCTGTCGTTCATAAGGCTTGCGCCACTTGTTCGCAAGAGCAACCCAGGTGAAGTAACTCCGTGAGGTGCAATTGTGGTGTACGGCAACAACGCCGCTTCTTGCACTATGCTCTCCAGGAGGGGTGCTCGTTCCGGCAAGGGAATAGCTCTGAGTGCTACCATCAGCGTAGCAAGTGCTCCGACTTTGGATTCCAAAACACCTAACGCAGACGTTTCTTCCTTCAAAACTACGACAGCCCAGCGGCAAACTTCCAAGACCCAGCTAGCTTTCGGACAAGCATTGGCCAGTCGCAGCGCGCACAAAGCACCAGTGTGAGACAAATCACCATTGAGACATTGTTGCATGGACGGCAAAATTAAGGCTGTGACAACATCATTGATTAAACCCATTGCGTCCAAGTCGACCCATCGTTTGGCGTAGGTTGTTCGGTCCATGTCAAAGACACTTGCACGGTTGGTGTGAAATTGATGGATGAGGCAGGCCGTGACAAAGGGTAACGTCTGACGGTGATGGAATTGACTGTGAAAGTGAACAATCCGTGTCACCAGTTGCAAGAGACGCGGTGCCATAATATTGCGAAAGATACGGGATTGCAATTCCAATTGGGCCACACTGGGGTCCTCCTCCAAAGTAGTGGGACAGTTCAACAAGGCTGTTCGCAGGGATGGTGAATAAGGAGAGACACGGCCAAAAGCTATGGATTGTATTTCGTGCAACAACTCATCATCAATGATGGTACCGGTATTAGCATTGGATGTTGCCAGTGCCAGAATTCCCAAGGCTTCTACGGCCGTTGCGGAAACGCCATCGTCTCCGTCCTCGAGTGCCACGGTCAACAAGGCCGTCGGTACTTCCGCCCCTACTTCATCTTCCAACCGCGATGACACTGCATCTCGCATCGTAAACAAGACAGGCGCGAGTCGAATCCGTGCATAGGCACTCCTGGCAGCTTTGGCTAAGGTCTGACAGGCCAATATCCGACACCGTCGATCCTTGTGCTCTCTTCCGCACGTCATTAGAGCAGCAAAACAGGCCGACATAGTCTTGGCGTAGGTTGCTGCGTGTAACAATGTACTCGATGCCACGGCACTTACATCATCGTGTCCGCTGGATGGACCTCCCGTGCCCGTGGAGTCGTTGCCGGCAAAATTGGTAATGTTTAAACAGGACCTTACGACTTGCGAGTACGATGACGAATCGTCCCGGATGGGCTTTAAATTCTGGTCCACGGACGGATCACTCAGCGCGGTGGCCACTGTTGGAATACTGTGAGGAACAGCAGCGTAAAATATTTCCGCTGGTGTTCGTTGTCGTGCACGATTGTCCTCGTCGTCTTGATTCAAATCTCCTCCCATGAGTTGGTTGCTGCTGTTGTTCAGGTTAGCACTACTAGTAGAGTTGTTGGACAAAAAACTGTCATCGGTTCCTTCGAATGCTGCGTCTGTTTTAGCCAAAGAAGATGCATGTTTGGGTGTTTGAAAGTTCAGTGGGTTGTTCAGATGGTCTCCATTGGAAGCTGCCGACGAAGATGACTTGGATGTCATCACCGTAGATACATCTTTCTCTTTGGTTTTGGACTTTTTCGAGGACTTGTCCTTTTTGCTGCTTTTGATCATCTTTGCCGACAGCTGTTGCTGCTACGATATGTGCTGATTCTTAGGAATAATCTGTGAAAGAAATACTTTTCAGTCAATTTCTCAATAATTATTGTGAGGGGAGCAATAGCATGCTTTTTCCCCCTTGTGGCAGATATTGGAATTTCAAAATTGTCTGGAGAAGCTTTGTATCGTTTATCAACTGCTGCTCTCGCTAGCTGATTTGCCCGGAACCTCTTTTTCTTGCTTATCTCTTTCGTTCACTCTTGCCTCCTGTGAAATTGGTGGGTATACGAAAGAATCAAGCTAGCTTATATAGTAGTAGAAACGAGGAGGTTGTTTGGTGTTGTGAGACAAAACATTTTCGCGTGTATGCATGCTCCGTGTGCTGCTCATCAAATAAATAATAATAAAATTGCGGGACGTAGCTGAACAGACAGACGAGTCATCAATCAGTTTGTCCCGAACCCGACGTCAATGTTATAGTGGCAACAAAACCCTCACCCTCTATTAACAACAAACCAAACCTTAATATTATTCTTACTAGACTACTACTAGACTACTAGCTAGACTAGTAGTCTACCCGGTACCGTACCGAGTAGAAAATACAGTAGTTTTGAAATACAAACTACCAGTAAACCTAAGCAAACAATGGAGAACCTAACTCTGTCAGAGTCTAATCGGCGATGGCAGGTGCTGTTGAAGCGTCGAGATCAGGCTTTGCAGCTAACTACCAGCGGCACGCAAAAAAGACCGCGTCCTCGTGATGATGATAATGATGATGAACCAGTAGTAGAACAGCAGGATCCTTTTGACTGTCAGGCCATTGTGATACCGTCGGTCAATACCCTCGTAGAACAAGTGTTGGACGAATTTGCCGGTCGCTGGGAAGAGTTGGATTATCGAAAGATTGTGGATTCTGGACCTAGTGTTGTTGATGGAAATAATGACGACGACGACGACGACGACGATGATGATGGTGATAATGCCCAAGAAAAAGGGGATGAAGGGACTGATGATACCAACACAAATACGGCAACTCAGGATGACAGCAATGATCCTCCTATCAAGAAAAAGTCACGAAAGAAACCTATTCTTAATCATTTGACATTGCCACCAAACTTCGATTACGCCACGCGTTTAGCGCAAGCCCCCGTAGATGATGGCAGCGGCGATCGGGTCGTGAATCTGTTAAACCCCAACGAAACCTTTAGCTACGAGCGGGAATTATGGAACTTGTTTGCCTCGGTGCCAACGGTAGATGATATCCATCAACAGCTCTTGGACGGTGTTGAAGAATCCATGCCACATGCGTCGACCGTTACAAAGGAAGTACTGCACGCTTTTGGGGTGAATTTTCGTGCGGACGGACATGCTCTGTCGCGAATGCGCTACAATGATCGACACGAAATGGTACCACTATTACTGCGTCACAGCAAAACTCAGGCAGTAACAGAAAATTTACTTTCCGCCGACAAATCGACCATTCGATTCGAGTGCTGGAAAAAGAGCTTGAAACGAGGATCGTCGCCCGAAGAAAATCGGGCCGTGTTGGAATTTCTGGGATCGCAAACCCTTCTGGAACTTCATCGTACCATTGTGGAATTGATGCAAGACCGTCTGTGGGGCATGTCTCCCACGGACGACGAAACAACAAATACTAGAGCAAGTACCACACATAATGACATCAATTCTCAATCAGCTTCGGGTTGCTTTTTTATTGAGAATCAATTTTATACATTTGGATCAGTCGATTATGCTGCGACCATTCAAAAGTGGTTATCAGCATCGCAAGCTCGAAAGACAGTCTTGGGCATATCGAGATCTTCGCCACTCCAACAAATTGAAATGAAGGACGTCAAGCTGAAAGATATACCCTGGCGCTTCAATGTTCGATACTTTCATGTTCATCATGGGGATGTAGAATGTGCCGTATACGTCACAGATCTGAGACACGGAAGCAGTGTAACAACACCAGAAGGAAAGCCTTTGGCATTCCCTTTCATTCATGATTGTTGGCCTCCGAGTATACCCTACATGCTGTGTGATGCATGTGCCAAGCTTCCTACTTCCGTGCTGACCTCTACCAAATGTACCATTACCCAAGGCCATCGCGGCCTGTGCATTGCTTGTTACAATCGATTGACCCAGAAAAAGAAATCGACATAGTAATGTAACAATATGGTACCTTTCCCATTTATCGTGCTACTATGATTGCTTGGAGTTGTGTACTTTTCGTAGATGTTGGCTGGAGTATTAGTACCCTGGTAGAAAATGGGTTTTGTTTCCCTTTCTGGAGACGCTGATACTTCCTTCGTCATTAGGGTTACGGCTTACCTAAAATTCGATCTCCTGGAAGAGACAGTAGTATTAACAAATGCACTATTTTCCAGGATACTCAAGATTTTCAATTAGGAGCATTTTGAAAAATATTTAGGAGCGTTTTATGAGCATTTCAATTAGGAGATTTTAGGAGCATTTCATTCTTGATTAGGAGCATTTCATTTTCAATTAGGAGCGTTTTGTTCTTGTTCCCCTAGATATTAAGTAGCATAATTAGGAGCATTTGATTTTTAATTAGGAGCGTTTGATTTTCAGTTAGGAGCGTTTGCTCTTTGAAAAAAATTAGGAGCATTTGAAATGCTCCTAATTAGGAGCATTTTGATTATGTCTCTCTACTACCTGTTCTTCCTGCAACTAGTAGACTAGTAGCTAAGTACTCGAGTACTACGCTAGCCTACCACTACGCTACGACGAAACAAATGAGGCAAGACAATAAAAAATTCTTTTGTCGACCATTATCAATTTTGGGCAAGTGATAGGCACAAGTGTATAATTGCGTCTTGCCGGATGCATTCTTACCACGAGTGAGTCTAAGAATAATAAGCGCTGCAAAGCCAGGGGAAAGAGCGAAGAAAAAATGGAACATCCAATCAATTCACACAACAACACCTGCGACTCCGAAGGATGATTTTTCGTCAACGATTGCATGCATAGTACATATCGCTTGCCTGCTGTAGGATTACAGTAGCTAGTTACATTATCATCATTCTTGTCTGGTTGTGGTTCTATCCTGTCAAATGATCTCATAAATAACATCGATTTCTGCGGGTACATATGAGTGCCTCGCTTTCATAGAACATAAAAACCACTTACCACTAGACAAACCAATCTATGTATATAAGATATAACGCATTCAAATGAACCTGCAAACCAAAATTGTCCCCCCTGGATGCCTGCAGTTGTGTATTGGTGATTCACAAAGACAAAAGCTCCGACACCAACAATATTTTACACGCAACACTGCGCCAGTGACTTCAAATGAAGCTGGGATATTAGCAGCAGCGACAACTCGTATCGCGCTGCTGACGAATAGCAGCAACAGCAGGACCAAGTTCAGCCGTCATCGCAGCAAGCAGGAGTTCATGCCGGCATGCAGACTACCCGGTCGTATTGAAGATAGTAGAGAGGAGGTCGTGGCTAACAAAAGAGAAAGTAGCTCCTCTCGTCGGTCAAAACCAAAATGTACAGGTCCAAAGCGTTTGTGCAGGAGAAAGGTAGCGGTAGCGGTTGTAGAATCGAACGAAAAGAAATGTCCGCACAGGTCGAGGTCTAGGGAAAACCAGGCTACCATCCGCAAGACGGTATCAAATAACAATGATGCGCCACACCAAGCTGGTGCTATTATTCGATCCTTTGTGAGTAAACGTCTCAGCTTTGCAAACAACATGGATCGTAGAAAGAATGCTGCTTGTGCAGTTCAGGCCGTCTTTCGAGGATATCGTGGTCGCTGTCATGCAAGACAACAATGGTTGTTGAAGAGATTACAGGAGATCGAAAGAGGAAAGACGACCGAATTGAAAAGAATAGAATCGCAAAAGCAAAACGAAAAGAGACGGCACTTTGATAGTATTGGCTTGAAAGCTCAAGCTCTGACTGACAAGTGGACAAGTAACAGTGAAACCGTCGCCAGGTTGATTCCACAAGTTCGAGCTGCTCGGGAGGAGCATGTAAGGTTGAGCAAATTGCTTATCGATACGAAACAAACCAACAAACGATTGGCCACAAAGAACAATAGCTTGTTGGTTGCTTCTAGCAATTGCGAGAGACGGCTCAATTGTGTGGAACGGCACGGTCTACAGTTGTGCAGTGTCGCCTATACTCTAAACCGGTGCTTGCAGCACACTTCAATCATGAACAAGATTTCGATAGCTAAAGTGGCAGGACAGCGTACAGCAGTAGGTTGCGTCAGCGAAAGAGAGCAGTCTAATAACAGCAAAGTGACTTGTATCATGAATACGCTACAGCAGGGTATTTACGAGGACGAACTCCTATAAATGAGGTATTGAAAGTATTTGTTTGCTCGCCTCCCCGTGATACAGCTGAGTTCTAGCTTCTTCTGTACCAATTTATCAGTATTTCCCTATTCGCTTCTACATAGTTGGCCTAGTCAAATTTTACCTCTTGCCTCATAAGAGTGTCGAATAACCAGCTTGTTGTGGCCTTCTTGGCTCCTTTGTCAAGCACGTTCTTCACAGGCTTGACAGAAGCCTGCTTCTGGACTTCGGGGTCGCTGGTGATGATGACGATCTTGGAGAGATCAACGTCGGCGAGCTTTTTCTGAGAAAGCGATGGAGTCCAGACACCACCGGCGTGTTCCACAATGAGTTTCATTTCCTGTTCAGGTGGCGCCTTTTCCCCCGCCACTCCCTTGCACACATGGACAGACCAGCCACTCAAGACCTTTTTGCCTTTCTTTCTTAATTCTGCAGAGCTTTCCAAAGCACTTCGCATTTCAAAGTTGCATTTCTTTTCGAATTTTTTATCGTTAACGAGTAAAAAATTATCTGCAGGTAAGACTTGTTTAGCCTTGCAGCTCTCCGTAAGCCAGTCGACACTCACAATGTTTCCAGTATGACACATGCCAATCATAAGCTTAGGAGTACGTCGCATCGAGTTTCCTTTTTCACTTGCAATGATATGGGTGGCAAGATGAGCTTCATTTACATCCTCTAACACGGTTCCACCTAGACGTTTAATTGACTGGCACACATAATAAGAAAGTAATCAAACTCAATAGGGTCAGATTTGAGAATGAAATAAAAACTGAAGTAGCATTGCATTGACTCACATTTACTTGAGCCTTTGAGAGAATTACTCCTGTAGACATAACACGGATTTCGCTGTCAAAATATTCCTTTTCTTCGTTCCTGGTTTCTGTGTTTGCTTTCAAGTTGGCCGGGGCAGCCGCGCGGGCTGGTGTTGTACGAGTGGATGGTGTGCGAGCCCTGCACATGTTCCCTTTCATTTGCTCGGACAATTTGCTCGCTATCTTGCGCTTACGAGTGCTTTGGGCTGGTGTTTTAAGCGAAATGTCACGATCCTTGTCGACAGATTCTTTCGCGGGCGGCGTGGCCATGTCATCAGCCTTTATTCCTCGAGCTATTTTATTCTTGTGGCCATCGGCCGTTGGGTCGGACACAGCATTATCATGGGGGCTTTGATCTGTGGGTTTAGATCCGGAGGAGTGAACACATTCATCAAACTCTTCCTCTTCCTCCACCGCGGAATCATTCTCGGCCAGCTTTTTCAGAGTGATTCGGGCAGCGGGCCCTTTGTTTTTAGCTCTTCTGGCTTTGTACCCTTTGTCCCTGGCCATACTGTCTTCCTTGGAAGGGCTGGCATCTGTTTCATTGTTGTCAACGGTGGCGGCTGAAGCTGTTTCATCAACGGCACTTGGAGTCTCATAATCCTTGACGAGATTGCTCTTGGTAGCAGCTTTCTCAGATACTTCATCCTTGGCTTCAGGCGAAGACAAGTTCTGATCAGCATCCTTCTCGACACTAGGATCATGGTCGCCACTTTTCCATCGCTTCCGTTTGGATTCTCGGCTATTCTTATCTGAGCCTTCTGCGTTACTCAGCGCCTTGGCTGAACTCTTGTTTTTAGTGATGTACTGCTGATACTTGCGCTTAGAGGAATTATTGGAAGACTGATTAATGAGGGAATCTGTTGGTTCGTCAGACCTGGTTTCCTCTGCCCTTTTCGACTGTTCAATTTCTGCATCCTCGTCGACTTTCATAGAGCTATTGTCCTTCATCTTCAGCATCTCAGTGGCATCGCTGGCGTTAATAGTTTCGACTATTTGTGTTTTATCCATGTCGTCATCACCACCCTTGGTAGCATTGTCGTCCAGTTCCATTTTCTCGAAACCTGTCGGATTCAACTTTTCGTCGACCGGTCTCTCCTCTGGTATTTGAGTGGCATCCATGTCGTCTTCGCCGTCGTCGTCGTTTACTTGAACTTTCTCGGAACGTGTCAATTTTTCATTGTTGTCGGCTGGTTCGATCTTTTCGACACGCATTATTTTTTCGGTGCACTTTTTCACGTCAAGCTTCTGTTCAGCATCAGCACTAACAGCTAACACGTTCTCTGTATCATTCCCTGCGAAACCAACCGTTGTATCATCATCAACATCACCACTAGCACCGTCGATGTCCTTGTTTTTCGCAATGAGTTCGTTGGTCCTTTCTTCCATAGGAGCCCTTTCCGGTCCATCAGTATTGGTATTTGTGGTGGGCTGGATTATTTCAGCGGGATTGCTTTTAGCGGCCGTTGTTGCCCCTGCTGGATTTTCTCTTTGCTTTTCAGGTATGGTAACATCCGTTTTTCCTTTTGGCTCCTGGTCTTCTCTCATGTTATTTTCTGAATCCGACTCGTCAGACTTCGCATCAGGTTGCGTTACCAACAATTCTACAGCCTCTAAAGGTCCATCATCGTTTTTGGCGCTCCCGACAATGGTGTTTGTTCCCTCCCTCTCTTCAGCATCATCATTGACTTCGTTCTCGCCCTGAGTCGTGTTGTCCGAATCATAATCGTCATCATCACATTCCGATCCCATGGCTTGTCCCAACTGGAGTGCTTGTGTCATGGCACCATCGTCTTGGGTTGATGAACCGGGACTCTCCATGACCTTTGGTTCAGGAGACGATTTACGTTTGTCCTTGTCATCTTCATCGTCCAGAGCAGTCGCCTGTGTATCTATAGGAGTATCAACCGATTTATCATCTGATGCTGTTGCATCCACCTTGACAGGAGAAGGTTGAGTGGCAACAATATTATCTTCCATAAAAGGAGAATCCGGTGGTGATTGGCGGCGACTTTCCAGGCGATACTCCAAAACTAAGCCGACAGCAGCAAACTCTTCTTCCTCGTTGTCATTGCCTTCTTGATTGATCGTTGACAATAAAGCTCGTGTCACAAGGCGATCACCTGGTCGTAAAAGCCGCAGTTGGCGGCGCGTCAACGGTTCCAATCTATCGTATCCATCCCATGGGCTAAGGATGCTCCTAGGACTTTTGATGCCTTCCTCCTCCTTTTTCACCCTATCCTTTGCATTTTTTGTCTCGGACAGACGAGCCAAACAAACCTCAAATTGTGATTTCTTGTTCTTCTTCAAAGCGTTTTCATCGTTTGTGCTACTGTTGGTACTATCGTTGTTACTGTCATTCCATGATGATTGCACGGGGAGTCGCATATCCTTGACCGCCAACAACGGTGGCACGTTAGGGAGAGTGCCATCGATATCCAACACGATGTAACAGTCGTTTTTGGGGAGACCGTCGATCTGTTGGACAGAAGATACAGAAAGGACGGAAGGATAGGGAACAGTGGATCTGGGAAGCATATCAGCATCTTGGGTTTCGTCCAAGACTGATTTGACAGGAGGTATATCATCCTTTTCCTCGCGAGATACCAGACTTAGCCAATTTTCGCCCTTTGCTTCGAGCTCTAAAGTTTCACAATACTCTTCGGGTGTGGTGTCATCGTCGTCGTTATCTGTGTCCTCCATTGATCCTACAGACTTTTTTCTAACGAGATGAAAATGATGTTTAATCTCCACGAGGCAAGGGATCATGCTGCCTATATTTCGTAAAATATTTTCCGAATTCATTTACACCGTTGCCGTGTTGCCGTTGTCCTTCTGTATTCTGTATGAGAAAATGCTAAGCAGCATGAAAAATTAATAGAACTTTATCTCTTTCCTGATACTACTGCTTCTGACACCTCTTCAGCCTTGGTAACGCAACTTTTTGAGTTTCAGCGCACTACACTGGTCTAATAGTAGTAAGGATGAAATATTACCTGGTAGTTGAAGATGATTTGTGGAAAGTTGCCATTAGTAATAGATCTGTCTTTTGCTCTGTGCTATCGCTTTGCTTGCTTGGGTTTCCAGCTGTTCGGAAGGGCGGACAGGCGGCTGGTAGTTGCTTCAAAATAATAATACAAAAAACTTGATGCCAACGACAACTTGTTAGAGTACCTGGTACTGTACTCCCGTAAAAAGCTAGTGTGGAGACTACATGAATATTAGAGTAAATATTGAATATTATGGTAATAGTAGGAGCAAACTAGTGGTGTGTGTGTGTATACAGAG
>Ga0210025_1001040_pt1 | contig 31859 bp, 28 predicted proteins | sample CryGeyme20150102_FD_183989 | JGI IMG/M metagenome (GOLD analysis project Ga0210025, IMG submission 183989) | Groundwater microbial communities from Crystal Geyser aquifers in Utah, USA - Crystal Geyser metaG 2015-0102 (SPAdes) (version 2) | ecosystem: Environmental > Aquatic > Deep subsurface >... | reverse complement strand
TCAAGCGTCTTATCTTCAAAACAAATTAATTATCACTACAAACGGAGAAAAATATGGGCTCACTAAATAAAGCTCTTTTAATTGGCAGACTTGGAAAAGATCCAGAAGTACGCTACACAGAAAATAACACAGCAGTCGCAACAATAAATATTGCGACAAGTGAACGCTATAAAGATGGTAATGGCGATTGGCAAGAAAAAACAGAATGGCACCGAGTAGTTTGCTGGAGTCGTTTAGCTGAAGTTGCACAGCAATACCTCAAACAAGGCTCACAAGTCTATATCGAAGGTTCTATTCATACTAGACAATGGCAAGATAAAGACGGACAAACACGTTATACCACTGAAATAAAAGCAGGAGTATTGCAAATGTTAGATTCAAAACCCAAAAATGAGGGAGATGCACAGTCACCTGCACGTGATTCGTATTCAAATACACCAAAAAACTCATCATTTAATGCTAAACCAACAAATGATGTACAAATGCCGAATGAAATAAACGATTTCGATGATGACGTTTTACCATTTTGATATTTTGTAATTTACTGTACAACACCTATTTTTGAGCGGGACTTTTAAATCCCGCTTTTTTTATTCACTAATTTTACATTCTTGGACCCCGAACCTGGTTTTCTAACATCACTCATATTTATAACGCAGCTTAATGCTGAGTTTTCGTTTCAGATTTTACTGATAGAAATATGCGTCATCATTTTGGGATTAGCCTTTTCATTTATTTTTTCAGGGGCTGAAGTTGCATTGTTTTCTATAAAAGGATCTGAGTTAGATCAATTAAATAGTTTGGCAAATCATTCTTCCAGTCATGGAAATATCAAAAAAATGATTGAAAACCCAAGAAGATTGCTATCTACTATTCTTATTGGAAATACATTTGCGAATATCATAGTTTCAATTGTTTCAGCAGTTATAACAGGTCAAATTGCAGGTGTATTTCATTTTCCTGAATTATTGATTTATGTGATTGAAATATTAGTTGTAACCTTTATGCTTGTTATTATTAGTGAAATTACCCCGAAAGTAATTGCAATTAAGAATCCATTACAGACAGCGGTTAAATTAAATCACATTATTTATGGGTTTTATATTATAATGACTCCCGTTTCAATTTTAATAGCAAAAAGTGCACATTCAATTGAAAGCAAACTTCCCTACAAATCTCATGAAATATCAGGAGAAGATATTTTAACGATTGCTGAAGTAGGAGAGGAAAAAGGGTCTCTAAAAGGTGATGAAAGAGAGATATTTGAAAATGTAGTTGAATTTGGTCAAACTGCTGTTAAAGAGATTATGACCTCTCGTGTAGATATAGTAGCCGTTTCTTTAGATGATGAACTAGGTGAAGTGATAGATACAATTTTAGATAGAAAATTATCTCGAATGCCATTATATGGTGACGATTTAGATGATATTCTCGGAGTTATAAATTCGAAAGATTTATTACCCTATTTAAAGACAGATTTCCAAAACACAGCTATTAATTGGAAAACTATTGCTAGAAAAGTGTTATTTGTTCCAACAACAAAACGATTAGATGATTTATTAAAGGAATTTAAAAAAGAAAAAACACACATGGCAATCGTTGTTGATGAGTGGGGTGGTACCGAGGGTATTGTAACCTTAGACGATGTCTTAGCTGAAATTATTGGAAATATTGGGGATGAGACTAGTAACCCAGAGCAACTCTTCGAAAAAGTAAGTGAGAATTCGTATTCATTCGACGCAAAAATAAACGTAGAAGACGCAGAAGAGATTTTAGAAATGCAATTGTCAGGTGAAAATGATGAATATGAAACTTTAGCAGGTTTAGTGTATCATATACTTGAAAGAATTCCAGAAAACGACGAAAAGCTACACTTTAAAGAAGTAGAAATTACAGTTTTAGAAGTAGAAAATAATCGAATTAAGAAAGTATTGATTACGAAAAGCTAATCTGCTTTTTAGATTTAATTTTATCAGATTCTGCACTTACTTTTAATTCAGGCATCATTTTTCCGTCTTTAGTATAAATGCCTTCTTTTCTCAGCCAAACTGGAAGTGTTCTTGCTAAAATGTAGAAATCAAAAAGTAGTGATTTTCGTTTTATGTACCACTGATCATAAATTAATTTTTCAGACCAGCTTAATTCGTTTCTTCCGTTTACTTGTGCCCAACCTGTAATTCCTGGTCTAACAGAATGTCTCTTTTTTTCAACTTCAGGGTCTAATTCTTTTTTATAAGTCCAAAGTAGAGGTCTTGGGCCAATTAGTGTCATTTCTCCGCGTAACACATTTAGAAGCTGTGGTAGCTCATCTAGGCTCCATTCACGTAAGAAATGACCGTTACTAGTTATTCTTAAATCATCTACTAATCTAGTGTCTGTCAGCATTGTACGTATTTTCAAAATTTCAAATGCTTTACCATTTAATCCAATTCGTTTTTGAGAATAAAATAACGGTCTGCCATCTTTAATAAGTGTAATACTTACTACAAAAAGAAGTAGGGGCAACCATACTGGTAGGAGAAAAACTAATAAAATAAAGTCTCGAAAACGCTGCAAGAGATTATTCATAAACGAGTCACAATTCTTGATTAACACCACTAAGTATCGGCAAAAAAAGCCAAAACTGTAGAAATATGTGAATCTCTTAATCTTTAGGGGGTATTATTAAAATTTCTAACGTTTAATTGAGACGCACTTCTTATTTTATTTGAAACAAACAAAGTTTAAACACAATTATGATTTGCTTTTTAAGTGTTTTCCCCCCATTTAGAGGTGGAATTAGTAGGTTTAGTGACCATGTACTTCAAGAGTTGAAGATGTATGATTCCGTTTTGGCTGTCAATTATTCAAAACAATACCCAAGTTTCTTATTTCCAGGGAAAACGCAATTATTAGAAAATGCAGAACAGCATGAATCGATACCTTTAATACATTCTTATAATCCCTTAGCATGGTTTACACACCAAGAAGAGTTTGAAAAATCATGTTCTCACATAATTTTCTCGCATTGGCATCCTTTTTTTACTTTATCTACAATTGCTGCAATAAATCAAATAAAAAAGCATAATCCATCAGTAACTGTTTCTTGTTTGATTCATAATGTCTTGCCTCACGAAAAATTTCCATTGCAAAAATTATTAGTAAATAAGCTTTTTTCAAAAACTGACAGATTAATAACGTTATCGACCCAAGGCACAAATGCAATTCAAGTTTTCCCAAAGCAAATTGATAAAGTAAAACAGTTATTTCATCCCATATATGAAAAGATTGAAAATGAAATAAATCGAAATGAAAAAAGGGAAGAGTGGGGAATTCCTCAGAATGCATTTGTAATACTATTTTTTGGCTTAATTAGGGAATACAAAGGATTAAGTTTGCTAATTGATGCATTTAATAAAATAGCAGAAGACCGACCAGATGCATTTCTTTTAGTTACAGGTGAATTTTATGAATCACAACAAAGTTATGAAGAACAAATAAGACCCGATTTTAATAATAGAGTTCTAATAAAAAACTGCTTTTTAAGTGATTCAGAAGCAGCAGAGGTCTTAAGTTTATCTGACATTTTGGTTTTACCCTACAAATCAGCAACTCAAAGTGGTGTCCTTGCAGATGCGATTGCGTATAATTTACCTGCTATTGCAACTAATCAACCCGGCTTCACAGATTTTATTGAAAACGGAAAATCTGGAATTATTATGGAATCTCAAGAATCAGAAGAATTAGCAACCATTTTATTGAATATAAATCAGGAAAAACTGGACTATTTTAAAAAAAATATGGTCGAAGTTCAATCAAAATTCAGTTGGAAGCAATTTGGTGAAGAATTATTTCAAGAAGTATGCAAAATCTAATTGACTAAAACAAAAAAGGCTCGTATATTTCGCTTCTCTTAAAGATTGAAAGATTTTAAAGAGATTTCGGGGCGTAGCGCAGTCCGGTAGCGCATCTGCTTTGGGAGCAGAGGGTCGCAGGTTCAAATCCTGTCGCCCCGACACCAATGCGAAAGCATTTTGTTATTTGATTTATTGAATGAGTGAATTTTAAGGTAGCTCGGTTAAGAAATTAATCGTAGCCTGTTGAGCGCCCGTAGCTCAATCGGATAGAGCAACTGCCTTCTAAGCAGTAGGTTACAGGTTCGATTCCTGTCGGGCGTACAAATCAGGCGACATGGCCGAGTGGCTAGGCAGAGGTCTGCAAAACCTTGTACGGCGGTTCGAATCCGCCTGTCGCCTCAGATCTGAATCCTCAACAAGTTTTATACTATGCCGCGTTCGTCTAGGGGCCTAGGACACCGCCCTTTCACGGCGGTAACACGGGTTCAAATCCCGTACGCGGTACATTCACTCTCCCTTATAATACTCATGGAGCCTGTAGCTCAGTTGGTTAGAGCGTCAGATTGTGGCTTTGAAGGTCGTGGGTTCGAAACCCATCAGGCTCCCCAAATTATTTATTGTTTTTGTTTTCTACGCCGCGTTCGTCTAGGGGCCTAGGACACCGCCCTTTCACGGCGGTAACACGGGTTCAAATCCCGTACGCGGTACTAAAAAGCTTTTGAATTTATTCAAAGGCTTTTTTTGTTTATACTATATAGGTTCAACTTGTTCGACTATATCATTTGCTCCGTAATTTGCCCAAATTACCCACATTATAAATATTACAATATAGAAGATAGCAGTTGTTGAATAGTCGTGTGTAAAAGTGAAAAATTGATTCCAATAGACTTGTGTTATACTTAATAGAACAATTCGCATAATATTGACTAAATAAATTACACCAATTCCTGTAACCATAAATAGCCAACGTTTTTTACTGTTTCCCGGATAAGCAAAAATAAACCCAAGGAATAAACCAATTGCAGCCAATCCGTTACATCCATTTACTATTTCAATTCCAGAAGCGGAATCAATACCAATTACTCGAAATGCAGTAAAAACATCAAAACCCATTAAAGTGAGAATACCAGCTGAAACATCTATAATATTAAGAGATAGAACTTCATCAACTCTACCGTCTGGTAATATCCATAAATCATAAAAAATATACCAAACTACATAAACGATAATCCCTTTGAAGGCAAATCCATAAATAGGATTTTTCTTAAAAAATGAAGTAATTGATGAAAACATAAACAGAGCTATTGGTTAAAAAAAAAGCGTAAGTTTTCTTACGCTTTTAAAGTACAAATTATTTCAATTTGATTTTTAATTACTACTTATTGATTCAGATTCTTGCTTAGTTTCATCTGATTCTGAATCGCTTGATTCTGTCCATTTAAAAGATAATCCATCTTTTGCTTCATTTTGAGTAATATGAAGAAGTGAGCCAGCATCTCTTGTTTGCTGAAGAAGTTCTTCGGCGAGAGGATCTTCAACATATTTTTGAATGGCTCTTTTTAATGGTCTTGCACCAAATTTCGGGTCAAAACCTTTTTCAGTGATAAACTCCTTAGCAACTTTGTCAATATTAATAGTAAAACCAAGTGCTTTAACTCTTGAGAACAAACTATCTGTGAGATTATCAATAATTTTGAAAATATCGGTTTTTTCAAGTGGTTTGAAAACGATTACATCATCAACACGATTTAAAAATTCTGGATTAAACACCTTTATAAGTGCATCCTGAATAGTTGATTTCATTTTCGCATAATCAAAAGCAGTTTCATCGGATTCAAAGCCAATACCCTTGCCCATGTTTTTAATATCACGAGCTCCAACATTGGATGTCATAATAATAATAGCATTTCTGAAGTCAACTTTTCTACCTAGTGAATCAGTTAATATTCCATCATCTAAAACTTGTAACAATAAATTGAATACATCAGGGTGAGCCTTTTCGATTTCGTCAAGTAAAATTACAGAGTATGGTTTACGGCGAACTTTTTCAGTTAATATACCACCTTCTTCATACCCTACATAGCCTGGAGGAGCTCCAACTAATCTGGAAACCGTAAATTTCTCCATGTATTCACTCATATCAATTCGAATAAGTGAATCATCGGTACTGAAGAGATAACGCGCAATAACTTTTGCCATTTCAGTTTTACCAACACCAGTAGGACCTAGGAAGATGAATGATCCAATTGGGCGATTAGGGTCTTTTAAACCTGCACGTGTACGCTGAATTGCTCTTGTTAATTTATCAATAGCCTCAGGTTGGCCAATTACTTTTCCCGCAAGTTGATCTCTCATTTTGAGGAGTTTGTCACTCTCATTTTGAGTAATTCGACTTACAGGAATGCCTGTCATCATACCAACAACGGAAGCAACGTCTTCTTCTTCAACATTATAAACGACTTCTGAACTTTCTTTTTCCCAAATCTTTTGAGCTATTTCAAGTTCTTCAATTAGACGTTTTTCACGATCTCGAAGTCTTGCGGCTTCTTCAAAACGTTGTTTTTTTACCATCGCATTTTTTTCAATGCTTGTGGTTTCAATTTCTTCTTCTAATTTGATGATATGTTCAGGGACAGAAATATTAGATAAATGTACTCGTGCACCTGCTTCATCAAGTGCATCGATTGCTTTATCAGGTAAAAAGTGATCTGTTATGTAACGATCAGTCAATTTAACACAAGCTTCCAGTGCTTCTTCTGAGTAATGAACACTATGATGTTTTTCGTATTTACTTTTAATTCTGTTAAGAATTTCCTGAGTCTCTTCAATAGAGGTTGGCTCAATCATGATTTTTTGAAAACGGCGTTCTAATGCGCCATCTTTTTCAATAAACTGACGGTATTCGTTTAACGTTGTTGCGCCAATTGCTTGAATTTCACCCCGAGCTAAAGCTGGTTTGAGCATATTAGATGCGTCTAGTGAACCACTTGCTCCACCAGCACCAACGATTGTATGAAGTTCATCAATAAATAGAATGATATTTGGAGTTTTTTCCAACTCATTCATTACTGCTTTCATTCGTTCTTCGAATTGACCTCTGTATTTTGTTCCTGCAACCAAAGCTGCAAGATCTAAAGCGACAACGCGTTTTTCGAATAATACTCTTGATACTTTTCGTTGAACAATACGAAGGGCTAAACCTTCTGCAATTGCAGTTTTTCCAACTCCAGGTTCACCAATTAAAACAGGATTATTTTTTTTGCGTCGACTTAAAACTTGTGCAACGCGTTCAATTTCTTTTTCACGACCAACAATTGGGTCTAATTTGCCATCTTCAGCTAATTTTGTTAAATCACGTCCAAAATTATCTAATACGGGTGTTTTTGTTTTTTCCATTTTTTTCGACCTGATATTACCGGAACCTTGTGGATCCTGTTGTGAAGAAATATATTCAGCAGATAAAGTGGAATCTGCTTCTTTAGCTGGGTTTGGATTTGTTTTACCAGTGATAATTAAATCTAATTCAACTCTTACAGCATCATAATTCACATTAAACTGATGTAAAATTTGCGCTGCAATATTTTCGTCGTCTCTTAATAAGGATAACAAAAGATGCTCTGTGCCTATTGTATCACTTTTGTATAACTTGGCTTCAAGATAAGTTATTCGAAGTACTTTTTCAGCCTGTTTTGTTAAAGGGACGTGCCCAACCTTAATTGAAGAACCCGTTGTTCTTACGGTATCTTCAATTGTTTTTTTTAATTTTGATAAATCACAACGTAAGTTTTGCAAAATTTTAACAGCAACTCCGTCGCCAAGTCTTACAATTCCAAGTATGAGATGTTCAGTTCCAATGTAATCATGACCCAAGCGAAGAGCTTCTTCTCTACTGTATTGAATTACATCTTTAACTCGACTAGAAAAATTACCTTCCATCTGACTGCTTTTTAGGTTTAGAAAACAACTGTAAAGCTGAGTTCCATAAAATTATTATGGATTACCATATTACATTAAAGTAAAGCGGCAGATATTTAAACGCAATAGAAATGTGAAATAGTATGAAATTAAAATAAAGGAGTTCCGGTCATTTCGGAAGGTTGAGGAATATCTAGAATTTTTAATAGAGTTGGGGCAACGTCTGCTAAAATACCATTATTGAGTTTTCCACTAATCGGACGATTTATTAAAGCACATGGAACAGGTTGAGTAGTATGTGCCGTATTTGGTGATCCATCAGGATTTGTCATACAATCGCAATTCCCATGATCTGCAATAACCACTATTTGATATCCTTTTTCTACTGCTATTGGAACAATGTGTGATAATTCTTTATCAACAGCTTCTATTGCTTTTGCAGCAGCATTTATATCACCAGTATGACCAACCATATCAGGATTGGCAAAATTTAGAATAATTAAGTCGAATTTCTCTGACTCAATCGCTTTATGAAGTGCTTCTCCAACCCCTGGAGCCGACATTTCAGGTTGCAAATCGTAAGTTGCAACTTTAGGAGAAGGTATTAGAATTCGTTCTTCACCTGGGAATGGAATTTCTTCACCACCATTAAAAAAGAAAGTAACGTGTGGGTACTTTTCAGTTTCAGCTATACGAAGCTGTTTGAGTCCGGCATCACTTACGACTTTTCCGAGAACATTTTCAAAAGATTGCGGTGAAAAAGCAATAGATACTCCTTTGAATGATGCATCGTACTGAGTAAAACAAACATATTGAAGATTCAGCAGGGAATCGCGGCTGAATCCATCAAAATCAGTTTGAGTAAGAGAGCGGGTAAGTTCACGTGCGCGATCACTTCTGAAATTAAAGAAGATAACAGCGTCGTTTTCTTGCAATCGACTAGCCGCGGATGTGTCTAAAATGCAAGGTTCTAAAAATTCGTCTGTTTTACCTGCTGAGTAATTGGCATCAAATGCTTCTTCAGAAGAAGAATAAACAGTTCCTTTGCCATTGATTAAAATATCATAAGCACGTTGAACTCGTTCCCATCTGTTATCACGATCCATGGCATAATATCTACCAATAATGGATGCAACTTTTCCTAAACCAATTGATTCAGCATGCTTTTCAACTGAGGCAACAAATCCTTTTCCAGATTTTGGATCGGTATCTCTGCCATCGGTAAAAGCGTGGATGTAAACTTGAGGAATTTTTTCTTGTTTGGCGAAATCTAATAAAGCGTAAATATGAGTAATGTAACTGTGAACGCCACCATCAGAAATTAAACCCATTAAATGGAGCTTTCCTGTTTTACGAGCTTTTTCAGCAGTTGCTTTAAGAACGGGATTGTTGAAAAAATCTTTTTCTCGAATTTCTTTATTAATGCGAGAAATATCTTGCCAAACAATGCGTCCTGACCCAATATTTAAATGACCAACTTCGGAGTTGCCGAATTGACCTTCTGGTAATCCTACAGCTTCGCCTGATGCGATTAACTGAGAAGTTGGATTATTTGAAAAAATAGAATCGAGAGTAGGTTTGTTTGCTTTTTCAATTGCACTAACCTCAGGATTTGCTGCGATTCCGTATCCATCTAAAATTACAAGAAAGGCCTTAGCCATAATATTACGCTAAATTATTTACGAATTTTGCTAGACGAGCTTTTTTGTTAGAAGCATTATTTTTGTGAATCATACCAACTTTAGCCATTTTATCAATGTAAGATATAGCTAAAGGAAGTGCTGTTTCACCAGCTGCTTTATTTTCTGCAGTTAATACTTTTTTGAATAACGTTCTCATTTTTGAACGTTTCATGCGATTTGCGTTACGACGACGGATAGATTGACGAACGCGTTTGATTGCTGATTTATGCTGTGGCATGTTTTATTTCGAATTAATTTATTTTCGATTCTTTTTGAGTCACAAAAATTACCAATTATTCGCTTTACTTTCAATATATAATCAATATTAAATTGACCATTTACGAATTAATTCATAATTTACGTGTCTTGCATTATGATTATAGTAATTGATGGCCCGGCAGGATCCGGAAAAAGCTCTACAGCAAAAGCTGTTGCCCAAAAGGCAGGTCTTATTTATTTAGACTCAGGTGCTCTTTATAGAGCAGTTACACTTATATATGTAAGAAGCGGTGAAGATGATTTGGCTTTCTTTGAGAAACTGAAAGCATCCAAGCTCAGATTTGATTTCGAAAATAATCAATTTCGAATATGGCTTAATAATGATGAAGTTACTTCATTAATTAGAGCTCATGAGGTAAGTTCTAAAGTTTCTGTTGTAGCGGCAAAAAAAGATGTACGCAGTTTTGTTAATGAATATTTGCACACTGTAGTTGAAAAAGGATCTTTTATAGCTGATGGCAGAGATTTAGCAACGGTAGTTTTTCCTGATGCACAACTTAAAATCTACATGATTGCAAGTATTCAGGCAAGAGCAGAACGCCGTTTTAATGAACTTACTGAAATGGGGCAAAGTGCCGATTTAAAAGAAATTGAGAATAATCTTTTAGAAAGAGACCAAATAGATTCCGGTAGGAAAGAGGCTCCTCTAAAAAAACACGAAGATGCTATCGAATTAGATACATCAAATCTGACCTTTGATGGACAAGTTGAAGAAATTATCAAATTGATTCGCAGCAAAGGTTTATTAAACTAAAACAATAACTCTTATCCCACATAAATTTTACAAATTATCAATTTGTGTGTGGTACCGATTAAGGAATTAAATGTCCGAAGAAAACGTAAATCCGGCAGAAGAAGCCGTAGCATCTACACCTGTTGTAGAATCAACTCCTGAAGTAGTAGCAGAAGTTACAGCTACTGAGCCTGTTCTAGGCAAAATTTTTAATGGTGATATTGAAGGCGAAGTTTTTAAGTTATCTGACTTAGACAGTCTTAGTGATTATTCCAAAGACGAATACGATTCTTTATTGAATATGTATGAGGGAACTCTCAATGTAATCACTGAAAAAGAAATTGTAACAGGTCGCATTGTTGAAATTACTGACAAATATGTAATTATCGATATTGGATTCAAATCAGAAGGTATTATTCCTTTTAATGAATTCCGTAATCCAGAAACAGTTAAAGTCGGCGACGAAATTGAAGTTTTCTTAGATAAAGTAGAAGATCGTGAAGGTCAATTAGTTTTATCTCGTAAAAAAGCAGATACATTACGTGTATGGCAATTTATTGAAGAAGCACACAATACTCAAAAAATCATCGAAGGATTTATCAAACGTCGTATTAAAGGCGGTATGGTTGTCGATGTTGAAGGAATTGATGCATTCTTACCAGGTTCACAAATTGATGTTCGTCCAGTTCGTGATTTTGATGCTTATGTTGGCAAAACCATGGAATTCATGGTTGTTAAATTGAATATGTCGAGCGAAAATGTTGTTGTTTCTCACCGTGCAATCGTTGAGTCAGATCTTGAAGAACAACGCTCACAAATTCTACAAAGCATGGAACCAGGTCAAATCCTTGAAGGTCATGTTAAAAATATCACTGACTTTGGTGTATTTATTGATCTTGGTGGTGTTGACGGTTTACTTCACATTACTGACTTATCATGGGGACGCGTTGAGCATCCAAATGAAGTCGTTAAATTAGACCAAAAACTAAATGTAGTTGTTCTTGAGTTTGATGAGAACTCAAAACGTATTTCATTAGGATTAAAACAACTTCAACCACATCCATGGGATGGAATTGATGCGAAATATCCTGAAGGAATGAAAGTTCAAGGCCGTGTAGTATCTATTGCTGATTACGGTGCATTTATTGAACTTGAAAGAGGCGTTGAAGGTTTAGTTCACATTTCTGAAATGAGTTGGACACAACACATTAAGCACCCTTCACAATTGGTTGAAAAAAATCAAATGATTGAGTGTATTGTGTTAAACATCAGCAAAGAAGACAAAAAAATCTCTCTTGGTGTTAAGCAACTTGAAAATGATCCTTGGAAAAATTTACTTGAGAAATATCCAATTGATTCTAAACACAAAGGAACTGTTCGCAATCTTACCAACTTTGGTGTGTTTGTAGAATTAGAGCCAGGAATTGATGGTTTAATTCACATTTCTGATCTTAGCTGGACTGATAAAATCAACCATCCAGGTGAATTAGTTCAAAAAGGTGAAGTTATTGATGTTGTTATTCTTGCAGTTGATTTTGACAACCGTAGAATTACTTTAGGTCGTAAACAAATCGAATCTAATCCTTGGGAAAAATACTTAGTTGAATTTGCTAAAGGCAACGAAGTAGAAGGAAAAGTTGTAAAAGTTACTGACAAAGGTGCTTTTATCGCATTAGGTTCAGATGCTGAAGGCTTCTTATCAAAAGAAGAATTCGATGGCGAAGTAGTTGAAGGCGCAGACGTTAAAGTTGTTGTTACTGAAATAGATGAGAACAATAAAACGTTAAACGTTAGTCAAAAACAATTAGGTAAAGTGAAAAAAGGTAAAGCGAAAAAAGCAAAAGCTGCTGAACCAGAAGCACTTACACTAGGCGAAATGTCTGGTTTAGCTGATTTAAAAAGAGAATTAGCTGAAAAAGAAAAACAAGATTCAGATGAGAACTAAACTAATTTAAGTTCAATTCTTTGAAAATATGTGAGGAGAGACCGGAAACGGTTTCTCCTTTTTTATTATACCCAATAAGAAAAAGGTTATAGTGATAAATTTGTATCTTTCACATAACCAAAAAACACTATTAATCGGACTAATAGAATGAAAAGAGTTCAGGATGCCACTTCCATAAAAGAGACATACGAGTTAATGTATCAGAGATTACATAAAATTGTTCCTGATTTTGAACTTAAGTATAAAGCGGAATTAGCGTTTGAAATCAATAGATTGAAAAAAGAAAAGAATGCGGTTATTTTAGGGCACAATTATATGGAACCGGCCTTATTTCATAGCATTCCTGATTATGTTGGAGACTCTTTGGGACTGAGTCGTATCGCTGCAGCTAGCACAGCAGACAGAATTATTTTTTGTGGGGTTAAATTTATGGCAGAGACAGCAAAAATTTTAAATCCAAATAGAATGGTTTTATTGCCTGTTGAATTTGCAGGTTGTTCTTTAGCAAGTAGTATTACAGCAGAAGATGTCCGTGCTTTAAAAGCAAGATTTCCTGGAGTACCTGTTGTAACTTATATTAACACCTATGCAGATGTTAAAGCAGAAACTGACATTTGTTGCACATCAAGTAATGCAGTTGACATTGTTAAACAGCTTGATTCAGACATTGTAATATGTTTACCTGATGAGTTTTTAGCAAGAAATGTTGCGAAAGAAACAGGCAAGAAAATTTTATATCCATCAAGTGAATTATACCCAGGTGAACAGGGAATGCTTGTTTGGAACGGAAAGTGTGAAGTTCATGAGCAATTTACAGTTGGTGACATAGATAATGTACGTAAACAATTTCCAGACACAGTAATTTTATCTCATCCTGAATGTCCACCTGAAGTTGTAGATGCTTCAGATTATAGTGGTTCAACAACAGCGATGGTATCTTTCGTTCAACAAAGCAAAGCAAAAAGATTCTTAATTTTAACAGAATGTTCAATGGCAGATAATATTGCTGCTGAAAATCAAGATAAAGAGTTTCTAGGCTTGTGTAGTGTACGTTGCCCACACATGAATCAAATTACATTAGAAGATACATTAGAGTGTTTGAGACATGATAAATGGCAAATTGAATTAGATGAAACCATTCGTGTTAAAGCGAAAAAATCTTTAGACCGAATGCTTGAAATGAGTAAAAATTAAATCTAATAAATAAAAAAAGGGGCTTGAAATTCAAGCCCCTTTTTTTTGACAGAAATTTTAAAAAGTTCTTATAAGTAGAAAAAAACGCGTTTGTTAACGGAATCTTTCCCACTTTTAACTTTTTTTCCAGTCTCGCGATTGTACATATAAATTACATTACGCATAGAATTCAATTCTTTATCGGTTGTGTAATTTACTTCTAGTGCTTGTCCACCAACATCTAATTTATCTAAAGCTTCAGTTAATGGACGGAATTTAGAAGCACTTTTTTTGGAAACTTTTACGAGTCCACGATCTACAAATTTAAATTTCATGATATCTACCTTATTATTTTAAATGAAACACAGTTAATTGAAATATAAATAAATCATTTTTATATCCAAAATAATATAAAAAAATCATGGAACAGGAACTGTATTTAAAATAGTTTTTACAATTGATTCAGAAGTTATTTCTTCTGCTTCAGCTTCATAAGTTGGAATAACACGATGTCTTAAGATATCCATTGCTACCATTCGTACGTCTTCGGGTGTTACATAAGCTCTGTGTTGCATGTATGCATGAGCTCTAGAAGCAAGGTTTAAGCTAATCGTAGCTCTCGGCGATGCGCCAAAAGAAATCAAATTTGCAAAATCTTTAAGATTGTATTTTTCTGGATTTCTAGTAGCTAGTACAAGATTTACAATGTATCGTTCCACTTTTTCATCCATGTAAATAGCATTTATAACTTTTCTTGCTTCAAGAATTTTTTCAGGAGAAACAACAGGTTTTAATTCTGGCTTTTTCCCTGTTTTTGCCATTCTACGCATAATTTCGAGTTCTTCTTCACCGGTTGGATAGTCAATATGAATTTTTAACATAAAGCGGTCAACCTGTGCTTCTGGTAAAGGGTAGGTTCCTTCTTGTTCAACTGGATTTTGTGTAGCAAGTACTAGAAATGGTTCTTGTAATTTGAACGTTGTTTCACCAATAGTTACTTGTCTTTCCTGCATAGATTCTAATAGTGCACTTTGAACTTTTGCCGGAGATCTGTTAATCTCATCTGCAAGAATAATATTTGAAAATATGGGCCCTTTTTTGATTGTAAATTCACCAATCTTTTGATTATAAATTAAGGTTCCCAATAAATCGGCTGGTAAAAGATCAGGAGTAAACTGAATTCGCTGAAAATTTGTATCGATTACTTTCGCAAGCGAAGAGATTGTTAACGTTTTTGCAAGACCTGGAACACCTTCAAGTAGAACGTGACCATCGGCAAGTAAACCAATTAGCAGTCTGTCAACCATATATCTTTGGCCTACAATGACTTTGTCGAGTTCTGTGTAGATGTCGTCAATAAATGCTGAAGATGTTTGAATCTCTTCAGTAAGTTTTTGCATGTCGATAGTGTAAGAAGACATGGTATTTAAGTTTATTAGTTGGTATTTTAGTTTTCTTTTTAAAAATTCAAACAAAGATAAGTTTAAATGAATTTATTCGAAGCAATAATCCTGTCAATAATTGAAGGTTTAACAGAATTTCTGCCAGTTTCATCGACTGGTCATATGATTCTGGCCTCAGCTATAATGCAAATTCACGAAGATGAGTTTGTTAAAACCTTTGAAATAGTAATTCAACTCGGAGCAATCTTTGCGATTGTTCTTTTATATGCTAAACGATTTTTGAGAAGTTTAACCATTTATTATAAACTTTCATTTGCATTTTTACCAACGGCTGTTATTGGACTTTTAGCATACAAAACCATAAAAATGTATTTATTCAATCCGTACGTTGTTTCAACTTCGTTAATAATCGGTGGAATTATTTTAATAATCATAGATAAATGGGTTGTTGAGACGGAAAGTAAGGTAGAAGATGTTGAAGATGTAAGCTACAAAAATGCTTTTTTTATAGGTTTGATGCAATGTATTTCAATGATTCCCGGTGTTTCTAGAGCCGCAGCCACAATTATTGGTGGTGTTTTAAATGGATTTAATAAAAAACAAGCTACTGAGTTTTCATTTTTGTTGGCTGTTCCTACTATGATAGCTGCTGCAGGTTATGATTTATTAAAATCAGAGATTCATTTTTCAAATGATCAAATTCTTCTATTGGTAATTGGTCTTATATTATCCTTTGTTTTTGCATTGATTGCAGTAAAGATCTTTTTAAAAATTGTTGAGAAATATGGTTTCAAACATTTTGGATACTACAGAATTGTAGTCGGTGTTCTTTTTTTAAGCTATATGCTACTAAACGGAATCTCAACATTTCAATAAAACCCTTAAGATCTAGCTGATTTCTATTGAACAAGATGCTTTTTTTGGGTACTTTTGCACGCGTTTAACAAATCTGAAAATCAATTATGGCAGATTACTTATTTATTTTATTAGCAACAATCGCGACTGGCGCAGCACTTGGAATGGTAACAAGTAAAAGTGCAGTAACAAGTGCATTGTTTTTAGTTATGAACATGATTTCATTAGCAGGTGTTTATTTACTGCTCGATGCTCAATACTTGGCCGTTATACAGGTTTTAGTGTACGCTGGCGCAATTATGGTTTTATTCCTTTTTGTAATTATGTTGCTCAACCAAGAAAATGAGGAGGGCTTATTTGAAAAAATTAGCTTTAAGTATTTGTTTTCAGCATTAGCAAGCTTTGTTGTTTTTGCACAGTTGCTTTATATGATTTTAAATTATACAGGAACCGCACTTCCATTAGCAATGAATTCTAAGGAAATCGGAACAGTTGAATCCTTAGGAACTGCAATTTATACAGATTATTTATTGCCATTCGAAGTTACAGGTATCCTTTTAACCGCTGCGGTTGTAGGTGCATTAATCATTGCAAACAGAAAAGTAAACACGAAATAAGGTCTTTAATATGGTAACGATTAATTGGTATTTAGCTTTAAGCGCGGTTTTATTTTCAATTGGCATTATCGGTGTTTTAATTAGAAAAAATGCTATTGTAATTTTTATGAGTGTTGAGCTTATGTTGAATGCAGTAAACTTAAGTTTAATTGCTTTTAGTGCTCATCTAGGTGATTCAACAGGTCAGATTCTTGTCTTTTTCTCCCTCTGTGTGGCTGCAGCAGAAGCTGTTGTTGGATTAGCTATTATAATTGCGATTTTCAGAAATAATCTGATGGTAGATATTTCAAAAATCAATCTACTTCGCTGGTAATTTTTTTCAATTTCATTTAAAGCCTGAAACTCTCGTTTCAGGCTTTTTTTTTGTCAATAAGTCATCTTTAGGAAAATTTCCCCACTTTATACCACTTGCTAATATCTTTTTTTTTAGTAAAAATCGTTCAAATTTTAATGCTGTGAGGGTTTGTTGTGGATCGAGTGCACTAGTTGAAAATTTAATATGATAAACAGTTGACAAATTTGGGTAAAAAAGGGTACTTTGTGGGTTAAAGTGGGAGGTTGTGGGGTAGATTACCTAGCAACTCCTAAAAAAATAGTGTCAATCAGGTTATTGAGTCACAGTGAGTATCTTCAAAGGTGAATATGAACATGCAATGGATGCGAAAGGCAGAGTTGCTTTTCCAGCCAAACTGCGGAAATACATCAATCCCGCAGTTCAAGATCGCTTTACATTGGTAAAGGGTCTAGAGCAATGTCTATATCTATATCCTGAAGACAAATGGCTTGAAGTTGAAGAAAAACTAAATCAGATTAGTTCTTTCAGTGCTGAAGGTCGAATGGTGAAAAGACAGTTTTTACGCTATGCCGAAGATATTTCATTAGATAATCAGAATAGAATTGCACTTTCGCCTAAAATGATTGAATTAGCAGCAATTGATGCTAAAGTTACTTTCATTGGTACAGGTGATCGTGTTGAATTGTGGGCACCTGAGGTATTAGATACGCAAACAAGTGACGTTTCTGAAGAAGATATGCAAGCGCTGTTTGAAAAAGTTCTGGGAGGTATTTCATTATGAATGCCTTAGATAAAACGTATCATGTACCAGTCTTATTAAATGAGTCTGTTGAATTATTAATTACAAATAAAGATGGTATTTATCTCGATGCTACACTTGGTGGCGGTGGTCATTCAGCAGCTATCCTTGAAAAAATTCATTCAACTGGCAGGCTCTTCGGTCTCGATCAGGATGATGAAGCGCTTAATGAAGCAGGTAACAGACTTGGTAATGACGAAAGGTTTACCGCAGTAAAAGGTAATTTCGGACATTTCGACGTCTATCTTGATCAAAAATTGAAGGGGAACCTTACAGGTATCTTGCTTGACCTCGGTGTTTCTAGTCATCAAATTGATGTAGGAGATCGAGGATTTAGTTTTCAACAAGATGGGCCATTGGATATGAGAATGGGAAACTTGAGTGGGTTGACAGCTGAAAGGGTTATTAACGAATATGAACTTTCCGAACTAAAGAGAATATTTTTTGAATATGGAGAAGAGCGTCATAGTAATGCTATCGCAAAAAAAATTATTGAAAGCAGACCAATTCGAACAACGTTTGAATTAAAAAAAGTAATTCGCTCTATAGTTAGTGGAAAACACGAGAATAAAACATTAGCACGCATTTTTCAAGCAGTTCGTATTGAAGTTAATAGAGAATTAGAGATGCTTCGGAATGTGTTAGAAAAATCAGTTGAATGGCTTGCTGATGATGGTCGGTTAGTAGTAATCTCCTACCATTCATTGGAAGATCGTTTAGTGAAGCATTACATGCGTGCAGGTGACTTTTCTGGGGTGATTCCCAAAGATGTATTTGGAAACGATTTATCTCCTTTTAAAGTAATTACAAGAAAACATGTAGAAGCTACAGAAGAGGAAATTAAATTAAACTCACGATCAAGAAGTGCGCGATTGCGTGCTGTTGAACTTAAAGAGAGGGGAACAGCAAGTGATGTACGTTAAATCAAGTCTAAGTGATTCAAAAGGTAAATCGAATAAGAAAAGAATGAATTCGATGGGCGTTCCAATGCAACAATATGTTGGAGAAACTCATCAAAAGGGTAAAAGTAATTTAAAAACAGCTACCAAAACTCCTAAAAGTAAATCAAAATCAATTTCATCTGGAAAAGTTATTTTATTGAGTTTACTAGTAGGAATAGCTGGTTTAATCTATTTAAATCATGTTTTCGCTGTTCAAAAAAGTTATAAAGAAGTCTTACAACTTCAGCGTGAATATGAAAAAGTTAAGCGTTTGTATGCAGACCGTAAGTTTACCTACGACAGAATGATAGGTCCTGCTGAGGTTTATGAACGAGCTAAAAAACTTGGACTTCAAGATGGTGGCCCTGCTGAGGGAATCATTTATATCGAGAAAGAATAATTGTGGACAAAAATCGTAAATCTATAGCTGGTCGATTGTTTCTTGTGTTAGGAGTAGTTCTACTCTTACCTGCTGGAATCATTTTTCAGGTATTCCGAATCAATGTGATTGAGGGGAATAACTTGAGAGAGCTATGGAGTGCGCAGGCTGTGGATTATATCCCAATTCCTGCTCAACGTGGTTCAATTATGGATGCGAATCAAACCATATTAGTAACGAATTCTGTTGCTTATAACGTCGCTATTGACCCGCTTTACAGAACTATGAATGCTCAGAGTATTGATACTGTTTGTCATATTCTTTCGGTAAGAACTGGTCGTTCGAAAGATTCTTTTTTGCGTAAAATTAAATTATCTCCAAAAGGATCTCGCTATATAATTTTGGGCAAAGGTTTAGGCATTGATGTCTATGAAGATTTATACAATTTAAATCAACGTGGCGTAATTCTGGAAGAACAATATCGTCGAAGATATAATTATGATTCTTTAGCAGCCCATGCACTTGGTTTTATGAATCATAAAGCGCAGGGCATGGCAGGTTTGGAGAATTATTATGATGAATTTTTACGTGGTGAAGATGGTAGTCAGCAAGTACAGCGTGACCGTGCAAATCGTATTCGTGCTATTGTTGGAGTTCCTAAAAAAATTCCACAACATGGGTATAATTTAAAAACGACATTAGATGTTCGAATTCAAGCAATCTTAGAAGAAGAGCTTCAAAAAGGAGTTAAAAAAAGCCGTGCAGATAAAGGAATGGCAATTGTTTTAGACCCTAGAACAGGTGCTATTAAAGCAATGGCAAATTATCCGGCTTACAATCCAAATTCGCCAGGGCAAAGCGAAACAGAAACTAGAAGAAACTCTATTATTTCTGATATGATTGAGCCTGGTTCAACATTCAAATTGATTACAGCAATTGCAGCTGTTGAGCAAAATAAAGTGAATTTTGAGGAGCAATTTGAAACTCCTGAAAGTGGACAAAGACTTATTTATGGTCAATGGATGCGTGATCACGATCCTTTAGGAACATTAAGTTTTCGTCAGGTAATTGAAAAGTCTTCGAATGTTGCTACTGCAGAAATTGCAATGCGATTAGATAAAAGCGATTTTTATCAATATGTGAGAAATGCGGGATTTGGAAATGCAACTAATGTTGATTTACCTGGAGAAGAAGAAGGACGTTTACGCAAACCACATGATTGGAGTCAAGTAACCTTGCCTTGGATGTCTGTTGGTTATGAAATTCAAGTTACGCCAATTCAAATAGCTCAGGTTTATGCAGCTTTTGCAAATAATGGAATTATAATGCAACCTTATTTAGTTGATGAATTGATTGACAATGATGGAAATGTGGTAAAAAAACACATTCCTGTTGAAGTTAGAAAAATTGCAAAAGAGTCAACATTAGAGAAACTAAAACCGATTTTTAGTGGAGTAGTTAGTGATTCAGGAACTGCAAATCAGGCTTTAGTAGAAGGTTTGGATGTAATTGGTAAAACTGGAACAGCTCAGAAATACGAAAACGGTAAATATCGTACAAGATATAGAGCTTCATTTGTAGGATTTTTCCCTTCAGAGAATCCACAATATGTTTGTTTAGTATTGATGGATGAACCAAGAACATCTATTTATGGTGGAACAACAGCGGCTCCGGTATTCAGACAAGTTGCAACTCGTTTAGTTGGAATGGATGAAGAATTACAGAAAAGTTTAAAAACAATTAAGTCCGATTATTTTGCAATTTTAGCCGATTACACAGGAAAAAGTGCTGATTTAGTTAAGCAATTGTTAAAAGAAAGTAGAATTCACTTTAATACAGAAGGTAAAGGAAGCATAATAATCGCTCAAAAACCAATTCCTGGAACAGAGATTATGGAAGGCGATGAATTACTATTAAGCTTAGGCGAGCCGAATTTAATAATTGCAGAAGACAAAGTAACCGTTCCTGATATTGCTGAATTAAGCATGAGAGAAGCGAGTATGAAATTACTTGATTATGGGCTCACATTTGAGCGAATTGGTTCAGGTACAGTTATAGCGCAATATCCAAAAGCTGGAGCAATTGTTCGTAAAGGAACTCAAATTACGATTCGTGGCAAAGCCCAAGATTTTGAGAAAGTGACAGGTAAATAATGAAATTACAAGAACTTCTCAGGTCTGTTCAAGACAATACAGAAATCATTGGTCAATTTGATGTAGAAATAAACGGCATTTCTGATGATTCAAGAAATGTAAAACCCGGCGATTTATTTGTTGCGGTTAAAGGAAACGGTTTTGATGGACATCAGTTTATTCAAAGTGCTGTTGAAAAAGGTGCAGTTGCTATTCTTTGTGAATCTGTAAATGAATCGATTTCAATACCTCAAATTATTGTTGAGAATACACAATCTCAATTACTTCCCATAGCGCTAAGATTTTTTGGAAATCCAGAAAAATCTTTGAAGTTAGTAGGCGTAACTGGTACAAATGGTAAAACAACAGTTTCAACATTGATTCATGATTTACTGAGTGGATTAGGTTATAAAGCCGGTTTAATCGGAACGGTATCAAAGCGAATTGGAAGCGAAGAGTTAGAAAGTAAATTAACAACTCCTGGAGCTTTGGAATTAGCACATGATTTGAGCAAAATGGTTGATGCTGGCTGCTCGCATGTTATTATGGAAGTTTCATCTCATGCTTTAAAACAGAATAGAGTTAAAGGACTAGATTTTGCAGTCGCATTGTTCACCAACTTGACTCGCGATCATTTAGATTATCATAAAACAGTTGAAGATTATGCTTCTTCAAAACAGCTTTTTTTTAATTCTTTGAGTTCAGAATCAGTTGCAATTGTAAATGCGGATGATGAATACTTCGAGACCATGGTTTCTAAAACTCAGGCTACGGTTTGGGAAGTTTCCTTACAAAAAGGTTCTGGCGCTGTAGTTTTAAAAAATGATGCCGAAGGTTTACGAATTGATTTAGATGGTATGCATTTGAACTCTCCACTTTCTGGAATATTCAATGCATATAACATTATTCAGGCGTATTTAGCTTGTATCGCTTTAGGTGCAAATCAGCATGGACTTGCATTGACTTTAGAAACTTGCAAAGGTGCTGCTGGACGACTTGAAAAAATCAAATTGAATGTTTCTAGTTCTTATCCATTTGTATTTATTGATTATGCGCACACGCCTGATGCACTAGAAAATGTATCAAAAACGCTAAAAGGAATTCAAAAAGAAGATCAAGAATTAATTATTGTTTTTGGATGTGGTGGAAATCGTGATTCAGGAAAACGCCCAATTATGGCTGGAATCGCAGAGAAATATGCTACAAAAGTTATCATTACCTCTGATAATCCAAGATTTGAATCTCCTGAAATTATATTAGATGACATTGAAAAAGGATTTTCAGAAACAGCAAAATTCCAACGAATTACAGATAGAAAACAAGCGATAGAGTTTGTAATAAGTGAATCAAATGTTGATGATTTGATTCTAATTGCTGGAAAAGGTCATGAAACATATCAAGAAGTAGAAGGCATTCGCTATCCGATGGATGACAAATTAATTGCTACACATGCAATGCTTCAAAAATATGCAAAACAAGCAGTATTTACAGGAAAGGAAAGTTTCTAAATGTTATACAGTTTGCTCGATTGGCTAGAAAAAATGTATCAACCGCCTGGATTTGGAGCGTTTTCTTATATCTCAGTGCGTAGTGCAATGGCAGCCTTGTTTGCATTATTAATCAGTTTATTTATTGGAAAGAAAATTATTACTTGGTTGCAAAAAATGCAGTTAGGTGAAGTTGTTCGCAAAGATATTGGTTTAGATTCTCATTTATCAAAAGCAGGAACTCCAAGCATGGGTGGAATTATAATCATTCTATCATGTGTAATTCCAAGCATACTTTGGACAAAACCTGACAATATTTATGGATGGCTTGTAGTCTTTGTAATGATTGTACTTGGTGGAGTTGGCTTTTTAGATGATTACATCAAAATTATCAAAAAAGATAAAAAAGGATTAGCTGGAAGATTAAAAGTTGCAGGACAAGTTTTAACTGGGTTGATTCTTGGAACAATTTTGTATTTCTGGCCAGATTTTGCTGGATATAATACGTTAACAACGGTTCCATTTTTAAAGCAATTTAATATTGATTATGCCATTTTAGGCCCGGGTTTAGGATGGATAATTTATATCCCGGTAGTGATTTTCATACTTACTGCGGTAAGTAATGCGGTTAACTTAACTGATGGTTTAGATGGACTTGCTTCAGGAATTTCTGGCATAACAGGAATGGCACTTGGAATATTAGCTTACGTTTCTGGTCGTGTGGATTTCTCGAACTTCTTAGATATTCTGTATTTGCCAGGCATTGGCGAGTTGACCATTTTTTCCGCGGCATTAGTTGGTTCAACATTAGGCTTTTTATGGTATAACACCTATCCTGCGCAAGTATTTATGGGAGACACAGGCTCACTTGCTTTAGGTGGCGCTATTGGCGCATTAGCCATAATGGTGAAAAAAGAATTATTACTACCCATGTTAGGTGGTGTTTTGTTCATGGAAACTTTATCCGTGATTCTTCAAACAAGCTATTTCAAATACACTAAAAATAAATATGGTGAAGGAAGACGCATTTTTAAAATGGCTCCGCTTCATCATCATTACGAGAAATCCGGATGGGCTGAACCTAAAATTGTAGTTCGCTTTTGGATTATCTCCATTTTACTAGCCATACTAACCATAATTACTCTAAAAATAAGATGATAACTGTTGAAGGAAAATCTGTAACTATTATCGGTGCTGCTAAAAGTGGATTAGCTGCTGCTGCTTTACTTCGTCGTAAGGGTGCTGATGTATTTGTTACTGATGCCAGTAAAATTTCGATGGACGATCGCTTATTTCTGAACACCTTGAATATTTCGTGGGAAGACGGTGGACATACAGATAGAGCAAAAGAATGTATGTTTGCCGTTATTTCTCCAGGTGTTCCTTCCGAGGCCAATCTGGTTCAGTACTTTTTAAATAACGAAATTGATGTTTTTAGTGAAATCGAAGTTGCAAGTTGGTATTGCAAAAGTCCGATTGTAGCTATTACTGGTTCAAATGGAAAAACTACGGTTACAACTTGGATTGCTCATACTTTTGAGCAAGCTAAGAAACGCTACATCATGGCAGGAAATATTGGAATTGCATTTTCATCAATTGTTGAACAAACAAATGCAGAAACAACTGTTATTTTAGAAGTTAGCAGTTTTCAATTAGATCATATTAAATCATTCAAGCCAAAAGTTGCCGTTTTATTGAATATCACACCTGATCATTTAAATCGCTATCAGTATAACATGGATTTATATGCGCGGGCAAAATATCGAATTTTCGAAAATCAAGATGAAACTGATGTATTGGTTTATGGCGTTGATGATCCTCTGATACATATTGCAATTGAAAAAGCAAAAGAACACGGAAAAAAAATCAATTATTACGGTTTTTCAACAAAGTCTGAAGTTGAATCTGGTGTTTATGTTGAAAACAATGCCATTGTTTTTAAACAGGATGCAAAAAAAGAAGTTCTAATGCCGACTTCTGAATTAGGACTTCCAGGACAGCATAATTTATCAAACGGATTAGCGACAGCTATTGCAACAAGAGCATCTGAAATTGGAAATGAATCGATTCGTGAAAGTTTAAGCCGTTTTCAAGGTGTTGAACATCGCTTAGAATTTGTTCGCGAAGTAAATGGAGTTCGGTATATAAACGACAGTAAAGCAACTAATGTGAATTCAGTATGGTTTGCCATCGATAGTTTCCAAGTTCCAATGGTATTGATACTTGGTGGGCGCGATAAAGGAAATGATTACTCTGAATTGAATAATCAGATCAAAGAAAAAGTTCACACAATTATCGCGATTGGAGAATCAAAACATAAAGTAAAAGACCAATTAAGCGAAGTTGTACCGAATTTGATAGAAGTAGAGACTATGGACGAAGCTGTATTAGTATCTCAAAAGAAAGCTAAAAGAGGAGAAGTAGTCTTATTAAGTCCAGCCTGCGCATCATTCGATATGTTCGAAAGTTATGAACACCGAGGACGAGTATTCAAAAATTTGGTTCACCAATTATAAAAATCAAAACGACTATGCAAGTTTATTCACCAAATAACAAAAAAGTTAATCCGATGTTTATTGCAACGGATGCTGAAGAAGCGGATATTGGAAAAAAACGTTCCGACCGTATTCTTTTAGCTATTGTTGTAATGCTCATGATGGTGGGCTTACTTGCAGTGTATTCATCAATCGCTTATTTCGCTGAAACAAAGCAAACGAGTGCTGGGAATTTAATGATTGGTCACATTTTTAAAATGGGAATAGCATTCATTGTAATGTTGTTGGCATCAAAAATTGATTATCACACATTACTTCGTTTTTCAAAACCATTGTTATTGGTCTCATGGATTTTATTATTTGGTGTAATTCTATTTGGAACCTCATCATTTGGAGCAAAAAGATGGATTTCAATAGCTGGATTTTCATTTCAACCATCAAGTTTAGCAACATTTTCTCTCATTTTGTACGTCACAGCAATGGTAGAAAGCAAGCAAGAATATATACATGATTTCAAAAAAGCGTTTTTACCTATAATGACTTGGATTTTAGTGACTTGTGCACTTATTGGAAAAGAAGATTTTAGTTCATCTGCATTACTTCTTAGTATCACATTATTAATTTTGTTTATTGGCAGAATAAAAGTGATGCATTTAGGTGGTTTAGTCGGATTAGGAATTTTAGGCGGTATTCTATTGATAGGGCAGAATCCCGAAAGACAAAAACGTATAGATAATTATGTTGATCAGGTAATTCACGTTAAAAGTGACAGTTTCGCTCTTGATGAAGGTTATCAGTCACAACAAGCGCATATTGCTTTTGCTCGTGGTTCTATTTTCGGTGTAGGAATTGGAAAAAGCTCACAAAGAAATTTTTTACCAGCTCCATATAATGATTTCATTTTTGCCATAATCGGTGAAGAATATGGTTTGATTGGAGCTTTTGTGATTATGACCTTATTTACCTTATTTCTCTTACGAGGAATAGTAATCATTGCACGAAAAGCGCCTGATTTACAAGGAACTTTGCTTGCATCATCATTCACAATTACAGTTGCATTATTTGGATTTATAAATGCTGGTGTAGCTTCTGGTTTGCTTCCGGTTACAGGGCTTCCAATGCCGTTTGTGAGTTATGGTGGTACTAATATGCTATTTGCTGGACTTATGGTTGGTGTTATACTAAATGTTTCTAAAAAGAAAGAAAACATCTAAATGAGTACACCTAGAACATATAGAATTGTATTAGCTGCGGGAGGAACTGGTGGACACGTTTTCCCAGCGATTGCAATAGCAGATGCTTTAAGAGATACAGGAAAGCCTGTAAATCTTCAATTTATTGGAACTAAAGATAAAATGGAATTTGTAGCAGTTCCCAGAGCTGGATATGAAATTCATGATATATGGATAAGCGGTTTTCACAGAAACTTTACGCTGAAAAACTTGCTTTTCCCTTTGAAGTTACTTCGTAGTCTTTGGCAGACTCGTCGTATTCTGAAAAAAATACAACCGGATTTGGTAGTTGCCTGTGGTGGATATGTTGCTGGACCGGTCGGATATATTGCTAACAAACTAAAAATACCAGTTGTGTTACAAGAACAAAATAGTTTACCAGGAGTCACTAATCGCTTATTAGCGTCAAAAGCGGATCTAATATTTACTGCTTTTGAGCAGGCAGATGACTTTTTTCCGAAAAAGAAAACACGTTTATTAGGAAATCCAACAAGAAAAGCTCTTCTTAAAAAAGTGGGAAATGAAGCTTTTGCGGCATTTGGTTTTTCACCAAATAAACCAACTTTACTAGTTCTTGGTGGAAGTCTTGGTGCTCGTGCAATAAACGAAACAGTTCGTGATAATCTCGATTTGTTACATAATGAAATGGGTTTGCAAATATTATGGCAATGTGGAACTCGTTTTTATGATTCATTGATTAAAGAAGTGCCCATTAAAAACTACGATAATCTTCGTTTAGTCAGTTTCTTAGATAATATGCCCTTTGCTTACGGAATAAGTGATTTAGTTATAAGTCGTGCCGGAGCCAGTTCATGTGCAGAATTATTAGTAACAGGTAAACCTTCCATTTTAGTTCCATCACCTTATGTAGCAGGTGATCATCAAACCTATAATGCTAAAGCAATGGTTGAAAATGGCGCAGCAATAATGCTAAGAGATCATGAATTATCAAGCTTATTTGTTTCAACGGTTAAGGATGTGATATTCGATAGTGAACAATTAGAGCGAATGTCAGCTTTAGCATTTTCACTAGCAAAACCTGAAGCAGCAAAAGAAATAGCGCATCAAATTTTACATTTAATTGATAGTAAAAGTAATTAGTTCTATGCAACAAATGATTCAAACACAGCCCATTTTTGGGAAAACAAAAAAAGTTCATTTCGTTGGAATTGGTGGAATTGGAATGAGTGGAATGGCTGAAATTCTTCTGAAAAAAGGCTATGAAATTTCTGGTTCAGATGGAGCTGCGAGTGAAAATACCGAAAGACTAAAAAGTCTAGGTGCTGAAGTGCATATTGGACATGCCGCAGAAAATATTGAAGGCGCTGATGTAGTCGTTTTTACAAGTGCAGTTAGTGCTTTGGAAAATGTAGAAACTCGCGAAGCAATTAATAGAAAGATTCCTGTAATCAAGCGTTCAGAAATGCTATCTGAATTGATGAGAATGAAATTCGGAATTGGTATTGCTGGAACTCATGGTAAAACAACGACTACAACTATGACCGGATTAGTTGTTCAGTCTGGAGAGTTTAGTCCTACAATTATGGTTGGCGGAAGAGTTCACAGTTTTGACAAAACTAATGCTGTAGTTGGCAATGGCGATATTATGATTGTTGAAGCAGATGAATACGACAGAACATTTTTGAAATTAAGCCCAAGTCTAGTTGTAATCACCAATATTGATACTGATCACTTAGATATTTATGAAGATATAAACGATATAAAAGAAGCATTTATAGAGTTTGCCAACAAGGTTCCTTTTTACGGTGCCGTGGTGATGTGTTTAGACGATCCAATGGTTCGTTCGATTATTCCACATGTGAAAAAACGTATGGTGACTTATGGCTTAACACCTCAAGCGCAATTAAGAGCAATTGATATTAAAGCTTCTGAAATGGAAACAACATTTACAGTAGTGTTTAATGATGAATTATTGGGAACAGTTACCTTGCAGGCGCCTGGCATTCATAATGTAAAAAACGCTTTAGCTTCAATTGGTATCGGATTAGAATTAACTATGAGTTGGGAAAACATCAAAAAAGGTGTAGAGAAATTTTCTGGAGTTTTCCGTCGCTTCCAAGTTAAAGAAGACATTAATGACATTCTTATTGTTGATGATTATGCACATCACCCAACGGAAGTTCAAGCAACGTTAAAAGCTGCCCATGATGGCTGGAAAGACAAGCGAATTGTAGCTGTTTTTCAACCTCATTTGTATTCCAGAACACAAGATCTATATGAAGAATTTGGATTGAGTTTCTTCGAAGCTGAAGTACTAGTAATTACAGATATTTATCCTTCAAGAGAAAAACCAATTGAAGGTGTTACAGGTGCTCTAATTGCAGATACAGCAAGAAATTATGGTCATAGAAATGTGCATTACGTGCCAAATAAAAAAGACTTGGCAGCAACGCTGGAACAAATTGTAGAGCCCGGAGACATTGTAATTACAATGGGAGCTGGTGACATTTATAAATACGGTGAAGAATTTGCCGAATTACTAAAACAAAAAGCATAAACATTCACAAAAGTGGCTGACAAGAAAAACAAACCTTTAACTGAGCAAAGTGATTTTCTCGATGAATATTTGAGACGTGCAAACGAGTCTGAATCATCGCAAGTAAATGACTATGATTCTGATGTGAAATCAGAAAATGATGATGTTTTGCCTAAACGTGAAAAGGAAAAAGTACAGCCCAATTATGATTTTGAAACACAGTTTTCATCAACTCAAACTTCAAAACAACAAAAAGAAAAACCCATTGAAGAAGATGAAAACTCTAATTCAGATGAACCTTTAAAAAAGGAAAGAACAAATAAGAAAGAAGTTTTTCCAAAAACTTCTGCATCAGGATCTGCACAGAAAAATAGTACAGAGCCCAAAAAAAAGAAAAGAGGATGGTACACTTTAGCAGCCGTTGCCATAATTCTTATAGGAATAGGAATTGGTTATCTACGCTATAAAAATGCTACCATGAAAAATGTGTTGGTAGAAGGTAACTTCTACACCAGTGAAGAATCCATCATTTCAAAAGCAAATATTCCTGCAAATGTAAGCCCAGACTCAGTTGATTTAACCGTTGTGATCAAGCGAATTGAAACACTTCCTTTTGTAAAGCAAGCGGAAGTAATTTTAATGCCCCCATCACAAGTCAAAATCATGGTTATAGAGCGCATACCTGTGGGATTATTACTTGATGGTAGAAAAAAAGCCTTAGTTGATCAGGACGGAATAATTCTTCCTCAGCTCTATGAAAAAACTCCAAATGTGCCATTAGTATTTGGTTTCCCCATTATGAAAGTAAATGACACGTTAACAACAGCTCCTTTTAAAGAAATGAGTCGTTTTTTAACAGCATTACATTCTCAAGCATTGGGAAATTCTACAATCAGTGAAGTAGCATGGTCAAATGAAGATGGAGTAGTAGCAATGAGTTCGGAAAATGGAATAAAACTGATTTTCGGAAAAAACAATTCTGAAAGCGGCATAAAAAGTTGGGAATCTTTTTATGCACAAATCGCTCCAAAAGTGGGATTAGCTTCGCTTGCGGAAGTTGATTTACGATGGCAAGGGCAAGTAATAACCCGATAAAACCAAAAACAGCTATAGATATAGCAGCAATCTACAAAAAACAAAACTGAGTAAAAAAATATAATTATGAATGAACGAATTGTTGTTGGTTTAGATATTGGTACCACAAAAGTGTGTGCAATAGTTGCTTCCGCCGATGAAAATGGCAAAGTAAACATCCTTGGTGTGGGTAAAGCACCGAGTGACGGATTAAACCGTGGCGTTGTGGTAAATATCGAAAAAACTGTAAATGCCATAAGAAAAGCAGTTGAACAAGCTGAGTTAGCATCTGGTATCAAAGTTCATGCCGTAAATGTCGGAATCGCTGGAGATCACATTCGTAGCATGAGAAGTAAAGGTGTAATCACCATAAATAATAAAGATCAGGAAATAACTCCGCATGATGTTGAGCGTCTTTTAGAAGATTGCCAACGGATAATGCTTCCTACTGATCAGTCAATTATTCATGTAATTCCACAAGAATTTATAGTTGATGGCCAAGATGGTATAACTGATCCAGTTGGAATGAGTGGAATGAGAATGGAAGCTGAGGTTCACGTAATCACAGGTCTAGTTTCAGCAGCAAAAAACATTTACCGTTGTGTAGAACGCGCAGGGTATCAGGTTGCTGATGTAATTCTTGAGCCATTAGGATCTTCTTATGCTGTTTTAGAAGACGAAGAAAAAGAAGCTGGTGTAGTTTTAGTCGATATCGGTGGTGGTACAACAGACATAGCCATTTTCCAAGATAATGTTATAAGACATATTTCAGTCGTTGCAATTGCTGGAAGTAAAGTAACAGATGATATTAGAATTGGATTAAGTGTTCTTGAAGAGCAAGCAATAAAGTTAAAACACGAACATGGTTTAGCTTATGTAAATCTTGTTGAAGAGGAAGAAATTATTCCTGTTCCTGGAATTGCAGGTCGCCCACCAAAAGAAATTAAGAAAAGTATTCTTGCTCAAATTATCCAAGCTCGAATGGAAGAGATATTGGAAATTGTTGCAATTGAAATAAAACGCAGCGGATATGCAAGTGAACTAAGTGCTGGTGTAGTATTTACTGGTGGTGGTTCATTATTAAGTGGAATTTGTCCTTTGGCAAATGATGTTTTAGGCATGGATGCAAAAGTGGGAATTCCACGTGGGTTAACCGGTGGCTTAGTAAGTGAGGTAAATAATCCAATATTCGCAACAGGCGTAGGCTTAGTTCTACATGCTCTTAAATCAAAATCTGGGTCAATGGCAGTTGGAAGCGCAGGACTAGAAAAGGACAGTCCATTAGGAAATAGTTCCACCACAACTCCAGTTGAAACAGTCATTAAAAAAGTAACCGACAGAATGAAAGATTGGTTCAGTGAATTTTAATGAATCTTCAAATCTACAAATAAACACAATCTACATAGCAATACATACATACTAATAAGGACACAATTATGGCAAGCAATAGAACATCTCGTTTTAACTTTGACGATCAAAGTTCACAAAACGCAAAAATTAAGGTAATCGGCGTCGGCGGCGGCGGCGGAAATGCAATCAACAATATGATTGTTAAAGGTTTAAACAATGTAGAGTACATTGCTTTAAACACAGATGCACAAGCTTTAAAGCTTAATAGTGCAGACATTTGTATTCAGGTAGGTAAATCCCTTACCTCAGGTTTGGGTGCAGGTGCACGTCCTGAAATTGGTCGTGAAGCTGTTGAAGAAAACCGCCATGAAATTGAAGAAGCAATAGACGGAGCCGACATGGTCTTTATCACCGCTGGAATGGGTGGTGGAACAGGAACAGGTGGCGCTCCTATAGTTGCAGGTATTGCAAAAAGAAAAGGAATTTTAACTGTTGGTGTTGTAACTACTCCTTTTGTTTGTGAAGGTAAAGTACGCTCAAAATTCGCAATGGAAGGAATTCTTGAATTAAAGAAGAATTGTGATACTGTAATTGTAATTCCAAATGAGCGCTTAATGGATGTTTCCAATGAAGACACTACATTAGTTCAAGCATTTGAAATGGCAAACGAAGTGCTTTATGGTGCAACAAGAGGTATTTCAGATTTAATTTTAATGCCCGGTGTTATTAATCTTGACTTT
>Ga0210025_1001032_pt1 | contig 32069 bp, 28 predicted proteins | sample CryGeyme20150102_FD_183989 | JGI IMG/M metagenome (GOLD analysis project Ga0210025, IMG submission 183989) | Groundwater microbial communities from Crystal Geyser aquifers in Utah, USA - Crystal Geyser metaG 2015-0102 (SPAdes) (version 2) | ecosystem: Environmental > Aquatic > Deep subsurface >... | reverse complement strand
CAGGCGGTCAAGGCCGCGCTGGCCAAGCGCGGCACCGGCGAGCGCAAACCCGAGGAAGAGGTCGAACACGCTATCCGGCAGATCGTTTCCAAGGCAGTCTCTTCGGACGGCGTGGTGGACATTTTCCAAGCGGCGGGTCTTAAGAAACCCGATATTTCCATCCTTTCGGATGAATTCTTAGCCGAGATCCGCGGACTTCCGCACAAGAACCTCGCCCTGGAGACCTTGCGTCGCCTGCTCCAAGACGAGATCAAGCTCCGCAAGCGCAAGTTTCTGATCCAGTCCCGTTCCTTCTCGGAGATGCTCGAAGAGTCCATCCGCAAGTACCGCAACCGGGCCATCGAGACTGCGCAGGTCATCGAGGAACTGATCCGGCTCGCGAAGGAAATGCGCGAAGCCTCCCAGCGGGGGGAGGGGCTAGGCCTGACCGACGATGAGATCGCTTTCTATGACGCACTGGAGATCAACGACAGCGCGGTTAAGGTTCTCGGCGATGAGACGCTCAAAGCCATCGCCCGCGAACTCGTCGATACGGTGCGTAAGAATACCACGATCGACTGGACTGTCCGCGAGAGCGTGCGCGCCAATCTGCGCGTCATGGTCAAGCGCGTTCTGCGCCGCCACGGCTACCCGCCGGACAAACAGGAGAAGGCGGTCAAGACGGTGCTGGAGCAGGCGGAACTGCTCTGCAAGGATTGGGCGGCATAACGTCAATGCGCCATGAACATATGCCGGCCGACTTAGAGAATCTTCCGTGAGTGAAAAGATTCTCTATTTCATTGGCGCCGGGGCTTCACGTGCAGCGTGGCCCCGCATGCCTCTTATGGATGATTTCCTTGAGCTTGGTTTTGAATTTGCCTCGCGGAATACCGACTCTCCAGGCAATACTCTCCCGTACTGGCAGATGATGGCCCGTCTGGAAACTGTTCACTCAGAATGCGGTGTTTGGGGAGGACCCCCCTCGAACATGGGAATGTCGGGAGGAAGTTTTTCCGGAATGCCGTTTGGCGAGTCTGTGGGAGAGCCCGAATACGGGGTGCTGGCCAAAGACCTTCTTGCCGGCCATGACACTGATATTTTTAAAAAAGCAGCAACGACATACCTCAAGAAGCTATCGAATCAGGAATTCCTTAAGAGCCAAGAACGTCGGCGAACAAACATCGAATGGGCGCTCTCCCAGGCCGAAGAGTACGCGCTTCGCACCGATGATGACAAACCCTTCATCGCAGTTAAGAACTACATCCTCTGGCTCCTTGGGAAACTGGAGGAAGAGGCCGGCGCGGTCGCAGGGGGCACGCCGCTAGACCATCTTTGCGACACCATCCAAAAACGGGGCTATACCCGATTCACCCGCTTCGTCTCGTTCAATTACGACGTACTCCTGGAGCGTGCCCTTCAGCGGCAAAATCCTACGGACCCCAACCGAGGATCCGGCAAGACCGTCTGGAACCCGCACGAAAACTACGGGGTCGGATTCGAGCGGCATATTACCTGCGAGGACCTTCGAAACGGTCGAGCTCTGAAACCGAAGCATTTTCCGCACATCGACAAAGGCCATGTTACGGTCCTCAAGCCGCATGGCAGCCTCTATTGGTTCCGCCAGCGAAACGGCGACCGCTGGTCTCTGCCATTGCTCGACATGGAGAATCCGAAGCTCCCGATCCTGCCGACTCCGGGCGACAGCTACTCAAAGCTAATTGCCAAGTATCTCGGCCCATCCAGCGACGGACTTGAGCCTATACTCATTCCACCCAGCCCGACAAAGGCCCTGGACGGAACTGTTCTCTGGCAGACTTGGCAGAATATCGACCGAGAGCTTCAGGAGTGCGCGTCCGTCGTCGTCATCGGCTGGAATATGCCCGCTACCGATGGTGATGTTCGGGCGCGCATCGCCGATGCAATCGCCAAACGCGGAAACAACCCCATAAAGCGCCTGCTCGTGTGCGATACGAGCAAAAGCGACATTTTCTACCACCGCTTCGTCGCGGCCTTCCGACCAGATTTTCGAATCGAGCCTTGGCGGGAGGGCTTCACAGAACGATTTGTGCAGGAACGCCTCGTTCCGGAAATCATGGCCAAGCAAAGATGAGCCCGATTGGGAAACAAGCGCCTACTATCTCTTCAATGCTGCCCGTTTAGGTGCAAGCATTTCCATCCTCTTCTTAATCGCCATAACCGATCCCAAGCATGATCAGCACGACGAGATGAGCGATTCGGGGCGGCCAGTTCGATTATCCGTTCCGTGACCGGCGTCACAGACCAAGGTCGCATGGACAACCCGCGTAGACCGGTTACACTGGTGATAGGACATACCGGAATTCGCGGGACCTTCGCAGAGAGGGCCCCACCGGGGAGGCCCCTCATGGAATATCTCAATGTGAACCAATTGACGAAGGAAATGGTCGTCGCGCGGCTGTCGGAACTCACCGACCCCGTCGACGCGGCCGTCGAAATTCTTGAAAAGACGGTGATCGTCGCTCTCAAGGACGTCGAAACCCTCAAGCAGGGACATCGCCAAACCGTCATCGGCGCCTGGGCTGATCGCCAGCCCTTGGACGCTAACGAGAATTGACCCACTTCTGCTAACCAGAAGTGAGCCAGCGATATAGGCAGGATTCGGCGTAGGATTTACGGGAGCTGCAGGCTTTTGAGGACCTGCGGAGCGGGAGCGGATGTGGGAAGCCCATGCTTCGGATCGCGGAGGTTCGTTCCCTTCGTGATGCTGATGGTCTGGCACTTCTGAAGTAGGCGGCTTAGCAGAGCGGCGACCAGCGGAGCGTCGCCTAGGAACTTGCCCCATTCCGTGTAGCCAAGATTTGTGGTTATCAACATACTCCTGCGGCCGCAGCGGTTGTGCATAAGCCGGAAGAAGTTGTTGATTTGAACCTGCCGGAGGGGATTGGTATATCCAAATTCGTCGAGCAACAACAGGTCGACGCGGGATAGGCGCTTGATGAAGTGCCGTGTGGACCGATCAGCTTGGCTGGCGTCGAGCTCGTCGAATAGGTCCTGTGCCTTGATGCAATATCCGCTCTTGCCGGCGTAGAGCGCCTTAAGCAAGATTCCCGAGGCCAGGCCGGTCTTCCCGTAGCCGGGCTGGCCGATGAAGACGACCGACTTCCCCTGATCGATAAAGTCCAGATCCGCAAGGCCGTTGATCGTCTGTTTTTTCACGGCCCTCTGGATGTGATAAGGGAATGTTTCCAATTCCCAAAATTCTTCCAAGCCCGACCGATTAATCCGGTTTGCGATGCTTCGGTTTCGTTTGTCTTGATGTTCCTGGCTCAGAAGCTCGAGCAGGAAGCGGCTGTAGCTTGGTTTCTTCTGTTGGGCGGCCTTCAAGGCGTCGACGAGCGTCTCGCGGGTGTGACGCAGCTTCAGCGTGTCGAGCAGGTTATGCAGTTGGTCGATCATCTTCTTCCTCCTCCGGGGCATAGTCGCTTAAGTCTGGCTCCGGCGTGACCGCGCCCTCTTGGTACTCCGGCAGTTTCTCGTAATCTTGGGCCTCGAAATCCAGCGGCAGCGCGTAGTCTTTCTGCGCGATACTTTGGAGCAGGATGGTTTCGATCCGGCCCACATCGAAGAGTCGGTGTTCGCCCGCCCGAGCCACGGCGGCTACCAGGTCCTCGGACCGGTATTCGCAAAGCAGCTCATAGAGCTTCTTCACGCTCCATATGTATCGCGGTCCGCGCTCGGCCTTCAGCTCCGCCAGATACGCTTGCATCGTAACGCCCAGGCCCTTGAGCTTGCTCTCCTCGGCCAACTGGATGCTCTTCTGCCGACGCGGGGTACGCAGCGGCGGCGGCGCGCTGGACGGGCTTCCCTCGATCTTCTTCTTGTGGACCGCGATCTCATCGCGACCGTCGAGGGCGATCACCCGGTCCTTGGTTTCCCGCACGAGGACCGTCTTGCCGATGTAGGCGGCCGGAACCGGATACTTCATCCCGTGCAGGCTCACGCATCCGTAAGCGTCCACCCCGCGAGAACATAAACGGTAGACTTCCGGCACGAAAAGAGGAATCGGCATGAGCGATGGCTTCTCCACCGCGAAGAGCTCCACTGGGCTCGCCTTCAGTTCCCGCAGCCGCCGGCGGTTCGCTTTCTGGTCCGCCCACTCAAAAGCCTGCCCATTGAGGTCATCGTCGTCTTTGAACACTCTCCCGACCAGAAAGTTCTTTTCGATGTAGTCGAAGACACGTTCTACCTTGCCCGAGCGGTCGGCATGGCCGACCTCATGCGCAAGGAAGCCAAAGCCGAAGCGCTTCTCGAAAGCCTCGATCTCAGGCGACACCTGGGCGAAACGCCCGGCCCCGCAGGCGATCACCACCGAGCTGTTGTCGATCACGATCCGCCGGCAGCTGCCCCCGAAATACTTGAAGGCCTCGGTGAGAAAAACTTTCACATGGAAGCGCTGGAACCGTTCGAAGAACAGGATGAAGACCATCCGCGAGTATCCCAGGACCAAGCTGGCGCAGTGGCGTTTTACCATCTTGCCACCAACCTTGATCGTGTAAGGCGATGTGTCGTGCTGAGCCTCTTCCCCGGGCTCCGTCACGATCCGTCCCGACGGTTTCTTTTCCCGCACACCTATCCCGTGTTCCCGGCAAAACCGGGTCAGGGTCGAATAGGGAACCTCCAACTCGCAGCCATCGCGCTTAAGCTTATCGCCGAGCATCTCCCAGACGCGCTGCATGCTCCCGTCGATGCGCTTGGTGCTCTCTGTTCGGCATGTCTCATGGAAGGCGCGGATGTCATCGAGGTAGGGGTCCAGTTGAGCGGCACGCTCGATCCCCGGCGGCGCGGCCGCGCCGCTCCTTAGCACGGCCTTCACCGTGTTGCGGCTCACGCCGACCGCCTTGGCGATCTGCCGTATGCCGCTTCCTCTCCCGGCAAGCGCCAGGATCGCCGTGCGCAATTCCTTACTCAACATATCCGTCCTCCCTGCCGTCGAGTCTTCCGAAGCCGAGTGATTATTTCTCTGGACCGTCGCGGAATGTGGATGCCGCCGTCTTCGCCAGCATCCCGAATCGCTCCTCTGCGCGTTCCCACGCGGTCTTTAGTTTGCCTTTCCCCGCATCCAGGCCGCCCTCACTGATAATCCGCGGCAGGTCGCGCGCCAAACCTAGCGAAACGCCGCCGACCAGGTCCAGGTTTCGCCGGCAACGCTGCTCGGCCTCGTTTAGATCCGGGTCCAGCCTTCCTTGCTCCGCCGCGGACCGGACCCGAAGATACAGCCTGGGGTCCTCCACGATCTTGCGCCGCTCATCCCGATTGCCTGACTTGTAGCTCGCGTAGAGCGCCGCCAACTCACGGTCCGTCGATCCCGACGAACGCAGTTTCTCTACCACTTCCTTCGCGTCATCAGCGTTTACGCGCGTAAACGGAAGGACATGGTGCGCGGCACCGTGCGCGCCGATGCGCCCCGCCGCCACCTCCTCCGTAAGCCAGCCGGGCATCCGCTCAATCAGTTCCAGCCTCTTGCTTACCCAAGCCTTACTGCGCATTAGACGGCCCCCGATGCGACCCAGGTCCCAGCCTCTCATGCGGTGCAATTCCGCGATCAACCAGCCCTCTTCAAAAACGCTCCAGCCTCCCTGCTTCCCTATCTGGTACGCCGCACTCAGTGCATCCGCCGCGTCCAACTCCCACACCACTGCCTTCACCATGTCCGCGCGCAGCTTCGACAGCGCCCGCACGCGCTTATGACCGTCGATCACAACATACCGTCCCGCTTCTTCCCCGGCCACGACGATCACAGGATTCTGCTGCCCGTGCTCGCCTAGAGAGGTCAAAAGTCGCTTCTCTGCCACCGGCCGCTTCGCCCGCAGGCGCATGTAGCTCAGATCAAGTGAGTGCAAATCAAGTTCCACGGTCTTCATCGGATTATCCTTGTACCTCACCCCAAGCCATCCTGTCACCACGCTTGAAGTTTGCAAACATCGCCTGGGCTGCCAGATATCGCAGAACCCCGTCGAAGACATGTCCCAACAACTCCTGGTTTGCAAACACCCGTCGAGACCACTTCACCCGCCCGTCGGGCGAAATCCACAACAACTCCTGGTTTGCAAACAATTTCCCGCCCGCGGCTCGCAAACCGGCCAGATACCCAGCGGGGTCCCTTAGCAATCGCGACATCTCGCGCCGACGACGCATCCGCTCACGGCTTTGCAGCCGATTCCGTTCTACATACTCGGGATTCTTCGCGCGGTTCTCGCGCCAGTAGCCGCGCCCTTCCGCCCACGCACGTTTCTTCCCGTTGCGCGCTTTCCGGCATTCCGGCCGTCGAGCCCACCAGCGCCGATCCATCTCACGCTTATGCTTGGCCACGCAGTCCCCGTCCCCGCAGACCTTTTGCCGTTTGGCCATTCGACCATACGGTTCGTACTTCCTCTCGCAATAGAGACAGCGTTTCTTCTTTACCATGGCCTATCCCCCACTTATTAAGGATAGACCCGTCAGGCGAGTGGGGCCGTACGATTTTAAAGGAACGAACGCATCCATCTACGAGCCGAGGGCTCGTGACTTTGCGCCTCGACTTCGTCGGACCGCAAAGTTTTTAAAAAACAGCATGGCAGCGCCAGAGACTTTCGCATGATGCCGTTTGTCGTTTTTCAATCCCTGTGGAATGCCGTGACTCGAGTGGTAACTCTGTTCTACGTCGTTTTGGGTGGGTCAGTTCTCGTTAGCAGAGCGGGGTCAATTTTGGTGAGCGGCGAAGGCGCACCCAATGCGATTGTCGAAGGATCGCTCGGGTGCGAGGATAGCCGTTAAGCCTGCGGGATTTCTTAAGGAATGGGGATACCAACGGCTCGGGAGCGAGCTCCCCCGAAACGGACGGGTCCCGTACTCGATTTAGCGCCTGGCAATCGTCGCAGTGCACGCCCCCATTTTCCAGACCAGGGTGTGCTGCAAGCATCGATGCTCGTCGGCGGTATGCGTCATCGCGCTTGCAGGGGGATCGGGCGTTGCGGCCAGCATTTCGCGGACGAATGACAGCTAGGCAGACTGTTTGACTTCCGCACTAGCGAGGATTACGCCGGCCGATAGAAATCGATTCTGAGTCTTTTTGTAGGAGGCCAGGTCGGCGATGGAAAGATTGAGGGGGTGCCCCTGTATCGTCATCTTCACATGAGTCCGATCGATTTTCTCGACATGCTCCAGTTGAAGGGAAGTTCTTAATGTGGAAGCAGAAGCAGTTTTTGAGGAACCACCGGCCTGTAGTTCATTTCCAAAATATCCTCACCGCCATTGCTGAGCGGGAGGTCTGCCAGTTCCCGGTCACTATTTCCACCTTCACTTTTGAGGCATATAAACTCATGGGCAGAAACTGCCGCCCCGTACGAAGCACCCGTCACCATGAGGTAAGATCGGAGCTGATCGAGCGCGTCTTGGTCGATTTTCTGCTTGACCTCTATAATGAGATGGGCTTTGTCTCGTTCTCCAACCACAACGACATCTGCACGCTTTTTTGTCCGCCCCATTTGCGCCGGGAACTCAACCTTGATCCGATTCTCCGGATAACAATATTGATGGATCAGGGAGAGGATCAGTAGTTGACGGATGATCTCTTCTGGAAGCGCCCGCCTCGGCTTTTGACTGGGAACCGACTGAACATAATAAACCCCTTCCTCGGGCTGAGTGAAGCGAAGACGGCTCAGTAATTCCGGCGATAAGAACAAGTGCCTATTGTTCATGTGACCGGGCTCGGAAGTTCCTCTTTCGCGCGATCAAGGTCCGTTACGCCCCGCGGAGAAAGCGAGCGAAGTCCCCGGGGGAGACCTCGATGTCTCGTAGTATCGTCCGAATCAGTCCACGGCCGAGATCTTCTCCCCGATGCATCGGGACCACGGTGCATCTTCCGTCTTGGTGCTGAAAATACGCATGACTTCCTTTCTGCCGTAGCAATTCAAAACCCAGATGGCGGAGCATCCGAACCATCTGGGTGGAAGTGACGACTGGAAGTTTGCTCAAGCCCTCAACTCGATTTGATGCAGACCAATGAATTTATTCTGATGGAACCGCTTTCGTTCGACGTCAAGGCAGAGGCTGATGACTTCTTTCAACCGCTTTTCCAACTCGCCCAGGGTGCGTGCTTGGGTATGGCACCCCTTCAAATCGGGAACGATACCGATATAGAGGCCGTCCTCATCCTGTTCGATGACGACCGGAAAGCTGTAGTTCTTCATGCCTGAAGTTTAACAGGAAATACCGCCTTCGGCCAGCCTGGAACTCTGGAGCTCTGAAGCGCCGCCCCTTATGCCGCGTTGGACGCTTCGACGATGGCGTCGAGGCGCGCTCGAAACTCGACGACGCTGCGCACGCGCTTGTCCGGATCGGGCTCAAGCGCGTCGTCGATCAGTTTGTCGATTTCAGCGGGCAGTTCTTTCCGGACGCGGCAGGCGCGGGTGTAGCGCTTGTTGATCTTCGAGGCGGTCGTCGAGGGTCCGTTGAACGGCCGCTCGCCGGTGAGGACTTCGTAGAGGCAGGCGCCGAGCGAGAAGATGTCGCTCTCCGTGCGCACGGTGCCTTCCTCCTGTTCGGGCGCCATGTACTGCGGCGTCCCGGCGACATGGTTGGTCTTCGTCGATTTGAGCATCGCGTCCTTGGCCTGACGGGCGATGCCGAAATCCATGACCTTCACGCGCCCTTCCGTCGTGATCATGATGTTCGAAGGCTTTAGGTCGCGGTGGATGACGGCCTTGTGATGCGCGTACTCCAGCGCGTGGCAGACTCCGCGGAAAATGTACTGCGCTTCCTTGACGGAGAGGCGCTTCTTGCGGTTCATGACCTGGTCCAGCGTCTCCCCGTCGACGTGTTCGAAAACGAGATAGAGCTCCCCGCTGTCCTCGATGATCGAGTGGATGTCCACGATGTTGGGGTGGTGGAGCTTGGCGACGAGACGGGCTTCCTGCAAAAAGCGCGCCCGCTCCCGTTCGTCCTGCTGAATCTCCTCGCGCATCTTCTTGATCGCGACCCGCCGGTCGAGCGCTTTATCCTGGGCCTCGTAGACGATGCCCATCCCGCCGTTGCCGAGGACGCGCAGAATCTTAAAGCCCCCTTCGAGTTCGCCGCCGGCCTCGAGCGCCTGGTTCGTCTCGTCGCCCGCGGAGGCGATCACCGCGGAACGCCGGCGGCGTTCGCGCCGGGTGCTGACGAAGAGTTGGAGAACCCCGACGGCGATCAGGAGCCCTCCGGAGATGGAGCTTCCCAGCACGACCAGAAAACGCCGGCGTTGGCGCGATTTCGACCCTTCCGCCGAAGGACCCGCGGGCGCCTGGCGCGCGGCGGGCACCCGCGCGGACGAGTCCAATTGAAAACCGTAGTTTTGGGAGACGGGGAGCAGTTCCTGACGGATCGCCGGATCCAGAGCCGCCGCGCGTCTGAAATCGGCAATCATGCCGGGGAGATCGCCGAGGTTTTCCTTCGCGCGGCCGCGCAGCTTGTAGGCCGGGGCGGAGCGGCCGTCGAGACCGATCGCGCGGTCCGCGTCGCGCTTGGCCTCCTCGAAGCGCCCCAACTGAGTCAAGGCGCGCGAACGCATCAGGAGGGCTTCCATTTGGTCGGGGTTCTTCGCGAGCAAGGAGCTCGCATCCTCGACCGCGTCCTGATAGCGGCCCATAATCGTTGCGGTTCGTCCGCGCTGTTGGCGCGCGGTCATGTTTTCCGGATCTTTCGAGAGCACCTGCGAGTACGCGTCGAAGGCGGCCTGATGCTTGCCGCTGCGCGTGAAGGAAAGGGCCTGCGTGTTCAGCGAGTCGACGACGCGATCCTCCCCGCGCCGCGCGGACGCCGTCGCGGTTTTCGGCAGCACGCGCTCCGCCTGGGTCCGCTCTTCTTCCATCGCCTCGTATTCGCGATCGATTTGTTCCGCCGCCGCGCGCGCCATCCGGTCGAGCTTAAGGTCTTTGGGCGTCGTCAGGCGGTTGCTCGAAAGTTTTGCGATGCGAAAGGCGGTCGTGTTGTTGGGGTTTAAGCGCAGCGCGCGCTTCGCGTCTTCCATCGCCTGGTTGTACTGTCCCATTTGGTAGTAGGCCAACGCCCGGGTCGTGTAGGCGCGCTGGTCGTCTTCGGCGATGCGGGCGACGGTCGTGGCGTCGTCGATCGCCGGCTGGTAGCGGCCGAGGCCGAGATTGCTCTGCGCGCGGATGTTGAGCGCGTCGCGGTAGGTTTCCCCGGAGGGATCCCCGTCGCGGACCGCGCTGTCGGCCAGCGTCACCGATTGCGTGAGGATGTCGCGTCGTTTGGCCTCAGGGGTGCTCTTGTGATTGCCCAAGCGCACCATGGCGTCGGCGACCTCGGTGCGGGCGCGGCGGTACAGCTCCCGCGGGATGTCCTGCGGCGGGTTTTCCTCGAGCTTGGCGGTGACCTGCGGCATGCGTTCGGCGATGCGCTGGCTGCGCTCTTCTTCGTTAGGGGCCTGGTTGATGTATTGGTCGGCCGCAATGACGGCCTCCTCCAGGGCCCGCTTTTCGGGAGACGGCGGCGTGACCTGCTTTTTGGCCTGCGGCGGGGTTTGCCCGTCTTCCGAGGGGGCGGTTTCTCGCGCGAACATCGGCCCGAAACCGTGCTTGATGATCTTAGACCAGGCGCCGTCGTAGTCGATGGTCTCGGAGCCGGAATCGACCGGCTTCTTCATCGTCGGACTGTCCTCGAGCTTCTTCTTCTCTTCTTCCACGACTGCGGGCTTTTCGGCATCGGTTTCAGGCGCGGCCGTCTCGTCTTTCGGCGTCGACGTTTCTCCCAGCGAGGTGGTCGGCTGCAGTTTCGGCTTCTCGTCGTCCGCGGCGGAAAGAGGCCCGGTCCAGGCGCAAAAAAGCGCCGCCGCGAGGATCGCGGAAGCGCACGCTGTGGGTCTTAAGGGACGATGTGCCATAGGACAGAAGTCCCCCAAGCGGAGGGGATGCTACAGTGTAAGGAGGCCGCGCCGGACTGTCAAGGGCCCTTCAGGGAACCTTGAAATCATATTTAAAAATAAGACTATTTACCGTTTATGCGCCGCAGGGCGCTGCGGTAGACGCGGTAAAAGGAGGTCGTTCTTTTTTTCGGCTTGAGCATGTGGTCGAGGGTCTGCCAAAAGAAGCCGCCTCCGAGCGATTCGGGGATCGCGGCGGCGGCCCCGGTGAAGAGGATCGCGAGATCTTTCCGCGCGTTCTTGACATCGCCCGGCTCCAGCCACCAATATCCCGTTTGGCGGTCGTCGTCTTCGTAGGCCCAGCCTCCGAGCATCAACTTGCTCTCCGGGAACAGGCGCCGCAGTTCGCCGAACACGGGGTCGAACGCGATGCCCAAGGGGTGGCGGTCCGGATAGACGCTCAGGCCGATGACGTCGAAGCCGTCGCCGAAGCCCTTCACGCGGGCCATGCGAAGCCACTGAAACAACCCGCGTCCGGCGGGAGCCGTCCCTTCCCACCAGTGCAAAGTGGCGACGGTTTCCAGCGCGGGGTCGACGGCCTTGACCGCCCGCGCGCCGCGGCGCACGCACTCGAGTACGGTCTCATCGGGGAGCGGCGACGACGTTCCGCCGATCCAGGATCCGTTGGATTCGCTCGCGATTTCCCAGCTCCGGACTTTTTCGCCGTAGTGGAGCGCGAGGTTTCGCGCCCGCGCCTCGAAGGCCTCGGGCGTGACTCCCTTCGGCCACAGCAGACTGTCGAGTACCGAACCCATGACGCGCACGCGACGGCGGGTGAGGGCGTCGACGAGTTCGTCGTAAAGCGTGAACGAGGCGGGGCGCGCGAACGCGAAATCTTCCCGGTGGGCGCGAAAGACCAGGCGCACCCAATTGACCCCGGCCTTTTCCAAGCGCTCCGCGATCCAGTCGTATTCCTTGATCCGGTCGACCGCTCGTTCATCGAGCGTGACGCCCCAGCGCATGCGGGAGGAGCGCTTTTCGTCTTCGAGAACCTGGCGGCCGTGTTCGAATAGAATCTGCTGCCAGGCGAAGGAGATTTCAGAGAGGGCTTCGTCGAAGCGCTGCGCGCGCTTGCGCTCGATCTTTTCGGCCGTCGCCTCGCGCAGATGTTCTTTGGCGTCGTCGAGCAGTTGTTTGGCGCGCGCGCTCGGTTTGTAGTTGGGACTCCACAAGCTTGTTCTTTGCTTGTAGGCCTCCTGAAGCCGGTAGTAGGCGCTGACGGCGATTTCCTCGTTGAGCAGGATCGTCTGTTCCCCGCGGTATCCCGTCCCCCGGGAGTCGACGGTCACCGTCGAAAATCCGTCCTTCTGGATCGGCCAGGGGAGGCTGAACCGGGCGGCGCCGTCCCCGTCCCAGCGCCAGACCGGATTTTGTTCCTGTTCGTCCCACCAAAAAGCGCCTCCGAGGGCGCGTCCTTCGAGGTCCGAGGCGAACAGGCCGCTTTGCGCAGGGGATTGTCCTTGCTGCCGGGAAGCCGGGGCGATATGGCGAAGCAGGCCCTCGCGATCGAGAACGCGGCCCTTTCCGTCGTAGGCCGTAACCTTGAGGGTCCCCGCCCGCAGGGCGGGAGAAAGGGCCAGAAAAGCGATCACGAGTCCGATGCGTCTCACGGCAATCATTTAACAAAACCGTTCTTGAGTTTCCTAGGAATCACAGTTATATCCGAAGCGGGATGAAGCTTTTTTTGGGGATGACGCTCGCGGCGCTGATGTTCATGTACCGCTCATTCGGCCCGGCGGCGCTCGACGGTTCGTCCTGGGACGTGCGCATCAAGCGAACGCCTCTGCTTCCGCTCGGCAAGAAGGACACCTTGGTGTTTGAGCGGGGACGCTTTTCGTCGGCGCGCATGCTCGCTTCCGGTTACTTCCCCTCGGGATACGACGCCGGCGCAGAGGACCAGGAGGCCGTTTGGGAGACCTCGCAAATCCGCGAGGACGGCACCGTCCTGACCTGGCAGGGGCGCGTGAAGGGCGACCGCATCAAGGGAACGCTGATCCATCGCGGGCTCAACGGAGCCGAGAAGCGGTATTCGTTCAAAGGCCGCCGCAAGACCTTCTGAGCGGAGCATCCCGATTGGACGCGCCTTTCGAAAAGTCCTAAGATTTTCTTTCCTTATGAGCACATACGACGTCATCGTCGTCGGCGGCGGAATTATCGGAACGAGCTCCGCGTTTCACTTGGCGAGGCGCGGTCACAAGGTGTTGGTGATGGACCAGGTCGCGATCCCGAACCCGCAGGGCTCTTCCGACGACCACGCCCGCGCGTTTCGATTCACCCACGGGAAGGATTTCTTCTACACCTCTTTGGCCGTGCAGACCGCGCCGTTGTGGAAGGCGCTGCAGGCGGAAACCCGCGCGGAGCTTTTCGTCCAAAATGGAATTCTCGAACTCGTGCAGGACGCCGGAAAGTACGAAAACGACTGCGTGAAGGTGCTTCAGGATTTAAAGATCGCCCATCAAAAGCTCAAACCCAATGATATTTGCGAGCGCTACCGCATGCTCAAGAAATCCGGGTTTAAGTGGGGGCTGTACCATTCCAGCGGCGGGATGGTGTACGCGAAAAAGGCGATCGAGATGTTCGCCAAAGGGGTGGAGAAAGCCGGCGGAAAGCTCGAGGCGGGCGTGCGCATCGCCAAGGTCATGAAGGACAAGGGCGCCGTCGTCGGGTTGAAGGATTCGAAAGGGAAGGTGTGGAAGGCCGGCCACTACCTCTTCTCCGCGGGCGCCTGGTCGCGCGACGTGTTGGAGGATGTCGGAGTGCCGTTCACGATCACCCGCCAGGAATGCCTTTATCTGCGGCCTGCCCGCAATCAAGGCCGCTACCGCCCTGCGCATTTTCCGGTGATGCTTTTGCACGCGAAGGGGTTTCACATCTTCCCGGTGCACATCCACGGCTTCATGAAGGTCGGTTCCCACAAGAAAGGCGTCGTGAACCGGAAAGCGGTCTCTCCGCTCGTGCCGGATAAGAAATTTGAAAAGGCCGCGCGCACCATTTTAAAATCCTTCTGCCCCGACCTCTCCGATTTTTCCGATTTAGAAGGGCGCGTCTACTACTACACCCGTACTCCCGACGAGGATTTCGTTTTGGACAAGCTGCCCGGCCTGACGAACGCCTGGGTCGCGGCCGCGTTCTCGGGCAACGGGCCGATGTTCGCCCCGTTGATCGGAAAGACGGTGTCGGAGCTCGTTTCCGGCGAGAAGCCGGAAACGAATCTGCACCGATTCCGGATCGGGCGCCTCAAACTAAGAAAGAAGTAGGATTCAGCCCGCGAGGGTTTGAACGACGGCGACGCTCGACCAACTGCTTTGGGCGGCGGCGTTCATGAGCCGTTTGTAGGGCTCAACGGCGGTTTTGAAACTGTCGCCGACCCGGCCAAAAAAGCCGGGTTCGCGGGGAGGAAGGGTGAGCGAGGGCATCGAAAATCCGCCGCGCGGCTGCGGCGCGTACCAGTCTTCCGAGGCGAACCAATTGCGGCGGGCCGCCGAGCCCTCGCGGCCGCGCACGGGACTCTCTTTCACCGCGTCGCGCAAATCCGTCGGAACCGAGTCGAAAGCGCCGTCGAGCACCTTCCGGCGGTCCTTGGCGCTGCTCGCGCCGCGAACGGCCATGGCCGTCAGCGCGATGTCGCGCAGCGCGTGCGAGGAATCCGCCGACGCGGGAACGACGAGCAGCGCGAGAAGGGGCAGGAGGGGAAGCATCCCCGATAGGATAGCCGCCAAACCCGCGCCGCCTATGGGCCAGGCGTCCCAAGAGGGGCGTGGATTTCGGCCCGGGCCGCGCTGGGCTCTTTGGGTTCTTCTCACGCTCCCCTTCGCGGCGGGCTGCGCGAAGTCCCCTACCGAGCCGGCTCCGACGCCCGCTCCCATAACCCAAACCGTTTCCTTTCGCAGCGCCGACGGAATCGATCTCAAGGCGTCTTGGACGCCCTCGGAGAATACCGTGTTTGTGGTGATGCACGGCCTCGGCGCGGGCCGCGGGGAATGGGAGCGTTTTACGCGTTCGGCCGCGAAGCGGGGCTGGGGCGTGCTCGCCTTCGACGCCCGCGGGCACGGGGATTCCGGCGGGCCCTCTTACGAAACCTTTCGAACTGCCGAGTCTTGGGCCGCTTTGCTCGCCGATTTCGACGCGGCGATGCTGTGGCTGCGCGCGCAGGGCGTGTCCGAACAGCGCGTGGTCCTTGGAGGAGCGAGTCTCGGCGCGAATCTCGCGCTTCACGCGGCGCTTCGCCGTCCCGCGGTCGCGCGCGTGCTTTTGCTCTCTCCCGGCTGGGTGTACGCCGGCATCCCGCTCTATCCCGCGATCGCCCAACTGAAGCGTTCCGCGGTGATCGCCGCGTCGCCGCCGGATCAATTCTCGCATCAATCCTCGGTCCGCGCGATCGTGCTTTCGCCGGATCCCAAACCCCTTTTTCTCGAAGGGAAATCCGGGCACGGAGTCGGCCTGTTCGAAGGGGCCGAGGGGAGCGTGTTCTTGGAGCGGGTGCTGGACGCGTTTTCCAGGTAGCGCGGGCTCAGGCCTTGTCGACCGCGCCCGCTTTGAGGAAGTCCCGCATCGAGGCGAGCAGTTCCCGGATCTTCGGGAGTTCCGAGTAGGCGATGCGAACTCCCTTTTTCGACCAGCCCTTATAGCCGCCCCGTTCTTCCTCATCGACGAATTCGCGGAAATCGAGTCCCGTTTCGTCCCGGTAGATCGTGATGCGCACGACCAGTTCCAGTTCGGGCTTCTTTTCCACGCGTGCGAGTTCTACGTCTTCGGCGTGTTCCGGCTGTTCGGGGAGCGGAGCGAGTTTTTCGAGGACGGCCTCAAGGACCTTGAGGTTCATCGTGACGCCGGCCTTCGTCGGCCCGGAATAGTTGTCGTTCTTGACGAAGGTGCGCATCGAGGCGTACCGGTGGCCTTTGAACTCGTCCACGTAGAATCGTATTTCGGAACTCTCGTTGACGGAGAGAGTCCCGGCGAGATGCAGCGGTTTGAATTCGAGTGCGTCGGCCATGGTTCGAGTCGTCATAAGCTCCTCCCGGGTGCGGCTTTAAGGCTTCGTACGATCGGGAGGGCGTTTAAGTTCCCTCAATTCTATAAAAACACAGAGCCCCCTGGAGGTGGTGGAGGGGGCTCTGAAATCGGTGCGCGGCGTATATGTTGCTTTGTACGTTTCTAGTGTAGGGAAAGTTCCCTTCCAGGGCGCGGGTCTTCGGGGCAAGCTTCGTTTGAAATAGGACTCCCCCGGCGTTGCCCCATAGGTCCCACAAGGTTGGAGCGGAGCAAAATGATAGGATGGCACCCGTTATGCGATTTTTAAATGCCTGTCTGCGGAAAAAGACCGACGCGACCCCGGTTTGGTTTATGCGCCAAGCGGGGCGTTATCTGGCGGAATATCGCCGGTTGAAGGCGAAATACACGATTCTAGAGTTGTGCGACCAGCCGGAGCTCGCCGCGGAGGTCACGCTGCAGCCGATTCGCGCCTTCGACCTGGACGCGGCGATTTTGTTCGCGGACATTCTGCTGATCGTGCGTCCGATGGGGCTGAAACTCCGCTTCGTGAAGGGGGAGGGTCCCGAAATCGATCCCCCGGTTCGCACCGAGAAGGATGTCGCCCGGCTCAGGCGCTTTCACCCCGAAGAGGGCATGGGCGCGGTGCTCGACGCGGTGCGAATCATCCGCCGCGACCTCGCGGACAAGGTCCCCCTGATCGGCTTCGCGGGAGCGCCGTTCACCGTGGCCAGCTACATGATCGAGGGCGGTCCGTCCAAGGACTACCGCAACACGAAGGCGATGATGCACGCGTCGCCGAAGCTCTGGAAGAAGCTGATGACGGTGCTGTCCGACAACACCGCCGACTACCTGAAGGCTCAGGTGGACGCGGGCGCGCAGGCGATCCAACTGTTCGATTCCTGGGTGGGGGCGTTGTCGCAGTCGGATTTCGAGCGCTTCGTGAAGCCGTACTCCGCCAAGATCATCAAGGCCGTGCAGCGCAAAGGCGTTCCGGTGATTCATTTCGGGACGGGAACGACTCCCTTTCTCAAGAGCTTCGCCGACACCGGCGGGGACGTCGTCGGCGTGGATTGGCGTCCGCATCTCGACGACGCGCGGAAAATCATCCCGGCGAGCCAGGCGATTCAGGGGAATCTCGATCCCGTGCACCTGCTGCTGCCGCGCCCCGTGCTGAAGCCTCTCGTCAAGGAAGTCGTCCGGCGCGCCGGCGGGAAGAAGGGGCATATCTTCAACCTCGGCCACGGCATCATCAAGGAAACCGATCCCGACACCGTGAAGGCGGTCGCCGATTGGGTCCACGACTGGACCTCGTAGGATGAAGACGGGCGTCCTGCTTCTGGCCTACGGCGCCGCGGACTCCCTTGACGAGATCGGGACCTATCTGCAGGACATCCTCGGCGACCGCCCGGTTCCCGGGCCGCTGGTCGCCGAAATCAAGCGCCGCTACGAGAAAATGGGCGGCCGGTCGCCGCTGAAGGAAATCACCGCGGCTCAAGCGCGCGGACTCTCGCAGCGGCTCGGCGAACAATTGCCGGTATTCGTCGGCATGCGCCACAGCGCCCCCTGGATCAAGGACGCGGTGTGCGAGATGCGCGAGGAAGGCGTCGAGAGGATCGTCGCGGTGCCTTTGACCCCCTACGATTCGAAACTCAGCGTCGGCGCGTATCTCCTCAAACTCGGCGAGGCGATCCTCTCGACCGGCGGTCCTCTCGATGTCAAGGAAGTGCGGGGCTGGCACCTGCACCCCAAACTCATCGAGGCGTACGCGGACCGCATCGCGGAGGCCTCCTCGGGTTTCGACCCGAAGACCGTGCTGCTTTTGACCGCGCACAGTCTGCCGGAGCGCATTGTCAAGGACGGGGACCCTTACCCGAAGGCGTTGGCCGACACGGCCGCCGCGATTCACGCGAAGACCCCATTCCAACGGATGGAGTTCGCCTATCAGAGCGCCGGAGGCGGCGGACGCGGGCCGTGGCTCGGCCCGGACGCCGGGGAAACGCTCGAGCGGCTGAAAGCCGAGGGAGTCGAGAGCGTGCTGCTTTCCCCGATCGGCTTCGTCTGTGAACACATGGAAACGCTCTACGACGACGACATCCTGTTCCGGGAAAAGGCGCTGGGTTTGGGACTTCGCTTCGGGCGGGTCGCCGCGCTCAACGATCACCCCGCCTTTCTCGACGCGCTCGCCGAGACGGTGAGGGCGGCGTGAGCCAAGAACGGGTTCTCGTCTTGGGCGCGGGAATCACCGGGCTTGTCTGCGCGTACGAACTCGCGAAAGCGGGAGCCTCGCCGGTGCTGCTTGAGGCGCAAAATCGCGTCGGCGGCAAGGTGTTCAGCCCCGCCGGTTCGCGAGACGGACTGATTTTCGAAGCCGGGCCCGACTCCTTCGTGACGACCAAGCCCGCCGCCTTGGAACTTGCGATCGAGCTCGGTCTCGAGGACCGGTTGCTGACGACGCACGCGGAAAAAAAGGGGATGTGGGTTTATACGCGGGGCCGCTTGCGGCGGTTTCCCGAGGGACTGCTTTTGATGGCCCCGACGAAGATCCGCGCGTTTTTGGCGTCCGACGTCGTCGGCTGGCCGGCGAAGATCCGCATGGCGGGGGATTTTTTTCTGCCGGCGGGCGCGCGCGATTACGACGAATCGGTCGGCGCGTTCGCGGCGCGGCGCTTCGGCGTCGAGGCCGCGGAGTCCTTCATCAACCCGGTGATGGCGGGGATTCACTCGGGGGACCCGGACCGGCTGAGCCTGAAAAGCACCTTCCCCCAGTTTTTCGAGATGGAGCGCAAGTACGGCAGCGTGTGGCGCGCGATGCGCGCCGCCTCCGGGAAACGCCCCCCCGCCCGCCCCGGACGGACGATGTTCATGACGCTCCAGGGAGGTCTGCAGTCGCTCACCGACGCGCTGGCGGCGCGGCTTCCCGCCGGAACCGTTCATACGGGCGCCCGGGTCGAATCCCTCGCCCAGGCCGCGCCGGGCCGCTACGAAGCGCGCTTGGCCGGGGGGGAATGCGTCACGGCGAACCGGGTCGTGTGCTCTTTGCCCGCGCCGGTCTGCGCGCCGATGCTGGAAGGGATCTCCCCGGCCGCGGCCGCGGAACTCGGCGCCGTCGTCTTCGCGTCGACCTCGACGGTCAGCCTCGCCTACGACGCCGCGGCGGTTCCGGCCGCGATCGGCGAGGGCTTCGGCTTCGTCATCGACCGGCGGGAGAAGCGCACGATTTCCGGAGCGACCTACAGCTCGACTAAATTTCCAGGCCGGGTCCCCGCGGGCACCGCGCTCGTGCGCTGCTTCGCGGGCGGCGCGGGAAACGAGTCCGCGCTCGATTGCTCCGACGAGGAATTGGCCGGAAAGGTTCGCTCCGATTTGGCGGGCATCGCGGGGCTTGAGGCCGAACCGCTCGAAACGCGCGTGGCCCGCTGGCCCAACGCCAGTCCGCAGTACAACGTCGGCCACGACGCGCGCGTCGGACGCATCCACGCGGCGCTGGCCGCGGCGCCGGGCCTGATCCTCGCGGGAGCGTCCTATAAGGGAATCGGACTTCCCGACTGCGTCCGCTCAGGCCGCGAGGCCGCGCGGGCGGCGCTGGGCGTCGCCGGGAGCGCCGGCGCCGTCGTTTGATGTAAAATACCCGTCCCCATCAGGGGAGGTGGAATCCATGAATCGGTTTTACTCCGCCGCGCTTGCGGCTCTTTTTGTTTTCTCCGTCCCGGCGTTTGCCGCGGATTGGGAGGCGAACTCGAATCCGACGCCGCTGCTCGCGCAGCCGCTGGCGCGCGACAAGATGGGCGTCACGATCCACCGGCTCAAGAACGGCCTGACCGTCTACCTGAGCCCCAACGACCAGGAACCGCGGATCATGACCTACATCGGCGTTCGGGCGGGCGGGGCGGAAGACCCCTCCGACAGCACCGGGATGGCCCATTATCTCGAACACGTGCTGTTTAAAGGAACGCGGAAGCTGGGAACGAAGGATTTCGCTTTGGAGAAAGCCCATCTGGACGCGATTCGGGACCTGTATGAAAAGCGTTTCCGCACCGCCGATTCGAAGGAGCGCGAGGCGATCTACGCCGAAATCGACGCGGAGAACCTGAAGGCCGGCGAATTCGCCATCCCCAACGAACTCGACAAGGCGTACAAGCAGCTCGGGGTCCGCGGCGTGAACGCGCACACGTGGTACGAGGAAACCGTCTACAAATCCGATATCCCTAAAAACCGGCTCGAGGCTTGGGCGAAGCTTGAAGGCGACCGGTACATGCATCCCGTGTTCCGCCTGTTTCTGCCCGAGCTCGAAACCGTTTACGAGGAAAAAAACCGATCGCTGGATAATCCGAACTCGATCCTCTTCCAAGAGCTCGATCGTCTGCTTTACAAGAATCATCCCTACGAGCGCGCGGTCATCGGCACCGTCGAGCATCTGAAGAACCCGTCTCTCGAGAAGATGTACGCGTTCTTTGACCGCTACTATCGGCCGAACAACATGGCCGTCGCGCTGTCGGGGGATTTTAAGCGCGAGGAGGTTCTCGCGGTTCTCGACACGTATTTCGGCGCGTGGGAGCCGAAGCCCCTTCCGCCGCGGCCGATGCGAAAAGCCGATTTCCCTCAAGGGGTCGTTCACTCGGAGGTGAAGTACGAGGCGGAAGAGGCGGCCATCGTCGGTTGGAGAACCGTCTCGAAAGGGGATCCGGACGAAGAGGCGCTGACCGTGATGGCGATGGTCATGTCGAATTCGAAGTCCGGGCTTATCGACCTGCGGCTCAATCAGGCGCAAAAGGTCAAGGGAGCGGGATCCTATTCGCATCTTCGCAACGAAGCGGGCTCCTGGAACATGTACGTGCTCCCGAAAGACGGGCAGACCCTGGAACAGGCGGAGGCTTTGCTTTACGAGACCGTCGACGCCCTGAAGAACGGGGAGTTCACCGAAGAGGATCTCGCGGCGATCGTGCTGGACTTTGAGATCGGAGAGAAGGCCAAGCTGGAGTCGAATCCCGCGCGCGTGTCGTCGATGATTGAATCGTTCATCGCCTACGAGGACTGGGGCTACAGCGTCGACGTGTTGAAGCGGCTGCGCGCGGTGACGAAAGCCGACGTCGTTCGCGTCGCGAACAAGTATTTAGGAGACGATCGCGTCGTGGTCTATCGCCGCAAGGGAAAGCCGGAAATCGCCTCGATCGAGAAGCCGAAATTCACGAAGATCGCGATCGATTCCAAAAGCGAGTCGGATTTTTTCAAGGAGATCGTGTCGATCCCCGCCGCGCCGATCACCCCGAAATGGGTGAAGAAGGGACGGGACTACCGCAAGCTCTCCACGCCTGCGGGTTCGCTGTACTACGTCCGCAACCCCGTCAACGATCTCTTTTCGCTCGGGTTCAATTTCGAACGCGGCAGCCGCCACGAGCGGGAGCTTTGCGCCGCGCTCGGCTTGTGGGATCTGGCCGGGGCCGGGGAGATGAGCGCGGAGGCGCTGAAGCGCCGGCTCTACTCGAAGGGTCTCGATATCTCGACCTACTGCGGCGATGAGGGTTCCGGTGCGGTCGTCAGCGGGATCGACGAACACTTCGAGGAAGGACTTCGCCTGCTGCGGCTTCGGTTCGAGAAGCCGGTTTTCAAAAAAGACGACTTGGAGAAGATGAAGCAGATCTGGATCGGACAGCATAAGGACAACAAGGTCGATCCGTCCTACATCGAATCGGCGCTGAAAGAGTGGGCGCGGCACGGCGAGAAGAGCCGAGTCCTTCGGGAGTTGAGCGACGACGAGATCCGCGCGCTGAGCGAGGAGCGGCTCGTCGGTTTGATGCGCTCCTTCTTCGATTGGGAGCGGCGGATGAGCTACGTCGGGACCTTGCCCTCGAAATCCGTGACCCGGGCGGTCGTGCGGGAGGGAAAAAAGAAAAAGGATTTCCGGAAAAAGCCCCCGCGCGAGCCTAAGCGCTACAACAAAGCGTGGAAAACCCGGGTGCTGTTCTCCCATCGCGACATGGTGCAGTCGAAGGTCGGGATCTTCGCGCCCGACGAGTTGTTCGACCCGAAGCGCTACATCGACTACCGGTTCTATTCCAGCTACATGGGCGGCGGCATGAGTTCCGTCGTGTTTCAAGAGGTCCGCGAGGCGCGCGCGCTCGCCTACAGCGCCTGGGGCGGATACGCGCCGGGCACTCGTCCCGAGGACGAGAACCTGATCCTGGGCGAACTCGGAACCCAGGCCGACAAGACGATCGAGGCGACCAAGCTGATGCTGGGACTGCTGCACGAACTTCCGCTGTCCGCGAAGCGTTTCGAGGAGACCCGCAAGGCGATCGTCGAGGGGTACAGAACCAGCCCGATCAAGTTCCGCGGCGTCGCCTCGGCGGTGATGTCGTGGGAGGACATGGGCCTCAAGCGCGATCCGCGCCCGGCGAACATGAAGCGCGCCAAGGCGTATTCGATCGGTGAGCTCCAGGCGTTCGCCGCCGCCTGGAAGGACCGTCCGATGACGATTCACATTCTCGGCAACCGCGACCGCGTCGACATGCGGGCGTTGGGGGAAATCGGCGCGCTGAGCGAGAAGAAGATCGACGAACTGTTCCCCTACTGAGGCTCGGGGGTTTCCGATGCGTCCTCGGAGACGACGGTGTCCTCGGCGTTCTTCGCGATTTCAACGAGCAGCGAGTCGGGGATTTTGTTCGGGAACAGTGAAAAATTCAGCTCGGTCACTTCCCCGGGCTTGCCGGGAATACGCTCGACCGGCTCGTTCGCGCTTCTGAGCGAGAGCCGTTCCTCCGGCCCGAGGGCATGGACGCTTCGGGTCAGGTAGTTGTTCTGAAAGTTCGGATGGCGCGCGGAGGGAAACGGTTCGCAGCCCCCGCGCATCGAGCGCACGATGATGCGGTAGCGGCCCGACGGATCGGCGGTCGCGACATAGGCGTCGAGATAGACCTTGGCTCCCGGAATGGGAGTGCCGAGCGCGGCGTCGACCACGCGGCCCGCGTAGCCGCAGTGATCCGACGGCGGCGTGAAGCCTTCGACGCCGCCTCCCCCCGTCAGGATTTCTTTTTCGGCGACGGCGCCGACCGGGGCGCGTTCTTTCTTCGCGTCGGAGCTGAGGTGGCGGAACGCCCAGGCGCAGGCAACGAGGACCGCCAGGCCGATCCACTTCCCGGCGCCGCCGGCCGTTTCCTTTAGAGGCGCCGAGCCGATCGCTTTGCCCGCGGCGGCTTTCAGCTTGGCGAACACGACATGGCAGGCGGGGCAATCGAGGGCGTCGTCTGCGGTCTCATGGGAGCAGTTCGGACAATTCATCGGTACGGGAGTATAGCCGGGGGCGGGAATTCGGGCAATACCCCGACCCTGCCGCCCCAAGCGGTCGTGTCGAGGGTCATTTCTCCGGAGGGTAGGCGGTCGGTTTGCGATGCGTTAAAAGTTTATCTATCTTTCTAGATAAACTTTTAAGCGTCCGCAATCGTCCGAGACATGGCGTCTCGGGTTGTCGTATTCATTTTTCCTCCCTAGGGCTAAAGGCCCAGCCGTCTTTCGCGCGATCACGTATAATATGGGCATGAAACTCATCGCGTCGGTCCCGGTTTTCATGGCCGCTTTCCTGTTCGTCTCGGGGATTGCACGCCCACACCACCCATCCGTTCAGGTCGATGTCTCCGTTTCCGTTCTCTCTCACTCCATCCTCGCGAAGGAAGGGGAAGACGGCGATGACGGCGGAGAAAACGACGGGGATTGCCAGAGCTCCGACTGCAGCAAGGGGACGGGCGGGAAGTAGTCCTCCGCCGTGCTCGGCGCCGACCGCTGCGAATCTTCCGGGCTCTTCGCGAAATCGGCGTTTTTGATTCTCACGGCCGTCTTCGCCTCATCCTGCCGCGGCATTTCCTTGGATCGCGCCGTCCGAATTTCGTATTCGGATCCGCCGTTTTCCTCCGATCCGGTCCATCAGGATGCTTGGGTCAATTCCTTGGCGTTTCGCGCCGTTTACTCCGTCCTGGTTTCCAAGGGGAAGCGTGGCGAGTACCGGGGGGTCTTGGCCGACCGGTGGCGGAGCTCGAGCGACGGGCTGGAGTGGCGTTTCACGCTCCGCGACGACCTTTTCTTCGAGACCGGGGAACGCGTGCGCGGAACCGATCTCTTGGCGGCATGGAAACGGCTGGCGGCGCTCGCCGCGGCCGAAAACGCGGTGGAACCTCTGTTCTCGAAGCTCGCGTCCGGCCCCGCTCCCGCGATGTTTTTAAGCGGCCGGGAACTCGTGCTGCGTTTTCGGGAACCGGTTCCGGGGCTGCTGGACCAATTGTCTCTGCTGCGATATTCGGTCGTACACGGGTCCTGCTTCGATCCGAAATCCGGCGGGTGGCTTTGCGGGAGGCGGGCGATTTCCTCCGGACCGTATCGGGTCGCGGCGTGGACGCCCCAGCGGATGCGTCTGGAGCTTCGCGCGGGTTTCCCCGCGAACACGCGCCATCGCAGACCGCTGCGCGCGATCGAGTTCGGGCCGACGCCGTCCTCCGAGACCGCGGATCTCAGCGTCGGAGCGTCGATCGGGGATCGGTCCTCCGAAGGAAAGGTGTTTTGGGGCGGACTGGAGACCACCTACGCCTACGTTCGCTGCCAGAGCTGGACCCGTCCGGAAAGCGCGCTGCGCGATCTTAAAATCCGTCGCCGTTTGAGAACCGCGTTCTACGCGGAATTGGAGAGGGAGGGAATCGTCTCGCCGCGTTCTTTTTTTCCGCCCGCGATTCCGGGGGTTCGGGCGTTTTCCGATCCGCCTTCCGAAGAGGACGAGGCGATGCGGGGGCTTTCGGCCAAGCGGTTTTGCCTGCGCCCTTCATGGGGATATCACGCCCCCATTCAGCGCGCGATGGAGCGCGTCGCCCTCCGCTTCGGGCTGGCGTATTCCGAGAATTTTATCCCGAAGCGGGAGACGCGGGCGGAGCGTCTTCCGGGGCTGCCTTCGTACAAGAACGACCTCGTGATCGAATCGCTTACCGTTGATGTCGACGATCCCGCTTCGGCGTTGAGAGCTGCGTTTCGCGACGCGCAGGGGCTGCGTTTGCCGGACCCGACCGGGGCGATCGAGGCCGAATTGTCTGGACGGAAGATCGCGTTTCAACGAATCAACGAAACGCTCTGGAGCGACGCGCTCGTTTGGCCGGTGCGGCATTACAGCATGGGCGTTTGGGCCAAACCGGATCTCGATTTATCCGATGTGAATTTCGCCGTCCAGCCCATCCCGCTGCAGTGGGTCGGCTGGAAGGACTGACGGGCGCCGTGAAACATCCGGGGACTTGCGCGATTTTCGCACCCCGTTATCCTTAGGGGATGCGGACTCTCTATTGGGTCAGAATCGGAAACCGCTCGGTCGGCCCCCACACGATCAAGGGCCTGCACGAACTCCCCGGTTTCGGTCCGGACAGTCTCGTCTGCCCCGCCGGTGAGGCGATTTGGAAGAAGGCAAATGAGGTCGAACCGCTCAAGGCGATTCTGGAAGCGGAATCCGAAGAGGCCGTCGAGGAATTGCTGATGAGCCCCACCGAGCGCCGCCGCCGGGACCGGCAGCGCCGCGCCCGGGAAGAAAAGGAGCGCTTTAAGCGCGAGGAGCGCCAGAGAGCCGAAGCGGAGCGTCTGGAAAAGATGAAGTCGCTGTCTTCGGCCGAGAAGGGATTCAACCCGATGTGGCTGGTTCTGCTCGCGCTGCTCGGCGCGCTCGGCTACGCGGCTTATACCAGTTGGAAGGCCGCTCAGGTCGAAGACGTCGAGATTCCGAAGGTGGAGGCTCTGCCGCATCCCGAGCGGGAAACCCATTGGACGTGGAAGGCGCTCGGAAAATCCGAGGGGGACATCGTCTCGGAGTACGGTTCGGACTCCGTGGAGGGGATCGCGCCCGATGGTTCGTCCCGCTTCCAGGACGGCGGCGATCTCGGCCGCTGGTCGCGCTACGATCGCGTGCTGATTCTGCTGCCGAAAGCCGGGGCGGCCTACGGATCTCAAAACGGAATCGGAGCGGTCGCCCTCCGCGCGGGTAAGGTGCACGGCGTCGGACGCCGTTACGACGCCGAGGATCCCGAGGATCTCCCGAAATTGACCGACGCTTTGCCCCCGTCCTTCGCCAAGGATCTCTCTCCGCGCATCGAAAACGAGAAGATGTGGCGACTGAAGTGGGACATCGGCCGGGAGAATTGGGGCGCTTTGGCGATGGAAAACCCCGGAGACGGTCCCAAGGACTGGCGCGTCAAGGAATTGTGGGTGACGACGCCGGAATAAGACGCGCGCCGCGCGCAATTGTCAAACCCCGGCAGGCTTGATATTCTTCTACCGATGACCGACGATCCCCGCCAGGCCGGGCGCGTGCGCGCCATTTCGGTTTCGTTGACGGCGGGCGTCGTCATTCTCGGGCTCAAGATGTTCGCCTGGAAAACGACGGACTCCATGGCGCTGGGCTCCGACGCCCTGGAGAGCGTCGTCAACGTCGTCGCCGCGGTCTTCGGGTTGGGCGCCATCATCTTCGCCGGACAGCCCGCCGACCGGAACCATCCCTACGGGCACGGAAAGATGGAGTATTTCGCCGCCGCCTTCGAAGGCGGACTGATTTCGCTCGCCGCCGTCCTGATCGTCTATGAAGCCGTGCAGGTTCTCCTCTCCGGCGCCCGTCCGCATCATCTGGGTCTGGGCATGGCGGTGAACGTCGGCGCGGGCGCCCTCAACGGATTGCTGGGCTGGTATCTCGTCCGGCAGGGCCGTGCCTTGGGATCGAAAGCGCTCGAAGCCGACGGATTCCACGTCCTCGCTGATTTCGTGACGACCTTGGGCATCTTCACGGGACTGCTCGCGGTGTTGGCGAGCGGATGGGGCTGGCTCGATCCGGTGATCGCGATTGTCGTCGGTTTCTGGCTGGCCCGCACGGGCTTCGGGCTGGTGCGCGAATCGGCGGCGGCGCTGCTTGACGAAGAGGACGTCGTGATGACCGAGCGCTTGACGACCGCCATCGACGTGCTCGTCAAGCAAGGCGTGGCCGCGCACGGCGTCATCACCGTTCACGGTCTGCGCGCCATCCGCTCCGGGAGAACCACGCACGTGGACGTGCACATGGTGGTTCCGGAATACGCCCCGGTCGCCCAAGCGCACGACACGGCCGAGCGCTTCGAGGCGGCCCTTTTCGAGGCGGCTGGCTTGGAGGGGGAGGTGCACGCGCATCTCGACCCGTGCCGCAAAGCGTACTGCGCGCAATGTTCCGATCAGAACTGCCCGATTCGGGTCGAGGCGTTCAAGGCGCACGAGACGCTTCGCGTCGAGGACGCGATCGCCGTCGAGCCGACGGTTTAGCCGCCGGCGCAATAAGTTCCCCCGTTCCGGCGTAATGAAGGCGTGAAGCCCCGGCGCCGACTGTATCTTCCGGTCATGATCGTGCTGGCGTGGGGCTCCCCGGAGGGGGAAGGGGATTCGTGACCGGAGACGCCTCGATCGAAATCAAACGCCTGGTCGCTTTGCGCCGCGGGAATTGACCGCCGGGGGTTGGTACGTCCGGGAAACATTTGTTTACATGGCCGGGCCTCGCCGCGTTAGGGGGACGGCAGGCGTTCCCAAACCGCGTACGCGCGAGAGAGCGCGGCGCCGTGTTCCAAGCCCGCCGCTTCGAACGCGTCGACCCAGCCGTCGGCTGCGGCCGCGCGGCCGCCCTCGCCCGCGAGCGTCGCCGCCGCGTCCGGCGCGCTTTCGTCCAAGATCACCCCGCCGGCCGCAGTCTGGAACTTTGTCAGCGGCGCGTCGAGCCACAGTTCTTCTTCCTTCGGGCGCAACCGCCGCGGGTCGAAGCACTCGTCGTTGCTGCAGGCCCGTCCCCAGCCTTCGGGGTCTTCCTTCACGCTAAAGCACGCCTCGCCCGCGCAGGCATTTTTGCCCAGACGCGCGAGCCACGGCGCAGAATCCTTCGCGACCCGTTTGCGCCGCGCCTTGTCTTCCTTCGCGGCGGCCTTCAACCACTTGCGGCGCGCCTTCGCGAGGCGCTTGCGCGCCTGCTTCACCGCCTTCTCGTCTTGCGGCGCGCGCCCGGCGAACCAGTCCTTCAATTCCTCGGGCGACGCCGTTTCGGGCACCGACGCGCTTCCCGTCTTGTCCATAGCCGAACGCATCCCCGCGCCGACCCAGACTGTTTGCCCCGCTTTCCCGCGGAACTCGACGAGGCCCTCGCGCACGAGCAAGGACACCGGCCCCGACGCGGGCACCGCCAGCGCCAGTTCGGTGCCGCGCACCGCGGCCGTCGCGTCCGCCATTGCGGCGCGGGAACGAAAGGCGCGCTGCAGCGCGCAGGGCGACTCGCCCGTCGCGCAGTGGATCGCCGAACGGATTTGGCCGCTGATCACGTCGTAAAGCGAACGCCCCTGTTCGTCTTGGCCGAGCGTCAAGGTCGTCCCCGGCTCCAGGCGGACGCGATGGCCGTTGCTGAGGTTTAGATCGGCTTTCCCGTTGGGACCGGTGCGCAGGGTGTCCCCCGGCCCGAGATCCGTCGCGGCCTCGGTTTTGACCGAGCCCGCGGGGGTCTCGCGGTAGAGCGCGCCTTGCGTCGGTGCGACTGCGGCGGCGAGGCCTCCATCGGGGCCCGGCGGCGGGGCGAGGGCGGCCAGCTTCGCCTGATAATCGCGCTCGGCCTCGGCGGCCTTCGCCGCGTCGACCGGCAAACCGGCAAAGGACGACTCGCGCGAGGGCTCATCTAAGGTCTTGATGAGTTCGAACTTGCGGCACAGCGACGGGTAATCGCGGCCCGAGCCGGAGGAGCCGGAAGCCTTGCCAGGGTTCATCCGCGCAAAGGCCTCATCGATGGGCGGGGCCAAGGACGGAGCGGCCGCGCCGGTGAGGCCCTGCAGTTGCGGGAGCAGATTCATGAGGATGTCGCGGTTAAGCGACATTCCCTGATCGTAGACGTTCTTCCAGCAGCCCTCGCCGCTGCAGCGGCGGGTGGTGTTGAGCAGGGTGTTGGCGCGCGCTAGATAAGGCGCGGAAAGCTTGTTCGCCTCGGCCTGGAGATCGCGCTGGTTCTGCTGCGCCTGATTCTGAGCGCGGACTTGGTTGAGCCGAGTCAGCGGGTTCGGCGTCAGCGAGCGCATGTCGACGCGACGGCCGGGGCGCAACGGGGCGTAGCAGGGGGAGAGGGCGGGGCGGGCGTCCCTATGGATTTCTAAGAACGACGGATCCCCGATCGGCTTGCCGATGTTTCGAACTCGAATCGGAATTCGATGGTGGGCTTCATCGAGCACGTCTTCATGGGGCCGACGGGGCTCCTTTCGCCCCGTTTCTTTAAACAGTTTTTCGAGGTACTCGGCCCTCTTCGCCTTTATGTGATCCAGCTCTGACTGTGGCGTTCCGAAGACCTTCGCCAGCCTCAGTTCACCCTCGTAGGCCTGTATCTGCTTTTCGGCCTCGGTTAAAACATTCCCCCATCCCGGCGTGGATTCCTGAAAAAAGTGTACGCGCTCGTGATAGATCGTCGAGGCCATGCTCGCCGGGTCGGAGAACGCATCAGAATACAGGTACACGGTTCCGTCGGGCGCCAAAGCGCCGACGGGTTGTTGCTTTAGGCGGACTTTTACGATGACTCCGTCCTTATCGACTGTCAAATCAAATTCGTGCGGCCGGAATTTAAGAGACCAGTTCATCTCTGCGCCAAAAACGCTCGCGTTCTTGTATTTGGATTTTGATGCATCCTCGTCCGGCGCCAGGCCATAGGCGTAAGAGGCGTCCCCTGCTGATGTGAGATAATGGTCTGCTTGATCTTGACGCTTCTCGTTTAACTCGTGCTCCAGTGATTTAAGTGCTGGGTCGACACGTATCTCGCTTTTCGTCTTTCCTAGTGCCAGTTTTGCCCATTGATTTTCCAATCCAAGAATCTTCTCAGCCAGGTCGTCTCCCATCTTCCACTCGTCGTGTATTTGGGTCGCGATTCTACCGCCAGCGGGGATAGGCGAGATTTTTGCCGCCTGCGCGACAGGCGTCAGTGCAAACAACAATTGGAGGGCGGCAACTTTAGATTTCATCGAGTGACTGAAAACCGTATCCAAGGTGTCACGACGCGAACATCGCCCTCCCGCCGCAGTTGCTTTGGAGTCTTCCGATCATCGGGAAACACGCGGTCGTACACCGCGCGAATCTTATATTTCCCGGGCTTGGAGAGGTCGTAGAACGGAAGTTCGCTGTACTGGCCTCGAGGCGCGGGACCGGGCGATTCCGGCTTATGTCCCCAGTCGTACGGATTATATGCCCAGGGTAAGGTCGCTCGTGTTTCTCCCGGTTGGAATATCCCGGGGATTTCGGTATCCGGCGGATCGTCAAAAACCGTTTCCCGCCCAAGGAACGCGAAGTCCACGGATTCCCCGTCCGGCCCTATTAGTTCGAAGTAAACGAATTTTTTCCCCTTCCCGTTGTGCCTGACTTGCGTGGGGTCTAGAACGAAAGGGGTCACCCAAAACGGCACGTCTCCAATATGTGTGAGCGTCAGTTGATACCAGGGGTTTTCGCCCAAATGAAGGCGCGTTTCCAAAAGGCGCATCGTGAGTCGAATAGGCCAAGATTCGCTGCTTACCTCTACCTCAGGCTTCAAGACTTCCGCCATTGAAGCACTCGCCGTCGACTTGGATGCCGAGAGTTCAATAGCGCCAGAGGCGCTCCCCCAGAACATCAGCATCCCCGCCATGATCGCGATTGCTAAAACGCGGAAACGAACAAAAACCTCTTTGCATTCACGCTCTGTTCTCATCGCGTCAGCACCTCCCGCCAGCCTTCGACCGTGAACCGTTTCTTGTCGTTCATAGACTCCAGGATAAGCGTCTCCCCGTCAAAGCGCAACCGGACCGTCGTCCCCTCGACCAGCAAATCCGCGGTCCCCGCCCGCAGCGAATACAGCCCCAAACGCGTCGTGAAAAACACCACGCCCGAAAGCCCATCGTAAGCCAAAGAATCGATCGTCGGCGCCATGCCCGACTTAAACAAAAGCCGAAACGGCCCGCCGCCGCGGCGCTGGTAGATGCGGCCTTCCATCGCGAACAGCAGTCGTCCCGGGGAAACGGCCAGCGCGCTTACCGACGCCGGGGTCTTCAGCAAGGTTTCAAACGACCCCTCCCGGGTGTAGCGAAACACCCCGTCGCCGTAGGCGTAGAGATCGCTGCCGTCGATCAAGAGCCGCCTCGCCCCGACCGGCATGCCCACCGGCATCGGCGCGGAAACCGTCGAGCCGCGCAGGCGGTAGCCGAGCCGGCCGCCGCGCACGAACAAAACGGCGCGGGTTTTCGCGACGACCGCGTCTTCGTAATCACCTTCCGGCGCGGTCCAGGACGACACCGCCACCGTCAGGCCCTCCATGCCGCAGACGTCCACGAGTTGGGCCTCTCACTGGGCTGGAGCTTAAGCCGCCAGGAAGTCTCGCTGACCGGCCAGACCCAAGAGACGAACACGACCAACGCGGGCGTGTTCTACCGCTACAACCTCTACTTAAACGGGAAGGACGCGAAGCACCCTGTCGCGCTCTATGCCGGTCCTCAGATGGGCATGACGCGGGTGGGCACCCCGCAGGGTTCGACCAACGACTTCTCGGCGGGCGGTCAGTTCGGCGAGAACTTCATGTTCAGCGAGAAGCTCGCGCTCAACGTGCACCTGATCCAGTGGGACACGGTGTTCTCGGATCCCGACATGCAGTTGATTTTGACCCAGTCGATCGGGGTGAAGTACTTCTTCTAGGGGAGAGCCGTTCTCCGTCGGTAGGGGGCTCCCGCCGTCGCGGCGGGGCGCGGGGCCGCCATTGACTTTGACCGGGGACCCCCTTATAATTGATTCAATGATCGCGAACACCGCTTACGCCTGGACCTGGTGGTGGGGCGCCCCGAAGGGGGTCGTTCGCTGATCGCGTAGTCTCATCCGACCGGCATTCGACCCGCTTCCGAAACGAAGCGGGATTTTTTTGGCATGAACGAACATTTAAAGCCCAAAACCCTGCGGGAAGTCCGCGCGGCCCTGCGCCGCGGGGCCAACGTTGTCCCCCTCGTTTTGTCCTTGCCCGCCGACACGACGACGCCGGTCGCCGCGTTTCTCGCGCTGCGGGGGAAGGCCCCGGGGTTTCTGCTGGAAAGCGTCGAAGGCGGGGAGCGCTACGCGCGCTATTCCTTTTTGGGCGCCGAGCCGTTCGAGACGCTTACGGTCTCCGGCGGGG
>Ga0210025_1001031_pt1 | contig 32082 bp, 23 predicted proteins | sample CryGeyme20150102_FD_183989 | JGI IMG/M metagenome (GOLD analysis project Ga0210025, IMG submission 183989) | Groundwater microbial communities from Crystal Geyser aquifers in Utah, USA - Crystal Geyser metaG 2015-0102 (SPAdes) (version 2) | ecosystem: Environmental > Aquatic > Deep subsurface >... | reverse complement strand
CAAGCGCAAGCATCTGCTAGTGCTTTAATTTCCAAGCGCAAGCGTCCGCTTGTGCTTTAATTTCCAAGCGCAAGCATCCGCTAGTGCATCAATTTCCAAGCGCAAGCATCCGCTAGTGCATCAATTACCAAGCGCCAGCGTCCGCCAGCGCATCAATTTCCAAGCGCAAGCATCTGCTAGTGCTTTAATTTCCAAGCGCAAGCATCCGCTAGTGCATCAATTTCCAAGCGCAAGCATCTGCTAGTGCTTTAATTTCCAAGCGCAAGCATCCGCCAGCGCATCAATTTCCAAGCGCAAGCATCCGCTTGTGCTTACAATCTAGTTTTTAATGCAAACCCAAATGACATTCAACTTAATTTATATTCAAGGTTTTGATTAAAAAATAGTACAATAATCTTTATTCCAGAATTAGGTAAATAACAAAAAGAATAGCAGGTTTACAAGTCAAAATTGAAAATATTTAGAAATGTATAATCTAAAATGTACAAAAGATGCGATTTTAAATAAATCATATAATCATGAGCGCACTCCGAAAAGTAGTTTTTAACAAACTATTCGTCGAATTCGTAGTATGTGGAAGGGAATAAACCTAAAGAATTGACTTTTTGATGTGGACTCAATCATTCAAACTTAGTTGAACATCGAAAAAAAATCAGTGTCGTACAACTAAACCATTACTATAATACTGTCGTATAATGTAAAGTGCGTTTTTTGCTTGTCCTTGACTAGCAAACCCACCAATATGAATAGTAAACCCTTTATTTTCTAATAAAAGCTCTAAAATTGCAGCTGGAATTTTAGCTTGAATGTAAGAGATCACACGATCTCCAGCTTCTTTTTGACGCTTTAATTCCTCAATATTCATAACATGATTGACTAAAACCGTATATCCTTGAAGATTTTTTTTAACTCCTAAACGCTTTAATTCTTCTGAAAGTCCTTCTTGCTCCACTTTATGATCTTCAGGCAAATACGGATTATCATAATAGGCAGAAGAAGGCTTATCGAATGAACGTTCCGCAACATTTTTAGCCTTACCTGTAAAATAAACTCGTAAGCCACCACGGCCACTCAATAATCGGTCTCGGTCTAAATAGGTTTTTTCCTTCTCTAACTCAGGCATACCTGCTGCAAAGCCATTATACCCATCAAATCGATCTGAACCTGAAAAATAGTAGTCGAATTCAGCAAAAAGGGCGAATTGTTTCCAAAAAATGTATTCAATTCCAAATCCTGCTGTTGAACTAATACGTTGAACCTGATCATCATTATTTCCAGTATTCAAATCTTCTAATGTTTGAAAAACAGTTGCATCACTTGAAGTATGATAACCACCACCCAAATAAAGATAAGTTTGAAAGTATTTGTAAGAAAAACTAAATTGTACCGCTCCAGTGAAATCATACAAACTATTTTTAAAAAAAACTTGAGCATTAGCTTCAGAAAAAAATAGTGTTGCTTGTGTAGCTTTTAAACGAAACCCTAACCATTTTTTCCATGGAATGGTAACACTTCCCTGAAGAATACTATTATTGGAAATAGCCATTCCCTTTAATGGCTGATCTTGATAGGGGGCAGGTGTAGAAAAAAAACTATAAAAATCACCCTGATAAAAAGGTAATCCATACGAAAAATCAACAGATATACGCTGAAATGGGGAAGTATTTTCCTGAGCAACGGCTAATTTTGCACTACAAAGTACAAGAAGTAAAATGAAATAAAGGAGTCGAAATAGCTTATCCTGCATTATTGTTGGTCAGGTAAATACAACACAGAGAAGGAATCAAAATATGTGCCTTGCATGTACTCCATAATTTCAATAGTATCTTCGTAGGAGTTAAAAGCACCAATTCTAATTTCAAGGAATTGTCTGCGTTGTATAATAACTACTTGGCGCTCAGGATCTTCTAATAAACCTGAATTTTTTAGAGCTTCAATTGTTTTCTTAAAATTTCTTACAGCATAACGTGGTCCCACGGTAGCATAAACTTGAACATAATATCCTTCTTGGGCAACGGGCCAGACTTTAATTTGTTCAGCTAATTCCATTGGGAAATCAATAGGATTGTTCATTACTACAGGAATGTATGGATCCCAATTTAGAATATTTCTATTCTCATCGCCTTCAACAAAATTTAAATTATCACCTTGACTGGTATTTTCGCGCTTAATTGTAATTTGTTCGCGCTGTTTCTTAATTTCTTCAATTTTATTTAATTCTGCCGAGGTATCAAAAACTCTATTTTCAGGTTCCACAATTTTTATTGGTTCTGTTCTTTTTGGCTTTTCAACTTTTGGTTCTGGCGCTTTAGTGATAGGTGGTGATGGAACAGGTACAGGAACAGCAGGCACCGGAACTGGAAGTACAACAGAAGGCATAGGCGCATTTAGTCGTCCATTTTGATCTCTTGTACGATTTAATTGAGCCAAGAATGCATCGTTACTTAAATCTGCTTCACTAGGAATAGGGAGTAAATCAGGAGTTGGAGGAACCCAAGAAATTAATGGCATATCAATAAAAAATTTCGCAGCTGGTTTAGGTTTGGGCGAAGCCATCATTAAACGAACAATACTGAAAACCTTTACTCGTAAACCTCCTTGAATACTAAAGATAGCATCATTTTGCATAGAGAAATTTGAATTTTCAGGCTGATAGTTATCAAGCGTATTCGTGGAAGTGATTCGGAGTGTTGACTCCATAAAAATGCTTGAGAATTGTGAAAAATGATAGGTAAATCCTAGTGTTATTGGAATAGTAGAAGAAGTTGCACTCTGAAATGATTCTAAAGTTGAAGCAACTATAAATTCAGGATCTATGTTTTGAGCTGGAACGTTAAATTTTAGATATTCATATCCTATTCCAAAATAAGGAACAAAACGGGAACCCCAATTTAAATCATATTGTAGATTTGCGCCATATAATTGATAGGGTGTACTCATATTATAGGTGTAAGACGGTTCAGGAATACTGTAAGTCAGAGTTCCAAATTCCATGTTAGGTCGTAGTGAAAAATTCCAACCAATTGGAACCCAAGCTGCAAGCCCAAAGTTAACATCACTACCAAAAATTGATTGAGGAGTCGTTCCACTTTCACGGTAACTTGCACCCGACCCCAATAAACCCCCATTATAATCACCCCAATAATTAGGCACGCCTAAATACACCCCAATACTGAATTCATAATTGGAAATAGATACAGCCTGACCGAATAGACTTCCGGTTGAATACATCAAAAAAAGAACTATAAATAAAGCAGATTTAAAGACTTTCGTCAAAAACATGTGGTATAATTTTTCTTACAACTGTAAAAAATAAGGAAAAGCGGAAAAAGACGCTGATTTTAGTTAAATTATAAAGATAAAGTTCAAATTTTTCCTCATAATTTAAGTATTTCCAACAATACTAAAAATATATGACAGAATTTCTAGAGCTCAATAGCATAGAAAAAGATATTCTGTAACAAAAGTATTCAGTTTTGTAATAGTCTAGCAAATCTGATTCCAAGTATGGTAAATTTGTACTATTTGTTCTAACAATGACTGCTTTTTTTTTAAATTGAGGTCTTTTTTGAGTAAAACTAACTACTTGATTGTTCATGGTAGTTAAGACAATGTAAATATATGTTCAAGATTTTTGTTTTAAAAGAAACTAGAAGCGTAATCTAACTATCAATGCAATTGATTGCATTAAATTTGCAAAAGAGGTTAAGTCAAATTGAAAATGAACGTATATTTCCACTCAAATTCAATAAAAACAAAAAATGTTTTCAAAAAACTCAATAATTGACTTCAATTGGCGTTATGACTCGCCAAAAGAGTTAGAGCGATTGTCATTAACTTTACCGATAAAGAAACATGATTTTAAACGAATAATACGAGCAAAAACATGACTTATTCGAAATTAATGAAATAGATTTCATTTTTAAATCAAATCTAACTCAATCATTTTTAATGAAAAACCAATTAAACTACCATCTATCTCAAAATTAAACTATGTCTGAACAGGAAAATCAAACAGTAGAAACTGACTCAATGAACACGACTGCTATAGAAAGCGAAGAACTTATAAACGAATCAACCACAAATAACGAAGCAGGAGAACTGAGCGTTAAATTAACCGAAATGGAAAAACTTCAATGGGAATTGGATCAAATTAAAGCAGAATTAGCTGCTAAAAATGATCTATTTCTAAGGAAAGTAGCAGAATTTGAGAATATGCGCAAAAGAGTTGAACGCGAACGTTACATGACTATTCAGTTATCTAAAGCCGAAGCTCTGAATGAATTCTTACCAATAAGCGACGATTTACAACGAACATTGGATAGTGCAAAAAATTTAACAATTGATGATAGCTTTTTAAAAGGTGTACAATTAGTTGCCGAAAAATTTGAAAATGTGCTTATCAAAAATGGTATAGAAAAAATTAATGAAACGGGTGTTCCGTTCGATGTGAATGTACATGAGGCATTACTTCGGCAGCCTGCGCCAAATGCTGAAACTCCATCAGGAACGGTTCTTCAAGTTTTTGAGGCGGGTTACAAAATGGGTGAACGTGTAATTAGACATGCAAAAGTAATTGTAAGCGAGTAAAATAATGGCAAAAAGAGATTATTATGAAGTTCTTGGAGTAAGCAAAGAGGCCTCAACTGATGAGATTAAACGTGCTTATCGCAAATTGGCTATGCAATATCACCCTGATAGAAATCCAGATAATCCTAAAGCAGCCGAAAATTTCAAAGAGGCAGCTGAAGCATTTGACGTTTTAAAAGACGAAAATAAAAAAGCACGTTACGATCGTTATGGCCATAGTGGTATGCACTCTGGTGGATTTAATGAACCTGATTTCCAAAATGTTAGCTTTGAAGATATTTTCTCTCGATTTGGTGATATCTTAGGCGGTGGCTTCGGCGGCGGCGGATTCGAGGATATTTTTGGCGGTAGTGGACGTGGAAGAAGCAGGGCTCAACGACAAGTAGGGCGACCTGGAAACGACTTAAAGCTTTCCATCAATTTAAGTTTAGATGAAATTGCCTTTGGTACTGAAAAAACCTTAAAAGTAAAGAAGCACATAAAGTGTTCTACCTGTAATGGCTCTGGTGCTGAAACGGATGCAGATTTCATGACTTGTGGAACTTGTAATGGAATGGGTGAGGTTCGCCAAGTATCTCGAACTATGTTTGGGCAATTTGTAAATGTTCAACCTTGTCCAACTTGTTATGGAGAGGGTAGAACCATTAAAAACAAATGTATTAAATGTGATGGCGAAGGTCGTTTAAAAGGCGAAGAAACCGTTAAAGTCAAAATTCCGAGTGGTGTTTCTAATGGGAATTATATCACATTGAGAAATCAAGGAAATGCAGGTATTCGTGGTGGAGAAGCTGGAAATCTGATTGTATTATTGGAAGAACAAGAACACAAAGATTTTAAACGTGATGGTAACGATATTTATCACGATTTAACGATTAGTGTAGCTGATGCCATTTTGGGAACAGAGGTAGAAGTACCAACGTTACGTGGTTTTGCTAAAATAAAAATTGAAGAAGGAACCCAACCCAATAAATTGCTTCGTATGCGCGATAAAGGAATTATCGGATTGAATTCTTCAGTTGCCGGGGATCAATACATTAGAGTAAACATTTACATCCCAACGGAACTAAGCATAGAAGATCGCAAAAAAGTTGAATGGTTAAGACAAAGTAAACACTTTGACCCCAAACGAATAGAGACAAAAGAAAAAAGTTTCTTTGACAAAATTAAAGACGTATTTCATTAAGAAAAAAGCCGGTTCAACCGGCTTTTTTTTGGGAAGAGTCACAAACTTTGCCATTGTTCTTTCATAACCCATTCTGTTAGATCCTTATTCAAGTGTAAGCATTTACTCGTGCCAAATTAGAAAAAATAATTAATAAGCAAGAGTCCACTCCAAAAAGTCGATTCTGTCGATTTACACCCCTCTAAATACTAAGAATCCGCCGAATATTTTGCTAAACACAACTTTTCGGAGTGTACTCATAAGCAACAAGAGAGAAGGTGCATTTTATTCCAAGAAAGGCTAGAAGTATCAGAAAATCACAGCGGATTTTCAATGGATCTAAGTCTAGATTTGAATACTCTCTACCCTAACAAAGAGCTAATAAAGCAATTTGATATATTAAAAACAAAGCCCAAAACATAGCGACAGCGTCCACGCTGGTGCTTAAGAAAAAAAGAGTAAGCGTCCTCGCTTACAACCGTAAAAAAGAAAGAAAGTCGCAATAAGAAAAACTTTATTTGATAAATTTTAAAGTGAATTATATATTTGAATAAATGTTCAAATAAGCAGATTTTATGGATGATCAATTACCCAATTGTTGCGATGTCTCTAAAATTCACAGAGTAAAAACGGAATTTCCAGAAATGGCAGTGTTGAATTTAATGAGTGGGCTTTTTTCAAGCCTTAGCGATACAACTCGTTTAACTATCGTTTTAGCGCTTTCTAAAAACGAAATGTGTGTGCATGAATTGGCTGTTACGGTAGATTCTACAACTTCGGCAGTCTCTCATCAACTTAGAAAATTGAAAGACAAAAGCATTGTTGATTCCCGAAGAGAAGGACAAGTTAAATTTTATAAACTCACTGATGAACGAATTCGACAAATGTTGGATTTGGTTTTGGATTTTGAATTGACCGCAAAAGTGAGTTAATGTCCCCAATTTAAAAAAATCAAAAAAGAGTTCTCGATATGATTTGAGAATTAAGCTAAAAAAGCAAGCACTGTTTAACTTAAAATCAAATCCTGAAAACGATAAAAAAACCATTTGAAATTAGCATGAACTCAATTTTTAAATTACCTCAAAATCGTCAATAGAATTTATAAGCTAATTATAATTTAAAGTTATAAAGAAAAACTAGTATTAACGGATTTAACAATATATATCAATCAATTAAATAAACATGAAAACAATAACAATTCCTGTAAAAGGAATGGATTGCGCCTCTTGCGTAAGAACTGTAGAAAAAGTGGTAAAATCGAACGATGGAGTGAGTCAGATTGATGTGAATTTGGCTACGGAATCCGCAAAAATATCTTTTGATGAATCGAAAATAGCCGTCCAAAAACTCATTACAAGTATAATAAATGCAGGTTATGACGTTCCTCAAGAAAAAACACGCTTTTCTGTTCAAGATATTGATTGTGCTTCATGTGTTAAAAGTATTGAAACATGGGTTTCAGCTTTAGAAGGTGTAACGCAGGTTGATGTCAATTTTGCGGCGAAAACAGTTACCATTCAACATGATACTGCAAGCATTAGTTCGGCTCGCTTAAAAAAAGAGATTATTCAAATCGGTTACACACCTGTTTTAGATTCGGAAGTGAAAGAACAGAAATTAGCTGAGGAAAAAATCTATAAATCATACAGAAATCGACTTCTTTTAGCCATTATTGCTACTCTACCCGTATTTATAGTTTCAATGTTCATGATTGAGTTTCCTGGCCATGAATGGATGCAGTTAATCTTAACAACGGTAGTAGTTTTTGGTGCAGGACGAGGATTCTTCCGATCAGGTTTTTACTCCTTAAAAGCCAAAGCTCCCAATATGGATGTACTTGTTTCTATTGGAGCATCGGCGGCGTATTTTTATTCGGTTGCTGCGATTTTATTTCCCCATTGGTTTCATGCTTTAGATCAACATCCGCATTTGTATTTTGAAACGGCTGCTACGATTGTCACTCTGATTCTAACTGGTAATTTGCTAGAAAAAAGAGCAACGGCAAAAACATCAGACAGTTTAAAAAAACTCATTGGACTACAACCGAAATCTGCGCTTATTCAAAAAGGCTCTGATTTTATAGAAGAAGAAATTGAAATGATTTCAGTTGGTGAAATAGTTTTGGTTCGTCCTGGTGAGCGTGTTCCTTTAGATGGTGAAATAACAAAAGGGCAGACAAGCTTAGATCAGTCAACCATAACAGGAGAATCGCTTCCTGTTGATGTGAGCGTTGGCGATAAAGTGATGGCTGGTTCTGTAAATAATAATCAAGCATTCCAATTTAAAGTTGAAAAAACGAATGAAAACAGTACCTTAAGCAGAATTATTTATTTAGTAAAAGAAGCGAACGGAAATAAAGCGCCGATTCAGCGTTTAGCCGACAAAGTAAGTGCCGTTTTTGTTCCGACTGTATTAGCTATTGCATTAACCACATTCTTCGTTTGGTTTTTCTTCGTTGATACCGAATTTGCTTTTCGATATGCCGTTATGACTTCGGTCGCAGTTATGATTATTGCTTGTCCGTGTGCCATGGGTCTCGCTGCTCCGACAGCTGTGATGGTTGGAATTGGTCGAGGAGCTGAAAATGGGATGTTAATTCGAGGTGGGGAATCTCTTGAAAAATTATACGAAGTGGATACTGTTGTTTTAGACAAAACTGGAACCTTGACAAAAGGTGAAATCAAGGTTCAACAAGTGATTCCTTTAACGGATTTGCCATTAAATGAGATTTTATTTCTTGCAGGAAGCGCTGAAAAACCAAGCGAACATCCGATTGCAAAAGGAATTGTAAAATATGTTGAAACGGCGGGAATTCAAGCCATTCAGCCCGATAATTTTGTAAATACGGCAGGAAGTGGAATTGATGCAAATGTTAATGGAGTTCAGGTTTCTATCAAAAAAACGTCCGAATCTGAATTGGAAAATCAAGATGCAACTATTAAATCACTAGTCGAAAATTCGCTTCAACAATTGGATAAATCCATATTTGGAACTTTAGTGATGCTTTATGTGAATGATAAACCAGTAGCGATTTTTAATTTAAGCGATTCACTTCGAGATGATTCGGCTCAAGCTGTTAAAAAACTGACAGATGCAGGAATTCAGGTAATTATGCTTACTGGTGATAACGAAAAATCAGCAGGACTCATTGCCAAACAAGCCGGAATTCAACACATTATAGCAAATGTTTTACCTCACGAAAAAGCAGCAGTTATTGATAAACTGATGAAAGAAAATAAAAAAGTAGCTATGGTAGGAGATGGGATTAATGATGCGCCATCGTTGGCAAAAGCTTATGTTGGTTTCTCGATGGGTCACGGAACAGATATCGCAATGGAGTCAAGCGATGTGATTTTACTGAATAATTCTTTATTGAAAATTTCTGAAGCGATTCAATTGTCAAAACAGACAGTCTTAACGATTAAACAAAATTTGTTTTGGGCATTTTTTTATAACGTGATGGCGATTCCAATTGCGGCAGGTGTGTTATGGCCATTTTATGGAGTATTATTAAGCCCAATGATTGGCGCAGCAACAATGGCTTTTAGTGACGTCTTTGTAATTGGAAATTCTATACTGTTGAAATACAAGAAGTTATAAAAGTCATATTGACCGAAGGTTAGCTACTTAATTACTATCTAAGCCCAAAAAATCATAGCGAAAGCGTCCTCACTAGTGCTTGGGAAATAGAGTAAATTTCCTCGTTTACAACATTAACAAGTAATGAAGCCTAATCGTGAACTTAGTGTTGTTGTTTTTTAGCTAATTCCTAGTTTAAATTCGGATGTCAGCGAGGACGCTGACGTTAATTTTAAAGGCACCAGCGAGGATGCTGTCGCCATAATGGAGAGGTCTCCATAATAGGGGCATAGTGTTTGGCATTTATCCCGAAAATTAACGTCATTTCACTTCTTAGTTCTTCGAATCGCTTCGCGGTGCCTTCGGTATTGACTGGAGATGAGCCCCAGATGAATTACAAACCATCCGTCAATTTAGGTTAATGTTAAATCTGAGATCAACATAATTAGCTTTAGCTCATATCTGCTTATTTTAACGTAATGATACTAACTATTTTTTTGAAAGGACTCATTGCTGGTATAACCATAGCTGTACCCGTAGGTCCAATTAATTTGATTTGCATTCAACGAACCTTAAATGACGGAAGGTGGAAAGGCTTTGTTTCTGGTCTTGGTGCTGCCTTAGCCGACACCTTTTACGGTTTTATTGCAGGCTTCGGATTAACACTTGTTTCTACCTTTTTGTTTGATCATCTACCGTTTGTAAAGATAACGGGAGGAATTGTAATTCTAATTCTTGGTTTACGGATGATTTTAGCAAAACCCAAAATAATGCGTAAAAATCCTGTAATTGATAATAAAAGTCTATGGCGTGCTTTCTCATCAACTTTTTTGATTACACTTACGAATCCATTAACCATTATGATTTTTTTAGGGATTTTTGCAGGACTTGATTTAGGTGAACATAGTGGAAGTTTAGAAGCATCTTTATTATTGATTCTTGGTGTTTTTGTTGGGTCTGCATTGTGGTGGTTTTTCTTAAGTTATGTAATTAATCATATTCGACATAAGTTCAATCCAAGGATACTGCTAACGATTAATAGAGTCTCGGGATCAGTAATTTTAATTTTTGGTCTGATAATCATTTTATCACTTTTTTATTCGAGTTGATTTTGATTAAAAGATTTCTCGATTTAAATAGAAAAGACAAAAAAAGTCATATCGACCGGAGATGAACCCAAAATTAATAAAAAAGTAAGAACCCAGACCGAATCAAAGTGAAGATATCTTCGAATTAAAAAAAAGAACGAGAAGTGAAAACAACTTTTCGAGTTAGTATTATTTCATCGCTATTACAATAAATGAAGTTTAAAAGGTAAATTTCTCGATTCCACTCGATACCGAAGGCATCACGAAGTGAAATTACTTAAATTTTAATATCAAACTTCTAAACTTACAATAAGTTTTGAAAAAATCAGTTCATCCTTATTCAAAACGAAGCTGTGTAATCGTCGAAAAAATAATCTCATTCCTGATTTTTCATTTTGCTATTTTAACTCTTTAGTCACTTTATTAGCTTTTATGAACCGTTTATTGCTACTTGCCCTTTTTACCTTTCTTGCAGGATCATCACTTCTTGCTCAAACAACATACACATTTGTCTCCTATAATGTGGAAAACCTGTTCGATTTAGACGAAAAAGCCGTTTTTGAAGATTATATGCCATTAGATAAAGATGGAAATGCACAATATTCCCCTGAGGATGTGTTTAATAAAATTAGTAATATCGTTTCAGTCCTTAAAAAATATAACGATGGAAAAGGGCCAGATGTTGTAGCTTTTGCAGAATTAGAAAGTGATTTTACGCCATCTCACAGAAACGTTAAAACCAAAATGTTTTTGGAAAAATGGGGAAATACGACCTTTAAAAAAATGCTTCTAGAACATTTAAACGAAGAAATTCAAGATATTCCATCTGAATTTTTACTACTTAAAGCGTTGCATGACGAAGGTTTAACAGGTTATGATTTTGTGATTGGTTATTCCGAAATTGGAAAAAAAGGACCAATAAATGTTCAAAAGAACGCTGTTTTCTCAAAATTGCCGATAAATCGTGAAAAATCTAGGCTTATTCCTATAAAAGGAGCTCGCCCAATTGTAGAAGCTTGGTTAGATGTTAATGGAAGTCCTTTAGTAGTTTTTGCAAATCATTGGAAAAGTGGAGCTGGAAGTCCTAAAATGGAAGAAATTAGAGTTGGAAATGCAGCATCACTACATGCTCGTTTGTCCGAATTAAGAAAAGCTCAACCTGATTTGGATTTCATTCTAGCGGGTGATTTTAATGAAAGCTACAACCAACATTTATTGATGAAAGATGCGGCAGTAATCGCCTTAAGAGATGTACTTAAAGTTGGGGGTAATGAAATGGCTGTAGCAGAAAATAAAACTGATTCCTTATACAATATATGGTATGAATTCTCTTATGATAAACGTGGTTCTGAAGCCTATCGTGGAGAATTAGGGACTCTCATGAATATTATCATTCCATCTTCGATGTATAACGAAACAGGGGTTTTTTATAAAGACAATTCTTTTGCTGTAGGTGCTTTTGTCGGTCTGAATGTCTATGATTTTGCTTTTATTCCAAAACGTTGGGATAGTTATGGTTATGGTTCAGGTTACAGCGATCATTTGCCCATTTCAATGCAATTTTCAGTTACTGATTCAAAAAAGAAAGGTAAACTTATTCTTGTTGAACCGATTGGAAAAGAATCGGTGAAGGATGCTGAAAAGATTCCAATTGAGTTCTCCGTACCCAAAAAAGGCGAATATTTTGTTTTAAATGAACTTAATGTAAGTTATTTAGAAAAAACAGAGTATTACAATCAATTTATTTATTGTGAACTAGATTTAAATTCAAAAAATGAAGTTGTTATTGGAAATAAAAAATATAAGGTTTATGCATCTTCTAAAATGATTAAAGAAAAATTGGATATAATGCGTGAAGCAAATAATGGTAAGGTTAAATTCTTTGGAAGAAATACATTATATAAATCAATTTGGGAGTTTATCATTGAATCTGAAAATCATATTGTTGATTAAATCTTTTTATTTTAAAAAGGGAAGTTCAATGTTGACTTCCTTTTTTATTTTGTGGTGTATTACTTCTTTATGTTTTTCTCCAACCGCTTGGGCTCAACAAACTTTAAAGGTAATTCGTTATGGGAATATACCTGATTCCGTATTTAGTATAGATTATATAAAAGATTTTCCAAAATCAGATTATATTATTCTTTACAAAGATACACATGTTGATATAGAAGACGATTCTCGTTCCATTATTGCAAAATCTATTTATCACATTAGGATTAAAGTATTAACTGAAAAAGGTTTACAGGCAACCATAGTTGGAATTCCCTATTTAAGTTTTATGAATATGGAAAAAATTGTTGATATAAAAGCTTTTACTTTTGATGGTAAAACAAAAACGTATTTAGACACCTCATTTGTAAAAACGATTGATATTAATTCTAGAGTTTCAGTTAAGGAATTTCAAGTTCCAGAAGTAAAAGTTGGGGATGTTTTTGAGTATCGCTATTCAACAGAACGCAGATATATTGAAGAGCTACCTGAGTTTTATTTTCAACATGAAGCACCTGTTTTATTGGCTAAGTTCTCTATGAAAGAAGCACGATATTTGCGTTATAATACTAAAATTCACCATAAAATAACTCCTGTAAATTATCAAAGAATAGAGGAAGACACTACTACAGCTGTAAAGTTATTCACGAGAAGATATAGCGAGCCTATTGTAACTCATATTTGGACAGCTAAAAATATACCTCCTTTTAATGAAGAACCTTTTGTGTTAAAAGCCAGTGATTTTCGTATGAATTTATCGCTAAGTTGGTCAGAATTTGGAGTTCCTTTACAAATAATTGAGTCTAATTGGGATCTTGTTTCAGCGGAATTATCTAAAGAAAAAGGTTTAGAACAGAATATACAAAGAGCTGAAAAATGGAGAGAATTTGGAAAAAATGTAGCTTTAGACAAGCAGAATGAACATGAAATTTTAGATACCATTTTTACAAAAATCCAAAGTTCTGCATCATTTAATAATCAGAAAACGATTACATCAAATACGAACCCTGATTCATTATTTGTTCAGCCCATCCAAGATGCGGCTACAATTAATCACGCTTTACTTGCCGCATTAAGAGGAGCAGGATTTTCTGCATTTCCCTTGTTAGCAACTAAAATTCACAACACAGAATTATCAGATATTTATCCGACAAAATATCTTTTCGAACAAATATTAACAGTAGTTGAACTCAAAGACGATACAAGAGTAATTCTCGATCCAACTGATAAATACGCTCACATTAATTTGATTCCCTCAGAATATGTGAATCAAAAAGCATTTCTTTTGCGAGGATTAAAAGATTACACTTGGATTAATTTAGTGAACTCCAATTCTGTGTTTGAACAACAATTATGGTTAAAGGCAGTATTAAAAGAAGACGGAAAAATAAATGGTTCAATTTCTGGTGATGCAAGGGGATACATCGCACGATATATGCGTGAAAAAATCAGCAAAAACATTGACTTGCGAGATCATTTTAAAGCATTATTATTCGATAGATATTGGAATGTTGATATCGGTAATGTAGAGGTAACTGCAAATGCTGCCGATTCTGTAAAATTCAATTTTACGTTTTCTATGGATAATGCTGGTTCAGTTACCGAAAAAGGTGGCTTAGCCGTTAAACCCTTATTAGTTGGTTATTTGAATCAAAATCCCTTTGAAAACACCGAAAGAAATTTACCCATTCAGTTTAAAGCAGAAGAGCATATTGTCTTAAATGCATATATCAAATTGCCCAAAAAGTTTGAAGCAAATTTTAAACGCGCAGATTTAAATTATGGTTTTGATGGAGCGTTTATTCAATGGAGAGAGTTTGGAGGCAAAGACATTGATTTTCGTTTTGAAGTACAATTGAGACAATTAGATTACGAACCAAGTTCGTATGCTTTTATTAAAAAAATTTATGATACGTGGAAAAATTTAAGTGTTAGAGAAATTGTTATTGAAAAATAAATTGTAAACCCACTCCAGAGAGTCGATTTCATTGAATTTTAGTCATTAAATTTGAGTGTAATCGCCGCCTATTTTGCTAAAAAAAAGTATCAAAGTATCAATTAACCCGAGTTCGGGATAAGAAATTAACTATAAAAAAGGTCAAAATAAAATTCGCAATCTAGGCTTGACACAGAATCTCTGCCTAATTAGTGCTGAAATTCGAGATTACACTCTAATACTAAATAACGTTCTACCTTGTTTAATCTAGGTTTTTACTAAAAATTATAGTCCAAATGCTTAATCCGAACTCAGGTAATTACTCAATAACTTTATTCCCAAGAATAAAATATTCCCAAATAATTGAACCTTGAAAAACGAGTCCTTGAGGTAACTTTTCCGGTAAAATCACTTCTTTTTTAGGTTGATTAAAAGCTTGAGAAACTCCTTGAAAAATAGCATGTGCATGATCAGTTCTGCCAGAAAATAATTCTTTTAACAAAGCTATAAAATCAAGAATTAAACGGAATAATATCAAACTACTAAAAGCGGAAGTAGAGAGGTTTTTCTGAAGCATCCACCAATTATTTCTGAAATTATAAAACGTTTTTCTAGGTGAAATTGCATTTAAAGATCCGCCGCCTAAATGACGAACTGAAGAACCTGAAACGAATCGAACTTCGTACCCTAATCTCCAAACTCTCCAACATAAATCAATCTCTTCCATGTGAAATTCAAAGGTTTCATCAAAGCCACCAAGAATTGTAAAAACATCTTTTCGTATTGCAAAAGCCGCACCACTTGCCCAAAAAATAGGTGCATTTTTATCATATTGTCCTACATCTTTTTCTAAGTGATCGAAAATGCGCCCTCTGCAAAAAGGATACCCTAAGGCATCAATTAATCCACCTGCAGCACCTGCATACTCGAAATAATCAGGATTATCTAAACGGAGCAATTTTGGCTGAACAGCAGCAACGGTTTTATTTAAAAATTCTTCTCCAATAGCATGTAGCCAATTGGGATCAACTTCAACATCATTATTTAAAAAAAGTAAGATTTCACCATTTGCGGATAAAACTGCCCGATTATTTCCGCCACAATACCCGTAATTTTTGTCAAAACTTGTAATTCTTACTTTAGGAAAATTCTCTTTAACAAAGTTAACTGATTCATCGCTTGACGCATTATCGGCTAGAATAAGTTCAAAATTTGAATAATTGGTGGCATAAACACTTGGTAAAAAACGTTTTAAATGAGGTAATGCATTCCACGAAACTATAATTACAGTAATAAAAGGTAAATTCATTATATGATTTTGAATTGAGATATCATTAAATTTAGCCACAAAATACAAAGTCAACCAGAGTTCTCCCATGCTTCGAGTAGGTTTAATTGCAGATACTCATAATTATTTAGATCCACAAGTTTTTGATTATTTCAAGGATTGTGATGAAATATGGCATGCAGGTGATTTTGGAACAATTAAAATTGCAAATGAATTAAAAGCAATTGCACCCGTATTAGGTGTTTATGGAAATATAGACGGTCAAGATATCAGACAAGAATATCCGTGTCATTTGAGGATGAATCGCGAAGGGGTAGATGTGTGGATGACCCACATTGGCGGAAATCCTGGCAGATACGCCATTCCATGCAGAGTAGAAATGGAAGCAAATCCACCCGATATATTTATTTGCGGGCATTCTCATATTTTAAAAATCGCAAGAGATCCAAATCATAAAAAAACAATTTATTTAAATCCGGGTGCAGCGGGGAGACAAGGTTTTCATTTCGAGAGAACTATAGTACGATTCACATTAAATGAGGCCAAGATTGACAACCTAGAAGTAATCAATTTAGGGTCAAGAATAAGTAACGAAGAAGAATAACACTAGTTTGTGCCACCACTAATTTAGTGCGAGACTTAAGTCTGGTACTATAAAGCAAATAAGAGACTTAGTCTCAAAAAGTCAAAGCAAATACATCAAGCAAAGGCAGAAGTTGTTAATAGAAACGAACAAACATCAGTTTAATTTTATATATTAATGACGCATCGCATCATATATTAATTTAACAAACTGAAATTAAATGGGCAAAGAAGTCACCCTTCAAGAATTAGAGTCAACATTTAAAACCATTAAACCTGGTTCGAGAATTTTTGTAAGTACAGGTTGTGGAGAGCCTCAGTATTTAATGAGAACCTTTGCAGAGTTCATTGGTGATCATCCAAAATCACATTGGGGAAACGAACTCATTCAAGTTTGGACCTTAGGTTTATTCAATTTTGAGGAAGACCGATTTAGAGATTTACTTCGATTCAATACATTTTTTATTTCTCCCGTTTTTAGAAATGCGGTTAATTCAGGAAAAGCAGATTATGCGCCAGTATTTCTATCTCAGGTTCCATCGTTATTTAAAACCAAACGTATTGCCTTAGATGTCGCATTAATTCAAACTTCTTTACCAGATTTGCATGGAAACGTCTCTTTAGGCGTCAGTATTGATATCGTAAAAGCAGCTGTAAAATCTGCAGATGTCATTATCGCTCAAGTAAATGCAGAAATGCCCATTACTTACGGCGATGGATATGTAAAACTAAATGATATTGATTTTTGGTTTCGTTACGATGAACCCATTCTGAGTATTCCAACTTTTAAACTTCCGAAACAGGCTCAAAAAATCGGTGAATATTTAGCACAAATTGTAAAAGATGGTGATACCATTCAAGCAGGATATGGGCGCTTACCCAATGCAGTCTTAAAGGGATTGAGTGAAAAAAAGAATTTAGGCTTGCATTCAGAACTTTTATCTCCACCAATGGTAGAATTATTGAAAAAAGGCGTTATAAATAATTCAAACAAAAGTATCAATAAAGGAAAATCTACGGTTTCGTTTTGTATTGGTGATAAAGAAACCTACACCTATATCGACTCGAACCCTAACATTGAGTTTAAAGAAATTGATTATGTGAATAATGCACTAGTTATTGCAAAAAACCATCACATGACGGCAATAAATACCGCTTTAGAAATTGATTTAACAGGACAAGCAACAACCGAAACTTTAGATGGGTTTCAATTTAGCGGAATTGGTGGAATTACAGATTTTATGCGTGGTTCCGTTTTGTCTGAGTCAGGAAAAAATATTATAGTGATGGAATCAACGGCGAAAAATGATACAATTTCTAGAATTGTTCCTTATTTCAGTGAAGGAACAGGTGTTACATTGGGAAGAGGAGATGTTCAATATGTAATTACCGAATATGGAATTGCTTTTTTACATGGGAAAAATTTTAGAGAACGGGCTTTAGAATTAATAGCCATTTCACACCCAAAATTCAGAAATACCTTATTTAATGAAGCTAAAAAAAGTGGCGTAATTCCTCCAATGGTCGATTTAAATACAGGTTTAACGAGTTTATATCCAGAGCAACTCAAAACCAAACGTATCATAAAATCTGGTTTAGAAATCCAAATACGCCCTATTAAAATGTCCGATGAGCGCTTAGTTAAAGAGTTTTTTGCTGGGCTTTCAGATCAATCAATGAAAATGAGATTTACAGGAATGCGCATTGGTTTGAAAGCTAAAGACATTCAACATTTTGTTAATGTCGATTATCGTAAAAGTATGGCGCTTATAGGAGTTGCAGAAAAAGATGGAATTGAAGAAATAGTAGGAATGGCTCAATATGTACTAAATGAGGCAAGTAATTTAGCCGATTTTGCCATTACCACATCTGATAAATGGCAAAGACAAGGCGTTGGTGTTCAACTTTTAAGTTATTTGCAGTATATTGCGAAAGAAAGAGGAATTCGAGGGTTTACTGCTTCCATGTTAATAGAAAATAAAGCAGTTTTAGCGCTAATAGAACAACTAAATATTCCATTTGAAAAAAAAGCGAGTTATGGGACTTATGATATTCAGATGATTTTCCTTTAATTAGCATGCTTAAAATAGTTCGTCAAGTAAAACTATTTCGATTATGAAGCGTACATTCTTAGGTTTGGAAATTGTTGGAATCTATCTTCCTAAAAGAGTACATTTTACTTTGATTTAAAGCTTTTTTTATGAAAAATAATCTATACGAAAAATACCAGTCTCCTAAAGTTGATGACAATTCAAATCCAAATAAAGGTATTCCAATTCGTTCTGAGGAACCTGAAGAACCTAGTAAATTTATTCAATTCCTTAAGTATTCTTTAATTATTGCTTGTTGTATCGGAATTCCATTTTACATGAATTCTGATTCTGATCAAGTTGTAGAAGAAATGGTAGCAAGTTTTAAAGATGGATTTAATGAAAAAACAACTGTAACAAGTAGTGTAGCTCCAGAAATTAGCAATGCTTTACCACCATTAGTAAGTTCAATTTTAACCAAAACTGTAAGTGAATTAAAAAAAGCAGCGGCTAATCCTGAAATTGATGCAAAGGAAAGAGCAAATCTTAAAGAAGCAATTGCAAAAATTGAATCAAAGATAAATGTTGAAGTACAATCGAGTAAAACTGAGCTTAATGAAGCATCAAAATTAGCAATTGAAGATGCTCTAGCAGAATTGGAAGTGCAATTAGACGAGTTTGATGAAAACGAATTAAATGCCACATTAAACAAATCACTTAGTTCAGCTTTACAAGGTTTAGAAGCATTAAATCAACTTGAAAACTTGGAATCGTTGAAGTCATTGGAGGGTTTAAGTGTTCTGAGTCAATTAAATGGTAGGATTCCTCCAGTTCCACCGGTTCCACCAATTTCTGGATTTAATACAACAAAATCCAATTCACTTGAAATTTCTTACTTAGATTATCTAGCCGAATTAAAAGAAAATGGATTATTCAATACCTACAAAGAATATGAACTAAAATCGTTTTATGATAATGGTGTTGATGTAGATCAGATTCTAGAGTGGAAAGAAAACGGTTTAACCGATCTTTTAAAGCCATGGGAACTTACTCATCTATATAATAATGACATTGATGCCTCAGAAATGAATCCATGGATTAAAGGAGGTTTTTTAAAAGATTACAAAAGTCATGAAATCATTCAATTCATTAAAAACGATGTTACTCCAGAACATGTGAGTGATTTCAAGAAAAATGGATTGGCTAAAAAATACAAATTCTATGAAATAACGAATTTTTTTAATGCTGATGTTACTATTGATGATTTAAAAGAATGGGATGCCACAGGTTATTTAGATTTATATAAATCACACGAAATTTTGAATTTCATTGAAAATGACGTTCCTCCAAGTTTTTTAAGGACGTTAGATGATAAAGGCTTATTGAAAGATCTAAAATTCTATGAAATTACAAAACTCTACAATGAATCAGAAAACTGATATCGCTAATCCTTTTATAAAAGCTTTAAGTCCAGCTTCGATAATATCAGGAGAGACCGATTTAGTCATAAACTGACGATCATTGTGATTTAGGCGTAAAGTAACAACGACTAAAGAAGTCGCAGCAGGGCTTAGCACTTCGAGAGCGTGATAAACCACTTCTAATGGAATAATTGCATCAGTTACAGACTTAATCGCTGTTAGAACGGCATGTAAAGGACCAACGCCTTCAGCTTTACCATCAATAAGTTTATCGTACAATTTTAGACTTACTTTTGCTTTAACCAAGCCATTCTTTTTAAGACGCACATCATAATCCATAATTTGAATCCAGTCAATTTTTGCTGGAGCTTCATCAAAAACCATAGATTGAATCACTTCTTGTTCTTTTTCAGTGAGTAATTTGCCTCGTTTATTAAACGTATCGACATAATTAGTATAAATTTCGACTTGTTCAGGATCTAGTTGAAGCGTTCCAAATGGAGGAATCTGCCATTTACCCCAGGCATTTGATTGAATATCTAAATAACCTGATTTTATGAATTTTTGAACAGCATTTAAATCATTTGAAATTACCGGTTGAGGTAAACTGTGACGAACAACGACTCCTGTATCTTTTAAGCCATTTCCGGTCAATACAAAAAGGCACTTTGAGTCCCCAAATACATCACGATATTTTTTGAAAGCAGCTAAAGGAAGGGCACAGGCAGGTTCGGTGAATAGGCCTTCCGTTTTAGCCATTTCAGTAAGGGATTCTAAAATTTCTTCTTCTGAAACGATATAAGCTAAACCATCTGATTCTTCAATTCCTCTAAGAACTTTATAAAAATCAACGGGATCAGAGGCAGCAACCGCACCTGCCATGGTTTGAACTTTAGTTTCTATAACTTTCTCTTTTTTGAAAATTCCTTTTACAACAGGGGAGCTATGCTCGGGCTGAACAGCAACGAGACGAGGAAGTTTGTTAATTAATCCTTGTGCTTTTGCTTCTTTATAGCCTTTCCAAATGGCACCAAAATTGGTTCCACAACCAACAGGAATAAATACAAAATCGAAATCTGTTCCATTCTGTTGAATGACTTCAAAACTCATGGATTTTTGCCCTTCTTCGCGAAAAACATAATCTCCAGCTAAATAATAATTGCCAGATTCCGCAAATTTTCGGCATAATGCTTCACATTTTGAATAGTCACCTTTTACTTTAATGACTTTCGCATTATAAATCATAGCTTGAGCCAATTTGCCTTCTGAAGTAAATTCAGGTACAAAAACAAAACATTTAATCCCAAAATAGCTAGCATAACAAGCTACAGAAGCCGCCATATTCCCAGTTGAAGCAAGACAAATTGCATCTCTATTGAGTTCTTTTGCTTTCAGAACTTCAATGTAACTGCCTCTATCTTTAAAGCAACCTGTAGGATTTTGATGTTCGCATTTAGCCCAAATAGTTCCCTCATAAATAGGTGAAATTTTTTGCAGATAACGAAGTTCAGTTGGAATGGTTCTAATTGGGTCAGGTAAACGATCTCTAAGTGGGTAACAAATCGATTCTGTTTGTTTTGGCTGCTCTGTATAAACAATTTCCAACACGCTACCACAAGTAGTGCAATACGTTGTTGTTTCTAATTCGGAGTTTTCATGACCGTTTTCAACACAAACTAATCTATAATGTAAAGTAGGGGACGCAGCAACTGGATTCATAAACTATTTACCAACCTGATTAAATGACACTCTAATTTAGCAAATTTATAAGGAAGATTAGTTTATCTGCTTGTCGGTCAAAGTAATAATTTACTATCTTGTTAGAATTGGCAAAATTATTACTAATTATTAGCAAAAATGCATGAAGCTTTAATCACAAATGATGCAATTGTACTAGGACTTTTATTCGCCATTTTGGCACTTGTTTTCAAAACTAGTTCATCAGACAAACCCTTCTTTAAGAAATTCTATACTTACGTTCCCTCACTGCTATTGTGTTACTTTTTGCCAGCTTTATTAAATACATTTGGTGTTGTTTCAGGTGAAAAATCAATGTTATATCCAATTTCAGCTAATTATTTATTACCTGCTTCTTTAGTTTTATTTACGTTAAGTATAAATATCAAAAAAATAATTCAATTAGGGCCAAAAGCTGTAATTATGTTTTTGACAGGAACTATCGGAATTATTCTTGGTGGTCCACTAACAGTTTTGCTTTTCTCATTTATTGCTCCTGATGTTGTTGGTGGACAAGGCCCTGACGCAGTTTGGAGAGGATTATCTACAATTGCTGGTTCTTGGATTGGTGGTGGCGCAAATCAGACCGCTATGAAAGAAGTTTGGGAAGTTGGAGACAATGTTTTTTCAGCTATGATTACCGTTGATGTAATTGTTGCCAATATTTGGATGGGATTTTTATTGTTTTCAGCTTCGAGATCAGAAAAATTTGATAAATGGTTAAAAGCGGATACCTCTGCGATTGAAGATGTTAAAACTTCCATCGAAAAATTTAGAGATGGGATTATGAAAATTCCTAGTTTATCGGATACCGTAACCGTTTTAGCAGTCGGATTTGTGGTAACTGGATTTTCTCATTTTGCTGCCGATTTAATTGTCCCAGGAATTAAAGCTTTGTCGAATGCAACAGGAATAAATTTAGATCAGTTTAGTTTAACATCCCGTTTTTTCTGGATTGTGGTATTAGCAACTTCAATTGGACTTGGCTTATCATTCACCAAAGTTCGTGAACTAGAAGGTGTTGGCGCATCTCGGTTAGCAAGCTTACTTTTATATGTTTTAGTAGCATCAATTGGAATGAAAATGAATGTATTGGCTATTTTTGACAATCCAGGATTATTTCTAGTTGGTTTAACATGGATGGCATTTCATGCCGGTTTGATGATAATTGTTGCAAAATGGATAAAAGCACCTCTGTTTTTCCTCGCTGTTGGGAGTCAGGCAAATGTTGGTGGAGCAGCATCAGCGCCCATTGTTGCCTCTGCTTTTAATCCTGCTTTAGCTCCTGTTGGGGTTTTATTAGCAGTATTAGGTTATGCTTTAGGTACGTATGGCGCTTATATTTGTGCCTTGCTCATGTCAGGCGTTGCACCTTAATGCATTGTTCTATAAAATTATTCGCTAAAATGTGGCTTGTTAAAGCATTAATAAATTTTTAAAGCTTCGTATTTTATAATCATATGGAATTCTTAAATCCTGAAAAGGAAGTTTTTATTGGCGCTGGATTAATGTCTGGAACTTCCTTAGACGGACTCGATATCGCTTTATGTTCTTTTAGTAAAGTTGATGCTTTCAGACCAAAATTGATTCATTTTGAAACGATAAAATGGCCTGAAGAATTAAATCTATTGCTCAGAAAAGTCACATCTGTAGAAACCGTAAAATTAAATGAACTCACTTATTTTAATCGAAAAGCTGCTGAGTTTTTTGCTGATTCTGTTAATCAAGTAATAAAAAATGCAGGATTAATAAATGAAAAGGTTGATTTCATAGGCTCGCACGGTCACACTATTTATCATATTCCTTCAGAACAATCCCCAGATAGAAAAGCGGCAACACTTCAATTAGTTGATGCAGATCATATTGCCACAATAACAGGAATAGTAACGGTTTCAGATTTTAGACAAAAGCATATTGCTGCAGGAGGAGAAGGCGCTCCTTTAGTTGTTTATGGTGATTATGCCTTATTTACAGATAATAGTGAAAACAGAATTCTTGTAAATATTGGAGGAATGGCAAATTTAACTTGGCTTCCAGCAAATTCTACCATCGATCAAGTTAAAACGACTGATACAGGACCAGGAAATAAGCTCATTGATTTATCTGTAAATCAGATGAATTCGGAATTGTTTTTTGATGATGAAGGAAAGTTTGCTGCTCAAGGTAGTTTGAATTACGAAGACTTAGGAAAAATGCTTTCTGATGATTTTTTTCAAAAGAAATTCCCAAAGTCTACAGGTACTGAATATTTTAATTCGGATTGGCTTCTCCGTTATACAGAAGAATTGTCTCATTTAGATCGAATTAAAACTCTAACTGCTTTAACCGCTCAAAGTATTATTCTTGCATGCGAAAGTGTATCACAAAATCAGTCCTATACACTTTATTTAAGTGGTGGAGGTGCTCACAATAAAACCTTAACTATGTTACTAAAAACGTTCGCAAAAGGGAATAAAGTAAAATTATTTGATGATTTAGGATTTTCTGCAGATTCAAAAGAAGCTGTTTTATTTAGCTGGCTTGCATATCAAACTCTTGCAGGGCAATCATTAACTAGTCCAAAGGGCAATGGAATAGAAAAAACAATTACTTTAGGGAAAATTAGTCTTCCAAAATAGCTATTGACTGATTTAAGAATAAAGACTATTTTGTTTTATCAATTTAGTAGTATTGGTAGTCTAACTACCCAAAATGTGTAGGTTTAACAATTAATAAATATAGTATTTATGAGTTCTTACTATGATAAAAACAAAGAACGGATATTAAAGAGGTTAAATGATAAATATCGTTCTGATCCCAATTTTAAAGAGAAAGTGAAAGCTGATAATAAACGTCGCTATCACGATGATCCTGATTATAAAGAGAAAACAATTCAACGCGCTAAAGATAGAAACGCAAAGAAAAAGGATGATAAATAAACATAGATTAATAATTTTTGCTTAAAAGCATTTTTTTAGTTGTCTAAGTTCTTGAATTAATTTTATCCTAATTGGATTTCCCTTAATACTCAATTGTTTTTGTAAACGAACATATTCCTCTGCACCTTCTTTTGTTTCGATTTTTAATGGATTTAAGCCGATTAATGAAACATCATAGGGACTAGCTTGCATGTCAATTGTTCTAGCTTCTATTGCTAAGTAAAATGATTCAAGTATTAATTCAGAAGAAATCCATGGATAAAATTTGTGTGCCCATTTGTAAATATCCATGTTTGTATGAACACAACCACTTTGTTCAGAGTGGTCTCTGTGGTCTTTTGTTAAATTTGTTTTATTTAAGGGACCTGCTTCATTTGTAAAAAAACGAAATGCGTCATAATGTGTACATTTTAGAGGTTTAGATTCAACTATTTGTTGCAATTCTTTTTCCGAGACGCGTAAGGGGATACTATGTCTAACATTTGATTCATTTTTATATAACATCGCCCATTCATGTAAGCCCAAACATCCAAATTGTGGTTCATTTTGCTGAGTATTTTCTAATAAAGTAATAAGCCAAGTTAGAGATTCTTTTCGCTTTGAAGTTAGTGATGTAGTTTGCATAGTCCATGTCTTCTTTTCACTACTAAAAGAATAAATGTCTTTATTGGGTAAGCTAAACTCTTCATTATTCTCGCTGTCATCATAAATGGAAACTGAAAGTCCAGGAGAATATCGTTCTAATAATGAGGGACGAAAAAAATAATATTCAAAAAGAAAATCGTAAACAGGATGTTTTTTCCCAGTTTCTCTGTCTTTTAGATAATCAGATAAAAGTTGACTAACAATGAGAGAGTGTTGATGTTGTTTTTCCTTGAATTCTGAGAATGATATTGTTGATTTTACATTCATACTGAAAAATACCAAGCTTAAAAACGTGAAACAAATCGACTCGAGTAATTTCAAGATCAAATAGATCAAAAAGCATTTTACAAAATGTATTTTAAAAGTATCTTTTACAATGAAAAGCTTTTTAATTCATCTTCGTTTACCCTACATGTTTGGTGTGCTATCAGCGCCTTATTTAATCTCTGCAGTTTTTGCAGAAAACTTAAATTGGGGTGAATTTTGGTTTCAATTTATTCTGATTCATACATTGCTTTTTGGAGGTGCAACAGCATTTAATTCATATTGGGATAAAGATGAAGGGCCGATTGGTGGATTAAAATCACCTCCGAAATTAGCTGAATGGACAAGATATGTTTCACTATTGATCATGTTTTTAGGTTTAGTTATAAACTATGATAAATCAATGCTCTTTAATGGTTTGTATCTTTTTAGTTTAGCACTCTTTTGGGTGTATTCATCACCAATTGGTAGATGGAAAGGTCATCCTTGGCTGAGTTTAATCACAATTGGTTTAAGTACCGGTGCGAATTCCTTTTTAATGGGAATTATTTCTCTTGGAAACACATTGGTTTGGTGGCATTTTATAACTGCCTTAGGTGTAGCTTTTATGTTGACAGCTATGTATCCGGTTTCGCAATTATTTCAAATAGATGAAGATCGCTCAAGAGGTGATCAGACTTTTGCAGTACGTTTTGGTTTAGGTGGAATTCAGTGGTTATATGGTAGTTTTAGTGGAATTGGAATTGTACTAGTTAGTATTGGTTTATATCAAATTAATCTTTACCTGCCGTTTTTGTTTATTGTGTTTTCTGCTTTACCTATTTTTATAGTTTCTACTCGTCTCAAAAAACTAAAAGGAATTATGGAAGAGTATGATGGTGTAATGCGACTCAAATATGTGATGTCATTTTCTTTTGTGGTGTTAAGTTTGAGTATTATTTTGAGTAGATATTTAGGGTTTTGGGTGATTTGAGGAATTTTAAATGTTGAATTCTACATTTTTAATGATTGGATTTCATGTTGTGCAAAGAATTTCAGTAGTTAATACAAAAAGTCATTCATTTTGAAACTCAATTAATAACAAAAATGACAAAAGTACATTAACGGATTTTATAGACCGACACACTTTAAAATCGCTATTTGATTTACAATTCTGGTGAATCAAACTAAATTATTCCCAAAAGGTATATTCTAAAGTTTTTTAAGTAAAAGTAAAAGTAATTAAATCTCTATTTGTCTTATAAAGAAAATGAAAGACAATTTAAATTAAGCCTTTCGTATCTTTGATTAATTAGAATTTACATTGTATCAAGCATTATGATTACCCAAGAACTTATCAATTCCGCACTTAGCTGGAAGGAATTTTATGCTCTAAGTGAGCAATTAGTAGCCGAAAAAAGAACAACTGGCACAAATCAATCCGAAGCTTTACTTAAATACTCAGAATTAAACTGGGTAAGAATGCAAAGGATGGAAAAGACATTAAGCATCTTACCAGAAATTAAAGAAAAGATAGAATCACTTAAAGAATCCTATATTGCATTGGTGATTACAGAAGCTTGGTGTGGAGACGGAGCTCAAAACCTTCCTGCAATTGCAAAAATCTGCGATTTATCAGAAAATTTAGAATTAAAAGTGATTTTTCGTGATGAACATTTAGACATAATGAATCGTTATTTAACAAATGGAGCTATGTCAATTCCCATTATAGTACTTCTTAAGAAAGATACTTTGGAAGAAGTGGGAGTTTGGGGGCCAAAACCTAGAGCTGCAATGGAAATATTAGCCAATTTTAAAGCGAATCCTGAAATGCCTAGAGATGTATTTTATAAAGAGCTTCACACTTGGTACGCAAAAAATAAAAGCATAGATATTCAACATGAGTTCATGCTTTTAATCGAATTATCTATTGCTTCGTAAGATTCGTTAAGTCAAACAAGTGTTTCGTTAACTCAAAACCCCTATTCGTTGGTTAACTCTGTTTTTTTCTTTTCTTGCTAGTATACTAGGCGCATGTTTAGATGACTAATCGATAAGTTTTGGAGTTCACATTTCAGAATATTATCAAAGCCTAGAAACTTTATATACTATCAAGAGAGTTAACAGTCAAAATAGATTAACACACACATCTACCAAACCACTTGTCGAAAAACGAGTGGTTTTTTTTTATAATTCAAATTGGAGAAAAATGGGACGGTGGTCAGAAAGATCTCCAGTATTCAAAACTTCATATCGAATTATTTTCAGCGTATCTCTAACGAATAAATAATCTAACTGTCGATTAGGTTTTAGGGGAGGGAAAGTGAAATAATCAGATTCATTTGTTCCAATTTGAATCGGTTCTTTAAAACCTGGAATTGAGCGAATAATTGTTTGTGTACTATCTGCTCTATAATCATCATGATGCGGATCATCAAAATTATGTACCTGACTTGCATTCGGTGGTAATGAGTTTAAATCACCTCCAAATAACAGTAAATCAGAAGTTGAGGCAACCATTTTTTTTAATTGATGTGCTTGATTCTTTTTGTTAACCACATCATACGCTTCTAAATGCATATTAAATACAGAAAAAGTTTTAAAACCGAAATCAATGGAAACTTTTTGAATATATCTATGAAGATAAAACCAATTGTAATACCATGGATTTGAAGCTGGTTTTGGTAAGAAATCAGTCTTTTGCTCAGTAATTGGAAATCGAGATAAAATTGCTCCGCCAGATTTTACTTTTCCAAAATGAGAACTTATTGGTAAATATGGGAAAGGAACGTAGCGCGCATCCCAAGAAATGGCACTAGCCGCATACTTCAAATCAATTAGACTCATTAAGAAATCAACTTGATTTCTGTTTCCACTTCGAGTTGCATCGAAATCTACTTCTTGGAGAAGAACAATATCGGCTTTAGTATCATTAATTAATAAAGCAATATTCTTAAGTCGCTCATAAATAAAATCTTTAGGCTTAGGTTCATAACCAACACCGTCTGAACCACTTCCGTAGCCGTAGGCCATATTAAAGGTCAGAACATTAATCGTATCACCTTTAGAAACCTTTCGCTCCATTCCTTTTTCTGACTGAGTTATGTTAGATGTTAGTCCGCCAGAAGGATTTGCTAAGAAATAAAGCAAAAGAATTAGTGAGGCAAAAATAAGAAGTAGTGTTATTAAAAATTTTAGCATGAAAACCTTAAGGATTCAAAGATTGTAATGATTCTGGCAGCCAAGTTCTACCTTTTCTAACTAAAACGCCATCAAAATAGACATCAGCTCCGATACAAACTAAATCCCAGTGAATAGCACTTTTATTTCCGTTTGATGCTTCATCATAATCCTGACCAAGAGTTAAATGATTTGAACCGTAAATTTTCTCATCAAATAAAATATCGTACATCGGTTGGGCAATCATAGGATTTGTTCCAAAACTGAATTCTCCGAATCGTTTTGCACCTTCATCTGTATTCAAAATTTCTTCTAATGCAGCATTATTTGACGAATCGAAGCTTTGTACTACACCGTCTTTAACATGTAGGGTTACGAACTCAAATGGTTTTCCTTGATAAACACTTGGTGCATAAGTAATTGTTCCATTTACTGAATCAAGAATAGGAGAGGAGAAAATTTCGCCATCAGGAATGTTGTGTGTTCCAACACAAGGAACCCAGTTTTGTCCTTTTACAGATAAGCTGATATCCGTTCCATTTCCTTTGAGTTCAACCTTATCCGTTTTGCGCAATAATTCTTCCAATGGATTCATAGCTTCAGCTAGTTTTGAATAATCTAGCAAACAAGCTTTGTAGAAGTATTCTGTAAAATTAGCAGTAGTCATTTTTGCATTCATGGCAAAAGCTGGTGATGGGTAGCGCAAAATACACCAGTTAGTATGTTTCACTCTGCGTTCCATATGAACAGGATGTAAGAACTTTTCAGCATAAGCTTTATTGGCTGCTTTATTTACAGCAGAGGTTTCATAGATATTTTCTGATGCACGAATACCAATATAAGCATGCATTTTTTCCATTACTGGAAGTCCTTCAATAGTAGCAACTTCGTTCCAATAGCTTTCATTTCCACTTTCAAGTAAAATCTTTTGTGTCTCTATATCAATAATATTGATAAATGGATTTGCGCCCATTTCACGTGCTTTTGCAGCCAAAGCTCTAACTAAAGAGATTCCATTTATCCCGATAAGTTGAATTTGAATATTTTGACCAGCTTTAAGGCTTACTGAATAGGTGAGGAGTTGCTGGGCAAGTTGAGTATCAAATGAAGTAATTAACATAGTTTTTTCTGATTTTGGATTTAATTTCTGCTGAAATATAATGAATAGAACACAAGCGCATGTTAAATGATTAATTGGAATTTGGAATTATCTTAAAGAAGTTTTTTAATCAATTACGAATTATAAGGCGAGGATAAAAATCAGAATATAAACAGTAAACTCCTCCAAATTTGTCACAAATTGGTAAAATTCTAACGACTTATACTACTAGTAGATTGAAATATATCTCAGATACAAAATTAAAAAAGTGAGCTTTAACATCTTTAAACTTCAAAAAGTACAGTTTTTAAGATTATTCAAAATATAAAAAGACAAAAATATCTTATTACTCTTGCGTCAAGTTCGATTTTATTTCTATATTAAGATGTCTTTATCTTAAATAGGAGTTAATATGATACAGCCCGATTCTGAATTGATTCAAAAATACAATAAACAAGGTCCGAGATATACCTCGTATCCTACAGCTGTGCAATTTGAACCAGTAAATCACAAAAAAACTTGGGATTATCTTTCTAAAGAACTCATTGAACCTAAGAAATTATCATTATATGTTCACCTACCTTTTTGCCAAAGTTTATGTTGGTATTGTGGATGTACAACGGTAATCAGTAAAAATCCAGATGTTTCCAGAGTTTATTTAGATTCACTAAAAAAAGAAATTCAAAAAACAGCGCAACTAGTTCATGCTGATTCTAAAGTGTATCAATTACATTTTGGAGGTGGAACTCCAACTTTTTTGCGTGAACAAGAATTGGTAGAGTTAACCGAAACCTTGAAAAAGTTCTTTGTTTTTGATGAAAAAGCAGAAATTAGTATTGAAATTGATCCTAGAACGGTTTCTCATTCACAAATTAAAGCTTTAGCAAAAGTGGGTTTCAACAGAGCATCTATTGGCGTTCAAGATGTTAATTCTGATGTTCAAAAAGCAATTCATCGCATTCAATCGATGGAGCAAAATATCCAAACTATGGAGTGGCTAAGAACCGAAGGATTCGAGTCTATTAATATTGATTTGATCTATGGTTTACCTAAACAAACTCCAACATTGTTTAAAAATACCTTAGATATATTGGAGTTTTTAGATCCTGATAGAATTGCTTTATATAGTTATGCTCATATTCCTTGGATTAAACCAGCTCAAAAATTAATTAAAGACGAAGATTTACCTGAACCTGCTGCGAAAATTGTAATGCTACAAATGGCTATGAAACAGTTACAGGAAAAAGGTTTTGATTTTATCGGGATGGATCATTTTGCTAAACCTGATGATGAATTGGCTTTGGCTAGAAAAAAAGGCACCTTACATCGCAATTTCCAAGGCTACTCAACTCATGCTGATTTAGATATGCTTTCTTTTGGAATGTCTGGAATTTCTTTTGTTGGTTCTTCGTTTTTACAGAGACACAGAATTGTTCAACAATGGTCAAAAGGTGTTGAAGAATTTGGTTCTACATTCGAAAAAGGTTATTTCTTAACCAAAGATGATCATATTCGACGCGATGTAATAATGAAAATTATGTGTGCACAAAATGTAGTTTGGTCAGATATTTCTGAACAATATGGTATTTCAATTAAAACTTATTTCAGAAAAGAATTAAAAAATTTAGCTCCATTTGTAATTGACGGTTTAATCTCTGTTAATGATGATGGAATCACAATTACTGAAAACGGTAGATTCTTTGTAAGAAATATTGCAATGGTTTTTGATGCCTATTTGAAAAAACGTAAAAAAGAATTCGTATTTTCTAAAACAGTTTAATGCTTATAGACTTTATTTTATTGTGGAGGGGTAGAAAAGGCTGATTTTTTAAAAAATCAGCCTTTTTGTTTAGGTGATGATTTCTTAGTCATCTCGACCGGAGATGAGCCAAAAACGAAGCCTAAAGTAAGAACTGCGACCGAATCGAAGCGGAGAGATCTTCGAAATAAAAATAAGCACAAAAAATGAACCCTGTTTTGAATTTGGATGCCAGCGAAGACGCTTAAAAAATGATGTAATGAGGAATGAGCAATGAGAAATAGAAATTGGATGTCAGCGAGGACGCTAACTTATGTTTTTAAATCACCTGCGAGGACGCAGTCGCTATGTTTTAAAAAAAGTCATCTCGACCGGAGATGAGAGACTAAACAATCACAAAGTAAGAACAGAGAACGAATCGAAGCGGAGAAATCTTCAAAATAAAAATAAGCTCTAAAACGAACCCTGCTTTGAATTTGGATCTCAGCGAGGACGCTTAAAAAATGATGTAATGAGGAATGAGCAATGAGAAATAGAATTTGGATGTCATCGAAGACGCTAACTTATGTTTTTAAATCACCTGCGAGGACGCAGTCGCTATGTTTTAAAAAATGTCATCTCGACTGGAGATGAGAGACTAAACAATCACAAAGTAAGAACAGAGAACGAATCGAAGCGGAGAGATCTTCAAAATAAAAATAAGCACTAAAAACGAACCCAGCTTTGAATTTGGATCTCAGCGAGGACGCTTAAAAAATGATGTAATGAGGAATGAGCAATGAGAAATAGAATTTGGATGTCATCGAGGACGCTAACTTATGTTTTTAAATCAC